>SXGS01131818.1_pt1 | contig 13882 bp, 15 predicted proteins | sample 3174681 | NCBI WGS metagenome assembly SXGS01 (sample SAMN11356861, study PRJNA531348) | freshwater metagenome | isolation source: freshwater sample F1-80 | place: China: Fuxian Lake, Yuxi | collected 2017-12-25
AAGCCTCACCAGCTTCTCCCGCTGCGCTTCGTCCAGTTCAATCGCACTTGCCACTCGCATCGCCGTCTCCAAGGAACATCTGATAATCCTTGGATTCGAAAAATCGTGTTTAGTACTATTAATTACGAAGCAATACACTAGCGGCGCTTCCGGGCCAATGGCTTGCGCGCAGCTGCAGGGGGCTTGAACAACGCAGTGAACCGGTTGATGTCCTTGCATTTCTCCAACGACCATACTGCATCGATCACGGCGTCGATGCGCTCGCGCGACATCCGCCGTGCCGCAAGAGCGCGAAATTTGAGTTCGATATCGCTGTCCGAGAGCGGATTGCCAGGATCGCCACGCCGGGTGTCGACCCGCTCGACCAGGCGGCGACCGTCTGTGGTTGTGAGTGTGACGATGGCCGGGAATTTGGCCGGGAACTCGCGACCGAGTTCCTCGCTGGCTTCGACTCGTACCATACGGGAAATTCGCAGTATGTCCGGGTCGTTCACCCTGCCTTGACGCTTTGGGGATATCTCGCCGAATTTCAGTGCCGCGGCGAAGATGTACGGGCCATTGAACTGGGTGTCCAGCCGGGTGAAGCCGGAATCAACCGGCTGTTCACCAATGTTGCTGGTCGCGCGCCGGATGGTGAGTACGTGGATCGAAGTGACGTTGTCTGGATTCAATCGATGCGCCGTGCGCAGTTTAAGCAGGGCTTCGATTGCCGGGTGGGACCACGCCACGGCAGAATAGTTGTAGTCCTTGAAGCCGCACTTGACGATGCGAAACGGTCGTCCGAGGTCGGCCGCGAGCGATGCCGGGGTTGCCGGCGAATCGAGTTGCGGCCACAAACCGCCGGGCGCCTCGAACACTCCGGCCGGCCCCGTGAATCCGCGTTTGGCCAGCAACGCCGCCTGGACACCGCTCTGCGCGGCAAACGCATTGAGCGTGTCCTTCATCATGCTCACCGGGTAGAAGTACGCGACCGAGAGTGAAACGTTGTGCGCGCCCGAGATGGAAACCGCCTCGGCGAGTTGGCGGCGCGAGAGACCGAGCAACTTGCCGGCGACCAGTGGCGCCGCAAACTGGCCAAGGGTTGCGGTGCCGGCCCAGCCTTTACGCGAATTGCCCGTGATCTCCGCGAGCTTCATGCAGATCTCGTAGCCCAGCACGATCGCACAGAGCACCGACTTGCCGTTCGCCTTGACGCGTTCGCCTACCGCGAGCGCCGGCGTGACGGAGAGTTCGCAGGGATGCGCATGGTCGAGCGCGTAGTACATGTCGATCAGGTCGAGCGCCCGCAAGGGAACGCCATTGGCCAGCACAGCGTTGATCGCGCTTACCTTCTCTCCCGTCAGCAGGATGCTCGACTCCGCTGATCCGCCAAGGTCCTTTGCCGTCGCGCGCGCGATGCGCGCGGACGGCTCGTTCCAGCCACCGACGATGCAGGCCAGTGAATCGAGCAGGAAGCGCTTTGCTGAATGGATCGCCTCTGGCTCGATCGACTTGTAGGTGAGGGCGTGCGCAAAGCCGGCGAGCGCGTCGCGCGCCGGGGAAATCGCTGTTGCTCGCATGTCATTCAGCCTTTATGTTGCGCTGCCGGGCAAGGCTGCCCCATTTCTCGATTTCGCTGCGGTAGAAGCGCGTGAATTCAGCGCTGCCTGAACTCACCGGTTCTACACCCAGGCCGGCGAAACGGTCCCGGATGTCGGCCTGCCGCACGCCAGTCATGACCGCGCGCTCCAGCACGGCCAGGACATCCGGCGGCGTCTTTGCCGGTGCCAGCACCCCAAACCAAGCGAACAGTTCGTAGCCAGGCACAGCCGCTTCGTCCAGTGTGGGCACATTCGGCAAGACCGGGCTGCGCGCCTTGCCGCTGAGCCCAAGCACTTTGAGTTTTCCAGCCCTGTACAGCGGAATGATGGTCTGCGGATTGTCGAAGATCAGATGAATGCGATTGGCCTGCAGGTCCACCAGCGCCGCGGCGCCGCCCTTGTAGAGTACCGGCGTCAGGTTGACGCCGCCCAGGCTCATCAAGAGCTCGGTGGCAATGTGCGACGAACTTCCAGCACCACCAATGCCATAGTTGAATTTGCCCGGAGCCGCCTTGGCCTCGCGCAAGAAATCCGCGACCGTGGTCCCCGGGAATTCCGGATTGACGGCCATGTACAAGGACGACGTGGAGACCTGTGCCACGCCGACGAAGTCCCGGTCCGGGTCAAACGGGAGCTTGGAAAATAGTGCCTTGCTTACGGCATTTGCGAAGGAGGCGATCAGGAGCGTGTGGCCGTCCGGGGCGGACTGGGCCACATGTTCGGTCCCGATGTTGGTGCCCGCGCCGGGACGGTTCTCCACCACCACCGTTGCATTGAGCACTTCGGCCATCTTCTGCGCGGTCAGGCGCCCGATGATGTCGGTCGACCCGCCCGGCGGGTAGGGCACAACGATACGGATCGGCTTGTTGGGAAACCCCTGCGCCATCGCGCCATGCCCCATCAACAGGCCCCACAGCACTATCAGGATCGACCACCAAGGCGCAAATGTCATCTTCTTCTCCAGATCGTCGATGTTCAGCCGGGTGTGGCTTTGACGCAACCCAATAATACTACTGCCGCCGTCAACGGATAACGGATAGGAAAATTGATCTGTCCTCTCCTCGAACATCGAACCCATCGCCGGACTGACCGCAACCGGCGTCATCCTCAACCTGAAGGGCGCCCAGCGCGGCCTGGCGTCAGGCCTGCACAAGCTGAGTTACGTGGCCTCCGCGTCGGAGAGCCACAACCAGCGCAACGCGCGGCGCAGCTCGGAGGCCTCGATCGAGGAGTTCGCACGCATCGTGGAACTGCGCGACGCCAATCCCGCATGGCGCGGGACCCGGCTTGCTGGTGGGCTGGCGACCGTGTTCGGTTGCACCATCGAAGGTGCGGTACCGGCGGCGCGGGTGCTCGACCTGGCCGAGCGCTACCTGCGCGCGGGGGCGGACGAGATCATTCTCGGCGACACGGTCGGCTTCGCCAATCCGGCGCAGGTGCGAGCCTTGTTTCGCGACCTCATCGGCCTCGCCGGCAGCGTGCCGGTCGCCGCCCATTTCCACGACACCTGCGGGCTCGGTCTGGCCAACGGGCTGGCGGCCTGGGATGTCGGGGTGTGCCGGTTCGACGCGACGCTCGGCGGCCTGGGCGGATGCCCCTACGCGCCGGGTGCCAGTGGCAACGTGGTGATGGAAGACCTGGCCTTCATGTTCGAGGCGATGGGCATGCGTACCGGTATCGACATCGATTGCCTGATCGCGGTTCGCGACCTGGCCAGGGAGGCCCTGCCGGACGAGCCCCTGCACGGTGCCATCGCGCGCGCCGGACGGCCGCCGACGGAGGCTGCGACCGCGTCGGGGCGGTGAGCGCGCGGCGGACGGCGCGACAAGGGTAGCGGCGCCGGAAGCGGCACAGCCTGACTGCAGGAAAGGCGCGCCTTCAGACGCTCGCTTCGCGCAGCACCCCGGACGCGCGCAGGCGTTCGACCTCACCGGCATCCATGCCGAGCAGATCCTGCAACACCTGCGCGTTGTGCTCGCCCAGCATCGGCGCATGCGACTTCACGCCGACCTCCGCTTCGCGGAACTTGACCGGCGCATTCATCACCTCGATGTGCCCGAGGATGGGGTCATCGACTTCGGCGACGAGGCCGCGCGCGCGCACCTGCGGTTGGCGCACCGCCTCGGGCACGGTCTTGACCACGCCGCACACCACGTGGTGCGCGGTGAGGATGCGATCGGCCTCCTCCGAGGTCTTGGTGGCCAGCCACTCCTGCATGATGCGCGCGGCTTCGACGCGGTGCTCCTGCACCGCCGCCTGGCTGGCGAAGCGCGGGTCGGCGAGAAGCTCCGGCCGGCCGATCGCCTTGCAGGCGTTCTCCCAGGCGCGGAAGTCCGGGCCGACGTTGGCGGTGACGTAGCCGTCCCGGGTCTTGTGCACCGGGTGGTACCAGATCTCGGTGGCCCCGTTGATCAGGCAGCGCTGGTAGGCGTCGTCGTTGGCGGCGAACAGCGAATCGAACAGCGCCACGTCGAGGTATTCGCCGCGGCCGCTGCGTTCGCGCCGGAACAGTGCCGCGCAGATGGCGCCGAAGGCGGTGATGCCGGTGATGACGTCGGCCAGCGCGACGCCCGGGCCGCGCGGCGGCTCCGGCGGGTCGCGGTGCAGGAACTGCAGCGCCAGCCAGCCGGTCATCGCGTGGGCCATGTGGGCGTAGCCGGGCCGGTTCGCGTTCGGGCCGGTCTGCCCGAAGCCGCTGATCGAGCACATGATGAGCTTCGGGTTGATCGCTTTCAGGTCGTCATAGGCTAGGCCCAGCTTCTTCATCACACCGGGCGTGAAGGCCTCGATGACGACGTCGCATTGCGCGACCAGGCGCTTGACCATGGCCGCGCCTTCGGGGTGCGTCAGGTCGACGCACATGCCCTTCTTGCCGCTGTTGTGCTGCACGTACAGGGCGCTGCGCGCCATCCTGCCGCGGTTGGTGACGCGGCTCACGTCGCCGGCCGGATGACGCTCGATCTTGATCACCTCGGCGCCGTGGTCGGCAAGATAACGGGCGCACGACGGGCCGGCGATGATCGCGGCGAGCTCGAGGACGCGCACGCCCGCGAGCGGCCCGGCGCGAGCGTCCCCGGATGGCGGGGGCGGCATGTTCAAGGTTTCTCCCGGAATAGCGGCGCAGTCTGGCCGTTCAGGCGCAACAGCTGGTTCAACTGGTCGCCGGCATGCATCTGGCCGTCCAGGGTGGCGTCCTCGGCGATGCGAAACAATTCCTTGGTGCGCCTGACCGACCAGGGCGCGAGCTGGTTGAGCGCGGCGACGAACTCGGCGGTGGCCGCGGCGAGTGTGTCCGGCTGGGCCAGCCGGTTGAGGAGGCCCAGCTGCGCGTACTCCTCGGCCTCATAGGTGGCGCCGGTGAGCGCGATCTCCAGCGCCCGGCGCCGGCCAAGGTGGCGCGCCAGGAGCACGGTGTTCATCGCCGCCGGAAAGCCAAAGAGCATCTCCGGGTTGCCGAAGCGGCTTCCGCGCTCGGCCACCACGAAGTCGCACGCAAGAGTCAGCGCCTGGCCGCCGGCGAGCGCGAAGCCGCGCACTGCGGCCACGGTCGGCTTGGGCGCATCGAGCAGCGTGGCGAGGGTGCGCGTGAACAGGCTCACCGTGGCATCGAGCGAGCCGTCCTGCAGATTGACCGGCGCGGAATCCGGGCCGCCGACGTCCTTGCGGTCGCGCCCCGACGAGAAGCCCGCGCCGGCGCCGGTGAGCACGATGGTGCGCACGGCGTCGTCGGCAAACGCCGCCTTGAGCGCGTCGCACAGGGCGTGCAGCAGGGCGTCGTCGAGGGCGTTGCGCCTGGTCGGCCGGTTGAGCGTCAGGGTGCGCGTCGCGCCGTCGTCGGCAACAAGGAGCGAGTCGGCCATCGCCTACTCGCTGCCCTTGACGCCGGACTCGCGCACGTAGCGCTCCCACTTGGCGATCTCGGTGGTGACGAAGTCCTGCGCCTCCTTGAGCTCGCCGCTGACCTTGAGGCCCGCGGTGGACAGGCGCAGGCTCTCCCACTCGGGCGTGGTCAGCAGGTGGCGCACCACCTCGTTGAGCTTGCCGACAATCTCCGCGGGCGTGCCGGCGGGCACGAAGATGCCGTTCCAGGAAAGGAAGTCGAAGTCGGCGATACCCTGCTCGGCGAAAGTCTTCACCTGCGGCAGGGTGGCGTGGCGGCTGCGGCTGGGCACCGCGATCGGGCGCGCCGCGCCGCGCTGCATGAACGGCGCGGCCGCGGCGAGGTCGGAGAAGGCCACGGTGATCTGGCCGCCGGCCAAGTCGGTGAGGGACTGCGCGTTGCCCTTGTAGTTGACGGTGACGATGTCCAGGCCGGTCTTGCGCTTGAGCATCTCGCAGGCCACCTGGGTGACCGCGTTGCCGCTGCCGCAGCTAAGTTTGCGGCCGCCGCGGCCGGCCTCGGCCAGCACCTCGGCAACACCCTCGCCCTTGAGCTCGCGCGCCGCGAACAGCGTCGCCGGCGAGGTGTAGAGGATGCCGGCGACGGCGAAGCTCTGCGGCTGGTAGGTGATGCGGTCGCGAAACAGCGGGTAGTTCGCGGCATTGACCGTGCCGCTGCCCATCAGCAGGGTGTAGCCGTCCGGCGCCGCGCGGGCGACCGCCTGCGCGCCGATCATGCCGGCCGCGCCGGGTTTCAGGTCGACCACCGCGGTGGCGTTGAGCTTGTCCTTGAGCGCCTTGGCGTACAGGCGCGCCGCCACGTCCGAGCCGGACCCGGCGCCGAAGGTCACGACAATGCTGATCGGCTTGGCCGGGTAGTCCGACTGCGCCATTGCGACGGTGCAAGCGAGCGCAGAGGCCGCGCCGGCAATGATGCCCGCCATCGTTGTCTTCATCGCTGTCTCCGTGTTGTAGGCGCGGTATTGTAGGCGATACGGGAGGAACGTTGTAACATCGCGGCGGCAGCGATGCCCCTTACGCCTCTCTGGAATTGCGCAATGCTCGAACCAGTGCTGGATTTGCGCGCCCTGCGTCCCGGCGCCCGCTTTGCCGCCGCGACCTGCGTGCTCGACGACGCCTTCGTCGACGCCTACCTAGCCGCCACCGGCGAGGCGCATCCGGCGTATGCCGAAGGCGGCGTACCCCCGCTCGCCCTGTCGCTGGTGCGCTTCACCAAGGCGTCGCTGGGCGGTCGCTGGCCCAGCGGCACCCTGCAACTCGGCCAGACGTTCAGGAGCCTGCGTGTGCCGCGCCGCGGCGAGCGCCTGGAACTCGACCTGGCGGTCGGCGCGGTCGAGGAGTGCGACGGCCGGCTCAGGTTCGAACTGCTGTCGGCTGCGCGCGCCGCCGGCGGCGCCCTGGTTGCCGAGCAGCGCATGACGCAGTTGTGGGCCGGGGCGGGTCCGCGAACCCGCGACCGTGAACCGCGTCCGGTGGCATCCACGGATACGACGCCTGCGCAAGCGGCGCCGGCGCCGCCGATCGGCCCTCTCGAGGACCGCTATCCGATGGCCCGCCTGCAAGCCTACGGCGAGGTCGCCGGCGCCCGCGACCCGATCCACCTCGACCCGGCGTTCGCCCGCGACACGCCGCTGGGCGTAAACATCGTGCAGGGCAAGCTCATCATGACGCTGATCTGGCGTTTGCTGCTGGCGCATGTCGGGCCGCGCTGGAACGAAGGCGGCGCGCTCGACATCCGCTTCCGGCGCCCGCTGCCGGTCGACACGCCGGTGGCGGCCTGGGCGCAGGCGGATGCGGGAGATGGCACGGCGTACTCGGTCTGGTGCAGCGATGCCGCCGGCGAGCGCGTGATCGTCGGCAGCGCCGAGGCGCCCGCGCCATGAGCCTGATCCGGCGCGTCGCCAGCTCGGGGAGCGCTACAAGGTGCCGGTCGTGGTCGACAACAAGACCGGCGCCGGCGGCAACATCGGCACCGCGTTCGTGGCCACCGCGCCGCCCGATGGCCACAAGCTGGTGGCCGGCACGGTCGGCACGCATGCCATCAATGCGTCTCTCTACGCCAAGCTGCCGTACGATCCGATTCGGGATTTCAAGCCGATCACGATCAACGCCAACGTTCCCAACGTGCTGATCGTCCATCCCGGCCTGGCGGCGGCGAAGGTCGAGGAACTGATCGCCCATGCCAGGGCCAACCCCTGCAAGGTTTCGTACGCGTCGGCCGGCAGCGGCTCGCCCAGCCACCTGGCCGGCGAGATGCTGCGCGCCGCGACTTCCACCGATATCGTCCACGTCCCCTACCGGGGTGCGCCGCAGGCGGTGGCCGATCTGCTCGGCGGTCGGGTGTCGATGTTCTTCAACAACCTGCCGCTCTCGATCGGATTGATCGAGTCCCGCAAGGTGCGCGCGCTGGCGGTGACCACGCCGCGGCGCGCCGCCGCGATTCCGCAGGTGCCGACGATGAAGGAGTCCGGCCTGCCCGATTTCGAGGTCGTGACCTGGTACGGCATCCTGGCGCCTGCCGGAACGCCCGGCGAGGTGATTGCGCGGCTGCATCGGGACATCGTGGCCATCCTGCGCTCCGAGGACGTGCGCAAGGTCTACACGGCGCAGGGCGCGGAGATCGTGGCGAACTCCCCGCAGGAATTTGCCGACACCCTCAGGAGCGACCTCGCCAAGTGGGCGGCGGTGGTGAAGCAGTCCGGCGCGAAGGCGGATTGATGGCGTGCGTGCCGGGAGGGCTCGCGCGGAGACGAGGATGCGGATCGCACTGGTCGGCCCGGTAGCGGCGGCGCAGCGCGAGCGCCTGCAGGGGCTGCTCGCCTTCGACGCCGACATCGTCGTGCTGCCGCACGAGGCGCCGGGCGAGCGCCTGGCCGCCGATCTCGCAGGCGTCGATGCGGTGGTCGCGCGCTTCTGGCCGCGTGGCCTCGACGTGCGCGGACTGCGCCTGCTGCAATTGCACGCCGCCGGCAGCGACGGCGTCGACGCCGCTTCGGTGCCGGCCTCGGCCGTGGTCTGCAATGCGCTCGGTCATGAACCGGCGATCGCGGAGTTCGTGGTGCATGCCTTGCTGCGCGCGGTGCGATCCCTGCCCGAGATCGAGGCGGCGTTCCGGAGCGAACCGGCGCGGCTGGACGCGCGCAACACCTGGCGGCCGACCACTGAACTCGGCGCGATGACGGTCGGAATCCTCGGTCTTGGCGGGATCGGCATCGAGACGGCGCGCCGGCTGCAACCGGAGCCGGCGCGATGTCGGCGATCTCCTGGACGCCTTCTTCCCGCTCGCCGAGCTCGATGCGTTCTGCGCGGGCTGCGATGCGCTTGTCGTCGCCTGCGCGCTGACCGAAGACACCCGCGCTCTGGTGGGCATGCGGCAATTCAGGCTGATGAACCGCGGCGCAGTCGTCGTCAATGTCGCCAGGGGCGAGATCCTCGATTTCGCCGGACTGCGCGACGCCTTGCAGGAGGGCGTGCTCGGCAGCGCGGTGCTCGATGTCTGGCACGACGACAGGTCGACCGTGCCGGAGCTGATGCGGCTCCCCGGAGTGATTGCGACACCGCATGTTTCCGGCCTGACCAGGCAGATGCTCGAGCGCCGCTGGGCGCAGGTGGCTGAGAATCTGGGCCGGCTGGCGCGGGGGGAGGCGTTGTGCAACGTGATAAGCCTGCCGGCTTGAAGGCGTGGTGGCGCGGGAGCGCGGCGCACGCCCGCGTGCGCGCATGGCTCGAGGACTACGCGCCGGTGCTCGAATGCGCGCGCGGGCGGGTCGCGCTGGAACTGCTGGCCGGCTCCATGCCGCCTGCCCGTGGCCTGCCCTGGGCAGCCGGCGCGCGGCACCTGGCTTATGTGGCGGTGCCGCTTGAGGGCCTCGGCGCCTGCGACCTCGCGCGCCTGGCGTCGAGCCTGCGTGATCCGGCACTCGGCATCCTGCGCGCCAAGGGCATCCTCGAGGATGGCAGCGGCGTCGTCAGCGCGCTGCATCTCGTGGCCGGGGAAGTCGAGTGGACTCCAACGCCTGCGACTGACTCAGGGCGCTTGGTATGCATTGATCTGCGCGACCGGATCGACGGCGCACGGATTCGCGCGCTGGCAGAATCCTGCGCCGCGGCTTGATCTGGTCGCCGCGGCCCGGATCACCCGCGAGCAGGTGACTATGAATAACGAACCGGCCGCTCGCGGCCAGAAGCGCACACGACACCATCGACACGAACGGGGCGCGCAGCGGCCGGCGTCACCGGGCGGAAGCAGCGCTCAGGTCGGCAGGTGAGCGACGCCTTGCACCTCGACCATAAGCCCTTCCCGGTAGAGCCCGGCGACAACAATCAGGGCATGGGGTGGGTACGCGCCATCCGGAAAGATGCGCCGGTAGACCGCGTCGCGTGCCGGATAGAACGCGTCGAGGTTGCCCTGACCGACCACGAAGGTCGTGAGCGAGCAAATGCTCGCGTAGTCGCCGCCGAGGTCGCGCAGCATCTTGCCGATGTTGTCGTAAATCACCGGAACCTGCGCGGCGATGTCGCCCGGCCCGATCGCCGCCCCATTGTTGTCCATTGCCACCTGCCCGGCGATGTAGATCGTCCGTCCGCCGGGCGGGACGATGGAAGCGTGCGAATAGCTGCCGAAGACGCGCGGTGCGCTCGGCGGATTGATGTATTTCACCGCGGTCATGCGATTGAGCTCCAAAAAGTGGCGAATGGGATGGGTGCGAAGCCCAGAGCATTCTAGCCGAGGGCCCGCGAGCCGGGCCGGGCGGTTGTGGCGCGGCCGACGCGACGCTATGCTATGCTATGCTTGCTCAACCGTTGGGTCTGTGCACGCCCCCGCAGGCGAGTCACCGTTAGGGTGCGCCGATGCGCGATGGTCGCGCTGCGGGCCGCCTGCCAGGGAGCGAACATGTCGAAGGTTGCCGATCAACTCGAAGCGATCGCTCACGAGTCGATGTCCCGTTGCACCACGTGCGGCGACTGCTACGAGGCCTGCCCGACCGCGCGCGAGACCGGCCTGCCGCCCGGTGCAGGGAAGTCCGTCATCCGCGCCTTGATGGGCGTGACGAAGGGTGAGGATGGCCACGAGCAGGCGCGCCGCTGGGTCGAAGCCTGCAACGCGAGCGGGAACTGCACCGCGGTCTGTCCCGAGAACATCAATGTCCGCCAGTGGGTTTCGATCGCCCGCCTGAAGAACCTCGAGAGCAAGCGACCGCACGAGGAGCGCGCCGCCAACGCGGCGATGCGCTTTCGCACCATGGCGCAGGCGGTAAGGCTTCTCGCAAGCATGCAGATTCCGTCCGAGACGCTCAAGCGAATCCGCAGGCCGGTGGAGACACGGAACGCCGAGGTGATCTTCTACACGGGCTGCAACGTGCTGCGGACGCCACATATCGTCTTTTGTGTCATGGACGTCCTCGATGTCCTCGGCATCGACTACGATGTGGCGGGCGGAGCCTCGCACTGCTGCGGCGTCTACCAGTTCCTCGACGGCGATCTCGATACCTACGAAAGGGTTGGCGGGCGCACTTTCCAGCGTTTCGCCGAATCCAGGGCCACCCAGGTTCTGACCTGGTGCCCGAGCTGCCAGAAGCAGTTCGGCGAGGTGGAGGCGGCGCGGACGCCGCCGCCCTTCAGGTTAGACCATGTCTCGGAGTATCTGGCCGCGAACCTTGACGAGCTCAGGCCGCATTTCGTGCCGCAGCCGCCGCGCCGCGCGGTGCTGCATTTCCATGACGGCCTGCCCGGCAATGTGGACGCCATCAAGGCCCTGCTGCGCGCGATACCGGGCATGGACCTGATCGAGGTGGCGCAGGATTCGGCCTTCTCGTACATGTGCTACAACGCCATGGCCTCGTACCGGACGCGCGAAGAAGGGAGAGATCGCGCCCTGCTGGACGCGGCGGCGGCGCTGGGCGTCGACACCGTCGTCACCATGTATCACTCCTGTCAGCGCAATCTCGGCGGGGCCGAAGCACACTATCCGTTCGAGGTGCGCAACTTCACGGAACTCCTGGCCGAGGCGGTCGGCCGGGGCGGTCATCCCGACAATTTCAAGCGATTCAAATCGGGGCGCGACCTCGACCATGCCATCGTCGCGGCGCGCGACTACCTGCAGCAGAACGGGGTACGGGTCGGGCGCGAGCAGTTGGAAGCGCTTGGCGTGATGATGTTCGCCGAACCCGGACTCGTCGGAGACAAGTCCCGGACGATCCACCGGCTCATCTCGCTCGCCGACGATGACCTGCAAGGCGAAGTCACCTTGAAGGACTGACGGACAGGCGCTGCGGGGACTATCGCGTCGAGGCGCGAATTTTGCACAATCTTCCCCATGCATGCCGCCAAGAGCATTGGTGCATGCGCCTCCTGACATGATGATGGTCTAAGAAACGGCGGGCCGCACTGGCCAGCAGTTCCTGCATGCGTTGATTTTGCTCGGGTGTGGTGGCCATGGCCTGGGTTGTGAGTGTTCGCTTACTTGACGGCGCTGTTGCGGCCCTGTTCCCAGAGCACATCGGGGCGATTTGCGTGGCGGTTGAGGATGCGCGACAGCACAAACAACAAATCCGACAGGCGGTTGAGGTATTGCCGTGCGAGAGATGAGACGTCCTCGGACTCCCCCAGCAAAATTACGCTGCGTTCGGCGCGCCGGCACACGGTCCGGCCCAGGTGGGCGTATGACGCTGCCTTGCCGCCGCCGGGCAAAATGAAATTCTTGAGCGGGTCAAGCGTCGCATTATAGGCGTCGAGCCAGTCTTCCAGGCGCTTGACCTAGGCTTCGGTCAGGCTTTTGTAACCGGGAATCGCCATTTCTCCGCCAAGATCGAACAGATCGTGCTGAATCGTGGTGAGCTCGTCCCGGGTCGACTCGGGCAGTTCTTCGCACAGGATCAGGCCGATGACCGAGTTGAGCTCATCGACATCCCCCAGGGCGTGGATGCGCGGTGCCGTCTTGGGCGTGCGCGAGCCGTCGGCGAGGCCGGTGGTGCCGGCATCGCCGGTGCGTGTGTAGATTTTGGAAAGACGGTTTCCCACGAGGGTGACTGAAAAAAGGCCGTGTGGCGATCAGGCGGCCATCAGTGCGCGATTGAGCGAGCCTTTGGCCTTGATCTGCGAGCGGTGCATGGTGCGCTCGGACGCCGGGTCGAAGGCATCGCGCCGATGCATGGTGGTACGGTTGTCCCACAGCACCACATCGCCCACGCGCCATTTGTGGCAGTAGGTGTTTTCGGGGAGGGCGGCGTAGCGCCACAGTTCGTCGAGCAGCGCTTCGGATTCCTTGAGCGGCAGGCCGGCGAGGTAGGCATTGCGGCGACGCCCCAGGTAAAGCGATTTCACGCCTGACTCCGGGTGGGCAATGATGGCCGGGTGCAAAGTGCCGGCCGAGGTGCTCGGATCATCATTGGCCTGCATGCCCTTGCGAATGTTGCCGCCCGAGTCATAGGTACCATCATGCTTGATGCTCAGCGACGCAATGCGGGCGCGCAGCTCGGCGGGCAACGACGCCAGCGCGCCAGGCATGCTGCAAAAATAGGTGTCACCGCCCCAGGCTGGCAGGATGCGCGAAATCAGCATCGATGCCGCCGGCGGGTCTTGCAGATACGACATGTCGGTGTGCCACGACGCCTCGCCATCGCCGAGCGCGCCCACCGGTTCGCCGGTCGGATCCTTCTTGTTGCTGATCACGTACAGATTGGGAAATCCAGGGGGCGATTTGCGGCCTGCGCCCTGGTTGGGTGGCGGGTCCAGGGTGCCCAGACGTGCCGAGAAGGCTTCGAACTGGGTGTCCGATATGGTCTGGTCGCGCAGGACCAGTACGTGGTGCTTGAGCCAGGTGGCGTAAAGCTGGTCGAACGTGGCGTCATCCAGCCGGCCCAGGTCGACGCCGCCGATCAGGGCGCCAAACACAGGTGAAAGGGGGGTAACGGTGAGTGTCATGATGGGGCTCCTTTACAGTGGTGCGTGATGCGAATCGGGTGCGACGCTCAAAAGGTCTGGGCGCAGAGCGCGGGCGACGGGCGCGGGCGATGGGGGCGAGCAATGCTGCAGCATTTTTGCGATGGTGTCGGGGGGGGCTGGGGTCGTCCTGTCTCTGTCCTTATTTGGGGCGCTTGTCCACCACCCGTCGGGCCTTGCCAAGCGAGCGCTCGATCAACCCCAAGGGTAGCACGCTGACCCGCGCACTGACGCCGACGAAGGTCTTGATCGCATGCGTCAGGGTCTGCGACTCGTTGGCGCGCTCGGCATCGGACATGGTGGCCCATTCCGGCTTGGGTTCGACCAGGACGGTGATCTCGTCGAGCTTGTCGGGGCGGGTGACTTCAATCTGGTAATGCGGTGCCAGCCGGGCCTGCTTGAGAATCAGCTCCTCGATCTGTGACGGGAACACATTCACCCCGCGAATGATCAGCATGTCG
>SXGS01736519.1_pt1 | contig 13879 bp, 10 predicted proteins | sample 3174681 | NCBI WGS metagenome assembly SXGS01 (sample SAMN11356861, study PRJNA531348) | freshwater metagenome | isolation source: freshwater sample F1-80 | place: China: Fuxian Lake, Yuxi | collected 2017-12-25
GGCGTCCGGAGTACCCCCGTGGCTGGGACAGGGCGGCTATGCCGATGCCTCGACGCTGACCTGGCGACCGGGTACTACGGCCGGAACCATGGCGGCAAAGAGTCCCTACGTGGAGGAACACCGCCACTTCGCGCAGGCGCTCCTGGCGGGCGAGCAACCCCGCGCGAGCCTCACGGATGGCTGGCAGGCTCTGCGGGTATTGGAGGCGATTGCCGAGAGCCTGCGCACCGGGGGCCCCGCCGTCCCCGCCTGAGTGGGTCCCCACGAGTCGTTTCGGCCGGCGGTGAACCACCATCGCCGGCATCGCACGCGCAGCGGCTGGCCCCGTTAGAAGTGAGTGGAGAGAAGTGAGAAAAGAGCGGAGGTCTCGGACACTCAGTCCTCACTCTTCTCCACTCACTCTTCCCGGTGGAAGATCTCCCGCAGGCGCCAGCCGACCTGCTCCGGGTCGCCGGGGCGCAGGCACATCGGACCGAAGGTGAGCACACCCTCGCGCACACGCCCCGGACCGGCCTGGACGCTCGGCGCGCCGTTCTGGAGTGCGCACAGGAGGTCCAGCGCCGTGCGCCCGAGGGCGGCTTCGTCCACGATCAGCGCGAGCGCCGGGACTTCGCGCCGGGGGTCATCAGTCAGCTCGAACCGCGCGTGCGGGAGTTCGCCCGCGGTGCCCCGAATCCCCTCAAGGAGCTGCACCCACCCGCACCGACGCGCTTCCGGGTCCTCGGCGACGAAGAGCCTGAGGGCGGTGATGAGGCCCACAATCTCTTCCTTGCCCACTTTGCAGGGGCGGCCGATGCCGTGCTGCGGGGCGCCCGGCAGGATTTCCTTGCGAATCAGCGAGGCAGGCGGATTCCACTGCTCCCACAGGATGTCCAGGTCCAGATGCTGGAGTGCGGCGGATTCAATCAGATCACGGCGGCCGCAGAGGATGCCGCTCGCCTGCGGTCCGCGAATTGCCTTCCCGCCGCTGAAGGCGACCAGATCGGCGCCCTCGGCAATGAACCGGCGCAAATTGTCAGCGGGCGGCAACTGTCCGGCAGCATCCACCAAGACGGGAACACCGTGCCGGTGGGCGATCTCCGTAACCCGGCGCAGCGGCGGGACGGCGTGCCGCTGCGCCACATAGAGTACAGCGGCCGTCTGCGCATTGATGGCGTCCCCAATCTCCCAGGCTTCGGTGTCGCGGACACCGGCGCCGCTGAAACGATCCGGGATTCCAACCTCAACGAGCTGGACTCCGGCCGACCGCACTGCATGATCATAGAAATTGCGGTGGCTGCGGGGGATGATGACCTGATTCTTCATCCCTGTGGTATCCGGCAGGCGGTTCATCCGCCCGGGGTCCGACCCGGTGACGCAGGCGGCAGTCCCCAACAGCAGCCCGGCGGCAGCGCCCGACGTCACATAGCCTGCTTCCGCTCCGGTGAGTTCGGCGATCACCTCCCCCGCCCGGGCCTGAAGTTCGGCGATGTCCACGCAGGACTGCGAGGCCTCCCGCATCGCTTCAGCCACCTCGGGTGAAAGGAGAGAGCCGCTCAACCGGGTGGCGGGGCCATTGGCGTTGATGATCACGCGCACGCCGAGGCGCTCATACACATTCGACATCGAGAATCCTCCGATTACTATTCTCAACAGAAAGCGATTGGAACCTGCTTTCCCGAGCGCCCATCATTTAACATGTGTGAGGCGGACCCCTGCGGATCGCCTCACCACCGTTGCTCGCCATTCGCCTCCGCCTCTAGGAGATCGGCACATGCATTTGCTCCGCGTCCCGTTCCTGCTCATCGGCCTGGTCGCGCTCGCCTGCCTCGTCGCGGCAGCACAGGCAAAGGATGAACCCGTCAGGCTGGAGATCAGCCCGGGACAGGTGAAGTTACGGCTGGGCGAGTCGAAACAGTTCGCGGCAAAGCAAAAGGGGAAGGACAGCCCGATTCGCTGGCAGGTCGAGGGCGCTAATGCGGGCCGGATCACAACGAACGGAGTGTATCACACCCCCAGCGAGGCCACCACGCCCGCGACCGTTCGGGTCATCGCCACTGCTGATGGAGAACCGACTGCGCGGGGTGAAGCGTTGGTGTTCCTCGAGCCGGTGGACATTGAGGTAAAGCCCGAGACGGTCTCGCTCCAGACCTCAAAGACGTTTCAGTTCACCGCGAAGGTCGGCGGTGCTGCCGATCAACGAGTGCGGTGGACGGTGGATGGCGGTAACGGTGCGGGACGCATCACCGAGGCGGGGATCTTCAACGCACCCAGCAGCTTCGCCACACCGGGCACCATCACTGTCCGCGCCACTTCGATGGCGGATCCGTCCAAGACCACTACCGCCACAGTAAAAATGGAGGCCGTCTCGATCAAGATTGATCCGGACGAAGCAACACTTCGCCACGGCGAATCCAAGCGTTTCACCGCGAAAGTATCGGGCACGCCCAATCCGAACATCATCTACCAGGTGCTCGGCGAGGGGATGGGGGAGGTGTCGAGTCAGGGGCTCTACACCACCGCGGCTTCGATGGCTACGCCGGCGGAAGTAACAGTGGTGGCGATGGCGGAGTCGGACCCGACGAAGCGGGCGATTGCCAAGGTGAAGGTGCCCCCGGTGCAGATCGTGATCGGCGACGAAGTACGCAACCGGCCGCGCAATCCCCGCGCGTCCCCGCTGGCCCGAATCGGACGCGGCGTCTATCGCGCCATGACTCCGGGAGTGGTCCGCCTCTTCATGCCGTTTAACCCGATTGACCTGATTGTGCCGGGACCAAAATTCCAGGGCAAGTCAGGGAAGCGCTATGTGCCTCTGGGCGGCGGTACGGCGCTGGAGGCCACCGTCAGGGGCAGCACCAACGACCGGGTTCGCTGGGTGATCGAAGGCAATCCAGTCGGCGAAATCACGGAAGATGGTTTTTACCAAACTCCCCGGCAACTCGCCACGCCGCAGATGGTGCAGATCCGGGGGACGGCCCTGGCTGATCCGACCAAGTCCGTCGTCTTTACGCTCACCATTCCCGATGTCGTGGTGCATGTCCCTGAAAAGAAAGAGAACAAGTGCCTGCTCTACGGGCTGGTACAATTGCAGGCGAAGGTGGAAAACTCCGAGGACGCGCGCATGAAATGGAGCGTGGAGGGGGGAGACGGATTCGGCACTGTCACGGAGGCGGGCCTGTACCACGCTCCGGTGGGGATCGCCACACCCACCACGGTTCATGTGAGGGCTTCCTCCGTCGCGGATCCGACCAAGTTTGTGTTGATCCCGGTCCAGATTCCGGCAGCCTCGCTGGACCTCTCACCCGGTTCAGCCGAAGTGAAGCCGGGCCAGAGCGTCCGCTTCAAGGCGAAGGCAAAAGGCTGTGCGGGCGAAAACACGCCGGATGTGATCTGGAAACTCACCCCGGAAATCGGCACGATTTCGGCCGACGGCGTGTATCAGGCGCCGACCGAGGGAGGTGCGCAAGTCGTCCAGGTCGCCGCTTCGCTGCGGGCCGATCCCACGAAAACCGCCACCGCCCGCCTGAAGATCCGGGAGAAGTAAGCGGGACGCAAGGAGTGGGGAGCGGGATTGCCCGCTCCTCACTCGGCGATTCCTACCTGCCGCCCCAACTGCCTTCCTGGACGGCGAGGCGTTCCTTGAGCGGGCGCCACCAGGCTTCGTTGGCGCAGTACCACTCGACGGTGAGGCGCATGCCTTCCTCGAAACCCACCGCGGGCTCCCAGCCCAGTTCCCGGCGAATCTTGGCGCTGTTCAACAGGTAGCGCCGGTCGTGACCGGGACGATCGGGCACGTAGGTCTTCAGCGTCTCGGGCTTCCCCAGGAGGGCCAGCACCCGGTCGGTGATCTCCTCCACACTCTGCTCTACGCCGCTGCCGATGTTGTAGAGCTCACCGATCCGGCCCTTCTCGAGGATCAACTCGATGGCTCGACAGTGGTCGGTGACATAGAGCCACTCCCGCCGATTCTGGCTGCTGCGGTACAGCGGCAGCGGCAGGTCGTCCATCGCGTTGGCGGTGAAGAGCGGGATCAGCTTTTCGGGAAACTGAAACGGCCCGAAGTTATTCGCGCAGGTGGAAAGAGTCACGGGCAGATGGAATGTCTCGTGGTAGCTCCGCACCACGAAGTCACCACCTGCCTTCGCCGCGTTGTACGGAGTGCGCGGCCGGTACGGATGCTCCTCCGAGAAGGCATCCGTACTATCCAGGTCGAGGTCGCCGAACACCTCACACGTGCTGACATGGTGCACCCGGGGAGTCTTCGCCCGGCGGCAGGCCTCCATCAGGCCCTGAGTCCCGAGCACGTTGGTGCGAAAGAAGGAAGCCGGATCCAGCACCGCCCGGCTGTTGTGGCTTTCAGCGGCAAAGTTCACCACCACATCCACCCCGTGCTCGGTGAGCAAGTGCTCGATCAGATCCACATTGCCGATGTCTCCCCGTACGAAGGTATACCGGTCGGCGTGTGCCGATGCCACGTCCGCCAGGCTCTCCAGGTTTCCGGCGTAGGTGAGCAGATCCAGGTTCAGCACCCGATCTCCCGGGTGCCGTTCCAGCCAATAGCGGATGAAGTTCGAACCGATGAAGCCGGCGCCGCCGGCAACCAGTACGTTCATGGAGCGGGTCTACTCGGCAGCCGGCGCGGCGATAGCCTCGGGGGCCGGCGGCTCCGGGACGGGCATCGTCTCGGCGACCAGAATGTGCACCGGCACGCTCATGCCGCGCATCAGCTTCAGGTTGACCTGGTATTCGCCGAGGCTGCGGATGGGGTGCCGGATGTCCACGTCGCGACGGTCCACTTCCTTGCCCGTGGCGCTCTTGATGGCATTCACGATGTCAATGGTGGTGACCGAGCCGTGCAGGCGCGTTGTGCCTTCAGCAGCCTTGTGGATGATGACGAAGCGCTGCCCACTCAGTTCTTGACCGAGGGTCACCGCCGTGGCCCGCTCACGGGCTTCGCGTTCTTTCGCGGCGGAAATCCGCTTGTGGAAATCCCGCATGTTCCCGTCGGTCGCCGGGACCGCCAGACTGCGCGGCAGGAGGAAGTTGCGGGCGTAGCCGGGCTTCACTTCCACCATGTCACCCGAATGCCCGAGATCACGCACATCCGAGCGCAGAATTACTTTCATAGAGTTGTTCCTTCTCCGTCCCGGGTCGAGCCCCTGTGGCCCGCCCACTCGATTTGTCAGGGTTCATAGGGTTCCAGGGTTCATGGGGTCTCAAGGGTCGGCACGCGACCGCCTGGAACCCTGTCACCCTATGAACCCTAGAACCCCGTCACCCTACGAACCCTACTACCGCTGGTACCGGAGACCGATAACCGGCTCCGCGCGAAAGAAGAGGTTGTCCAGACCCACCGTCAGATCCAGCGAACGCGACAACGGTAGATTCCCCCGAACTTCGCCCCGGGGGCGGTCTACACCGCTCGCGTCCAGGGAAAACAGCGGACGATGCGGGGGCCCCACATCCAGCCCGACCCCGAGACGCGACATGCGCATCCCGTACCGGGCCCACACGCCGGGACGCAACTCCTGACCGGCCTGCGCACTGAAGCGGGTAGTTTCCCCGACGTCGCCCACGCCCACCCGGTAGAAGGTGCCGCGGGACCACGGAATGGTAGCGTCAAAATCGAATCGTGTCCGGTCTTCCCGCGTCCCACGCACCAGGTCTACCCGATAACGCGTGTCCGCAAAGCGATCCCGCACCGCCCGCGCCGTGTTTCTCCCGGAACCCAGAATACTTCCGGCGCGCTCAAGCACCGTCGTTGCCTGGGCAGTGGCCTCCCGCAGGCTGGAGATCGTGGCGCGCAGATCGTCCTGCACCTTTTGATCACCGGTGAGTCCCTGGAGATCCGCGGCGGTCTTCTTCAGGCTGGAGGTGGCCTCGCGCAGGTTGCCGGCGGTAGCCTGGAAATCGGCCCGCAGCCCGGTATCGCCCAGAAATTTGCGTGCCTCTTCCAGCGTGCCCTGCAACTCCGTGACCGAGCGGTTGAGGCCCGTTAACAACTCGGAGATGCGGGCGCGATTCTCAACCACCGTCGCGCGGGTGTCACCGACAAGCCCGCCCGCGTCGCGGACCGTCGAGGTAGTAGACCGGACGAGTTCGCTGCTTTCACGCACGACAGCACGGGTGTCGGCGACCAGGCCGCGCGTGTCCGCCACCAACCCGGTGCTCTGATCGGCGGTACGGCTCAGACCGGCCAGCAGCCCATCCGCCCGCGTCAGTGTCTGCTGAAGCCGCCCCCCGTTTTTACTCAGAGCTTCCATCAACTGATCGAGCCGGGCAGTGGCACGCTCCATGTTGCGCGCAATCACTACCCCGCTGGCGGATGCTTTCGCGAAATTTCCCGCCGTGCTGCGGAAGCTGCTCTTCAAGTTGGGATCGCCCGTCACATCGGAGAGGTTCTGGGCGAGCCCGGTCAGCTTTTCGGTAAGGCGGTTGAGGTTGGGCGCGAGTTGCTCCATTCCGCCGAGGAGGCGTTCCACACTCGGGCCGGGCTCTCCGCGGAGCGGCTCGGCCGGCGACGGTGAGAAGGGGCCCCCTCCCGGCGCGATCTCCACATAGGGCTGGCTGAAGCCGAGCAGGCCCCCCACAATGCGAACGTGATCGCCCGCGCTGATCTGATACAGGTCCTTCCGGAGCCGGAGGGTGACCACCGGCTTCACCTCGCCCGCACCTACCACGGGCGCAAGCCGGATGCGTTCGACTTCGCCTACATCCACGCCACGCACCCGCACGTAGGCGCCCTTCTGAATTCCCTGCGCTTCGTCGAACGCCACGTCGCGGGTGTAGGAAGTCCCCTGACCCAGACCCCCGCGAAAGAAATAGGTCGCCCAGACGAGCAGGCCGAACGCCGCGAGCGTCGCCAACCCCACCCGTACTGTGTCCTTGCCGCGCATGATTTCCTCTGTGGTATCGGTCCGGCGTCAGGAGATGGTCGAAAGGGAGGTGATGGGGCCGTCCGGTCGTCCTTCGAGGAATTGCTGGACCACCGGATCAGACGAACCTCGCACCCGGGCGGGTGTATCACAAAGCCGGATGTACCCATCATACAGGAACGCCACGCGATCCGCATGGCGCAGCACGCTGGCGACGTCGTGGGAGACGATGACCGAAGTGACCCCCGTCTCGTCGCGCACCCGAACGATCAGTTCGTCAATCAGTCCGGCGCCGACCGGATCAAGCCCACTGGTGGGTTCATCGTAGAATACGATCTGCGGCTGGGTTGCGAGCGCCCGGGCAAGCCCCACCCGCTTGCGCATGCCGCCGCTGAGCTGAGCCGGCAACAACGCCTCGGTCCCCGCAAGACCCACCGCCGCCAGCCGGGCCGCTGCGGTGGCCCGCAATTCGGCTTCGGGCAGACGCTGGTGGTAACGAAGGCCGAAGATCACATTCTCATACACACTGAGAGAGTCGAACAAAGCCGCATACTGAAACACCATCCCCATCCGCCGCCGCTGGTCGTTCAGCGCCGCCTCGGAAAGGGCAGCCAGGTCCACCTCACCAATACGAATCTGCCCGGACGTGGGCCGCAGCAGTCCGGCGAGACACCGCAGCAGGCTGGTCTTCCCACTCCCGGAGAGACCCAGCACCGCGACAATCTCGCCGGGTTGGACGACCAGTTCAACGCCTTTCAGGATGACCCGATCCCCCACCGCAAGACCAAGGTCCCGCACCTCGACCCGGACGCTCATGGGCCCGGGGTCGGATGACGGGCGAACATCCACTCCGCGAGAAAGTAGTCCGCCACGTAGACCAGCACAATGCTCTGCACGACCGCCGCCGTCGTCCGCTGGCCGACACCGGCCGCCCCGCCGGACGTCGCCAACCCGTGCGCGCATCCCACCACGGCGATGATGGCGCCGAACACGAGCGTCTTCGCCAACCCCAGGTAGAGGTCATCCGGCTGCAACAGGTCCTTCGCGGAGAGGATGAACACCTGGCCCGGTACGCCCGCCCCGAACACGGACACGATATAGCCGCCGAACACCCCTGCGGCATTGGCGAACACCGTGAGGACCGGCAGCATCAGCACACATGCCAGGAAGCGGGGCGCCACAAGATAATGGGTCGGGTTCACGCCGAGCGAACGCAGAGCATCTACCTGCTCGGTGACCGCCATCGTCCCCAATTCCGCGGCAATGGCCGACCCCACGCGGGCGGCGACCACAATGGCGGTCAGCACCGGCGCTGCCTCTCGCGCCATAGACACTGCCACAATGCCCCCGATCAGCCCCTCGGCCCCCATCGCCTTCAATTGTTCGGCGGTATGGAGAGCCAGCACCATGCCGGAAAACGAAATGGTGAGCAGCGTGATCGGAATCGAGTTCACTCCGATCACCGACATCTGCCGCAGCGTTTCGCGCGCCAACACTTTCCCACACAGCACTGCCCCAAGGGCGCTGGCGCACAGGAGCGCCAGTTCCCCCATCCAGGCGAGTATTTCTTCCCCGGGCCAGGGTACAGGCTTTGAGCGATGCGTTCCGAGTTTCAAACCATGTGCAGTATAAGACGAGGTGGTAGGAAATAGGGAATGTGTGTGGGGAAATAGGATGCAGGGAACGGGAAGAGGGCCCGGGAGAGTTGCGGAACCGCCCTGGGACCGGAATTCCCGGCGGCCCGTGCTCGCTTCCGGGAGGTGAGGACCGCAATGAGGCGCGGAATTTTGCTGCTCCTGGCCGCGGCCGCCGCCGGGATGTCCGGGGCGCGCGCGCAGGAAGCGCCTGCGATGCAGGTCATGGAAGCACCCGGCGGTGTACGGTTCGGGCTCTTCGGTGCACGGTCCGCCACGCCCGCGCCGACGCTCTTCGTCTCCGCCGTGGCGGTGGACGACATGGCGAAGCAGCCGGTGTACACCGAGACCGGACGCCGCCTCGCTGCCCAGGGCTGGCTCTACGTCGCTCTGGACCCACCCTGCCACGGCCGGGACCAGCGCCCGGACGAGCCTCCCCAGTTGGATGGATGGGCGCACCGGGTGAAGGCGGGGCAGCCGCTGATGGAGCCGTTCACTCGCCGGTGCCGCGCGGTGCTCGACTTTCTGGTGGCGGGCGGCTACACCGATCCGCGCCGCGTCGCAGCGGGGGGCACGTCGCGCGGGGGCTTTTGCGCGCTGCACTTCGCGGCGGCCGAACCGCGGGTGCGGGCCGTCGCCTGCATCTCTCCGGTCACGAACTTGCGCGTCCTGCGTGAATTCGCCGGCATCGGGGAGGAGCAGGTGCGGGATCTGAACGTGTCCGCCCTTGCCGAGCCGCTCGCGGGTCGAGCCGTCTGGCTCAGTATCGGGAACCACGACGAGCGCGTCGGCACCGACGACTGCATTGCAGCCGCCCGCCGGCTGGCTGCCGCGGGCCGCGCCCGGAACCCGGACAACCCGGTCGTCCCCGTCGAACTCCTCGTCGGTCCCAGCCGGGGCCACGGCGCCATCGAAGGCGCCTACGAACTGGCCGCGCGCTTCCTGGCCCACGCCGTCAAGGGAGGCCGATAGGTCCGACCCTCCGACGTGGGCCGGTGACGGACCTTCCGCAGACGCAATGCTCACAGCAGGAGACACTCCGATGAAACCACAAGAGACGCACTCGCCGGCTTCCGACGCGCATCCGTCCGCCGAGGCGACAACGACGGACCGCCGTACGGTGATGGCTGGGCTCGCAGGATTGGGCGCCGGACGGCTGGTGGGTGCAGCGCTCGGGGGGGCGTCCGGCGCTCCGCCTGCGGCCGCCGCCCCGGCGGCGTGGCCGGCACTCGAGATCACCAACGGACCAATCCGCGCGCAACTCGCCCTGCCCGATCGCGAGAAGGGCTATTACCGGGGCACCCGCTTCGACTGGACGGGGGTCATCACCAGCCTGGAGTGCGAGGGCCATCGCTACTACGGCCCGTGGTTTGACCGCACCGACCCGTCGGTCCGCGACTTCATCTACGACGGCCAGGAGATCGTGGCCGGGGCGTGCAGCGCCGTCACCGGACCGGTGGACGAGTTTTCCACCCGGGGCGCCGGGCTCGGGTTCGAGGCGGCGAAGCCAGGGGGCCTCTTCCTCAAAATCGGCGTGGGCGTACTCCGGAAACCGGATTCGGGGCGCTACGATCCGTTCACGCTCTCGGAAATCGTGGATGGGGGCCGGTGGGATGTGCGGCCCGGCAAAGATCGGATTGGGTTCACGCATGAGGTCGCCGACCCCGGCTCGGGATATGCCTATCGCTATGAGAAGCGGGTCCGCCTGAGCGGGGACCGGCCCGAACTCGTGCTCGAGCACACGCTGCACAATACCGGCGCCCTGCCCATCGAGAGCGAAACCTACAACCACAACTTCCTGGTGCTGGACCGGCAGCCCACCGGTCCCGACTTCGAGGTCCGCGCCCCCTTTGCCCTGCGCGCCCAGCGTCCGCCGGACCCGTCGCTGGCCGAGATTGCGGGAACCACGGTCCGCTACCGCAAGACGCTGGTGGAACGCGACACGGTGTATACCGGCCTCGAAGGCTTCAGCGACTCGCCTCGGGATTACGACTTCCACATTGAGAATCGGAAGCTCGGCGCGGCCGTGCGCGTGCGCGGCGACCGGCCGCTCGTGCGCCTGGCGCTCTGGTCCATCCGCAGTACCCTCTGCCTGGAGCCCTTCCTCCGGCTGCGAGTGGAACCGGGCGGCACGTTTCGCTGGACCTATCGCTACGAATACGGACGCCCTGCCGCCCGGTCCTGATGGTCTACATCGCTGCGTCGGTTCCGTTACTCCCACGTCTTGTTCTTGAAGCCGAGGGTGGCGGCGTTATGGGAAGTGGCACTCTTGATCGAATCGGACACCCCCTCGGGGAATTCGGCGTTGATCTCCACGCTCACTCGGACGCACGACTGCGGGTCGCTGGCCAGCAGGCTGATGATCTCGTCGGCAATCTGCACCAGGCGCACCTTGGCTGTGGCGGCATTCACTTCGGCCATGCCGATGAATGTGTGCGCCTTTGCAGGTTCGGGGGAAATGTCCGGTGGATCATCTTTGACACGGGGCGTCGGGGTTTTCGTCGAGGTAACGGGAAAGACGTAAGCCGTCTCGGCCGGCGGCGCGGCGTGGGCGGCCTCGTAACGGGCCGCCGCCTCCGGCTCGATCAGGAGGAGCGTATCGTCCACCTGCACGTTCGCGTCGCCTAAATGGAAGCCGTCGAACTTGCCTTCGTGCTGCCCGTAGGCAGTGCCGAAGAAGTCCCGGCTGGCGGCGCCCTTGAGGACAGCCTGCTCCAGCACGCTGCGGCTCTTCAGACGCGGCAGATAGAGGTAACGAAGCGTATCCTCCCAGAATGCCAGGGCGCCGGCTGCGGGCCGGTCGGTCTTCCAGTACAGTTCCTTCAACTTGGCCCGCAGGTGGATGGGGGACCAGGTGGTAATCACCAACTCGTTGTCCGCGCACACCCGCTCGATCTCGCTCCCGAGGGCCGCGCCGCCGGTGTTCAGGGGGAACACCTCGACCAACGGCTTGGGATCCCGGGGAGAATGCTGCCCGGGACAGAGCAGCCACCGGTAACACTCCCGGGCGGCGCGCGGCAGCACCTCCTCGGCGGTCTGGAGTTCTCTCTCGGCCTGCCTCCGCTGCAACTGGTCGATGTTCAGGCGTCCTTCCCGCACGTCCTCGACGAGAGAACCCCACGCCAGCGCCACCCGGATGCAATCGCGCAGCCGGGCCAGCGCGCCGTGGTCGGGGGCGAGAAACATCAGCCGGTTGCTCCGGTAGCGGGGTTTGGCGCCGTGACTGCGGATGCACTCCAGGACGGCATCAAACGCCAGGCGCGTCTCTTCGCGAGCGTAGGCGTGCTCCGGTGGGAGCACGACCAACCGCAGTGCGGCGTCATCCGGCACATCGGCGTGCGGCGTGAAGAGGTGGACTCCGTCGAAAGCGGTGGCGCCGTCGGTCAGTTTCTCGAGCACCTTGGCCAGCTTGCTGCGCACCTCCGTCCGGGCGTCGAACCGCTTCTTTCGGTCTTCCATCTCGCGGCGGAGGTTCGCCCGGGTGTCGAACCAGAACCGCGTCGTGTCCTGTGCCTTGTCCCCCGAACTGTTCAGGTAGTGCAGCCGGTCCGCCAGGCGGTTCAGCGCATCGGAGTAGATGGCGGAGGTCTGGCCGGGCTGCAGGCAGCCGAGCAGCACCCGCGCGCGGTCCAGACCACGGGCGCCGGCCCGCGTCGCCACCGACGCGGGCGCGCTGCCGAGGAAGAGGGTGCGGGCCACGCGGCGGAGGGCGTTCACCGCGCCGAAGCGCGGCTCCTGGCTCTCCAGTTCCGTCGTTTCGGCCCGGTCCCCATCAATGTCCTTCTCCAGCACCGCATCCCAGCCGGCGGGCAGATAGTAGGTCAATTCATTGCGGGAGCCGCCGTCGTAGAGCGGGAGGCTGCCGGGCAAGATCATCAGGTCCCGGTTGTCGTCCTTCCACAGGCGGTAGATGACCTTGGCCATGAGCTTGAGCACGCCGCGGGTGCGCTGGAAGCCGTCAATCGTGCTCCAGTCTTCGTAGAGCCGGTCGAAGACTTCCGGGTGGAGCGGATACGCCTGCACCAGGCGGTCGAAGTAGCGGGCCTCCTGGGTTTCGGAGGGGAGTTTCGCTCCCTCGTCCACATAAACGGCAGCGAAGGCGCGACACACCGCCGCGCGCGCCTGCTCGTCGCGCACCGGCTCGAATAACCGTCGCCGGACGATTTCGAACGCCTCTTCGGTGGCGACGGGCTTCCAGAGCGCCTGCACCCGCCCGAACGTCTTCTCCAACGCTCGAAGTGCCGCCACTCCGCGCTGGCTGCCCGCCTCTACTTCCGACTCGGGCAGCGACGCCAGCAGCATCGCGTTTGGTACGAGCTTCGCGGCTTCCGTAAGGGCCTGGACGAACGACAGATTGCTGTCGAAACTCCCGCCGCTCAACACCTGCCCTTCCGGGAATTGTCGGATGTACGCGACCAGCTCATCAATCAGCACCACGCACGGCGCGCAGCGTTCCAGGAGGGTCTGGAGCACGTCTTTGCCGGGAGAAGTGCCCGTGGCATCGGCTCCCTCTACGAGCGCAAACCCGTCTTCCCCGCCGAGTTGCCACGCGAGTTCTCCCCAGAGCGTGCGGAGGCTCTGCCGGCCGTGGCGCCACGGCTGGCCGGGTGCGTGGGCGTGGCCGTCCAGCACGGCGACGCGGGCGCGCGGCACGTCGAGCAGCCCGGACTGATCGAGAAGCGCCGGGATGCCCGCCAGGTCGTCCAGCGCGACCTGCCGCGTGGCGAGGTGATAGACGGCCAGCATGGTGTGGGTCTTGCCGCCGCCGAACGCCGTCTGGAGCTGGATGACGGGCTCACCGCCCTGACCGTTCAGTCTCTGGGCAACCTGCGTGAGCAGCCGGCCCATGCCTTCGGTGATGAAGGTGCGCTGGAAAAACGCCGCCGGCTCCTGGTATTCCCGGGTCGCTTTCCCGGTGTGGACGGCAGTGATGTCGGCGGCAAATTCCGATTGTAGGAAGGTGCCTTCCAGCACGTCCGGATGGGGGACGGCTATCTCTCGCCAGGGTTTCATAGAATCTTGCTCTCGTGATGAACTGACTAATCATCGAAGAGTGAGCCTTGCGCCTTGCTCGAGGGAACGGCACTGGCAGCACTCTCGATGCCGGTCCAGCTCGTGATGAGTTCGTTGTAGGCGCGGGCGTCTTCGGCTTGACCAAGGCGTTCGCACAGGGTGTAGAGGCGATAGGCGAGCTGGCGCACGGCTTCGGCTTTGCCGCCGAGGGCGGCGAGGAGCGCGCCGGAGGCTGACTCGCCGCCTTGTTTCAGGGCGCGGATGAGCTGGTGCAGGGCTTCCCAGACGGGCGTGCGGGTGTCGGTGCGCGGGTCCCAATCGGTGGGATACTCGGCCCACTTGAGCAGGCGCACTTTGCCGCTGCCGCTTTGCAGCACC
>SXGS01069853.1_pt1 | contig 13878 bp, 12 predicted proteins | sample 3174681 | NCBI WGS metagenome assembly SXGS01 (sample SAMN11356861, study PRJNA531348) | freshwater metagenome | isolation source: freshwater sample F1-80 | place: China: Fuxian Lake, Yuxi | collected 2017-12-25
GCCGTCAGCGCACTGGAAGCCCGTGGCATCCCGTCCGACGACATCAGCATTGTTTCGAACAATGCCGACAACCGCCACAGGCATGAAGACAACGACAACGGTGCCGCAGAAGGTGCGGGTGCCGGTGCCGGTATCGGCGCTGTCGTTGGTGGTGCCGGTGGTCTTCTGACCGGTCTCGGCATCATGGCCATTCCAGGCGTTGGCCCTGTCGTCGCCGCAGGTTGGCTTGCGGCCACCGCTGCAGGGGCCATTGCCGGTGCAGTTGCCGGTGGTGCAGCAGGCGGATTGATCGGTGCACTCACCGATTCCGGTGTCTCCGAAGATGAGGCCCATGTCTACGCGGAAGGTGTTCGCCGTGGCGGCACACTTGTCACAGCTCGCGTGGATGACGGTATGGAAGCCGAGGCGGAAGCGATCCTCAAGCAGTCCAACCGCGTCGATGCGATGGCGCGCCGCCAGGCCTATTCGGAACAGGGCTGGACGAAGTTCGATCATTCCGCTGATCCCTACGGTCCAGCCGAAATCGAACAGGAGCGGGACCGCTATCGCGTTCGCACTCTCTAACCAATAGCAAGCGAGGATCGGCTCACGCCGGTCCTCGAACTCGTTCTGAAACAACATCTATCAACAGGGATGTCGGTTGGCTTTCCGGAACCCCAGAAGGTCACCCATGCGAAGCATTTCCGATACCATCGAGCGGCTCGCTCGAGCCCGAGCGAATGCGCAAGGCGCCACCTGCCAGCCGAACACGTTGACCAGACTGGACGGCCCGGTGCAAAACCCCGGCGAGCTAACGGGCTGGTATCAATGCCCGGACAACCCGGCTTCCCCACCCGCGCTTGTGGTGGTGCTGCATGGTTGCACGCAGTCGGCAGCCGCTTACGATCATGGATCCGGCTGGTCGCGGCTCGCCGAAGACTATGGTTTCGCGGTCCTCTTTCCGGAACAATCCCGCCAGAACAATGTCAATCTCTGCTTCAACTGGTTCCAGAGCCATGACGTCACGCGCGACAAGGGAGAGATCCTGTCGATCCGCGAGATGATCGCGAGCATGATCGACCTTCACGGCGTCGATCCGCGTCGTGTTTTCGTCACCGGCCTCTCGGCGGGTGGTGCCATGGCCAATGCGCTTCTCGCCTCTTATCCCGAGGTCTTTACCGGTGGTGCGATCATCGCAGGCCTTCCTTTCGGGGTCGCCTCCACGGTGCCGGAAGCATTTGATCGGATGCGGGGGCATGGTCTTCCATCCTCAACGATGCTCGATGCCAAGCTGAGGAATGCCTCAGCCCATGAAGGACCCTGGCCGACGGTATCCGTATGGCACGGAACGACCGACAACACCGTTTCAGACGCAAACTCCCGTGCGATCATCGATCAGTGGCTCGGTGTCCACGGGGCGGACGTGGGATCGAGCGAGGCTAAGCTTCTCGATGGCGGCCACGCGCTGGAAACCTGGAAAGACGCATCCGGCCGTGATGCCATCGAGCATTACCGCATCGTCGGCATGGGTCACGGAACACCCGTCGATGCAGCCTCCGGATACGGCCGGCCTGCCGCCCATATGCTCGATGCCGGGATTTCCTCGACCGTGCATATCGCACGAGCCTGGGGGCTTACACCATCCTTCGAGCGGCGGGCGGCAACCAACCCCGATACCTTGCGCGTTGCTCCGCGGCAGAGTGAACCCTCGAAGCCTGATAGCATTCAGGAGGTCATCGAGAGTGGGTTGCGGGCTGCAGGCCTCATGAGATGAGGTCATCGCTTGCGCATTTGCTGGCCGTCGAACACTCCCTGAGTGAATTTCGGAGCCTCGTGCAGGCCCTCGCGGCCCTAGTTCCCGTATTCTCCTAGCTTCCTGGCTGCCATGCGGTTGGCCAACATAACTTCGTGTGAGATCTGCCCGCGTCACGTTCCGGTCATCCGAGATTGTGACACAGGTTCGCGATGGGAACTTCCGCCTGATCCATGACCACCTGCTGCGGCGCTCGTGTTTGCGTCCGCTCGCTACGCTCATGGCAAGCGGCCTTCCCAAGTCCATGGCCGGAAACTGGAACGATGGGGCCTCGGGCGCCTCCGGTCCGATTTTCTGGCTGCCTCGCGGACTTCTCTGATTTGGGAGGGCGTTCATCTGTTTGGCCTGCAAACAGCCGCGCGTTTGTGTGGAGGGAACCATGTGTCCCCCGAACCTGTTCCCTCAATGGAAAGCGAAGTTCGAAAGGCTCGCCGCTCCGTTCAAATTGGTAAAGGAGATTATTCATGCTCAAGTTTCTCGGCGGCACCATTGGCGTCATATTTCTTATCGGCTTGGCCGTGGTGGTTCTTCTCCTGATGCTGATCTTCTGATGCCTGAGACTGCCGGCGCAGGCAGGCGGTTCAGCCTGCTGGTGGCCACGCTGCTCCTCGGGCTTCTCCTGGTTCTGGTCAATCGGGCCGTGGCGCAAGAGGGGGCTGAGGCGGTAAGGCTGGATGGTCGCGCGCTTTTTTCTGTCAGCGCCAGCGATACCCTTGGTGCCGAAGAACGCGCGCGGCGGGTGGAGCAGCGCCTTGGCGTTCTGGTCAGGGCGCTCGAAACTGTGCCGAAAGCTGCCGTCGAAGCTTCGGGGACCGAGCGCGTCATCGCAGCGGAGCTTGCAGACGGAGAGACTGGCCTGAGCTCCGAAAAACGAGTGACGATCTATCTGGCGCCGTGACGGACTCATACCCAGAACTACCCATTCAAAAAAAGGGGGCGATCACGCCTCTTCTTTCGTCAAGGACAGAATGAGCGAAGCATGACATCGAGCATCCTGCAACCAGGTCGCAACTGTTGGAAGAAGGCGCGCGCAGATCGCTTCGGCGTCATCTTCGACGCCGAAGACTATTTCGTTGCCGTCAAGCAGGCCATCCTCAAAGCTCGGCAGGTGGTTTACCTGATCGGCTGGGATTTCGACACCCGGATCGAGTTCGAGCCGGAGGGTGCCAGTCTCGAAGGGCCGAACAAGCTGGGACGGTTTCTGAAGTGGATCGGCAAGACGCGTCCAGACCTGCAAGTCCACATCCTCAAATGGCATCTGGGCTTGTTCACCTCGTTGGGACGCGGAAGCATGCCCTTCCGCCTCCTGAACCTCATGTCCTCTTCCAACATCCACTTCAAACTGGATGGCGCGCATCCGCCGGCCTCCGCCCATCACCAGAAGATCGTGGTCATCGACGACGTGCTGGCCTTCTGCGGCGGGATCGACATCACCACAGAGCGCTGGGACACGCGCTGGCATTTGGACGACGACGCGCGTCGCAAAATGCCGAATGGCAAGCCCCATGGCCCCTGGCACGATGCGACATCTGTTCTGAGCGGGCCTGTTGCAAAACTGCTGGGTGATGTCGCCCGCGAGCGATGGTTTGCCGCCACCGGCGAAAAACTCCCAGAGCCCAACCGCAGCGATCCTCTGTGGCCGGAGGCAGTCCAGGTGCTGCTCAGGGATGTCGAGGTTGCAATCGCGCGCACGCTCCCCGCCTATCGCGATCAATCCGAGGTCCGGGAAATCGAGACGCTTTATCTCGACGCGATAGCTGGCGCGAAAGACATCATCTATTGCGAGAGCCAGTATTTCGCATCCCGCCGGATTGCCGAGGCCATGGCAGCCCGCCTGCAGGAGTCTGAAGGGCCTGAGATCATCGTAATCAACCCTGAATCCGCAGATGGATATCTGGAATCCAAAACCATGGACACGGCGCGAGCCCGTCTGCTCCAACTCGTAGGCGCGGCAGACCGCCACGACAGGTTTCGCATCTTTACGCCGGTTACCGAGAAGGGAAGCCCGATCTACGTTCATGCGAAGATCACGATTATCGACGATCGGCTGCTGCGTGTCGGCTCCTCCAACTTCAACAACCGCTCTATGGGGTTTGATTCCGAATGTGATGTTGCGATCGAGGCTCCATCTGACGACAAGGCGGGCGCAACCGCGTCGGTAATCGAGACGATCCGGACGGAGCTTTTGGCCGAGCATCTTGCGACCGAGCCGCATGCGATCCGAGACGCCGTCGCCTTGGCGAAAGGGTCGTTCGTGCAAGCGATCGATCGCCTGCTTGGGCCAGGAAAGACGCTGCGGCCTTATGTGCCTGACGAGGTCGGCGCCTTCGAGGAGATGTTGGCAGAAAACGACCTTCTGGACCCCGAAAGCCCGAAAAACTTCTACGCAAGCTTGACCGGAGGCGGATGGCGGCCGGGGGCTTTGCGGTGAACTGGAACCTCTTCGATGCGCACTAAGTCTTGACGCTACGGTCGCTCCATTTCTGGCGGGCATACGCTTGAAGGTCCGGTATGCTGTCGAACTCATCGACAATCTCTTCGCCGATCAGCGTTTCGATCAGATCCTCCAAGGTCACGATGCCGGCAGTGCCTCCGAACTCATCGACGACCAGAGCGACATGCCGATCCTTGTGGATCAGGAAATCGAAAAGCTCGTCCAGTGGCATCACCTCTGTGACCGCCTCCAGATCGCGCTTCATGTCCTGTAGACGCGTGCCACCCTTGCCATCCACGGCTTCGTAGAGAATGTCTGTCTTGAGCACGAAGCCTGTGACCTGATCGATCGACGCGTCGAAGACCGGGATGCGAGAGAACTGGAGCTCGGCCTTGCGTGCTATCACCGCATCGATCGTCGACTTCTGTTCAAGGCCAAAAACGACAGTGCGCGGGGTCATGATGTCAGCGACGGTCAGTCGATCAAACTTCAGAAGGTTGCGGAAGACCTTGGAATCCCCCTTGTCGATGACACCTTCGCGATGGCCGATGTCAGCCATCGCCGCAATCTCGTCGCGGCTGACGGGCGGCTGCGGTCTGCCGCGCGACAGGAGACGGGTGATGAGCTGAGACATCTTCACCAATGGCCACATGGACCAGATCATCGGCGGCAGGATGCGCGCGGCCAGCGGCGTAAATGCTCTCCAGTACATCGCACCCAGCGTCTTTGGAATGATCTCCGAAAGCACCAGGATCAGCAGCGTCAGCACGGCCGAAAAAACCGCGATCGCCGCATCGCCGAAGACGTGGGCCGCCTGTGCACCCGCTCCGGCCGCACCCGCAGTGTGGGCGACGGTATTCAGGCTGAGGATGGCTGCCAAGGGACGATCGACATCGTCCTTGAGCATCTTCACCTTGCGGGCGGTCTCCGGCTGCGTCGTTTCAAGTGTGGCGGTATAGCTCGGCGTAATGCTCAACAATACAGCTTCGAGGATCGAGCATACAAACGAGATGGAGATCGCAATTGCAACGTAGATAACAAGCAGGGTCATGGGGTTTTCCAGACTCGAAGGAGAGCTTCACGATGCAACCTCGGAAGGTTCCATCCAGTCGCCAATGGTTTCAAAGCTGGATTGTTCCTACCTGCTCGGCCTCTCTACTCATGATCTAGAGCGACGGGATCAGCGGCCGACGTGGTCGTCGGATAGCGGAAATACTTGCCGCTCTGCCGCCATGTTGACGCCAGCCCGAAGTCAGGAAATGGCACCCACGGTCGCTTTTCGGCGGAAAAGATAGAACCAAATCAACTCATGATCACGAAATCCTTGCCCGTTCGGCTGTCCGGGGCGAGTGGGGCATCGGTCAGGATGAGGACTGCGCCGGGATGCAGCACCCTCTGCATGGTCGACACGAAGGGCGGATCGGCGGAAATACGGGAGAGAAGCTTTGCGGCGGTGCTGACCACACTCTCGTCCGCGTTGGGATTGGCAAACGCGATCCAGCGCATGCCCAGTGCAGCGTCGTTGATGTCATCGAGCAGGAAGACATGGCTGCCGACCTTGTCCCTGCCGCTCACGGTGATCCGGCCCTCGGCGCGGATCTCGGAGTTTTCGACCAGCAAAGCCCGCCCATCGAAGGTCGACATGATGACGGAAACGACCGGCTGCTTCTTCAGATCCGTCCAGTCGTTCGGGCGCTGCTTGCCGCGTAGCGCCGTCACGGCATCGCCGAATTCCCGGGCGGCATAGGCTCCGAGCACCATGCCCGGATGGACGAGTTCCTGCGGATCTGCGGCAGCACCCGAGATGATGACGGGCGTGCCGAGATGGGTGATATCGAAGAGACGCTCTGAAAAGGCCATGGGCAGGCGCACGCAGCCATGCGACGCTGGATATCCTGGGAGATTGCCGGCATGAAGAGCGATCCCTGACCAGGTCAGCCGGTTCATGTTGGGCATCGGCGCATCGTTATACGTGCTCGACTTGTGGTGCTTGTCCTTCTGCAGCACCACGAAGACGCCTGTCGGCGTTTCGTGACCCGGCTTGCCGGTCGAACAGGTGGAGACCGCAATGCGAATACCGTTGCGATAGACGTGCACGCGCTGTTCGGGCAGGGAAACGACGACAGCCACCGGCCCTGTCCGCTGCCGCTCCGGATGCCAGGTGAACTCGCCGGGCTTCAGCGCTGCGATCTCCTTCATCACCTCTCCGGCCAGGGCAAGGCACGGTCCGAAGAGTACCGCCAGTGCCGAGAGCCCGGTTATGAAGTGACGCCTGCCCTGTTCCGTATTCGTCATTGCCGATCTCTCGTTCACAACAGCGATGGCAACGACCATTTCAGGACCGATCATGGGTGTCCAATGAGTTTCCTGCTTGAATTTTAAAAAACTCTCATGGAACGTTAAACACGTCATCGACCGCTCCTTGATGTGGAAGCGGTCTTAAAGGGACACCACGATGGGCGTGCGATCGGAGGGATCTGGGAATGGACTTTCGTCACAACTTACGCGCCCTGCATACGTTCGAGACGGTTTCACGCCATCTGTCCGTGGCGGCAGCCGCCGAAGAACTGGGGGTGACGCAGAGCGCGGTCAGCCATCAGTTACGCCTTCTGGGAGAAATTGTCGGTGAAAGGCTGATCCAGAAAAAGGGGCGAGGAATAAGCCTGACGGATGCCGGTCGTGACCTCGCCCGACGGCTGCAGCCGGCCTTTGCCGAGATCGACCGATCCCTTGCCGAAGCGATCGGCGGCACACGCGATCGGGTGCGGCTAGCCATTTGCAGCAGTTTCGCCCAGGCCTGGCTGGTACCGCGGCTGCATTCCTTCTATGCGGCACATCCGGATATCGATCTGCAGATCATCATGTATGCGCAGGATCCGGAACTCACCGATGCCACAGGTGATGCGTTCGTGACGACGCTCCCCAAGGATCGCGGCTATCACGCGCAACTGCTCTGGCCGGAAAATCTGGTTGCCGTCGTGTCGTCAACAGTTGCGGCGCGAAAGAAGAGCTTCGATTGCATTACGACCGAACTGCAGCCTGGAAAGATCGGATCGGACTGGCAGACCTATGCGCGACACAGCGGCCGGGCGGATCTCCTTCCCCTCACCTGCCGCTGGCTGTTCGCATCCCACTATGTCATCGCGCTCGACATGGTTCGCCAGAACCTCGGTGCGGCGCTCATCCCAGATTTCCTCGCACAGCCCGACATAGAGACTGGAAAAATGGTGCTTATGGACGAAGCACTGCTCCCCACCCACGAGGATTATCACCTTTGCATCAAGGAGAGCCGCCGAACCGAGCCTGCTCTTGACGCCTTGCTGCGGTGGTTCAAGCAGGAGCTCGGCAGATCGGAGCACCGCGCGACGGACAACCGTTTGAAACTGGTGCAACCATGAAACCTTCTCACATTAGACTAATTTAATTCACTGGTTCGCAGGCTTTAGGCATGTCAGTCTCGGGACATCGAGAGATTGCAACGCGATCCCTCGATGCCTTCCCAGCGGGAGATGTCGGATGCGTATGTGGCGTGCGTTCGTGGGTGGAGTGGTCGCGATGGCGCTTGTCGTCATTGCAGATTTCGGGCAGCAAGCGGCACTCGCGCAGGAACGCAGCGCCCGGGTCGAATTCGGCCGGGGCCAGAGCTCGACGGTCATCCGCGGGACGGTCCGGGGCTACGACGGCGCCAATTACCGCATCAATGTCCGTGGCGGCCAGAGGCTCGCCGTTACCATGGATAGCTCGAACGGCAGCAACTACTTCAACATTCTCGGCCCCGGCGGTGGCGATGCCCTGTTCAACGGCTCGATCTCGGGCGATTTTGCCGACATCATCGTTCCCGCTAGCGGTGATTACACCGTGCAGGTCTACCTGATGCGCAATGCCGCGCGCCGGAACGAACAGGCGCGATATACGCTTGGCATCGAGGTGACGGGGGGCAGGCCGATCGCGCCGCCCTCACCCGATTTTGCCGACGGCCTGTCCGGCGGCCCGGACTTCTTCCAGGTGGCCGGCATTTCGCGTGGCGATGCGCTGAACATCCGCACCCGACCGAGCGCCCAGAGCCCTATCGTCACCCGTGTCGTCAACGGCGAGATCCTGCGCAATGGCGGCTGCCGCATGACCGGACAGACGCGCTGGTGCCGGGTTTCGCGGCCCGATGGCAGCGATGCCGGATGGGCGGCGGGTCGGTTTCTGATCGAAGCGAGCAACTGAACCCGAAACGGAATGGGAAGCCTGTAGCGCAACAAGTGGGGGAGACGCATGACCAGGTCCAGAACGACAACCGGAATGATTTGGCTTGCCATCGGCCTGCTTGCTGGCTGCACCTCGGATGGAACATCGCAGCCGCCGCCGATGGCCGCCGCGCCCCCCCGACTGATGGACGAAAGCGTGCCGCCGGCGGCCCGTAGCGCCTGCCTCGCCGCTGTTTCCAATACCACCAACAATGGCGACGTTCAGATCATCGAGATGATCTTCTCGGAAGCCAACTCCCAGGTCACCGTTGGCGTTGGACCGACGCGCGCACCGTGGAACTGCGTCGTCTCCAACAGCGGGGTGGTCGCCAACGTGATGTCCATGACGAACGAGGGCGCTCTGTGAGGCCCGCTTTCTAACGGTGCAGGCTCGCTCCGGCACCGGCTCTCCGCGCTATGAGCGGAGGACCCGGCCACAACAGGTTTTCATCATCGACCAAAACGAGGATCCTCATGCAACGCCTGACGCCTCTTGTCCTACTGTGCCTGTCTGCCGCCATGTCCGCGCAGGCGGCCGAACTGGTTCCGGTGCCAGAGATTGGCCCGGACCAGCTGTCGTTCTCCGTGACCAATATGGACACATCAGTCGATCCTGGAACCGATTTCTACCGCTATGCAGTGGGCGGCTGGCTTGATCGGGTCGAGAGACCGGCTGATCGGGTCAGCATCGGGACCTTCGACTTCATGGGTTTGCGGCTCACCGCGCAGATGAAAAATCTGATCGCGGAAGCCGGGGAGAAATCCGCAACCGCGACAAAGGGAAGCCCGCTGCAGCAAGTCGGCGCCTTCTACAATGCCTATTTGGATATCGCCGCGCTGGATGCGAAGGGCATCACCCCCATCGAGCCGGAGCTGGCCAAGATCGACGCCATCGCGAGCCTCGACGAGCTCGCGACCTATCTCGGGCACTATGTTTCCGTTGCCGGAGAAGTTCCCCTGGTCGGCATCGTTCCCTCGGCAGATCAGGCCGATACGACGAAGATGGTGCTCTTCATCGTCAGGGGTTCCCTGATCTTCAATCAGGAAAACCTCTACGAGGCTCCGGCGGGTTCGGCACTCGATATTGCTCTCAGAGGCAACCTGAAGACAGTGCTGGAACAGGCCGGATACGAAACCGCCCGGGCCGCGACCGTGGTCGACATGGTGGCTGATCTTGAGCGCGAGCTGCATGGCGCAATGCTGACCCCGGTCGAGTCGATGAACCCGGACAACAGCTACCAGCCCAAACCGTTCGACGCCGTTCAGGCCGAAATCCCGGCACTCGATCTCACGAAAATGCTCGCAGCCGTCAACGTCGCGGTGCCGGAAACGATTGTCCAGACGCAACCCCGCTACCTTGCTGCACTTTCGCGGGTTCTGGCGGACAGGCCGCTCTCCGACATCAAGGACTACCTCAAGATCAGGGTGATCAACCACTTCAAGCCGTTCCTCGGCACCCGCTTCGACGACAGTGCCCGGGAATGGAACCGGATCGTCTTTGGCATCGACCAGCTCCCGCCGCGCGAGGAGCTTGTCCAGTCAAGCCTGCAAGCCAATCTCGGGCATCCCGTGTCGCGTCTCTATGTCGAGCGCCACTTCTCCGAGGAGACCAAGGCCAAGGCGACAGACATGGTGGAGCGCGTCCACCAGACCTTCGAGAACCGTATGAAGAGCCTGACCTGGCTCAACGACGACACCAAGAAGGCAGCCCTCACAAAGCTTGAAAAGCTCTCCTACAAGATCGGCTATCCGGAAAACTGGATCGACTATTCGACCGTCGACATCCGCGCGGACGACTTGGTCGGTAACGTCATGCGGATCAATGCCTTCGATACCGCGCGCTTCTATGCGAAACTCGGTAAGCCGGTGGAACACGAGGCCTTCGCGGATTCCACCTCGACATTGCCCGTTATCATCAATGCCGGCTACGACATGCAGATCAACGGCTTCGAGGTGCCCGCCGCGATCCTGCAGCCGGCGGCTTTCGAGGCGGACAAGGATGCGGCCACCTATTTCTGCCGCATCGGCGCGGTGCTCGGCCACGAGATGACCCACGGCTTCGACAGCCGGGGCCGGCTTTATGACGCCGACGGCAATCTCAACAACTGGTGGAAGCCGGAGGACGCGAGCGCCTTCGACAATGAAGCTGCCAAGCTAATCGAACAGGCTGGTGCCTACGAGGTCCTGCCGGGCCTCAAGCTGAACGGGGCCCTCAGCGTCGGCGAAAACATGGCAGATGTCGGCGGCATCAACTTCGCCTTCGACGCGCTCAAGGACTATCTGGCGGAGCACCCGGAAGAAAATATCTCGATCGATGGCCTGACGCCCGCGCAGCGCTGCTTCATCTCCTGGGCCCAGTTCTGGGCGATGAAGGTGACGGACGAGGCCATCCGCAGCGTCTTCATGAGCAATGCACATCCGCCGGGCTTCTACCGCGCGACGGCAGCGCTCAAGCATGTCGACGGGTTTTACGAGGCCTTCGACATCAAGGAGGGCGACAAGGAATGGGTGCCGCCGGAGCGGCGCGTGAAAGCTTGGTGAGCAGATCGCCGACCGGCAGACATCAGGATCATGAACCAGAAAAGTGCAAAGGAGAGGGGCTATGAAACGCATCATCGCATTGCTGGCTGCCACGACACTGGCTTTTCAGATGGGTGTCCAGCCGGCTGAGGCCGGCATGAGCGACAAGGACAAGGCGGCCGCGGCCGCCGCAGCCATCGCCATTCTCGGCATCGCCGCTCTCGCCCACAACAAGCATCATTATGAGGAGGGCTATGAGCCTGGCGGCGGCGAGGAGACGGCGGAATTCGAGCGCGGCTATCGCGATGGTGTGCATGGCTATCCCTATTGGGCGCAGAACCGTACGCGGGGTTATGCCGAAGGCTATCAGGCCGGTGACCGGGAGCGCGAGAACGCGATGGCGCATCGCCAGCAGGCGTCAGCCGCGAAAGCGCCTCCCATGGCCTATCAGGGTTGCGCCCAGATCGTCGCGCGGAACTTCGCTGTCGGCCCGCGCCAGGTCCATTTCACCAAGGCCCGTTCACCCGGCAAACATGAATGGCTGATCGAGGCGGCTGTCGGACGCCAGTACATGACGTGCAAGATGCGCGATACCGGCGAGTTGATCGATCTGACGGGCGGCCGCCTTTGAGTGCAGGCAGGGCTGACAGCGGGCTTGGAGAGACCCTCATGGACTATACTGACATCCTCACTTTGATCAGCGCTCTGACCGGCCAGGCCAGCGACGATTTCGCGGGCCTGAAAGCCGGCGAGAATGGTCGACAGCCAATCTCACAGATCGTCTGCCCGAGGCCCCTGCCCGCTGACGAGATTGAAGGAAAGACGGTGTTCTGCGGGTCTGTTCAGGTTCCGGAGGATCATGCCAAACCCGACGGCAAGAAGATCACGCTCGAATTCGCGATCCTGAAATCGCATTCGCTCTATCCGGAAAGCGATCCCGTGGTCTATCTGCAGGGAGGCCCCGGAGGGAGCTCGATCGACCAGATCCCGCTTCTCGCCCAGACCTTCGAGCCCTTTCGCAAGACCCGCGACGTGGTGTTCTGGGACCAGCGCTCCGCTGGCCTTTCCGGCCAGTCGGTCAAGTGCTTCAATGCGCTGGCTGCAAACGCAGCGCTTATTGCCCAGAAGAAGTACACGACGACCGAAATCGATGGCAGCAATATCGACAACAACACGATTGCCGACTGCCTGAGAGAAGTCGAAGCCGCGGGCATCGATATCTCAAAGTACAATACGACCGAGAATGCCAAGGACGTGCCGTTCATTGTCAAGGCGCTCGGCTATGAGAGCTACAACATCTACGGCATCTCCTACGGCACGAAGCTGGCATTGGAAGCCATGCGTGTGGCACCTGAGGGTATCCGCTCCGTCATCATCGACGGCGTGGCCCCGTCCTGGGTGAAGCTCTACGACACCTTCGCGCTGAAGGTCAGCGAGCCGATCGAACATGTGGTCGAACAGTGCAAGGCGGATCAGACCTGCAATGCGACCTTCCCGGAGCTCGACAGGATCATCATCGAGACGCTGCATGCAGCCAAGGCCGGCAAGGTCATCCACCAGGGCAAGCCCATGGAGCCGAAGACGATCTTCCGCCCCTTCGAGGAGCGGAATGCGAAATACGGCAATCTGTCGATGACACCCTATCTGCCGGCCTTCATCTACGAACTCCACCGCGGCAAGGAGATGCCGACGGTCGACATGCTGGTTGGGCGCGACTTCGTCATGCCGATGCCGGGCGACGAGGACGTTGCCAAGGCTTCCGCCACGCTGCCCAAGGCGCAGCGCGCCCTGATCGGCACATTGGCTGATAATGCCGCGATTTCGGCCAGGATCGACCGCTCCAACCAGAACGTCATCGAAGAACTGCGCGACGAGATCGACGCGGAAAAGAACTACGGCCCTGTCGCCATCCTGTTCGACACCGAGCTCGAGAAGGCACTGATTGCCGCGCGCGGAACCGATGCCGCGAAAGCAGCCAGTATGGCGGCCGATTACGCCGCACTGCAGACCATCAACCCCTCCAAGGAAGCCCTCGGCACCTTCGTCAAAACCCATATAACGGGCGAAGCCGCCGCCCGGCTGACAGCCCTGATCGAGAGCATGAACGAAGCGGAACTCTCGGGCTCTTTCGCCATCATCCAACGCGATGTGGCAAAATCCGAATACGGCTTCTTCGGTGACCTCTATCTCTTCAACTATGCCTGTCAGGAGGACCTGCCCTTCAACAGTTTCGAAGGCTATCAGGCCTTCACTGCCGCTCAGAAGTATCCCTATATCGGCGACGACGCTGACGAGGCGGCACGCTTCGTCTTCGGCTCCTGCATTCCCTTCAAGCAGGTCCAGCGGGACAACTGGCAGGTGCCGGTGAAGAGCGACATACCCACGCTTTCGATCGGCAGCCTTTATGACAGTCAGACGCCGGCAAGCTGGGCAAAGCTGGCGACAGAGGAGCTGAGCAATGCCCAGGTCTTCATGATCCCCGAGGCCGGCCATGGCGCGCTGCTCTACCAGTCCTGTGTGGCCGATATGAGCGTGGCCTTCATCAATCAGCCCGGGCGTAAGCTGTCGAACGATTGCGCAGAGAGCATCAGCATCGAGTGGCATATTCCGGAGTGGGCGAAGGCTGCGAAGTAATCATGGCCGATCTCGTGGATCCGCAGCATGCATGGCAGGAAGGCCATGGCAGCGAGCAACGCCCAGCCCTTGCGGCGATTGCCGACCATCTGGCCGAAGGCATAGACAAGCGCCGAGGAGATCGACAGCATGGCGAAGATGTTGAGATAGTTCGACCAGACGGTCGGGTTCTCGAAGGGATGCGCGGCGTTCATGCCGAAGAACCCGCCGCCGTTCGTGCCGAGGTGCTTGATGCTTTCCAGGCTCGCCACGGGTCCCAGCGC
>SXGS01162525.1_pt1 | contig 13876 bp, 10 predicted proteins | sample 3174681 | NCBI WGS metagenome assembly SXGS01 (sample SAMN11356861, study PRJNA531348) | freshwater metagenome | isolation source: freshwater sample F1-80 | place: China: Fuxian Lake, Yuxi | collected 2017-12-25
CCTACCCCCTACATCCTACCTCCCGCACCCCACGCCCTGAACTGGTCCCTCAAGGCGCTGCATCGCCTGCTCGTGACTTCGCGGGCGTACCGGCAGAGCAGTGAGCCCGGGGCAGCCGCACTGGCGAAGGACCCGGAGAACCGCTTGTTGTCGCGCATGCCCCTCCGCCGGTTGGAAGCGGAGGAACTGTACGACTCGCTGCTGACCGTTGCCGGACGGCTGGACGAGACCCGCGGCGGCCCGTCGGATCCCCTGGACGTGCGTCCCGATGGGATGGTGTCCGTAAAGATGGGCGATAACGGAGGTCGCCGGGCCGTCTACGGCCTGCGCCGCCGCCGCACCCCGATCACGCTGCTCGAAACGTTCGATTTCCCGCAGCTCAATCCGAATTGCACCGAGAGGTCCCAATCCACGGTCGCGCTTCAGGCCCTGCAACTCCTGAACAGCGCTCGCATGGGGCAACTGGCCACCGCGTTTGCCGAGCGAGTGCGGCGCGAGGCCGGAGAGGACTCGGACCGCCAGATCGAGCACGCCTGCCGGTTGGCCCTGAGCCGGGCGCCTTCGGCAGAGGAGATGCGGCTGGCCCGGGAGACTCGATCCCGGCTGGAGACGGAGTGGCGGAAGCAAGCGAGAAAGCCGGGCGCCCCGGACTCGGGAATGGCGGCATTGACCGGGTACTGCCGGGCCCTGCTGAACTCTGCCGAATTCCTCTATGTAGACTGATGGAGGGCGTTTCGGGAGCCCGATGCGAAGTTCCGGAGATCGGGGCTGCGTGGGGGCGGGCCGGCGGGACGCCGGCGTTTCCGGGGGTGGGGCCCGGATCGGGTCGGCGGGACGCCGGCGCTTCCGGGGTGAGCCTCAGGTCGGGCCCGCACGGGGGGGCGGGCCGGCGGGACGCCGGCGTTCCCGGGGTGAGCCCTGGTCGGGCCTACGCGGGGGGCCAGGCAGCACCGGACGTTTGCAGCAGTTCCCGTGCCCGCGCGACGTCGTCCGGCGAGAGCGCGGGGCGGAGGGGCCGGTCGTAACGGATGGTGGTCAGAAACCCCGCTGCGTCATAGGCAGCGGAGAAAACGGCCTGGAGGTCGAGGAGCACATCGTCGTCGCCGTCGAGGAGCGGGATCGGAATGGTGGGGAGCGGGTCTCGCAGGGAGATAGGCCAGATGCCACAGCGCGGACGCTCTTGAGATCGGGAGACAGACACCAGGTAGTCGAGAGGCGGCAGCGGTTCCACCGTCGGGAGGCGGGCGCCCCTGCGCAGGAGGTCCAATTCTACAAGATGGGCATCGCTGCGCAGGATCCGCTCCCGCTTCTGGCGATACTCATCGCGCCCGGGGCCTGAGTCCTTGTTTTCAGGAGAGAGCACTTCGATCACGCAGACCGTCCGCCCGGTCTCGAAATCGCGAATCTCAAGAAAGATCTGCTCTTCGACCTCGGCGGCCCGAGGGAGAGTGCGGTAGACGGGCGCTTCCAGCAGCCTGGAGACAGGCGCGCTACGTACCCCAGCGCGTGGTTCGGCGGCGGTTGCCCCTCGCGGCCGGGTGCGGGCGGGCTCGGGAAACCATTCCGCCACCCCGATGTCCGGTCGAATCCGGCCGATGGTGTCGCCCGACAGGACCGTCAGGTATACGTGACGATCAATGAACGTGTAGTACCGCGGCTGCACCAATGGGGCGACCAGACGCTGAAAATGGGCGAAGAACTGGACGCAGAAACCCTGCAAATGGGGGCCTTCGAGATAGGGGTCCATCCCAGGGAAAGGAGCGGGCATTTGCTGTTTGCCTCGCGCGCCGGAACGGAAGAGGGCGTACGGCGGTGTCTGCACAAAGTATACGTCGGTTTGTGGAGTTCGCGCCCTCCGGTTCGGAGTGCGGGCGCTGCCACGGAAGGAACCGTATCCATGTCTGCATCGAATGGCCGCATCGGCCTGCCCATAACCGCCGCCGCACCCGGCTCGCTGAGCCGGCGTGACCTCTTTCAGCGCATGGCCGGCGGGTTCTACGGCTCCGCGTTGGCGGCTCTGCTGCTGGACGAATCCGGCGTCCGCCCGGCGCTGGCATCCGGCGCGCCCCTCCTCGACCTGCGCGCGCGCCCCACACACATGCCGGCGCGGGCAAAGTCGGTCATTCATCTCTTCATGAACGGCGGCCCAAGCCAGATGGATCTGTTCGATCCCAAGGTCGAACTGGACAAGAACCACGGCAAGTCCTACTTCGAGAAAATCGCGGGCGAGGTGGAGAACCCGCAGGCGGCCGGCGCACTGATGAAGAGCCCGTTTCAATTTGCCCAGCATGGCAAGTGCGGCGCCTGGGTGTCCGACGCGCTGCCCCACCTGACGCGCCACGTGGATGACCTGGCATTCATCCGCTCGCTGTACACCACGAACCTGACCCACGAGCCCGCGCTCTACCTGATCCAGTCCGGCCGGATGAACCCCGGCTCTCCGAGTCTGGGCGCCTGGGTGGTCTACGCTCTCGGGAGCGAAAACCGGAATCTCCCCGCGTACGTCGTCCTCGACGACCCGCAGGGGCTCCCGATCAACGGCGTCCAGAACTGGACCTCGGGCCTGCTGCCGCCCCAGTTCCAGGGCACGCGGTTCCGGTCCACCGGGATGCCGGTGCTGAGCCTGAAGCCGGAAACGGAACAACCGGAGGAGACCTTCACGCTCGAACGGGAACTGGTCGCCCGGCTCGACCACATCCACCAGCGCGCCCGCCCGCTGTACCCGCAGCTCGAGGCGCGCATGGAGTCCTACCGTCTGGCGGCCCGTATGCAATTGCAGGCCACGGACGCGCTGGACCTTGCGCAGGAGAGCCCGGCGACCCTGGAGCGCTACGGCATCGGTAAAGGAGCTTCCGACTCCTATGGCCGGCGCTGTTTGATGGCGCGGCGCCTTGTCGAGCGGGGCGTGCGCTTCGTGCAACTGTACATCCGCGGCCAGATCTGGGACCACCACGGGGGGCTGCTGGACGGGGTGCGCTCCTGCGCTGCCCAGACGGATCAGCCGATTGCGGCCCTGCTCCAGGATCTCAAGGAACGGGGGCTGCTGGATGAGACGCTGGTCGTGTGGGGCGGAGAGTTCGGGCGCCTGCCGATCGCCCAGATGGCTGCGGACAAGGACGAGCGCAAGGCAGGCCGGGATCACAACAAGAACGCGATGTGCGGGTGGATGGCCGGCGGCGGCGTGCGCGGTGGCGTGACCTTCGGGGAGACCGACGAGATCGGCCTCGCCGCCGCGAAGGACCGGGTGAGCGTCCCGGACTGGCACGCGACAATCCTCCACCTCCTGGGACTGCGCCACGACCGGGTGGTGTACGACAGCCACGGCTTGCCCGAGAAGCTCACCGGGCAGGAGCCCGCCCGGGTGATCCGAGAGATTCTGGCATAGCAACTCAGCCGGGCGCGCAGCAGCGAGAAACCGGCCTGCGCGCACCCAACCGCGGGTTGCCCGAACCAGGGGCCCCGGATGCAATGTGATTGCTCCAGGCGCGCAGAGGCCCGTCGCCTTCCTGCCGCTGCGGGTCAGCCACCGCGTGACGCGCCCACAGAGGAGGGGCCGGAACATGACCGCCGGTCGGCCGTGGGACGTCGGGATCATCGGCTGCGGGACCGCCGGCGCTGCGGCGGCTCTGTTCCTGGCGCGGGAGGGGCACCGGATCACCGTGTACGAGCGGGTGCCCGACCCCGGCGCTGTCGGCGCCGGGGTTCTGATCCAGCCGACCGGGCAGCGGGTGCTGCAAGAGCTGGGTCTGCTGGAGCCGGTGCTGGCGCGGGGCGCGCGGGTGACGGGGCTGCGGTGCGTCACGCCGAGGAACCGCCCGATCGTGGAAATTGCCTACCGGAACCTGGGACCCGACCAGTTTGGGCTGGGAGTACACCGGGGTGTACTATTCGAGACGCTGTTCCGGGCGACCCGGGGCGAGCCGGGCATTACGGTCCGCTGCGGGATCGAAATCGAGGATCTGGCAGCACAGGGCGCGCGGAACTTCGTGGTGGAGAAAGAGTCCCGGCAGCGGCATGGTCCGCACGACCTCATCGTGGTCGCCGACGGCGCCCGGTCCCAACTGCGCGACGACACTGCCCTGCACAAGCGTGTCACGCCGTATCCCTGGGGCGCGGTCTGGTGCATTCTGGAGGACCCGCAGCGGGCCTTTCCGGACACTCTCTATCAGGTAGCGGACGGCACCCGCCGCCTGGTCGGTTTCCTCCCCACCGGGCGCGGTCCCGGCGCGGCGGACGGACCGCCGCTGGTGAGCCTGTTCTGGAGCGTACAGTGCGACCGGGTGGACCGGGAATGCCGGGGCGACCGCTTCCTGCCGTGGAAGGAGGAGATCCTCCGCTACATTCCCCAGGCCGAGACGGTGCTGGCACAGCTCACCTCCCCGGACCAGGTGCTGTTCTCCCGCTACCTGGACGTGCGCATGGCCACCTGGAACACCGCCAACGTGGTCTATCTCGGGGATGCCGCCCATGCCACCAGCCCGCAGCTCGGGCAGGGCTGCAACCTCGCACTCCTGGATGCCGCCACGCTGGGCCGGAGTATCGCCGCCCACCCCGAACTGCCCGCCGCCTTGGATGCTTACTCCCGTGCCCGGCGGCGACATCTGGCCTACTACCAGTTCGCCACCCGCGCCCTCACCCTGCTCTTCCAGTCGGACCATGCGTTCCTCGGCCCGCTGCGGGACCTCGGCATGGGCCTCGGCGGTCGCCTCCCCTGGATCAATCGCCAGATGACACTCACGATGGCCGGCGTCTCCCTCGGCCCCTTTGCCCGCCTGGACAACCCGGCAAAGTAGAAACCCTGATTCTTCGGTGCGTGCGCTATCATGCGGCGTATCAGTTGCGGCTACACCTGGTCGCCTCCGGCGTGTGGGACGCGGCGCAGGGTGGAGTCTCCGAACTTCACTTCGGGACCGGCACACGGCGGTCGGCAACCGCCGCACGGTGTTCCCCGGCTGCGCCACACGGGTCTGGAAGTGGCCAAGGGATGCGGACGGCAAAGAGCGAATGGACCAGACAGCAACGCGTGCGTTACACAGTGACTCAGGGAGGCAGGTGGCGCACCACGGCCGCACCAGCCGCACCGCGTTCGCCTTTCATCGGATCCCCGGACCCACCACGGTTCCCTCAACACCAGGCGTTCCACCGTGAATCATTACCAGCAGCGCACTGGAACTCGGAAGCTCCACGGCCAGTACTTCACGCCCGCGGCACTGGTCGAACGCATCCTTGCAGAGCTGCCGTTGACCCCGGCGCACCGGGTGCTCGACCCGGCGTGCGGCGATGGGCGCTTCCTGGCGGGGGTCGTGGCGGCTCTCCGGGACCGTTTTCCGGACACCGGGGGACAGGTGCTCGCACGGCACTGGGCGCCGCGCCTCCTGGGCGCCGATGTGGACCCGGAGGCCGTGGCCGCCGCACGCGCGAACGTCGCGGCTGCGTTTCAGGAGTGCCTGGGTGTGACGGTCGCCGGGGATGCTCTCCCAATCCGGGTGCTGGACGCGCTGGAAGTTCCGCAGCACGCGAACATCTGGGCGGCACTCGGAGTGCAGGCTGCGCCCGGCGAACCGCTGCTGATCGTCGGCAACCCACCCTACGTTGAGGCGAAGCGGCTTCCCGCGGAGCGGAAGCGGGCCCTGAAGCGTCGGTTTCCGCACGCCACTCGCGGAGCGCCGGACCTTTACGTCTATTTTCTGCACGCGGCCCTCGGCTGGCTGCGCGACGGGGACCACCTCGCGTTTGTGCTCCCGAACAAGGCAATGGTGAATCGGAACGCCCGCCAGGTGCGAGAGCAACTGTTGGCGGGCGACCAGCTTCGGGGCCTCTGGCTTGCCTCACGCCTCCGGCTGTTCGGTGCGGCAGGTGTCTACCCGATCGTGCTGTTTGCCGGGGACGCCGCCGGGTCCCCCGGCATTCCGGTACGGACGGCTACTGTCACCGGCGATGTTGACGACGCTCTGCGTGTGGAGGAGCATCCGTCCGTGACCGCGACGGATTTCAGGCGTACCACCTCCCGTGCATTCTTCGTCCCGCCTGCCGGCGCGACCCTTCACGCTGCGCTGGAGAAACTCCTCGCGTCCCTTGATGCGGGGAGGCTCGGCGACGTGCTGGATCTGCGGTGGAGCGTGTCGTTTCATCGCGCCGGCCTGCGCGAGCAGTTCGTGACCCCGGACCGCCCGGATTCGCCGCACGCGCGGCCGTTCCTGGGCGGCGGCGGATTCTCCGGCAATGGCGAGGTTTGCCGGTACACGCTGCGCTGGAACGGATGGTGGATTCGGTTCGATCCTGCCGCACTTGCCGCGCAGGGGAGCCCTCCCCCTGCTGAAGAAACGTTCGCACCGCCAAAGGTCGTCCTGTGCCAGAACAGCCGCACGCTGCGCGCCGCCCTGGACGAGCAAGGCTATGTGCTGAAAGACACGTTTCTGTGCGGGCGGCTGCGGGGAAGGTGGGCTGCGGCCGGGGGCGGAGAGGGTTCCGCTACGATGCCCGCTGGGGGCGCCGGGCGTGATGCCGCGGCGGGGAGCATCGCCCAAGGGGAGGAAGGACCACTTGTTGACGCGCGTGGGTCGGGTGGGTTGGGGTATGTGCGCGGGGAGGGACCACTTGCTGACGCGCGTGGCTCGGGTACAGGAGGGGCATCGCTGCGGGAACCACTTGCTGACGCGCGTGGCTCGGCCGGTGGATGTGTTGCTGCGGAGCGAACGGGGGCAGGTGCCGGCGCGCGCGGGTCCGGTGCGTGGACGCATCCTCTGGTGGAGCATCCGCGGGCGCTGGTGGGTCTGCTCTGCTCGCGGGCAGTGCATTTCTTTTTCAGCCATGTGTTCCACGGGGGGCACGTGAGCAGCGGCTACCTGCACTTTCTGAGCGGGTTTGCAGAAGACATCCCGATCGGCGCCTGGACCGGCGAGCGCGCTGCGGCGACGGCCGCGCTGGTGCAGCGTCGCGAATCGGCGGAGACGGCGCAGTGGGAGGCGCTGGAAGCAGAGATCGAGGCGCACGTCACTGCCGCGCTCGGGCTCACGCCGGCGGAGGCGGCCGCCATTGAAGCCTGGGCCGCGGCCGATCAGAACTGGGTCGCCCGCGAGCGCGTCCCCAGCCGCCCGCCTGCCGGTCTTGCAGGTCGGTCCACCGCCGCGATGCGACCGGTGAGTGGCGAATAGCGCGGGGCGTTTCACTCACCCCTCGTCCGGTCAACGGCACGTATAGACCAGGTCGTCCAGGTAAACGAGTTGCCCGTTGCCGTCGATCCACGTGGTGACGAAGCCGAACCGGTCGAAGCCGGCGCCGGCGGTGCGGTAGCCGGCGGGGAGTTCCAGCAGATGGGACTGACCGTCCAGGGTCACACGGATCCGTCCGAGGCCGGCGGCGGCGTTCGGATCGTAGTCGAGGGTCCAGGCGTGGGAGCGGCCGTCCGGGTAGATTCGGGGGCGGTCATTGCCGCCGGCGATCACCTGGTGCGCGCCGTCGCCGGTGCGTGCCAGGGGGTACAGGAAGAAGCCTTCGCGGCTGGGGCCTTCGATGGCGACCCCGAGGAACCCGCCCGGCACTCCCGATACCTGCGAGGGGTTCACCGCCAGGCTGTGCTGCGAATGGTAGAACCCGAACAGGACCGTGCTGTCCGTAACGCCCCGCCGGAGCACCACGCGGCCCCCGGCGTGCAGCGGGCGGTTGAGATCGAGAGGCTGAAGCCGATCTCCCAGTGCGGAAAGCCGGTCGGGATAGCGGCAGTCGCCCCGGAAGAGGAGCCCGCCCAGCTCTCCGGCGCGCTTCCCGCCGGCGTGCCGGGTAGGACTGTGCCCGTAGTTGAACCAGGGACGCACGTTTTGCGTCCGGTACGCGGCCCGGTTGCGACTGCGCTCCCATTGCGGGTCGCGTTCGAAGTTCCAGCGCGTGCCGTTCACTTCCAGGTCGTCCACCCAGAGCGAGCCTCCGCCATCGGCTGACTTCATCACGTTGAGCAGCCCGAAGTGGTCGAAAAGCGCCCCATCCGCCCGGTGGCCGGGATCGAGGGGCATCGCGAGGGTGCGGTCGTCCAGCGTGGCGTGGATGACCCCGCCGCCGTTGTTCTCGCCCGGTTCGTAACGCAGGGACCAACGGTGGGTGCTCCCTCGTGCCGGAATGTCCTGGATGGGGCGGCGTCCCCCGGGCGGCGTCGCTCCGGCAAAGAAGTCTCCCCCGGCTCGCCACTTGCGGGTGCAGTACTCCACATGGGCGTGAAACACGTCCCCGCGTCCGTTCAGGCGAAGCGCCAGCGTGTTCGGCGTGCGCCATTCGTTCAGGGTCCTCGCCTGGAAAAACCCGAGCAGCGTGTTGCCCGCGCCGTCATCCAGGTTCCCGCCCGACGCGATGGTCACCCGGCCGGAAGCGGTGAGGCGGTCGTTCAGGGTCACCTCGCGGATTCGCGCGGCATACCAGGCAGGCTCCGCTGCCGGGGTGATGAACCCACCGATCTCTCCCCGTTCTCCGCCCGCGTGCGACGTGGTGCTGAACCCGAAGTCCTGCCTCACTGCCCGCGCGGGCTGGGTCGGGCGGTTGTTGTGGGCCTCCCAGCCGGGGTCCCGGTCGAAGGACTCGCGGCGGAGGGTGTCCTGCCCCTGAGCCGGAAGCCCCAACCCTCCCGGAACGGCGGCCAGAGCCATCACCGGAAGCAAGACCACCCGGAAGTTCCGTCCACACCATCCTGCGATGCGCGTCATCCGTGCCTCCTCGGCGTCGCTCGTCCCTGCCCGTCAATGTCACGATACACGTTCGTATCTTGTCGTCCACCCCCGCAGATCCCACTGCCGGGATTAGAAAATGCCGATTCCGTGCATCAGGCCCTTCATGTAGCCGAACGCGAAGAGGCGACCTAGCATGGTATATCCGGGGGGGCCGTCCTCTTCCCCGACGAGTTGGGGGACGTGGTCGGGGCGCATGGGGCCATCGAAGCCGATGTCCCGGTAGGCGCGCATCGCCTCCGCCATGTCGGTCTGGCCATTGTCGTGAAAGGTCTCGACAAAGTTTTCCCGAGTGCCGCGCACGTCGCGGAAGTGTACGTAGCGGATGTGCGGCCCCAGGCGGCGGATTGCCGCGGGGATGTCCACGTTCATCTCGGCGAACGTGCCCTGGCAGAAGCAGATCCGGTTGCTGGGGCTCGGGACCAGCGCAACGAGGCGCTCGAAGCTCTCCACGGAATTCATGATGCGCGCCCGGCCCAGGAACTCCGGCAGCGGGGGATCGTCCGGATGCATGGCCAGCGTGATCCCGTGCTGCTCAGCGGCGGGCAAAAGGCGGCGCAGGAAGTATTCGAGGTTCTCCCAGAGCGCCTCGGCGGTGATGGGCTGCACGGCCATGCCGGGTTGTCCTGCCGAGAGGTCCACTGCGCGATCCACCTCCGCGAGGTTGAATCCGGTCACGAGAGCGCCGCCGCGCTCCGGCAGATCCATCCGGGTGCGGACCCAGTCCGTCCCCGCCATGAAGTTGTAGCAGCAGAGCCGGATGCCGCACGCAGCCATGCTGCGGAAGAGTTCCTCCATTGCGGCGAGGTCCGCTTCGCGCTGCGCGTTGCCCAGAATGGCGTTTTCGATGGGGAGGTAGCCCTCCACCACGCTGACCCGGAGACCGAACTTTGCCGCCTGATCGCAGAGTGCCTTGAGGCGGGTCCGATCGGCGCCGGGATAGCGGGCAACCACGTCCGTGACTCCCACCTGGGAAACGAGTTGCAGGTTGTGATCGTCGAATGGAGTGACGACAGAGGTGAGACGCATCGGCTTTGTGCCTTCCTATTTCCCCACACAGAAGCGGGCGAAGATCCGGGTGATGGTTTCTTCAACCACCGTCTCCCCCGTGATCTCTCCCAGTGCCTCGGCCGCAAGTTTCAGGTCGAGTGCGATTGCGGCCTGATCAAATCCGGTAGCCGCCGCCTCGACGGCGCGCGTCAGGGATTCGTCGGCCGCCGCCAGGCGAGCGCCGTGGCGGGCGTTGCTGACGAGGATGCTCTCCGGTGGCAAGCTCCCACCCGGGAGGGCCGCTGCCAGAGCGCTGGGCAGCTCGTCCAAGCCCGCCCCGGTGTTGCAGGAAATGCGTGCGATGGGACCACGCAACTCGGGCGCCCGGTCGCGCAGGCGGCGCTCGTCTGCGGCGGAGAGCCGATCGCCGCGATCCGTCTTGTTTGCGACGACGACCAGGGGCCGACCGGCGAGGTCGGGGAGGAGGGCTTCATCGTCCACGGTGTATCCCTCGGAGGCGTCCAGGACCCAGACTACCAGGTCCGCCTCGGCGAGGCGCGCGCGCGTGCGGGCTACACCCAGCATCTCCACGGAATCGGTGGTCTCGCGGAGCCCAGCCGTATCGGCTGCACGCACGGGAATGCCCCCCAGATTGAGTCCTTCCTCGATCACGTCCCGGGTGGTGCCGGCCACGTCGGTGACGATCGCCCGGTTCTCCCCGAGAAGCGCGTTCAGGAGACTGCTCTTCCCCACAGTCGGCCGGCCGGCGATCACCAGCGCGGCTCCCTCGCGATAGAGACGCCCGGCATCGGCGGTGCGCAGCAATTCCCGGCACTCGGTGCGGACTCCACCGGCCCGTGCCGCAACTGCTTCGTCTGTGGGCGGCTCGACGTCGTCCGGAAAGTCAATCGCGGCTTCGATTTCCGCCAGCAGTTCGATCAGTGCCGCCCGGAGCCGGCGGATGGCGCGCGACAGGTGTCCGCCGTGCTGTCCGGCGGCGACCCGGAGCGCGGCGGTGGTCCGAGCTGAGATGATGTCCATGACCGACTCGGCGGCGGCAAGATCGAGGCGTCCGTTGAGGAACGCCCGCTGTGTGAACTCGCCCGGCTCTGCGGGCCGTGCGCCCGACGCCAGCGCCCCACGCAGCACCAGCGCGAGCACCAGGTTGCTCCCGTGGCACGCGAACTCCGCCACGTCCTCGCCTGTGTAGCTGCGCGGCGCATGAAAGCAGGTCAGCAGGCAGCTATCCAGGCGTCGACCATCGTCCGGGTGTACGACTACCCCGTAAGTCACGCGGTGCGACGGGGGCGGCGCGGTGAACGGTGTGAGTTGTCCGCCCCGCTCGCGGCGGAACAGGGCCCGCGCGCACGGGAACGCGCCGGGACCGGATACGCGCACGATCCCGATGCCCGCCTCACCCGGTGCGGTGGCCACCGCTGCGATGGTGTCCCCGGCTCCGAACGCGCTCACTCGTCCCTGGGCCAGCGAAACACCGCGATGTCGCCCGGTTCCAGTTCCACCGGCACCCGCCGCCCCCGGACCCGCGCCCGCTTCCCATCGCGTCCGAAACGGGCCACCCGACGAGACCCATCGAAGCGTACAGTGACGCTCAGCGGCTTCTGAAAGTCACGGTTCACGACCGCCAGCACCCGATCAGCGCCCTGCTCGAGGAGCGAAACCAGTGCGCCCCCGTCGGAGGTGTCGACCGCCGCCACCGGGGCCTCGGGTGCGTACTCCCGGGTGCCGCGCGGAAGGCTTCCTGTGTGGCCCGTCCGGATCAGTTTTGCCCCGAGGAAGTGCGGCGCGAGCGCCTGGATTTCCGCGTTCATCTGTCGGACGCGATCGTAGGTGGGCGTGCGCTTTCCGTCCTTTTCGATCGGGCCCTGATGGAAATTCCAGACGGTGCTTTCCGGGGTCCAGTACGTGAAGTACTGAATGCACTGAGCGCCATAGGCCAGGTCGCTGAACGCCTGGAGCCGCAGGTGGGCGGGCGTCGGGATCGGGTAGGGGTCGTGAGCCGTGGCGAGCACGAATGCCCACAGGGGAACGTTCCGCGCCTGCGCGGCCGCCGCCGCCTGTTCCAGGTTCTCATAGTAGTCACCCCGGAGCCGGTCTCCCACGATCGGGTAGTGATCGTACGAGAGGAACGGCACTGGCACGTCGCGCAAAAACGTGTCCAGGTGCTCCCGGTAGGTCGGTGAGCCGAGTTGCTCGGAGGACGCATAGGTGGGGAACAGGTTGATGTAGCAGGGGTGCTCGCGATCCACCGCCTGGATGCGTTTCACCCAGGTGGCGAGCGCCGGAAAGTCCTTTGATGAGGGTTCATCGCGCAAGTGGTAACCGGCAAGCGCCGGATGCTGCTTGAATCGTGCCACCACACCCTCCGGATCGGCGGCCAGCTCGGGCAGGCTGACGAACTGCAGAATCCCCGCGTTGTGCGCCACGTCCAGTGCAATGGCCATTGCCTCGACGTTCGGGAATCCCGAAAAATTGTGGGTAAACCCGGCGTTTGCGAGTTCCCGGTAGCGTTCGACACTGGTCTCGGCAGCAGGAGGGCCGATCCAGGCGAGAATCGGAAATCGAGGAGTTTGCGGCGCAGAAGTCCGGGCCCGCACGGCGCCGGCAGGGAGGGCGACGAGGAGCAGTAGCACAGCGAAGAGGAAGAGCAGTGGGCGCATGGTGGAAGCGAAGGCCGACGGGACCGCCATGCAGTTTCGCACGCCCGGACCGGCTCTCCTTCTCCGCTCACGCGATACGCAGGAGTAGTGCTCGCAGCGGTGATCGCCGCCACTTCGAATTGGTGTGAAGTATCACAATGAAGTCTGGCCCCACTGCCTATCCTAAGGATGGCTCCGAACATACAAGACGGATGCTGATAGGTGATCGGAGATAACCAGGCGCTCGCGGTTGGGGCCCAGATTAGGGGGCAGTGGTCCCGACCGCGGCGCGATTCTTTGGACGATGCGGACTCCCACGTCGCCGGGGAGGCACACGTGTGTGTCAGCAGCGAAACGGCGGGGGGCAGGGCGACGCATGTGTTCCGTCGCCACGCCGCAGTCTGTGATGCCTGCGCGCCGGCCTAACGAAGCCACAGCGCTCCCGCCAGGGCGGCCGTGGCGATCACAGCCGCCGGAGGGACGCCGCGCGCCAGGAGTGTCAGGACGCCGGCAGCCAGCAGCCCTTCTTTCCACCCGGTGAGCGAGTGCCGGGCAAGGTTGGTCACCAGGGCTCCGAGAAGCCCGGCCCCGGCCGCAGCAACGCCCCAATTGAGGCCCCGCATCCAGGGGCGGGAGGCAAGCCGATCATAGCCGGCGCGGAGGGGCAATACAAGGAATGCCGGAAGCCAGCTCGTGAGCACCGCCACCACTGCGCCTCGCCACCCATCGGCGAGGAACCCGATCGCGATGCACCCGTAGCCGAGCGGCCCGGGACTCGCAGCCCCTACCGCCACCCCGAGGGCGAAGTCCGCTCGGGAGAGCACCCGCAGGCGAGATACCAGGTCCTGTTCCAGGAGTGCCAGCGTGGTGCTGCCGTTCACGCTAAGGAAGGCGGCGCGGAGAAAGACGGAGAGAACGTCCGACCAGCTCACTCCCGGTTCCCCAGCCAGCCGCGGCTGGAAAAGAAGATGCCGGCTGACGCACCCAGGAGGATGAGCCATGCCGGATGAAAAGGCGCCGCCACCGCCAGCGTCGCCGTGGCGCCGCTCACCAGCAGCCAGAGCCCACGCGCGCGCCGGCTCTGTCGCCGGAACACACCCGCACATGACTGCCAGCCCGCATGAAGCATGAGCGCCGCGGCGGTGGGGCCCAGCGCGCGAATGATCCCCCGTACGATCGGGGCCGGGTCTTGCCCGCGCAGCAGCATGCACAATGCCACAATCGAGGCGAAGCTGGGAGCGCTCATGGCCGTGAGGGCGAGCAATGCGCCGGGGAGTCCGTGCGTGCGGTGCCCGAGGAGGACCGTCAGCGCCAGCAGGTTCATGCCGGGAACGGCCCGGGAAAGGCCGAACAACACCTGGAACTCCTCGTCGGAAAGCACTGAGGGAACCGCGCAGAATTAATCCTCCCGTCAGGCGGGGACCACTCCCGGGATGGTCACGAACCACTTCCCCAGTGCCGGGAGACGCTCGATCTGCGTTTCCAGGGCGGCCATCTCGGGTGCGAGGAGCCGCACGC
>SXGS01133091.1_pt1 | contig 13871 bp, 17 predicted proteins | sample 3174681 | NCBI WGS metagenome assembly SXGS01 (sample SAMN11356861, study PRJNA531348) | freshwater metagenome | isolation source: freshwater sample F1-80 | place: China: Fuxian Lake, Yuxi | collected 2017-12-25
CCAGTCGGCAGCCGTCGCCATGCCGTTGACGACGGGATGGACGCCGTGGCCGGCGACGTAAAAGTCGTTGGTGGAGCCCGCGCGGGCCCAGACGGCGATGCCGATATACACAGCAAAGGTCGAGACGACCCAAAAAATGGTCCAATCCATGTCCGCCCCTCAGCCTTCGATCCGGTATTTCCGCTCGATGCGGTTCATGGCGAAGCAGTAGTAGAAGATGAGAGCGACAAAGACGTAGATCGCGCCGTTCTGCGCAAACCAGAAGCCGAGCGGGGCGCCGCCGATATTGATGGTGTCGAGCGCTTCGCGGAAGAGGATGCCGGCGCCGAAGGAGATGAGGAACCACAGGGCGAGGAGTGTCAGCGTCAGGCGGATGACTTCTTTCCAATAGGCTTTGCCATCGATTTCAGGCGGCGATTCCTCCGGACTTTCCGACATGCTGCATTCCTCCCTGGCGCTTTGGCCCCGTGCGGTATCCGCTGATGACAAGCTAGGACATTCCCGCCCGATCCGGCAAGCAGAGCTTTGGCAGGAAACGTTGGGGAAAGTTCGAACCGGCTTGCAGAGCCAGGGCAATTGGCGTGAAATCCCCGGCGAGCAGCGCCATGAGAGGCTGCGCGGGAGGAACTGGCATTGTTCAACAACACAGACTGGCTGAACCAGGTGCGCGAAGACGTTCTCGATCCGGCGCGGGAGATCGTTGACCCCCATCACCATCTCTGGCCGCGCCCGCATCTTTCCTATGATCTTGAGGAGCTGTGGTCGGACACGCAGGACGGGCACAATGTGACGGCCACGGTGTTCATGGAATGCGGCTCGGCTTACCGGGCTGACGGGCCGGAGCATCTTAGGTCCGTGGGCGAAACCGAGTTTGTAACGGCTGCTGCCGAGCGCGCGGCATTGTCTCCCGGCAAGGCGCAGATTGCGGGCATCGTTGGCCATGCGGACCTTCGGAGTGCCGATCTTGATGACGTTCTGGACGCACATAAGACCGCTGCAAAAGGCCGCTTCCGGGGAATCCGCCATTCAGGCGCGTGTGATCCCAACCCTGAAGCGCTGAGCATCGCGGGGCGCGCGCCGGTGGGTCTTTATGGCGACCCTGCGTTCAGGCGTGGGGTAGCGCGCCTTGGGGAGCGTGGACTGACCTATGACACCTGGAACTATCATCACCAGATGAAGGATTTTGCTGACCTCGCCCGCGCTGTGCCCGGAACAACGATGATCCTCGACCATTTCGGCACGCCGCTGGGCGTGGGCAGATATGAGGGAAAGCGGGAAGAGATTTTTGCGCAGTGGAAGGACGACATCGCCGAAGTGGCCGCCTGCCCGAATGTTCATGCCAAGCTTGGCGGCATGGCGATGCCCGATAACGGCTATGGCTGCAACATCGGGGAAAAACCGCCGTCCTCGGATGAATTCGTTGAAGCGCAGGGCAAGTGGTATCACCACGCCATCAAATGCTTCGGGCCGGAGCGCTGCATGTTTGAAAGCAATTTCCCGGTTGACCGGCTGTCGATCAGCTATCGCACGTTATGGAACGGGCTGAAGAAGATCGCGGCGGAGTATCCAGAAACAGAACAGGCGGCGCTGTTCAGCGGCACAGCGCGGAAGGTCTACAAGCTGTGAGCGCGCTACTGCCCCTGCCCGCCCAGCCTGAGGGCGTTGCCTGGCCGACGCAGGAATGGCCTGAGGGAAAACTAGCGCCCGCGATTGCCGGAAAGCTGAAGCCGTTACTCGATTCTGCCTTCAGCGATCCGGCGCCTTCGCAGTTGGGCGAGACGCACGCGTTCCTGGCCGTGCAGGGCGGGCGGATTGTGGCGGAGCGCTACTGGACGGGATTTGACCGGGACAGCACGCATCATTCCTGGTCTCAGGCCAAGAGCCTGACGCACGCGCTCGTGGGCATCCTTGTGCGCGAGGGCAAGATTGACATTCACGCCCCGGCCGACGTGCCCGAATGGCAGCAGGCGGATGATCCGCGCAAGGCGATCACGCTGGACCAGCTGCTGCGCATGTCAAGCGGGCTGCAGTTTGCCGAGGACTATGTGGACGCAGGCGTTTCAGATGTGATCGAGATGCTGTTTGGCTCCGGCAAGGAAGATGTAGCCGGCTATGCTGCGAAATCGCCGCTGATCCATCCGCCGGGCAGCTTCTGGAGATATTCGAGCGGGACGAGCAATCTGGTCGCCCGGGCAGCAGCGCTTGGCCTTGGCGCCTCGGGCGAGGCGTTCCAGGCATTCATGGTCCGGGAGCTGTTGGCCCCGCTGGGCATGCGCTCGGCCCAGCCTAAGTTTGACGAGGCGGGCACCTTCATCGGCTCGTCCTTCTGTTATTGCACGGTACGGGACTTTGCCCGCTTCGGCCTTCTCTATATGCGCGACGGCGTCTGGGACGGGCAGCGCATCCTGCCGGAGGGTTGGGTGGACTATGCGCGCACGCCGACGCCGGTGCCCGAGACAGAGCGGCTGGGCTACGGCGCGCATTGGTGGCTGGGCATGGCGGGGCCTGGCAGCTTCTCGGCCAATGGCTATGAGGGGCAATATACCGTGCTGGTGCCGGATCTGGACTTGATCCTGGTGCGCAACGGCAAATCGCCCGACGCGCAGAAGGAGGCCGTTCAGAACTGGATGGGCGAGGTGGCGGGGTGTTTCAGGGGCGCCTGAACGCCCTGATTTTGCGCCATTCGAGCGCCTCTGCGGGCATAACTTGCCAATCCAGCGCTTCCCGCGTATAGGCCGCCCTTCAGAAACGGCGGCGCAAGGCCGTGCGTGTCAGGTTCCGACCTTACCTTACGGAAGGCACGGTCCAGGGCGAAAGGAAACAAAATGTCCAAAACTCAGATCGTATTCAATGTCGAAGTGCGCGCGCGCACCGGCACCGGCGGCGCCCGTGAAGCCCGCAAGCAGGGCTTTGTGCCCGGCGTTCTCTATGGCGGCGACATCGACCCGGTGGCCATCAACCTCAAGAAAAACGAAGTGATCAAGGCGATCGAGACGGGACAGTTCCTGAACTCCACCGCGACGCTCATCCACAAGGGCGAGCGCCAGCTGGTCATCCCGCAGGGCATCCAGATGCACCCGGTCTCTGACCAGCCGATGCACGTTGACCTGCGCCGCGTGAAACTCGACCAGATCATCAAGGTCGAAGTTCCGGTTCACTTCACCGGTATGGAAGTCTCGCCGGGTCTCAAGAAGGGCGGCACGCTCAACGTGGTCCGTCACTCGGTCGAACTCAACGTTCCGGCTGGCAAGATCCCGGAAGCGCTGGAGGCCGACATCTCCAAGCTGGAAGTCGGCGACAACGTGAAAATCTCCAGCATCAAGCTGCCGGAAGGCGCTGAGCCGACCATCACTGACCGCGACTTCACCATCGCGACCATCGCTGGCCGCGGCGGCACGGCCCAGGCAGAAGATGCGGCAGAGGACGCAGCCGGTGCTGCAGAAGTGCCTGCCACCAAGGTGGCCGCGCCCAAGAAAGATTGATCCTTTCTGGACAATTCAGGGGCCGCCAGTCACAAGCTGGCGGCCTCTTTGATTCCGGGGCCCCTGTCAGGAGCGAACCGTCATGCTGATCCTCTCAGGCCAGGGAAATCCCGGCGCCAAATACGCGAAGAACCGGCACAATGCCGGTTTCATGGTGGTTGACCGTATCCATGACGCCTTCGGCTTCGGCCCGTGGCGCGCGAAGTTCGAGTCCGAAATTTCAGAGGGCAGCGTCGATACGGCCAATGGCCGCCAGCGCGTGCTGCTGATCAAGCCGCAAACTTTCTACAACGAGACCGGCCGGGCGATATCGAAGGCGCTGACCTTCTACAAGCTGCAGCCGGAAGACGTGACCGTGTTCCATGACGAGATCGACCTGGCGCCAGGCCGCCTGCGGGTTAAGCGCGGGGGCGGGCATTCGGGGAACAATGGCGCGCGCTCAATGATGGCACATATCGGCGAGAATTTCCGCCGCATCCGGATCGGCGTGGGACATCCCGGCGACAAGGCGATGGTGATGCCGCATGTGCTGTCGGATTTCCACAAGGTGGACCTGGAATGGTTTGATCCGATGACGGACGCCATCTGCAAGGCCCTGCCCTTCCTGCTGGCAGGCGATGACGAGCGGTTTCAGACCGAAGTTATGCGTCTGGCGCCCGCGCCCAAGCATGATCCCAAGCAGACAGCGAAGAAGGGTGGCGAGACCTAGGCTTTGGCGGCCTTGCGCCCGCCGTCCTTGAAGTACTTCAACGTGCCTCGCGTGATCACTTCATCGCCCGGCGCCAGTTCATTTGCTTCATAGTCCGGCAGCCCCTTCACCTCCGCATACACGTCACCGAAATCCTTGTAGCAGGTTTCCAGGAGTGCCTCGAAGCTCGGGATGACGAAATAGGTCTGCTGGAAATCGTCGATGATGTATTTCGTCCGCATAAGGCGTTTCAAGTCAAAGCCGACACGGTTGGGGCTGGCGTCTTCCAGCGCGAAGACGGTTTCCTGCGGGCTGGAGAGGATGCCCGCGCCATAGATGCGCAGGCCGTCTTCTTCCTGGATCAGTCCGAACTCGACGGTGTACCAGTAGAGCCGCGCCAGATTGTGCAGCTGGCCAAGGCGCATCGCCCGCTGGCCGCCCTTGCCGTAGGCTTCCATGAAGTCCGCGAACACCGGGTTGGCGAGCATCGGCACATGGCCGAAGATGTCGTGGAAAATGTCCGGTTCCTGAAGATAGTCGAACTCTTCCTCGGGGCGGATGAAGGCGCCTGCCGGAAAGCGACGGTTGGCGAGGTGGTCGAAGAAAACTTCGTCCGGCACAAGCTCTGCGACCGGCACGACACGCCAGCCCGTGATCTGTTCCAGCTTGTCTGACAGGCGGCCCATATGCGGGATGCCCGAGGGCGAAAGCTCCAGCTGGTGCATGGCGTCCAGAACGGCCCGCGAGGCCCGGCCTTTGGTGATCTCTTTCTGGCGCCGGAAAAGGCGATCCCAGCGGTCATGCTCGGCGGCCGAATAGGTCTCCCATGCCTGGTCGATGGTGAAATCGGCCGCGCGCGGGGCGCCGTGATAGCGATTCTTTGCAAAGGCTGTGTCCATGGGCGCATTTATACGCCCGAAACGAAATTAGTTCCAGATGTAACTAATTTCAGGCCGCTTCCGGACGGGAATCGATGATTTCCGACAGGGTGACGCCCAATTGCCCGTCAGAGACAACCAGCTTGCCGCGCGCGACGAGGCGGCCGGAGACGTAGATATCCACAGGCTCATTGGTCTGGCGTTCGAGCGCGACGACTTCGCCGGGGGAAAGTGCCAGCAGCTCCTCCATAGGAATGCGGGCCTCGCCCAGCACGACGTCCACACGGACAGGCACATCCAGGAGCATCTTCTCAAGCGCGGGATTCTTCGGCTCGGTCATACGCCCATCCTTCGCCCGCCGGAGGGGGCATTGTCCAGCTTTTCGCTGAGGTCTCTTGTGAGGCCGAAGAGGTCGCCTTGCCCGTCGAGCAGCCGTTGGGCAAGGCCGGTCACCGTGGCGCGCAGGTGGACGCGCGTCTCGTCTGCATCCGTGGCTGCCTCAACCAGTTGCATCAGCTTCAGGAGATCAGCGAGCACGTCCCGCATCGTTGCAGTGACACGGTCCAGCCGGTCGAGCGTTTCCTGGGCCTCCTGGCGGGAGATTTCGGCGAGAGTATCGGCGCGCACCCTGGCGATCAGCGCCACAACTTCTTCGGCCGAGAGGCGCACTTCGCCGGCCTCAGCAGGCGGGGCAGAAAAGTCCGTCCTGAAATCGAACGCCGAGAGGGTGCGAGCAGCTGACATCACTCGATCAGATCGTCTTCGATGGCGCCTTTTGCGGCGCTGCCACGTATCTCGCCGCGCTGGATCAGCTGGCGCGCGAGGCTCACAATCTCCTGGCGGGCGGTCTCGACTTCACTGCGGCGCAGGGGGCCAAGGGCGGCGATTTCCTCGCGCAGCAGATCGCCTGCGCGCTGGGTCATGTTGGCGAAGAAGGCAGCGGCGGTCGTATCGCGCGCGCCTTTCAGCGCGAGGATAAGGACGCCGCGGTCAGCACTGGAGAGCAGCGTCTGCATGCCGCCTGCGTCCAGGCCCCCAAGGTCATCGAACGTGAACATCAGGGCACGCACTTTCTTGCCCGCCCCCGGCTCGGCGCTTTCCAGCGCGGCGAGGAAGACCGACTCGGCGCGGGTATCCATCTGGTCGAAGATGCGCGCGACGCGCTCATGCCCGCCCCGGCTGCCTTCGCAAGCAAGCGCAGGGAGGCGGCGGGTGAGATAGTCTTCGAGGCTTTGCAGCGCTGCCGCGCTGGGCGTACCCAGATGCAGGAGGCGCTGCATGGTCTCGACCGCCAGTGACGGCGGCAGGGCCCGCAGGACGCGCGCGGAGGTCTCGCTGGAGAGGCGCGAGAGAATGAGGGCAACGTTGGAGGCGCGCTCCGGGCGCACGAGCGCGGCGAGGGTTTCCACCGGCAGGGCGGAGAGCGCGGACCAGATGTCCTTATGCCGGTGTTGGCTGCTCGCGGGAAACTGGCCGGCCTGGCCAAACCGCCGGGCGGCTTCGGCAAAGAGGCGCGCGGCGTCTGCCTCGGCGACGGGATCATCGGCCAGGAAATCCATGGCGGCCGTCAGTTCGCGGGTTTCGGCCGGCGAGAGCTCAGCCCAGATGCCGGCAGCGTCGGGCCCGAGCGCGCGCATCAAGCGGGCGGCGCGTAGCGTTCCGCTGTCAGGATTGCGGGAAAGCGTGGCAGGGAGCGTCACGAGACCTCCTCGCGGCTGCGCATCCAGCCGCGCAGGACTTCAGCGGCCCGGGCAGGGTCCTTCTGGGCCACGTCGCTAGCCTCGGCCGCAGTCGGCGGAGCTAACGGGCGTAAAGCCCGCAGCGTTTCCCCGCGTGCTTCAGGAATGGCCCGGTCTGCCTCCGGCCGGGAGGGCGCCAGCGCGGGCGCAGGCCGCAAACGCAGAGTGGCGAGCGCGATGCCTGCGGAAATCAGGGAAATCAGGCCGAGAGCGCCGAGTTCAAGCCAGGCGGAAGTATCCGGGCGCCCGGCAAGGCCGCGGGCAAAGGCGGCCTGCTCGATAAGGAGTTTGTCACCGCGCGCAGGATCGAGACCAGCCGCTTCAGGCAAGATGCGGTGCAGGTCGCTGACCACAGGCGCAGCCGGCATATCCAGCAGCACGAAGACGGTGCGTCCGCCTTCGGCGTTGAAAGCGATGGAGATTCGGGAGTTTCCGGGGCCGGCGATCGGGTCGATCAAGCTGGCGAGGGAGGCTTCTGCGGGGCTTTTGGGCTCTGATCCAGCGTCCGTCAGCAGGTTGGAAGCGCGCCAGACACACAGGGAGAGCGCCAGAAACAGGGCCGCAAGCGCGGCAAGCCGGATGGCCTTGCCCGTCTGCCCGCCAACTGTCACCTGACTGAACGCCATCAACCCCTCCGAACGGCCGCTGACTCAAGGGCCGCGACACATCCAGAGAGGCTAGATTCCCGGCACTAAGGCCGGGTTAACGTGGCTAATACCGGATTAACGCCGGTATTGCTGAAGACGGGTGGTCCGGAGACCCTTGGCCCCGTGGCGGGCATACAGGCGTTCCCACGCCTCATATTCCTCGGCCGTGAGGTTGTAGCGTTCGCAGGCAGCTTCCCGTGTGAGCAGACCGCCCGTAACGGCAGCCACGACCTCAGCCTTGCGGCGGGTCACCCAGCGGGAAATGTTCGGCGAAGGCAGATCAGCCAGAGTCATCTTCTGGCCGTCCGGCCCCTTAACGCTGATGGGGCGAGCGTTCTGCGTTTCCATGTGCATAACCTGTTCCTGGCGATGGCACGACACCCGGCTTCTCCGGGGTCTGTAGGATCGACCATACACAGGTGAGTTTAAGCCCAGCCCTAACCTCAAAAGACAGTTTGGCAGGCTGCGTTAGGACAGTGTTTGCAAAGCTGTTCCAGCGCGGGACGAAGGGGCGTTTCCTGCCTTTTTGCCGCCTTGATGATGACAGGACAGACAGAAAGACCGCCCTTTTAGAGGGCGGTCTTAACAGGCAGAACCTCGAAATGAACGCTTTGCTGACAAGCCTGGATTCCGGGCCCGGAATTCAGGCGAGCGTTTTGAGCAGTTCGAGCGAGTTGTTGTCGCGCACCTGGGCGCAGTGGCGGCGCAGCATTGTGAGGAACATCTCGTCACCCCGCTCAGTCTGCTTGACGATCATCGCGGCAGCGAAGGCGACCGAGATGCCATAGAAGGAGAACCAGCGGTAATGCTGGTAGAGGTCTTCAAAGCTGTAACCGGTGATGCCTTCAGCCTTGAGGCAGTCGTGATAGTAGCGCAGCAGCGCCTGCTCATGCTTGGGCCGGTCTTCGCGGGTGAGACCTGCGCCGATGAAATAGGCAATGTCATTGGCGGGGGCGCCCTTGCCGACCGTCTGCCAGTCGACCACGGCGAGTGGCTTGGCAGCGCCGGGCGGACCGAACAGCATGTTGTCCAGACGGAAGTCCGAGTGGGTCAATGCAAAGGGGCCGGTATAGCTGTCACCCCATTTGGGCAGGCTGGCAGCATAGGCATCGCCCACTTCAATCTGGTCGGCGGTAAGATGGGCGGCGTAGCGTTCCTTGAACGCGCCCCACAGGCCTGCGACCTGTTCCGGGGTCAGACCCGGCGGGGGCGCCTTGGCGGAACCCTGCAGCCAGTCATAGTCGTCCAGCGAGGGATCTTCCCAATGCGCGGCATGCAGCACAGCGGCGGCGGAAAGCGCAAGCTTCGCCTCCACAAGGTTACAGCCTTTCAGCTGGTCGCCCTGCTCGGACGGCGACATATCTTCCATGATGAGGGCGAAGCGGTTGGTCGCCTCGTCATAATCCGTATACAGTGCATTTGGCGTGATGCGTCCGGCGACCTTCGGAAAGGTGCGGTAGAAATGCACTTCGCGTTTGTAATGGTTCAGCATCTTGGCAGCCATCAGGCTGGTTTCGTTGCTGGACGGGAATTTCCCGACAAGCGTCTTTGGCGCTCCCGGGCCTGCTTTGGCATATTCGAAGACGAAACGCACATTCTCGCCGATCTGGCCTGTACCGATCGATTTGGATGTCAGGGATTTCACTTCGGCATCAATGCCGATCTCCGCGAACAATGTGTTGAACCAGTCAGGCCCAAGCTCCAGCGGATTTGTATCGAGGCCCGGACGGCTCATGCTTCCCCCTTGTCAGGATTATCTGTTGTATCGGTTGTGCTGGGTTTGCGCCCGGCGAAGCGGCGCAGCTGGCCGAGGCGGTCCTCGGCGCGGCGCAGGCCCTTGTCGAGCGAGGCCATGGTGAGGGCAAAATCGGCGCTCTTTTCCTTGCGCCAAGCGCGTTCGGTTTCGGCAATCACGAAAGCAATCGCGATACGCTTCAGGCTCGCAGGAGCGCCTGTGTCGTCATCTATCCCGGCGCTGGCAAGCGCCCAGGCGGCGGTAGCGTGACGATGGGCCGGCAGGCGCACCACATGGGTCAGCGATGTTTCGCGAAATTTCATCAGCTCACGGATACCTGCGCGGAAAGGCTCCATCGCCTCGAACCGCTTCATGATCACGTCAAAGAGGCGCTCGCGCGCGGACGATTCCTCGGGAACCCCTTCTGCCGACATGGCGCGGTCGAAATGGCCGTCGAGCGCCTCGACGATATCCTCGCGCGCGCCGACCCCGTGAAAATCCTGGAGCGTCAGCCCTGCGCGGGCGGCGATCTCTGCCAGCGTGATCTCGGACCACGGTTTTTCAGCCGCGAGGTCGAGCGCGGCGAGCAGTCCCTTCTCAATGACTGTGTCGGTGGCGGCCACCTGAACTCCCTCCGGCTGAGGTCAGTCCGCCTCCTGGGACAGCTGCCGGTCGCGAGCGGCGGCGGCGCTGAGGGCGTTCCTGAACAAGGCGGGCATCCCACCTGTGTCCATGAGGATGTCAAGAGCCGCCTGCGTGGTTCCGCCGGGTGAAGTCACTGCTTTGCGGAGGGCTTCGGGGGTGTCGCCGCTCTGCGCCATGAGGGCAGCGGCGCCCTCTACCGTGCGCCGCGCGAGGCTGAGCGCGAGATCCCGGGGAAGGCCTTGCGCGATGCCGGCTTCGGCCATGACTTCAGCCAGCAGGAAAATGTAGGCCGGGCCGGAACCGGACAGCGCCGTCACGGCCGGCATGAGGCCCTCGTCCACCGGGCCGTGTACATCGCCCAGCGGGGCGAGGAGTTCGCGGGCGGCAGCAAGATCGGCCGGCTTTGCGTCCGGGAGCGCCGTGAATGCCGTGACGCCCTGCCCTATGGAGCCGGGCGTATTGGGCATCGCGCGGATGACCCGGTCTGTCCCAAGGCGGCGGGCAAGCTGCGCGAGGCGCACGCCAGCCATGATCGAGATGGCGACAGATTTTGGGCCGACAAAGGCTTTGGCCTGTTCCGACACGGCAGCAAATTGCTGGGGCTTTACCGCCAGCACGATAATGCTGCTCCCGGACGGCGCAGGATTGAGATGGATGCGGCCAGCGTCTGCCAGTGCCTTGATCTCGGGGCGGGGCGACGGCTCGATCACGGAAATCTCGCGGGCCGGGCCTTTCAGCCAACCGTCGAGTAGCGCCGACCCCATGCGGCCTGCGCCAACAAGGGTCAGGGACGCGGCAGGCTTCATCTGGCGGAGCTCAGGCTTCGCCGTGGGTTTCAAACATCACCGCGTCGATTGCGTCGCGCGGGGATTTGCCAGCCCAGACAAGGAAGTTGAACGCCGGAATGAACCGGTCAGCCGCGCTGATCGAGGCCGCCAGAACAGCGCGCACTTCGCCTTCCGAGAGCTCTTCACGGCCCTCCATCGGGAAAGTGTAGCGGAACACGATCACGCCATCATCCGCCCAGAAATCGAAATGCCCGATCCAGAGGCGCTCATTGGCGAGGATCACAAGCTCATTAATCGCGGCGCGTTTACCGTCCTGCGGTTTCACGTCGAGCGTCATGGAGAAATGCACGGCGGCAGGCTCGGGCCGGTGGGCAAACAGCGCGCCCATATCGCCCCAGCGGGTCTCAGCGACCACCTGAAGGGTGCCTTCTTCGTCGCGTTCTGCTGGCCAGCCAGCGGCTTCCAGCACGTCTTCCACGACATCGAGAGGGTCGATTGCCAGCAGGTCGCTGCGGCTAAGTTCAAGGCTCATGGGCGGGCCTCCGCGTTGAGATTGGCATACGGTGCCGGATTCGCTCCCCAAATCCAACACCACTCAACGCCGGAGGCACCGGCGATGTCAAAGTTCATAAGCAGTTAACGCTCAGCTTTCGGTGGATTTTCCGGCCTCAAGGGCCGCAATCCGCGCCTCAAGGGCGTCGACACGGTCGAGCGCTGCTGTGGCAATCGCCTTCAGGGCTTCCACTTCATCGCGCCCGGCAAGGTCCATATCAGCGATCAGCGCCCGCACACGGGCCTGCGCCGCAGTCTTGGCTTCTTCGCCTGCCGCGCGGGCGGCGCCGAGGGCGCCCGTCATCAGGCCTGCGATGTCATCAAGCAGTGGATTTGTGCTGGCCATGCGGCTACTCCTTCGCCCGGGTAAGCTGGTGACCTAACAGATAGGATGCCGGCCAGACAGGGAAAAGACGCCGCATGACCGAACTGCTCGCCGCACTGACGATTTTCATGGGCGAAGCCGCCCTGAAGTTTCCCGAATGGAGCCCGGCGCTCTTCTCCCTCGATTTCAGCTTCATCGGCCTCGGCACCTTCCATCTGCGCTGGTACGCGCTGGGATACATCGCCGGCATTGGCCTTGCCTGGTGGTATGGCACGCAGCTGCTCAAGCGGCCGGACCTTTTCGGCGGCAATGCCCCACTCACCAAAGACGGCCTCGATGACCTGATGTTCTGGATCATCATCGGCATCATTCTGGGCGGGCGTTTTGGCTATGTGCTGTTTTACATGGTGCCCTACCAGATGGACGTGCTGGCGGCCGACCCGCTCGCGATCCTGCGCATCTGGGATGGCGGTATGGCCTTCCATGGCGGCATTCTCGGCGTGGCGGTCGTTCTGTGGTGGTTTGCGGCCAAGCGGGGCGTGAACCTGTTCTCGGTGGGGGATATTGCCGGCGTCACGGCGCCCATCGGCATTGGCCTCGTTCGCATCGCCAACTTCACCAACGCTGAACTCTACGGCCGCCCGACCGAAGCCTCTGTCGGTATGGTGTTCCCCGAAGGCTACGTGCCCGGCTCCACACCACCCGCCTACAACTGGGAGACCGGCGACTGGGTCTATCGCGGCGACGAACTCGCCCGCCATCCCAGCCAGCTTTACGAGTCTGTGCTGGAAGGCTGGCTGCCGCTTCTGGTGCTGTCGATCCTGATCTGGAAGTTCGGCGCCTTGAAGCGTCCCGGCCTCGTCGCGGGACTGTTTCTGCTGTTTTACGGATTTGGCCGTTCGATTGCCGAGAATTTCCGCGAGCCTGACGCATTCGTCAGCGGCCTGCCGGAATGGCTGACCATGGGAATGATCCTGTCGGTGCCTATGTGGCTCGGCGGGGCCTGGCTCGTCTGGAACGCGCTGCGCAAGCCGCCGGTGGGCGCGCCGCAAGCATGACACTGGAAGAAAGGCTGATCCGCCTCATCGAAACCGATGGGCCCATCCCCCTTTCGGCCTACATGCAGATCGCCCTGCATGACCCCAAGGAGGGCTATTACGCCGCCCGCCCCGGCCTTGGCCGGGATTTCACGACCGCGCCGGAAACCAGCCAGATATTCGGCGAGCTGATCGGCCTCTGGATCGTGCACGAATGGCGCGCGATGGGCGAACCTTCGCCGTTCCGTCTTGTGGAGATAGGCCCCGGCCGCGCCCTGCTGATGCACGACGCGCTCAAGATCGCCGCCATCGCCGGCGGGGAAGCATTCCTCAGCGCGTTGCAGCTCACCCTGATCGAGCCGAGCCCAGCCTTGCGCCTGTTGCAGACCGAGCGGCTGAAACGCTATGCGCCGTCCTTCGCGGCCCAGCTTTCGCAGGTGCCCGCCGGGCCGATGATTCTAGTGGCGAACGAGTATCTCGACTGCCTGCCCGTCCGCCAGTTCCGCCGCGATGGCGGCCAATGGCGCGAATGCGTCATCGGTCTGTCTGCCGAGCGCAGGCTCATCATGGGCCTTGCCGCCGATGAGCCCCGCCCGCCGATGGGCACGGCGCTGACGGGCGATGTCGTCGAGGTCCAGTCCGGGCTCGACCTGATCACCGCTGATCTTGTTTCCCGCGCTGATCCTTTCCGCGCCCTTTTTATCGATTACGGCCCCGTTGACCGCGCGCCGGGTGACACGCTGCGCGCCTATCGCGAAGGCCAGCAGGTTTCGCCGCTGGAAAGTCCGGGCGCGAGCGACCTGACGGTAGACGTGGACTTCGGCCGCTTCGCGCGTCTCGCCGCCAGTATCGGCCTCGATGTCGCCGGCCCGACGCCGCAAGGCATGTTCCTGCTTGGCCTTGGCGCGCAGGCCCGTCTCAACCAGCTGATCCAGGCCAATCCCGATGAGGCCGAAGCGATCTACAACGCCGCCCAGCGCCTGATCGACCCGCAGCAGATGGGGGAACGGTTCAAGGCGATCTGCTTGTCTTCGGCGGGAATGCCGAAACCGGCAGGATTCTGAAGGCCCATTGGTATCCGCCCCGGAATGCCTATCTAGACCGGGCAACGATGAAGGAGCCTCCTCTTGGCTGAACTCTCGATCCTGGAACTCGGCCGTGTCCGCGAAGGCTTCACCCGCGCCGACGCCCTCAACGAAGCCCGCCGCCTCGCTCAGCATGCCGAAAGCCTCGGCTACAAGCGCTTCTGGGTGGCCGAGCATCACAATATGCCGACCGTCACCACAGCGGCGACCTCCCTCGTCATCAGCCACATCGCGGCCGGCACAAAGACAATCCGCGTCGGCGCCGGCGGC
>SXGS01535172.1_pt1 | contig 13864 bp, 17 predicted proteins | sample 3174681 | NCBI WGS metagenome assembly SXGS01 (sample SAMN11356861, study PRJNA531348) | freshwater metagenome | isolation source: freshwater sample F1-80 | place: China: Fuxian Lake, Yuxi | collected 2017-12-25
GCCCGGTCCAGCGCGAGCCGCAGGCGGTCCGGCTTGGTCGGTTCGGTGAGCAGCACGGCCGCCTCGGCCAGCAGGGCGAACCGCTCGGCCGGCACCGTCTTGGACAGGAGGACGTAGTGGCGCCCCTCGCTGTCCCAGCGCGCCACACGCAGGCCGCCGCTCCCTTGCGCGATCTCCCGACCGGCCTGCCCGCGCGACGGTCCGCTCCAGATGGCGAGCCGGCAGCCGTGACGCCCCTCGTAACCTGCGAGCCGACCGGCCGAACCGTCGTCCGGGGACAGGTAGACCAAGCGGAAGCCTGCCGCCCCCAGATCGAGGGGGAAGCCATTCGGGCCGCCCGCGGGCCGCACGTCGTTCGCGGGTGAGCCCGCCGCACCCCATGCCGTGACGGCCGCGCGCGCGGGGTCCGCCGGCGCGCGAGACGACAGGGCGAGCCAGCCGGCGCCGACGAGGACGACCAGGGCCGCGGCGCACGCCCATCCGAGGGAGGCGCGGGCGATCGGCGCGCGCCGGGGCGGCACGGCCGCAGCCTTCACCTCCTGTTTCACTCCCTGCTTCAGCCGGGTCAGGGTCGCGACCCGCGCGGCCAGGACCGGATCGCGGGCCAGCGTCTCCGCGACCGCGCGCCGGTCCTTCGCATCAAGTTCCCCATCGACGTAGGCATTGAGGGTCTCCCAGCGCATCACGGCCCCTCGCTCCCATCGGACGGCTCGGCGATCCGGTGCAGCATGATCCGCCTCGCCCTGTGCAGACGGCTCATGACCGTGCCGACGGGAATGCCGAGCCGTTTGGCGGTCTCCCGGTAGCTCAGGCCTTCGACGTCCACGCAGGTCACGACCTTTCGGCAGGGTGCATCGAGGGTGGCGAAAGCCTGGCGCACGGCGATGGCCTCAATCAGGCGGTCGTCGAACCCTTCGTCGGGCCAATCCACGAGATCGTCCTCGCGGCGGGTCCGGTTCCGGCGGAGCCGATCGATCCAGGCGTGGCGCACGATCCGGAACAGGTAGGCGCGGGCCGCCCGCGGTTCGCTCGGCGTCGTCCCCGTCGAGAGCGCCTTGAGGGCGCTCTGCTGCATCAGGTCGCGCGCGGCGTCGGGCTCCCGCGTCAGCGTCAGCGCGTAGCGGAACAGGCGCGGCCACGCTTCGACGAGGTGCTCACCGATGGACCGCATCCTGATGTGTCATCCTCCCCGCACTCCATAGCACATCGATGCATGTCCACACAGAGTCGCAACGGTCGTCGATGGTTGTGGATGTCGGGAGGCCTTACACCTCTGCAGCGCTACTCGGAGCGTTGCTGTTGCTGAACAATCGATTGCAAGCTCGTATGTCTGCTTTCAGGCATTGTGAGGATGCGGTTTTAAGACCGGGGTGGGCGCGAAGCTGAATGTCCGGTTCCGGGTATCGAGTTGATGTCCGCTCATGGCGCGAAGCCGAACGAACTAAGGTGTGACTTCTACATGAAGGCGGCCTCCGTGGTTGGCGGATCGCGCGGCGCGGGCGCAGAGACCGGTTCCGGGGCGGCCGCCTGCGCGCCGGCCCTGAGGTGGTCGACCTCGGCCTGGTGCGCAGCGGCCTTGGCCTCTATCAGGTTGGCATGAGCAAGGGTGTCGTCGCGGAGATGCTCGTTCGCCTCTTGCTCGTTGGCAGCAAGGTCAGCCTTGGAGAAGCGCTAATTGGCCTGCTCGATGTGCGCCTGCTCAAGATAAGACCTATCCAGGCATGCGTGTCCCCAGGCCGCTGATGCTCCGGCCGCACCTGAACGACACCAGCAGCCACGATCTTGCCGCCGAGACTCTGGCCCTGACCAAGATGAACTGGAACTCGACCCAGTTCGACGGTGCTTCTCCCATAACCCTGCAGGCTGCCCGGCGGGTCGGGCGCATCCTCAAGCACGTCCCCCAAGGTTTCGACGTCCAGGGCGACTACCGCTACTTCATCTGACACGACCGAGGGTGCAAAGCCTGTAAAAGGTGTCGCTTCCCCTAGCGGCGAGGCGACCTGCATGAACTACGTGGCCATCCATCGAACACCACGTCCGCACGCCCGAGCAGACCCCGCTCGCCGTACCCAAGAGCCACTATCGGCCAAGGCGGAACAAAAGGTGATTTTGACATGCAACCTTAACGTTTCATAAGTCGTTAAACCCTTCGACACGCTCACCCATTGTTGGCCGCCCGAAAAGGCCCAGGCTGAGCGAGGGGGATGCAATGACGGCAGCATCGACGCCATCTCTCGGCTACCTGAGCGACGTCGAAACCAAGGTCGACCTACTCAATAACGAGGCCATCGCCAAGACCATCGTCCGCTTAATCAGCGAGAAGTCGGAGCACGCGATCTCCGTGGGCGTTCACGGCGATTGGGGTGCCGGCAAGTCCAGCGTCCTGGAGATGGTCGCAGATGGGCTATCGAAGGATGGGAAGGTCCTCTGCCTCAAGTTCAACGGCTGGCAGTTCCAAGGCTTCGAAGACGCCAAGATCGCCCTGATCGAAGGGGTGCTCCTGGGCCTCATCGAGAACCGGTCCCTCTGGTCGAAGGCGACGGACGAGGTCAAGGAAGCCCTCAAGAGCGTCGACAAGCTCAAGCTCGCGAAGAAGGCGGGCACCCTGGCCTTCACCGCTGTCACCGGCATCCCGGCATTCGGCTTCGACGAGCTGCTGGGCTCGGCGGTCGAGTGGGTGAAGGAGAAGGCAACGAACAGCGAGGAGCGCGATCAGGCCCTTAAGGAGATCCAGGACCTCAGGAAGGAGGGTGGCGACGAGGAGAAACCCGAAGGGAGGTTCGAGAAGGGCTACAGCGTCCCGAAGGAGATCGGCGACTTCCGGAAGTCCTTCAAGAAGCTGATCGCGAAGGCCGGGATCGAGCGGCTGGTCGTGCTGGTGGACGACCTCGACCGGTGCCTCCCCGCGACCGCCATCGAGACCCTAGAGGCGATCAGGCTCTTCGTGTTCCTCGACAAGACCGCGTTCATCGTGGGCGCCGACGAGGGCATGATCGAGTACGCCGTCCGCAAGCACTTCCCCGACCTGCCCGACAACCAACCCGCCAACGGCTATTCGCGCGCCTACCTGGAGAAGCTGCTTCAGGTGCCGTTCAGGATCCCGGCCCTCGGCGACACCGAGACCCACATTTACGTGACGCTTCTCCTAGTCGGCGGGACCCTGGGCGAGAATGCGCGCGAGTTCGGCGCCCTGATGGCGCTGGGCCGGGATGCACTCTCCAAGCCCTGGGACACCGAGGTCTTCACGCCGGAGGCCGTCAGGACCGCGCTGGGAGCCACTTACGACCGAGTTTCCGAGGTCGTACTCACCGCCGACCAAATCAGCCCGGTCTTATCCGCGGGGACCAAGGGCAATCCCAGGCAGGTCAAGCGCTTCCTGAACGCGTTGACGCTCCGGCTGGAGGTGGCGAGGGCGCGGAACTTCGGCGACGCGATCAGCCAGTCGCACCTCGCCAAGCTGATGCTGGCGGAACTCTACCTGCCTGAGGCCGTGTTCTCTCACATCGCGACGACCGCGGCGAATGCCCGCGACGGCATCTGCCCCGAGCTCGCCGAGATCGAGGCGTTCGCGGACGGTGAAGGCGATGCCAGGCCCCCGGCCGGCGCAAGTGGAGACGGGGGCGACGACAGGACCGGCTCGATCGTGGCCGACTGGAAGATGCGCCCCGAGGTCATCCGTTGGGCGAAGGTGAAGCCCGCCCTGGGCGCCACCTCCCTGAAGCCGTACCTGTTCGTCATCAAGGACAGGAAGAACTTCGTCTCCGGCTCGGCCCCTCTTCCGGAGAAGCTGCGCAAGCTCGTGGCCAAGCTCTCGTCGGGGGAGATGGCCGCGCAGTCCGCCGCCGCCGAGGTCAGGACCTTGGCGCCGCCGGAGGTCAGCGAGGTCTTCAGGGAACTGAGGGCGCGGGTGATCTCATCGAGCTCCCTAGAGCAGAAACCGGATGCCTTCCACGGGGTCGCCGTGCTCACGACCGAGCACGCCGGCCTACAGGCCCAATACGTCGAGATGCTCAACGACCTGCCGGTGGACAAGCTCGGCTTTTGGGCCGCGACGGGCCACACCATGGTGAAGGAAGAGCGGGTCAAGGAGAGGCTTCGGGCGCTGCTCACGCGCTGGGCGGCTTCCAGCAACCTTCGGCTGAAGCGGGCGGCGGCCACCGCCCTGGCACCTCCGAGGGCTGCGAGAAGGGGGGCTTGAGGTGGGCACCTCCACGCCCTTCGGGGGCGGCAAGAACGGGAATCCCCTGATCCCGAGTTGGGTCGAGGGAGGCGCCGGCGGTAGCGACGCGGGAGGAGCCGGGCCCGCCCCGTCGGGAGCGGGCGGCCCTCCCCCCGGCGCAGGCGAGCCAGGACCGGGCCAGCCGCAACAGGGTAAGGACCCACCCCTTCGCTACACCGGCCCGCGGTCGAGTTTCACCTGGTTCACGAAATCCGGCGGGAGCGACCGGCGGGCGCTCGGCAGGGCCGTGTCCTCCTACGTGAAGCGGACGGGCGGCGGAGCGACCTCGACGTCGCGGCGGATGGCGGCGGAGCGTTCGGCGGTATCCAGCCTGGCCGACGTGCTGTCTCGGGCCTCCGCGGCGCCGGGAGGCATCCGCGAGGTCGTCCGCACGCTCAACTTCGGCGATCTGGCCGACCGCCCGATCCAGGACATCTACGCCGCGCTCGTCGACCACATCTGTCCACCGGACGGTGACCTGGACGACGCCCACGCCCGTGAGGCTTACCTTGAAGCGGTGAACGAGGTCATGCAGGACCAGCCGCCCGACTTGGAGAAACCGTCGGCCGAGACGGTCAAGGACATCGTCGGCAAGTTCATCGCCAATGCCGTCAACCAGCGCATCGTCACGGCCATCGGCACGGGCATGATCACTCTGCCGGCGAACCCCGACGAGATCCGCGCCGTCGAGAAGGGGCTCAAGGACTTCGTCCGCGGCTGCGTCGCCGAGGCGATGGAGGAGTTCGGCGGGGACTTCCGCGAGGCGGACCTGAGGCCGGAGATCGACGCCATCTTCGAGCGTGCCGCGGAGGTTCTCGGCGACCGGGGCGATGAGGCAGCCGAGGGGGCGGACGAATGACGCGACACGCGCTCGTGGGGCATTTCGGCCCCTCCGACCAGTATGATCCCCCGGTCGAGGACGGCGTGGCCCATGCCCGGCTCGATCTGGTGAATGGCAACCGACAGCTCCAGCACAGCATTGGCCAAGCCCTCGACGACCTGCGGGAATTGCGCGTGAGGCCGACCGAGGTCGGGGTCGACCTCATGGTGGTGGCCGTGCTGGTTCACGCCCTCGACACCCGCGTCAGCCGGGCGGCCAACGCGCAGGACGCGTGGACCCGCGAGTTGCGGCTGGAGGTTCCAGTGTCCGATCCCGCCCGATGGCAAGCTGCTGCACCTGTGCTGGAGGGGATGCTGCGCTTCCTGACGGGCGACCATTGGGAGGCGCGCTTCCGTCCCCGGCCGCAAGCGTTCGCCAGCGTCTCACCCGCCGCCCTTCCGAACGTCGATGCCCCCGACTTCGATGGCGTCTCCCTTTACTCGGGCGGCCTCGATAGCCTGATCGGGGCCTTGGACACCCTGGCCGGACATGCCCACCCGCTCTTCGTGAGCCACCGGGGAGACGGCGCTGTCAGTGGCCCACAGGGAGCGCTGTTCCAGGCGATGGTGGACGCCGTCGCAGGGGCACGGCCCACGAACCGGAAGGGGCCGCTGACAGGGCTGCGGTACTCGCTGGCCTTCAAGCGTGGGCTGATCGCCGGCAGCGAGGACTCGACGAGGGGGCGGTCGTTCCTGTTCCTTGCGCTAGGTGCATTCGCGGGCTCCGGGCTCACGGGGCCATTCGACATCCGCATCCCGGAGAACGGACTGATCGCACTGAACGTGCCGCTCGACCCCACGCGGATAGGCTCCAACAGCACGCGGACGACGCACCCGTATTACCTTCGCCGCTGGAACGACCTCCTGCGTGCCGTGGGTATCCCGGGCACCGTCACGAACCCGTATTGGGATTGTACGAAAGGCGAGATGGTGGCGGGATGCGCCATGCTTGGCATCCTGCGGGACCTGATACCGCTCTCGGTCTCGTGTGCGCATCCCTCGGTCAAGCGGTTTAACCGAGATGGCAAGAACCATTGCGGCACCTGCGTCCCATGCATCATCCGGCGGGCCGCCATCGAGGCGGCCCTTGGCACCGGGAACGACCCGACTGGATACCGCTGTGAGGACCTCACCGCCCAACCGCTCTCGGCGAAGAAGAAGGATGGAAAGCAGATCCGCGGGTACCAGTACGCACTCGACCGGCTTTCCCGCGACCCGGGGCTTTCCCGCATCCTCGTCCATAAGCCGGGGCCGCTGCGCGAGGATGTCGCGAACCTCGACGGACTGATCGGCGTCTACGAGCGTGGTATGAGGGAGGTCGGTCGCCTGCTGCAGGGCGTCACAACCTCCTAGCGACGATGCCGGAACGAACGTGACGGGGCGCCTGATCGACTTCCACTGCCACTTGGACCTCTACCCGGACTTCGAGAGGTTGGTCGCGGAGTGCGACCGCGAGGGCGTCTACACCCTCGCGGTGACCACGACGCCTGCCGCCTGGCGGCGGAACCGCGACCTCGCCGCGACCACCAGATACGTCCGAGCCGGGCTCGGTCTCCACCCGCAACTCGTAGAGGAGCGGTGGCGGGAAATCGACGTCTGGGAACGCCACCTGCCCGAGGCCCGCTATGTCGGCGAGGTCGGGCTCGACGCAAGCCCCCGCCACTACCGCAGCCTCGACCGGCAGAAGGACGTGTTCGGGCGCATCCTGAAGGCATGCGCCTCGGAGGGCGGGAAGATCCTCTCGGTCCATTCCGTGCGAGCCGCGCGCCAAGTGCTCGAAATGGTCGAGGAGCACCTGCCGCCCTCAAAAGGGACGGTCATCCTCCACTGGTTCACGGGCTCCGTGGCCGAGGCCGCACGGGCCGCCGGCCTCGGCTGCTTCTTCTCGGTCAACAGCGAGATGCTAGCGACCGAACGGGGGCGGAAGCTGGTTAGGGGCCTTCCGGCCGACAGGCTGTTGACGGAGACCGACGGCCCTTTCACGGCCGAGGGCGGCCAACCCCGTCGGCCCTCCGACGTCGAGCGCGCGGTCACCAGGCTGGCTGAGGCACTTCAAGTTCCAATCGAGGAATGCCGTGTGAACCTCCTGGTCAACCTGAAGGCACTTTCATCGGGTAGCCCCACCAACGCACAGGTTCGCTCCGAAGGTGCCACTGCGAAGCTCGCCTGACGGCTTTCGGGCTACGGTCGCGCCGTCACCGCGCGGCGTCGATCCACGCGACCTCAGGACGTCACGGCAGCGCACCAACCCTGGGGTGACGCGCCACCCCCGGGGGGGGGGCCGTCCGGTCCCTTAGCTACGCATCAGCCTGCGGAAGCGGTCGCGCCGCCAGCGCTCGGCGTCAATCCGCTCGGCCATGAAGGCGTCAATCGCACGCGCCCACGCGTTAACGGCCTTGGTCAGGCCCCGCACCGCGGCCTGCGAGTTCCCGTGCAGTGCCTCCTCATGCCGGTCGCACATCTCCTCCGAGATCGCGCCTCCCGTGAGCTTGACGGACCGGGCAGGACGAAGACCTCGGCGAACGGCGGCGGCTCCTTGAGGAAGCCCAACTTCATCCGCCACTTCTCATCGGTGATGTCCCTACGCCTCGCCGGGGCTTGGGAGGAACTGCGCAAGCCGCTCCAGGACGCGCTTTCGGGCGGCGTCGAAGGCCGTCTGTCCCGCAGGGCGGCCGCCGGAGCGGATGTAGCCGGCAACCGCAATGACGTCGGCTACGTCGACCTTCGGGTTGGCGATAGCGAGCGGGCCGGCCGCGGACCGGCGGATACCACCCATCCGGACGAAGGCACGCGCCAGGTCTTCGTCGATGCCGGTGGCGCCCGGCTTCCCGAGGGCGGCCTGCAGCCGGTTGCGCTCAGCTCGTAGGGACGTGACCTCGGCCTTTAGGGCGTCGAGTTCGGCGACGCGAGCGGCCTCGGTCTCGCGCTGCCGCTCGCGCCACTCGCGGGCACGGTCGGCGGCGGCGATGCGGCGGCGGGCGGCGGCGGACGTCTCGCGGGAAGGGGCGGTGTCGGTCATGGGGACCATCCTGCTTCTCGACCATGCATCCCACCAGGTGCGTCGCGAGGATCGAATGGCCTTTCCCGGGGCACGGTTCGTGCTCGTCCCACGTCAAACCCTTGCGCCCGTCCGGAATTCCTACGATCCCGTCCCGCGTCCGCGAGCCCTTACGGTTCGACCGGGTCAATAACTATGCTCCCCCGAAGGGGGAGTCTCTGGGTCCTCCTCTTAGAACGGGACGAGCCGTCCCACCCGTTTGACCTGTGCAGTCGTGAGCTGCACCATCCCCATGCCGGTCGATTTGCGCGGCGCCGGGGGTTCGTGGGCAGGGGTGCCTCGCGAGCCTCTCCAGACGGGAGATGCTTCGAACTTGTCCGACACCATCCTCGCCCCGGAAGGGGCACAGGCGGCCCGCCCTGGGCGTTTCAGCGCGTTCGATAGCCCGCTCGGCTACCGCCGCCAGCCGACGGCCGTGTTCGAGCCGGGCCTCGCCGACCTCAGAACCGAGAACATGCGCGGGCCGTCCTACGCGGCCATGCTCCACCCCCACGACACGCGCGGCGTCGTCGTCATGGCCTACCGCGACACGTACACGAAGCGGGACGGTACGCGGGGGTACAAGACCGCCAACGGCGGCGCGACGGGGGACGAGCTCCGCAGGGTCGTAGACGTCCTGGAGCCGTTCTCCATCACGATGAACTCGTTCCGGCGCGACCCGAAGGACCCGGACGCGCACCGGCTCTCCCCGTGCAAGGCGACCTGGAACCTGGCCGGGCTGAACGCCTGCTGGGTCGACCTCGACTACTACAACCGCGTGGCCTGGCGCGGGCGCCCGCCGGAGGAGGTCGCCGCCGCGGTGGTGGAGCGGTGCGAGGACCTCGGGTGGCCGATGCCGTCCTACGTCCTCGCCAGCGGCCAGGGGCTGCTCGTGTCCTGGCTCCACACCCGGCAGTCGCCCTCGGCCCTGCCGGTCTGGCTAGCCATGCAGAAGCGTATCCTGACCGAGTTCGACGACTTCGGGCCCGACCGCGGCGCCTCGAACCCGACGATGGCGTTCAAGCTCCCGGGGGTGCAGAACGAGAAAAACTCGGTGCCGGCCCGCATCGTCTGGCCGACGACGTTCGGGGACCTTGAGCGCTACGCCTTCGACGTCTTGCGGGCGGCGGTCCTGCCGTACACGCCCCAGCAGGTCGCCGCGCACCGGAAGACCCAGGCCCGCGAGCGCGCCGCCAAGGCGGAGAAGCGGGCCGCCAGGAAGGCCGCTGGGATCGTGGTGCCTCCCCCGAAGCTGACCTACGAGACGTTCGCGCGGGCCGTCCACCGGGACCTCACCAGACTGTTTGAGCGCCGTTTCCGGGGCCGTCCCGTGCACCGCGGCGAGCGCGACCTGTGGCTGTTCTCGCTCGTCAAGGCGGCCGCATGGACGATGACCGTCCGCGAGCTCGAAGCGGAGGTCGACCGTCTGGCGCCCCTCTGCGGCCTATCCAAGCGGGAGGCCCGGGGATATGCGAAGGCCGCCGTCCGCAAGGCCCAGCGCGCCGCCTCAGGACGCATGGACCCGCGCGGCGGGGGCAAGGTCAGCGACCCCCGGTACAAGCTGAACCCGCGGCACCTCGTGGGCGACCTCGGCGTGACCGTGGCCGAGATGAAGGACAAGGACCTCGACCTGCGGGTTCTCCTCTCCGACGGCGTCAAGCGGGAGCGGGAGGCGGCGCGGTCGCAAGGCCGCCGCAAGGCCGCCGGGGCCAAGCCACGCGACGCGACGCAGGCCGCGCGCCTCGCCCTCGGGCAGCGGGCCTTGGCCAAGCGTGCAGCAGGCATGACCGTTGCCGCCGTCGCCGCCGAGGAGGGCGTGTCGGTCGCGCAGGTCGAGAAGGCGCAGCGCGAAGCCCGGCAGGTCGCCGCCATCGGCAAGCCCGCGGCCAAGGCCAAGCCCGGCCGTCCCCGCAAGCCGTCGAGGCGGACGGGGTTCGACAAGGCCGCCCCGCGCCCCGCCAAGACCCGCCCTGAAAACCCTTACGGTTCGACCGGGTCCATTGACGCGTGCGCTCGCGGTGACGTCGGGGCCGGTGCTGTTGTGGCTAGCCCGGTCGAGGGCTATGATGTCCTTGTTCGGAGCATTGCACCCCATTGTGACGACACCGACGCCCGCTCGGCCCTTACCGGCCCGGCGGGCGTCATCGTTTCCGACGAGGCTTACGCCGACGTCCCGGACTTCCTGCGGCACCTGCTCCCGGGAGGCGAGGCATGAACCGCCCCCTCGTCATCGACCACGTCAGCGACGACCTCCTGCGGCACCGCGCCCTCCAGGCTGCCCGCAAGCGCGCCCTCGACGCCTGGTACGGGGGCGCCAAGCCGGCCAACCCCCACGGTCGCCGGCAGTACCGCTACGGGCGCGTCACCTACCTCACTGAGAACCACGCGCCGCTCCCGGCCCCGCCCGCCGCGGCCGCCGCGGCCGCCGGCCATGCTGCCCTGCGCATGATCTTGAAAGGATGGCGCGGCGAAGGCGAGTACGCCGCCCTGGGGGCCTGGGACGACGAACGGGGCGGCGCCTCGCGTCGCGCCCTCGTCTCGGCCGGGCAACTGCTCGCCGGCGAGCCCGACGACGATGCCCGGGAGCGTGCGGACAGCCTCGTGATCCTCGCGCTCGGGCCACCCAGCAGGGACCTCGACGGGGCGCGCGTGCGGCTGATGGCCCTGCCGGCGCCCGCCCCGTGGTCCTGGGAGGCCGCGGCGCGCGTCTGAGGCTGACGCGCCCCGGGGACGGGCTGCCAAGGTTAGGCGAGCCCGTCCTTCCGACGTCTGCATGGTTTCGACCGCGCAAAGCGACGCGGTCGCGCACGATCCTGTTGCGCTCCCCTTTGCGAATCCGGGTCGCGCGCGCAGCGTTCCTGCATAGATCAAACCGCCGCCCTTGGCGTTAGCGCGCCCCCGAACCGGCTGGACGACCCGCGCAAGCGCCGCTCGCCGTCGAGCCTGAGCGCGCGGGTCGCGATGGCGAACGTCATCGCCCCCATCGTCTCCCGGATGACGACCGAGCAGGTCCGCGTGGCCCTCGGCGACAGCGTGGGCAACATCGGCCAGCTCCGCCGGGACCTCAGCGACATCAAGAGCCGCTGCCCGGACCGCCTGCGCCGGCTGGGCTTCGAGCGCCTGTTCTGGTTCTGCGATTGCCTCGGGTAGGACCCGATCCTCGCCATGCAGGGCCTCGTCCTCCCCAAGGCCGGGGCGGTGCACTAATGGGCGCGCCCCGGGCTCCCCACCGCGACGCCGTGCTCGACGCCTGGTCGTCCCGGCCCGACGCGTCCGCCACCACCATCGACGCCGTTCTCGGCCTCTCGCGGAAGGCCGTCTACTGCGTCGTCGCCACCGCCCGCGCCGAGGGCGACCTTCGCGCCGTCGTCCGCGGCAAGGGCTACCATGCCTGCCAGCCTCCGCGGGGGGACGCCTGATGGTCCCCGCGAGCCGCCTCTACTTCAGCCTGGTGAAGATCGGCGACGAAACCTGCCGGGCCGTCCCGGACGGGCACGAGCTGACGGCGACCGCGTCCGTGGCGCGGGTCTCCGGCGACCGGCTCCTGTTCTTCGTCCCGGTCGCGACCGAGACCGAGTTCTACGCCGGCTGGGAGCCCGAGGACTACCAGCGCGCCAACGCCCGCCTGCACCGCACCCTGAGGCACCGTCTGCGCGAGTTCCGGCTCCATGCCGAGCGGGACGCGGACTGATGCGCCGGAAGCCCCTTGCCGCCCTGATCGGGCTCGCCGCGGTCGCCGGCGCCGTCGCCTCGGTCGCACGGCGGCCCATCCCGTCACCGCCAGCCCCAGGGCGCACAGCGCCAGCGTCGTCGCGAACGTCCTGTCCATGCCAAGGTCCTCCGCCGGGGATGATCGGGGATCCCGTGCCTAGCGCCAGGGCACGAGGGCCTCAGTCGCCCGAAGAGACGTCGCCCGCGCCGGAGGGGCACGGCCCGGCCATCGCCACCGTCACGTCGAGGCCGTCCTGGCGCGTGACGGACCAGACGCGTAGCTGGCGCTCTCCGTAGCGGCCGCCGCCGCCCAGGGGCGTCCATGTCCCGCCGAGCCCGTCCCGGTCGCGCCACGCCTCCCCGGGGGCCTGGAGCTCGATGCGCTCGCGGCCTCGCGCGTCGACGGTCCCGCACGTCACGGTCGTCGTCCAGCGGTCCCGGCCCGCGGGGGAGGCGTAGACCCGAGCGAATCCCGCGCGGCCACCAGCGACGGGCCCGCGCACGGACATGAGGAAGCGGTCGCCGGTCGAGGGGAAGGGCTTCTCCTTCGGCGGGATGGTCGCGGCGTAGGCCGTGGCGATGACGGGGATGACGACCGTGCGGATGGCGACGTGGTCGAGGAGGGTCGTGATCACTGGTGGGTCTCCGGGGAAGGGGTGGGGGCGAGGGCCCAGGCGGTGCCGTCCGGCTCGAACCAGACGGCGTCGGCGGAGGTGACGATCTCGTCCGTGTCGCGGCGCCGGAAGCCAGGCTCGGTCGGCCGGTAGCCGATGCGGATGGCGTCGGCCGGCCGGGCGCCGTCGGACAGGGTGCCGACGATGGTCGCGACGACCTCGCGACGCGCCGCCGCCTGGCAACGGAGGCGGCCGGCCTCGCTCGCGCGCATGACGCACCCGGCGAGCGCCAGGGAGGGGCGACGGTCGACGACCAAACGGCCGCTGCGGATGGACCAGACGCGGCGCGCCCGGTTCCAGAATACGTGCACGGGTGACGGGTTCTCGGTGGTCATGGCGGGCGTTCCGGGAGGGGCGGGACGGCGGCGCGGGGGGACGCGCCGGGGATGGAGGAGCCGGGCTGGCCGGGTCGGGGCGCGCACGAACGCGCGCCCGGGATAGGCCGTCCTAATCGGGCGGCCGCGGCGGAAGCGGCGCTACGCGGCATTGCGGTCGTCCGGCTCGTCGTCCTCGAAAGGGCCATCGGGGACCATGGCCAGGTACTCCTCCATGGCCTGGTCGTATTCGTCGCCCTGCTCCTTCATGTGCCACGCCGGGTTGGGCGTCGGCAGATGCAGCCGACGCAAGGGCTGGGGCGGGCACGGCGGCTGCTGAACGGGCTTCTGGCGCACCGCTTCGCGAACGGCAGGCCTGGTGGCCTCGTCATGGGCATGCAGCGGGGCCTTGCGGGATGCCTCGTACTCGGACTGCGCGATTTCGAGCGCGGCCTGGGCCGGCGGCATCTGCCCGCGGACGGCCAGCCGGATCGCGCGGACGACGCGCTTAATGTGCGCGCCCGCCAGGAGCTCGCAGATCATGCCCGCCCGCGCGGCGGCGTCGATGCGATGAACGGCGTTGGCGGAGAGGGCGTAGACCGCCTGCAGTGCTTCGCAGTCTGCGGACGTGACAAGGGGCGCCCGCCGCCGCTTCTTGTTGGGTTCGGCCATGGTTTTCTCCTTGGGTGGGAAGGTCGTCAGGCGGGGTCGCGGCGCGATCCCGAACGGGTGAGGGAGCGGGCGAGGCGGCCCGCGTCGGCGGCGGCCGCCTCGGCGTCGAACTCGCCGGCGGCCACGCGGGCCGCCATGTCGGCGACGACGCGGACGCCGTCGGCGAGAAGGGCGTCGTCGCCGGCGCGGGAGAGCGCCGAGGCGAGCAGCACGCTGCTGACGCGGAGCTGGCCCGCGTGGCTGGGTGGCTGGAGGAGCGTCACGGCGAACCGCCTCAGTGGCGGGGCATCGCCGCGGGGCCGCTCTCGCGGCTCCGGAGACAGATCTCGACGAGGCGGCGCAGGCGGCGGATCGAGCC
>SXGS01490590.1_pt1 | contig 13861 bp, 9 predicted proteins | sample 3174681 | NCBI WGS metagenome assembly SXGS01 (sample SAMN11356861, study PRJNA531348) | freshwater metagenome | isolation source: freshwater sample F1-80 | place: China: Fuxian Lake, Yuxi | collected 2017-12-25
AACGCGACGGCAACTCTTCTCGACACGGACGGGTCGATGGGTAAGGCTTACGGCGCGAAAACAACTCCGCACATGTACGTCATCAATCCACAGGGGACTCTCGCTTACGCCGGCGGAATCGATGACAACGATTCCGCTGATCCCGCCGTCATTGCGAAATCGAAGAACTTCGTGCGCGCAGCTCTCACCGATGGTCTTGCCGGCAAGCCCGTCACGGTCGCAACATCCCGCCCCTACGGTTGCTCGGTAAAGTACTGAGGGATCCTAGACGTGCAGCTTGAGGGGCGACTCGAGAGCTGCACGTTCCAGCCTTGCAAGGGAACGTTCCGTCTTGAAACGCTGCTCCTCCTAGCAATTCGTCTGGACGTTTCTCTTGCTAAACGTCTCAGTCTGGTTGTCTCAATCAAATTCCGGTCCCCATTTCTCATTGTGATTTAAACGCCTCGTATTTAACCTATAAGGGCGTGTTCACTGGAACAATTGAGTCGTTCCTTAAAGATACGAGATTAAAATCTCAGGACCATTTTTGAGAGCACAACATCGAAGCCACTTAAAATCGAGACGCTCGTTAGGTCAGAGCGGTTTTGCAATCGGCCAGGCGCTGGTTGCTTGCGCCATTTTTGCAATTGTTTCGGTGGGTGCGCTACAAATTGCGACTTTCTACCGAACGACAGTTTCCAGAGAAAAGCTAACGGACGCCACTCTGCAAACGTTGATGTCCAGCATGCAACGTCTGCGGCAAGAGGATTTCACGGACCTCGTCAATTACTGCGCGGCAAAGAGTGTTCTCGGGACGACATCTCGTGTTGGTGACTGCTTAGAAAACGGCCAAATCCGTTCAACTCCGAGCACCGATGCCGGCGATGTCAAATACGGGCTTTTGCGACCGACCGATGCGCGTGGTGATGATGCGAACGGATCGGTTGTGCGGACGTGCATTGAACTCACTCTCTGCCGCCCACGCGCTGATGGCCGAATCATCGAAGTCCATATGAATCAGTACACACTCCAGCCTGGCGGCAACCCGGCGGCCCCGCGCACGCGCATGTTCCGGAGGTCAAAGTGGTGAGAAACGAACGCGGCATCACCTTGACCGAGCTGCTGGTCGCTGTTGGAATTTCTGCCGGCTTCGTTGCCGCGATGGCCGGCCTTATGAGCATGATGTTCTCCGACTTGAAATTCGGAAACGTCTCGCTTGGCTTTGCGCAAGATCGCACGGTTTTGCAGAAAGTTCTTTTACGTCGTTTGACGATGTCGAACATTCATTCCTTCGCGCTTACGGACTCCGCGGTCGACGGTGATACGCACGCGCGTTCCATCGCGATTTTACCTTCGTTTTGTGCTGATCGTACGTCGGGACCGGAGTGCGCGCAGAGTACGATGCTTCAATTTAACAGCGTTGATCACTCAAACGGAATCCCCGTTGCCGCTTACTGCTGGGACCAAGTGGCTAGCGTGCTCGTTGTCGATGTCAGTGTTGTGAACCTTTTGGCAGCTCCTGGTGATACCCAAGATATCGTTGGCGTTATCGCTCCGCCGATCATGACCTCATGGCGCGTGACGGCCGTCTCGACACTGAACCTTACCGACGTCAACACGGGGGCTCCGCTCTCAGCCCAGTGTCAGTCGAAAATCCCGCGCGAGCCGAGCGGACAAATCGATCAAAATAAATTTCGAAAAATCACGATCATTCCCATCACCCTCAAGGGTAATGCTCCCGTTGCTTCGGCGGCACAGCAAATTCGGTACAACGAAGTCTTCCCGCAACGCGTGACACGCTTAAACTCTTACTCAGCTGGTCTCGTTCGCTCGTCGACCAACTCGCAGCGCATGAACTTCGTGATCTATTCTTGCTCGTTTAGCAATGCCGCTGGCTACGCGTGCGGCAATACGGCGCCGCTTGCCACGATCGAACACATCCGCGGCAACTACATCATCGAGCGCTTTCGCACGAGGATGCCGGCAAAGCCGCAAACGGTTGATTATCAAATCACCGGAGCAGAAATCGAGCGCCGACCGAGCTGCGTACCGCCCAAGTGTGACGCTCTTCCGGTGGTGAACCATACGAACGTTCCCTACCGAACTTCGACGAACGAAACGCCCGAGACTCTCGATGCCAGTCAATTTAGTTTGATCAAGCAAGAAGTCCTCGGCGGCCTCAGTTTGATCCTTGTAGATCGCGACGACAAAGAACAAGTGATTCACTTCTCGTTTGATTGAGAAGCCGCTTTTGGAAAGGACGATGGGATGAAAGTCTCAGCCCACAGTAAATCGTCAGGTCACCGACTCGATCAACGAGGCGGGATGGATCTTTATCTTTCCATCATGCTCATTGGTCTCGTGGGCGCTGCGATGGCAGGGTACCTGCAGTTGATTGGAGCCTTGCAAGAAAGCTCCAGCGCCAACATGCAAAACAAGATCAAGAACGTCGATAACGAGACCGCCATCGAAACCTTCGTGCAAGCCTACCGATGGGCTCAACTCCGTTACATTCAAGGTGTTGCCGGCTGCGGCGGTCAGGTGCCTCGCCCCTTCCTTCTGGCGTTGCGCATGGGCTCGGGATGTCCTGGTACGGTGAGGGTCTTCTCCGCGAGTTCTGGCGCTGCCGATCCCGGCCGCGTCGACAACCTCTACACCTACCTCGGTAACGGCTGTAACATCACGATGAACAACTCGACTTGCGAAAGCGGGAACCTCCCGATTCTCTCGATCGGTGAGTCAGATGCTGCGCAAAAGTTTAATAAGAAATCTTACCGAGTTACGCTTGCGCGCGCTTGGCCGGAACTCAAATCCGCCGAGTTCATCCTGACAGATCGAGGCGACGGCGTTTCGCAAGCGATCCACTTTTTCATGAAGGATTTCTTCGACAACCTTGCGCACTTGGAACCGGATGGGCGAGTCGTCCAAGAAAGTCCAATTCCACTTTCCCGTTGCGTCGGCGCACCTTGGGGTCAGTACCGACTCTTCTACGAAGCCTCGAACGAATGCCGCGAGTTCTCGCAGCTCGGGAGCGGTTCGGGCATGGCGTACTATAAACGTCGTTTCTTCGGCTTTCGTCCTGCAGATGGGTTAATCGTCGACTTGATGAACTTCTCGGCCGCTTCGCCGACTTCTTATATCGTCAATTCAAGCAACGGTACGATTACGGGTTTACCTGCGCCTGTCTTCGTCCCCTATCCGAATCCCGCGGTCGCGATCCAAGCGTTGATCAACGTCGATGATATTACGCTCATCGACGATCAGATCTATTATGTCGCCGGAATGGGCCCTGACGCGGAGATCGGCTACGCGAATCCTAACGGCACGCGTACGCGGATTTGCAACATCGGCGGCACGGCGGGCTGGTCGCAAGCCTACTCCGGAATCGCGGCGCTCGGTTGGAGCGACGCTCTTATTCCAGATGCCGCGAATCCTTTGGATGCCTACAAAAACAATCGTTACGCGACTTTCTTCTTAAAGACAGATTCCGGTGACCTCATCACGACTCACGTCTATCGGACCGGTACGGGACCGTTTTCTTGTTCGACCACGAAAGATCCGATTCTCCAGCAAGTCGAGTATGCGAGAACCCTCGGTTTTGATCGCACGGAAGACGCTAAGCCTTACTTTACTTTCTAAGACTTCATCCGGAGGTTCGGACGACCGTTCCGAACTTCGGATTCGATGTAAGCTCCTCTCCTCTTAATTTGGATTCTACGTAGCCAGAAGGGTGGTTCCCGTCTTGCAATCTCGGCAAGCGCGAAACTCTTATCCCGCCTGGAGACCGAATCATGAAATTCGTTAGCTTTGTTCTGATTGTCTTATCCGTCTGGTTCAGCAGCGAACGCGCCGAAGCCCGTGCCTGCCTCACGAGCCTCAATCCTGGAGGGAGTGAGGGGGCAACGCTCAACTACACGCCTCACGGGATGATGGGAGTTGACGGCGCGCTTTTGAAATCAGGAAGCCTCAGCTGCCAAGAACTCGACGCCTGGAAGATGGGATTAAAGGCCGCAACTTACACCTTCAACATCGCAAGTCTTGGTCTGGCTTGCACAGCCGTGGGCGCGCCTGTTTCCGTCGGAATGTTTGGCGTCGGCTTCGTCTTGTACACGGCAGAATTAGTCGTCGACAGTTTACCTTGTGACGATGGACAAACGGAAAAGAACGAGCAGCTCATTCGCCAAGAGGTATGCGCAGCTCTCGAAGCTCAAGGCATCGTGTGTGATCCTCATCTGCTCCAGCGTCGGTGAGGAACACTCCACTTTTGTCATCGGGTCGAGTCGCGTTGCGCGCGCCTTCGCGAGTTTCTAGAATGATTTCTAGATCCCTCTTTCACGAAGGCGCAGCAATGAATTTCGCTCGTACGATTTTCTTAATTGTTTTACCGGTTATCGCTTCAACTGGATGCTCCGTCATGGAAGTAAAACCTTCCGTTCAGGTGGAACACCTTTCCGGCGGGCGAATCAACTCCGATTTGTCTGGTGCCGGTTACCCGACGATTTCGAAAATTCCGGGTCTGCAATTGCAAACGACGGCCGGTTCAAATCGAGTTCAGGCCGGTATGGATCTTAGTTATCGTTACATCCACACGGGCGACGAAGCGAGTGCGGCCAACAACGATAATCCTAACAACATCAGACTTGGCGTTTTCTCCTACGGCCCGATCTTGCGTATTTATCCCTACGATGGTGACTTCATTCGCTGGGATTTACACGCTGGATACGGCTTATCGTTTGCGGGTTTGAACGGAAAAAAAGACGGCGCGGACGTCAATATCGCAAACGCTGTCGGCCAGCAACTGTACTACGGGACTGGTATCTCTTTCGGATACCAAAACTTCTATGTTGGATTCGATCTCGGTCATCGTGAGGGCCGCTACATCGGAGGCCGCACGAGCAACGGTATCAGCGACCGCCTCCAGACGGAAGGCACTTACATGGGCCTTACGTTCACGTTCACCACGCGTCCCGTTAGCACGCGCGTCTCGGAGAATCGCGAACGGACAAACGGAAAGCCTGCGCCATCACGCGTGCGCAAGAACGGTCCTCCGGCGCCCAAGGGGCCTGATTTCGTGAAGCCAAAACCACCGGCTGAACCGTCAGCGCCGCCGGCGGCTCCCGAAGCTCCTGCGGATACGGGACCTGAAGACGTTCCGCTTTAATTTACCTATTCGATATTCTTGAGAATAGCTTCGGCATGATCGCGATTGTTCGGTTGCCGAAGCTGAGCCATCTTCAGAAGAATTTCTTTCGCTTCTCTTCGCAGAACTTCTTTATTCACTTCTTTTGACGACAAGCTTGCGAGAACGGCTGAAGCTTTGTTGCGATCAGTTGTCTCGGGGAAGTTGAGAGCTTCGATAAAGGTCTCAACGGGCAGGTCTACATCTGGATGCCTGAAAGCGAGATCCGAAAGAACTCGCAACACGTTGTTTCTCACGTAGCCTGACGGATCCTTGATCGAAGGGAGAAGCGCTCTGATCACGGCCTTTGAATCTTTTAGATGTGCGAGAAGGTAGGCGGCGTCTCCTCGGGCTTCGTCGTTCTTCTCGTCTTGCAGGATGAGTTGAAGCTGTTTTTGATTTTTCCTCGCGGCTTCATTCAGACGCGGAAGATAATCTTTAAGTTGCGGATGATCGAAGCCTGCAAGGCAGTGCCATGCGGGGCACTTCTCGATAGTCTTGATCTCGCCTTTCTGCAAAAGAGACATTCCTAGTTCAGCGTATTTGCGCCAGAGAGCCAGGATGCCATCTGGATCTTTCAGAGTTTTCGAAGGTCTCGCGTGGAAAGGCATACGACGCTTTTGGTCTTCGGGTTCCACCACATCGATCGTGAGATACTTAGCTGGTGGATCGAAGTACTGAATGAGCGAGAGCTTTACGAAAGCGAACCGGTAACGATCCCGCAGTGAGGCTTCGATCTCTTTACTTAGTTCCACGTAGCGATCGAGGTCGGTTGGGTAAGCGTGTCCGAGCGCATCCAGTTTCTTGCCGTATTCTGCTTCGAGTGACTGTGCGGAAACTCTCTCACTCCCGAAAGTATCGACAGCGGCAAGCGACGCTTCAACCTTCGGTGCGGTGGCGCACGACATAAGAAGTAAAGATATGAAAGCGAGCGCGGTTTTCATTTTCCTCTTCTCGTTTGAAATTTGGTGATCTTCAGTTTCCATCGACTGGATTTGCGGGCAGAAGAGTCCAATTTGTTTTCAACTCTTTCCCCATTTTCGGAGTGAAGAGTTGAAGTTCTGAATTTTTCAGTCCACGGTAGAGTCGCATAGAGATCGAATACTGGATTGCGATCGGTCGTGTCACCTCATAATCTCATTGAGAAATCGGAATGGACCAACTTGCACTAGCTCACGCCTTTTCTTGTTTATTCATGACGGGATTGATCTGGCTCGTACAGATCGTCCACTACCCTGCTTTTGCATATACAGACGAAGCTCGTTTCACGGTGTTTCACGGCTTTCATTCGCGCCGGATCACGTGGATTGTCTTCCCCGTCATGACATTCGAACTCATCACCGCAGGAGTTCTGTTCTTCCAGCATCGCGATTTATTTTGGACTTTGAACGGCGCAGGAGTTGCGCTTCTATGGGCGTCGACAGCTTTCTTAAGCGTGCCGCTGCACAATCAACTAGCTTTGGGAACTTCCGCCAAAGTGATTGAGAAACTCGTCCGCACGAATTGGCCACGGACGCTTCTTTGGTCTGCGCGTGCGGTCGCTCTCTATTGGATTTTGACTAAAACGCAAATTTGATGATGAACCGCGTGTCGCTCAACGAACCGTTCGAGTAATCAATCTCATAGAGGGTACCGGTGTTCGTGCTCTCAACAGCCGAAAGGCCCATCGAGTGGAAAAGTATTTCGGCGTGAAGGACATCTGAAAACGCGTAGCCGAGACCGAATTGCGCACCGGCACCGCCGCGGATTTTAAAGTAAGTCGAGGTAGGAATCGATTCGTCGTCAAAATTTGGAAACGAAAAATTAAAGCCGAAGGGAATGTAAAAACGCTCCCACTGATATACGAGATTTGCGTAGAGAAGAGTCGAACGGAATTTAGGTTTGTCGTTGTACGTAGTCCTGATCGTGTCGTTTTTTGTCTTCAACTTACTTTCTTTGATGCCACGTTGGCTTTCGATCGCGATGCCGACCTGATAACCCCACGCATGCGGAGCTTGGCTGCGGATTTCTGCCGTTAATCCGAAGACGTTCTCGGTCGTAAACTCGATTTCGGCGCTTTCGCGAACGGAACCCACGGTGTAAGTGGCGTCATCAAATTGAGCGGTTGCCCCCGTTGTCGCAAAAGCTCCCAGCAAAAAGCGGTGTCGCCGACGAAAGGCAGGCACTCGCTCTTCTTTTTCTTCTTGCACGGCAGGCTCAACGACAATGGCTGGCGCTGGCGGCGCCTCAATCGGAGGTTCAACAACGATGATGTGCGGAGCTTCAGGACTCATAGGCTCAGCAGGAGTCGCATTGCCGGCGGGGCTTTTGGGTTCTACGTAGGCAGGCGTACTCTCTTGCGCTTGGACCGAAGCGCAAACTTGAGTCACGACGAGAGTCGTAAAGATGAGCGATAAGATTTGGTTCTTCATCATGCTTCCCTCGCCTCTTCCTACTGGGTCACTTTTACATCGACATCGCGAGCATCGGAGCGGCCTAGATCATCAACGACGCGGACGACGTAGCGACCGGGCTTGGGTTTCCAAAGAAGTGGTTTCTGTGGATCAGTCTTTCCCAAGTACTCGGAGCCAACAAACCAATGCAGGCTTCGCGCATCGCCATCGGCCACCGCCGCGAGCGGCACGATTTCTTGAGGAGTTTCACTCTCGCCCGAGCGATAGGTGTAGACGACCTCTTTGCGGGGCGAAACGATGTTCGGCGCAAGACCCGTAATTTGCGTATCGGACTTTCGGCACTCAGGCTCGAAAGCGGGCGGCGTCTTGCGGGGAATTCCCGCGACCCGGAAGATTTGGAGCAAGTCGCTCGGCCAAACTTCGAAGATCTCTTTTCGCATCTCGCCTCGACTGAGCTCACAGCCGCGCAGGCCCGAACGCGTGGATATCAAAACTTCCCGATGAATCTCGCAAGATGAGATCGGTGATTTACCGGGGATGAACCATGCTTCACCTTCGTTACGGCAATTTTTGCCAGGCAAATGGCCCGAGAGTGCGCAAACTTTCACTTTTTTTACGTTGAGATCAACGCGCGATAACCACTTCGGCTCACCTTGCGCGCGGCTGCGGAGTCCATCCACGATAGAGAAAAAGAGCGGCGCCGCAAGCTCGCGACCGATGAGTGCCGGATTGCCCTCACCTTCAAAGTTCCCCAGCCATACCGAGATGACGAATCGGCCCGCAACTCCCGTTGTCCACGCATCGCGGAAGCCGTGCGATGTCCCCGTCTTCCAAGCTATGGGTACCGTGTTCTTGATCCAACTTTCCGTGTACTTCTGATCGTTCCGGAGATTCTTGCGAAGCATGTCCAGAGTTAAAAACGAAGCTTCCGGTGAGAGAAGGCGAGCCGTCGTGCGGAGAGGGTCGGTCTTCAAGTAACGAAGAGGCTTAAGCTCCCCTTTGTTCGCGAGCATCGCGTAAAGGGATGAGAGTTCCTCCATCGTGACTTCCGCTCCGCCAAGACTCATCGCAAGACCGTAGTATGTGGGCTCACGCAGTTTCTTGATCCCACTTGATTTTAAAAAGTCGTAGAAGCTCGGCGATTTTAGAAGTGATGTGAGAAAGACCGCCGGAACGTTCCGACTGTGAATCAAAGCATCGGTGGCAGAGAGCGGCCCGGAGAAAGTCTTGTCGAAGTTCTCGGGATCAAATCCACCAAAGCTCATGGGCGTGTCTTTGAGAAGCGTCATCGGATGAATCAGCCCTTGATCCATCGCGAGGGCAAACGTGAATGGCTTAAGCGAAGATCCTGGTGAACGCTTCCCAAGCACACCGTTTACTTGGCCTTGGATCTTCTTGTCGAAAAAGTCAGCTGATCCCACTAACGCCAAAACTTCCATCGTTTCGGAGTCGAGAACGAGGACAGACGCGTTGTTGATCCCGAGGCGCTTCTGCCCGTTCACGTACGCTGAAACTTTTCTTTCGACGAGAGTTTGGATCTCGAGGTCGAGCGTTGTTTCAAGTTTTCCGTTTTGACGGAAGTCTCCGCTAACTCGGCGTTCGAGCACTAGGTTGGAAAAATGGGGAGCTGCAAATGGAAGTCCGCTCAAGCGTTTGCTTGCGAGCGGCAGATCCATCTCAAGGTTTATGTTACGGTCTTCCGGATGTTGCTCTAGCCAGGCTTTTTGCAAACTCGCGCGCGCTTCTTTCGATCGCAAACTCGCTTGGCTCGATCCAAGAAACGACCTTGCGTTCGGGTTTTGGGGAATCACGGTGAGACTCAAAACTTCCGCCGTCGTCAGAAGCTTTGGCGATTTGCCAAAGTAGATAAAGCTCGCGGCGCCGATTCCCTCGACGTTTGCGCCGTAGGGAAGAAGGTTCAAGTAAGCTTCGAGAATTTCATTCTTCGAGTGGAAGAGCTCGAGATGCAGCGCTCGGCCGATTTGCGCGATCTTTCCCCCAATCGTCTTCGAGCCGCGCGTGGACGTCATGCGTGCCAGCTGCATTGTGATCGTGGAACCACCCATCCTACGATCACCTGAATAGGTCTCAACCGCCGCCTTCACTAGCGACCAGGGATTGATGCCCGGATGAAAGTAGAACCAACGATCTTCTTGGAGCAGCACGGCTTCCTTAACCGAAGGCGGAATTTCATCAAGAGGTGTAAAGACTCGGTACTTTTCATCTCCGGAGAGCGTGAATCGAAGAAGCTTTCCGTCACGCGCAAGGACTTGGCGCGAGTAACTATACGCCTCAAGAATCGGACCCTGCCAAAAACGCGCGACGAACCAAGCACTCACTAGGAGCGCTAGAGCCGCCGCGAATTTGGGCCAACGTCCTCGATTCTTCAAGGTGCCTCGACTTTGAATGATGATCCAACACCACGATACTGGACATCGCGGTCGTACATGGATTCCGCAAACGCCGGAGGCACAACGAATGTCCCCTGCGAGACGGCTTTTGCGCGATAGACGTATTCCGTGATGTCCTTTGTCGCCGTTGCGTAGATGATCATTCGATCTTCGCGACGATCGACGTAGTCCGTTTGCAATGCTGCGACCACCGAAGCGATCGTGCGTGACGCTTCTTCCGCAAAAGCTTTCGGCAAGAACATCTTCAGGAACGGATAAGCAGCACCTTCGGAACCTTCTTCAGGATTTTCGAAGTCTTGTGAATCATAGGGAGGCGGCATCTCGCCTTCTTGGCCTTCTTCTTCGTAATAATGGCGGCGCTGTCTTTCGGGAAGATCTCCGTGATGAACCTCTTCGCTCTCCGAAGCAACTTCCACCGGCTCGAGAATCGGCTCAAGACCGCTCGGCAGAAGATCGACGATGACGATGTTGCTAATGCGATCGTCCCCGTGACTCCGCACGCGGAGACGGACTTTTACTTCATCGCCCATCTTTGCGCTCGTGATTGTCTTCCCGTTTGCATCGAGATATTCACGCGTAACTTCCAATTTCTTTTGGATCACGTCCTTGGGCATTTCGGTATCAAAGCCGGCCTGAGTTTGAACATAGTAGAAAGGCAAGTTCTCAGGAACCCCGTAGCGAATCTTCTGTGCGAGATCCGAGAACTCAACTGTCGGCATGAGCGAGTTCGAAGGGAGAGGCAGAACTTTCGCAACACCCTTCGCCTGAAGCTCTTCGATTTTCATCTGCGCGAAGTTCTCAGGCTTGGTGGCTGAACTTACCAAGGCATCGAGCGCCAAGAGCGAGAACGCAGCCGAGTGCGTGTTGTAAGATCCACGCGAAAGCGGCGCAAACGCTGACTTCATGCCTTTGTCGTTCGCAAGCTCTTTGATCAGCTCGGGAAAGTGACGAGCTCCGAGATAGATCAAAGCCGTATCACGCTGGAAGCCATCGTAGAAGTAGTCATAGTTCGGGCGCGTGTTCTGCCCGACTTTGAGTTTCGAGAAGATGGCACGGGCCTCATCATCCTTCTTGATGATTTTGTAAGTCGCCGCGAGCCAGCCGGCCGCTAAATCCTGCGTCCACTTATCTTTGTGATTTGTCGCAAGAGCCTTGTGGAGGAAAGAGAGATCGTTCCCCGGTACACGTCCGCTCCGCGCTCTTAAGTAAAGTGCGTAAGCAAACATACGGGCTTGTTCGATGCGACCCGTTTCTCGTACATTCTGCGACTCAAGGTATGAGAGCGCTCGATCTAAGACGTCTTCAGGAACATTGAACCCACGCTCTTTTGCTTCAACCAAGAGATGAGTCACGTAAAGAGTTGCGGGAGCATGCGTGCCTCCGCTTGGATCGTACATGGCAAAGCTTCCGTCGCTGAGCTGTCGAGTTCGCAGCGTCGAAAGAGTCGAGTTGAAGAATTCGTTTGCCTTCTTCGCGTCGATCTTGAACTCACTGCGATTCTTCAGCAAAACAAACGGGAACGTTTTGCTCGTGAGCTGCTCGGAGCAACCGTAGGGATAAGCATCCAAGAAACCGCGAAGTCCATCACCCATCACTAGCGGCAGAGGCGAAACACCTGCCGTCTGCTTTCGGAACTCAGGCAAAAGCTTACGCGCTACGGGAATTTCGAAGCTCGCTTTCTCGGCCATGCCGCCAGTTATCGATGTCATATAAGGAACCGCCGGACGAATACTCGTCTCAACGGATGCTTTGGCGGATTTTGCACCCGCACTTCCACTGCCAGAGGCGCGGAACCGAATAGGCTGCGAGCCAAGCTTATTGCGAGCGCGCAGTCGGAAGCTCGCTGAACCTTCGCGCCCCTCGGGGATTGCGAGTGTTTTCATGGGCTCTCCGACGACTTCGAAGGCATCAGCGGTTAGCTCCAACTTCACTTGGGCTTTCTCTCCGGTGCCTTCTGCTTGGTTCGAGAGACCTACCCCGACTTCAAACTCATCACCAGGAACTACGAACGTTGGGATATTCGACGTGATGATGAAATCACCCCGTGAGAGCACACCTTGCTCAGCAGAACCGAAGGCAGGACCGTTACTAGCCACGGCCATCACTTTGATGTTGCCGTTGAAGTAATCGGGGACTTCGTAGGTGAACTCTTTTAGCTCGCTTCCCGCTTCGATGACACCTGACCAGAACGCGACCGGTTTGTCGGTTTTGCGTTTGAAGGGATTCAGGTTCTTGGCAAGCGCTCCGCCATCCTCGTCACCACCGGGTGCCGCGAGACTCTGCACGACGGAATACTCCGGTAGCAAGAGATCCAAAAGCTGGAACGTCTTCACTTGAAGGGCACGACGTTGGAAGAAGTAAGTCAGCGGGTCAGGAAGCTTATACTTCGCAACCTGCAAGATGCCCTCGTCAACTCCGTACAAAATGAGTTTTGTGCGTTTCGAAGCTGAGTAGGAAACTTTGAGCTTCTCCCCTGGCTTCACGATTGCTGGCGCATCGAGCTTCAAAGCGATCTTGTGATCATCGAGTGAAATTGAAAACGGCATGACCGCGTACGAAAGCGGGCTCATGAAGATTTCTTTTGAATCGATCGCGCGCAAGAAGGTTACATTGACGTAAGCGTTCCCTTCCAAACCATCCGGAATTTTGATTCGTTCAACCGTCGATGTAGTCGATGTTTTGAACCATTTAACCGCGTAGACTTTATCGCGTTCGATCGTGATGAGTCCAGCACCCGTGTAAGGAGCTTTGATCTGCATCTCGATCTCTTCACCAGATCCGTAGTCTTGCTTGTTCAGCGTGACTTGAAGTTCCGCGTTCTTTTCGAGCGAGCGCGAAAGGTTTGCCGATCCCGCGACCGAGAACGCAACTCGATTTAACTCAAGGCCGTCTTTATCTTTGATGACGGCAACGAAATCGCCGGGTTCATTGGTAGGAATTTTAAAGCTAGCGCCTTTATCTTTAAGTTCAAAAGGCTTCGGTTCTCTCGCCAACTCTTTCAAGACGGATTGGTAGCGATACGTGCCGTCCGGTTGTTGCATGAGAGCCGAAACGTAACGTCGCTCAACCAAGACAAGTTGGAGTCCAGGAGCTGCGACTTTTTTGAGCTCCGGATCGACGGCGATGACTTCGATGGAGCGATCGCTTCCTTTTGCGAGGTAATTGAGTGCTCCACCCGTCTTGATACCGACGAGGTACGGTCGCGCTGAAACGAGCGTGGAAGTACTTGCTGAAACGGCTCGACCACCATTGGCCTCGTAGCCTTCAACATCGAGACGGAGTAGATACATCCCGGTCGCAAAGCGCGAGAGATCAAGATCAAACTCAGCTTCTCCTGCTTCGTTCGTCGTTGTCGGCTGGAGAGTCTCGGAGAAGGACTTCTCATCTCCTCTTAAAACCGAGAAGTCGAAATCTTTGTACGCCTTAAATGACGGACGAGTCGGATTCAGAACGAGTTCAGCTTTGACTCGGCGATTTTCCGCAGGCGTTCCGAACAGGTTTTTGAGCGAGACTTGACCCTTGATTCCATTCGGCGAAATCCACCCTTGGGGTTTCGCTCCTGAAAGGCTTGCGCTGATGCGGAGACGATCGGGCATGAATTCTTCCACCCGCACCGAGAGCGAACCGATCTGCATCGTCGTCTTATCGTTTTTAGTGATGAAGACTTGGATGTTGTAAACGCCTGTCGCCCACGTATCTTGCGTGGGGAACGAGAGCGAATGAAGATCGTTTGAGCCGACTTCGATTTTCTCGCGCACGACTTCTGTTCCGCGCGCATCGGTCACGGCCCACGAAACGGGAAGATTGTTGAAGTTGGTCTTCCAGTTGCGCGACCGAACCATAAGCCCCATGTTGACCGTGTCACCTGGGCGATAGATTCCGCGATCGGAGAAGAGGTA
>SXGS01605897.1_pt1 | contig 13860 bp, 8 predicted proteins | sample 3174681 | NCBI WGS metagenome assembly SXGS01 (sample SAMN11356861, study PRJNA531348) | freshwater metagenome | isolation source: freshwater sample F1-80 | place: China: Fuxian Lake, Yuxi | collected 2017-12-25
AACTAAAAAAGGAGGCTTCACTCACGCAACTGAGCCGTCGATTTCAGGCTCACTCCGCATTGGAATCAAATCTCGATTTCAGGCTCATTTCTGGATTGGAAAATGCTGGACGCCGAATTGAGTTGTTGTTGCTCCGGAATAATGTCCCCCTTAATCGCGCCGAAATTCCGTGACCTCTGGATTAGGACTACGCGCCAGGAGCCCGGAATTTGTGGTGCTGCCGGGGATCGTGTTCGAAACGGTCCGGAGCAGTCAGGAGCGCTAGTGGTGCGCGGCGATCCCTTTGCGGCGAGGCAATTCTCGAGACGTGAGTAAGGGAATGCAGACCATCCCGCACTGTTGGAGAGTTACAGACAGAATCGAATTGAGTCGATGTCGAGACTAGTTGGGAATCCCCTCTCCTGCCGGTCAGAAACGCCGTGTGTCTGTTCGTCAGCGGCTCGGTTGGCCGGTTTTCCTCGAAAAAAAGATATGGCAGTGCAAAAAGCGGAAAGCGGTTTATATTCTCCACTTTTCTCACAATTGTCAATCGAGGCCGAGATCATTTCGGCCGGCCTTGCTTACTCTCGCAGTGGGCCACCGACGCTTACAGATCCGGGTGGTGCCGCACCGGAGGCCGCCGGCCATTTCCTTCCGGAGACTTTCAGTTCCGCCGGTACGACCGCCCCATGACCATGGCTGATCGCGCGAGTTCCGGCATCCTCCTCCCCGGTACCTGCCTGCTCTCCCCGCCGTCCGACTTGACATCGGCCCGCTGCCGATGCAGAATTTGACACGGGGTACACAATATGAATTGGGGACGCTACGCGATCGCATCGGCGGTCGTATTTGTTGTGCGCGACGTAATGAATGTAGTTTTTTACAGTGTCATCAACGCGCCGCATTACGAGCAACTGGCTAAGGATCATCCAGGCATGTTCCGTACCGTAATTCCGGGCTACGTCGGGACAGACTTGTTGTTTGCGCTGATCCTGACGTACCTTATTGCGCGGGCATCTGGCGTTTTTGGCGGCGGAGTGAAGGGCGGATCCACGATTGGCCTGATTGTGGGCCTTCTCATGGGCGTCGTGGGAGACCTCTATATGTTTTGGGGCGTCACGTATATCGCGCCGGGGCCGATGGTTCAGGACATGATTTACCAGACCTTGAGCCTTGTCCTTCAAGGGGCGCTTGCCGGCAAATTTCTAAGAGGTGCCGCGGTATGAGCACGAGCAGACGGACTTGGCTGTCCGGCGGGGGAATTCTGGGCTTCTGGCCGTTCAAAGGATTGTTCGCGGCCCCGGCGGCCAGTGCGGGAATTTACCAGCAACTCGGCATTAAGCCGGTGATTAACTGCCGCGGTACCCACACCGTGATCGGGGCATCCAAACTCTGGCCGGAACTTCACGCGGGAATCGCCGAAGCTGCGCAGCACTTCGTTGTGCTCGACGAACTACAGGACGCCGTGGGCGCGCGCCTATCGAAGCTCATCGGGTCGGAAGACGCCATGGTCACAACGGGCACGGCTGGCGCGATGGCGATCGGCACCTGCGCCTGTCTTGCGGGATCGGACACCGCGAAAATTCGCCGTTTGCCCGATCTGACGGGCATGAAGTCCGAGGTCATTATTCAGAAGATTCACCGCAACGGCTACGATCACGCGATTCGCGCCGCGGGCGTTAAGATCGTGGAAGTCGAAAGCAAAGAGCAGCTCGTGAACGCCGCGAACGAACGTACCGCGATGCTCTACTTCCTGGGAGGCTCTAGCGGCGATTGGGAATACGAGACGCCGGTCTCGCTCGAGGAGTGCCTCGCGATCGGCCGCAAGGCGGGATTTCCGGTGATGGTGGACGCGGCGAACATGCTGCCGCCCTGGGACAACATTCGTAAGCTCGGCGCGCTCGGCACCGATCTCATCTGCATCAGCGGCGGAAAGCACATGCGCGGACCGCAGTGTTCCGGCATTCTTGCGGGGCGGCGGGATCTGGTGCGCGCGGCGCGCCTGAACTCGAACCCCCACTCAGATTCGCTAGGCCGTCCGATGAAGGTGGGGCGCGAAGAAATCGTCGGCCTCTGGCTCGCCGCGGAGAAGTACGCGAAGCTGGATTTCGCGGCTCTCGATCGTGAGTGCTTCCGGCAAGCCGAATATCTGACGGGCGAGTTGAAGAAGATCAAGGGCCTCGATGTAAGTTACGCTCCTCACGACCGGACACGACGCGTGCACAGGATCATCGTGAGTTGGGACGAGAAGTCGCTGAAACTCACGGCCGGCGAATGCGAAAAGAAGTTAATGGATGGCGAACCCCGCATCGCCGTGCTTCGGCATGGGCGCAAGGGGCTGCTCTTTACGATGTTCATGAACGAGCCGGGCGACGAAAGAGCAGTGGCGCGCAGGGTCCGGGAAATCTTCGCGGCCTGAAGACGGCGGGACTACGGCGGCGACTATTAAATTAGAAAGGCTGGGAGCAGCCATCAGGAGTGCGCGCGAAAAGATCCTCAACGTGAACAGTATCGTGTGTTTGGCCGGGAACCGGCGTTTACAGTGCCCCACGTTGCGCGTGACAGTGTATCGCGATCTGCCCGGCGCGGGCTGCTTTGTCGGGGGGAGTTACGACTGAACGCAGGACAGCTTTCGCGATCCGCCATGGCGCGAAGCTCCGCATCCGGCATGCTGGAGCGCGCGCGGAGAGCATCGGGGAGTGCGGGCTCAGGGCGTAGATGGCAGCCCCTCGACCTCCCAGAAAACCTCGTGGAACCGCGCTGGCTCGGAGGCTGGTTTTCCGCTCCAGGTAGGCCGCATTGCGTGGAGCCCCACCTGAAGCTTTTTCCCCAGTTCCTCCAGGCGTACCTCGATGGGGAGATCTTCAAAATGCTTTTCGTCCCGGCTGAAACTCGCCTTCAGCACTCCCTGCCGGGCCCGCACCTTCAGTGTAATCGGAGGCCTTCCTGGATAGTCGGGCGCGTTTACCTGTTTGCGGCTCACGTGCTCGGCCAGAATCGATCCGCCATTGGCGTTCCAACGAGCGACTCGGAACTCGCCGGCGCTGCCTTTCACCGTCAGTCCGGCCAGGTCTCCGGCCAGCGGTAGAAAGTCGACCCTGGTCGTCATCGTCCAATCGGCGGCTGGCGTGGGGGTTAGGAAATCCCAATTACACCCTCGGGGAAGCGCTTCAAAGTGGAATTGCAGCGCCCCGCCACCAATGCTGACCGGCGCGGGCACGCCACATCCGGTCTCCGTGCGCCAGCCTTCAAACGACGACAGGTCAACGCTGCCAGGCGCTCGACCATGAAACGACAACCCGACGCCGATGTTCTCGAAGACTGCCTCCGCGGATGGCGCATCGGACCGGCCGTTATGACCATAGACGCCAAGGCGCGCCCGCCGGAACTCCGGGGGAATTCGAACCGATTCCCCGACCTGGCGCCACGTCCAGCGGTCCGGGCTTGCGAACGCGCTGAAATCGCTGTGCTCGCGCCGGAGCAGAAGCCATGTTGGATTTCCCGTCTGGCCTTGCGGGTCATAAAAGAACTGAGGCGGCGCCAGAGTCACCTGGTCGCCACCCCAGGCGAGCTCCCATTCTGTCCGGAGGTTGAACCGCCGTCCGAACTTGACATAATGACGCGGGCCATCGTAGACCACGATGCCCGCGATTTGCGTGTTGCGATCCGGGAGAAAGGTCATGCGCGCACGAAGGTCCGCCACGGCGGCGACTGTTCCGCCCAGACGGACCGAGCCTCCGGATAGGTCCATTGGCGTCCCGGCGATACCGCCCTGGCGCGTTTGAATCACAGTTCGACCCGGCGATTCGGAGACACGCCGAGGCGTGGCAAGAAGAAAAATTACCGCGGAGGCGAGCACGAACGCCGTAACGGGATAGATCCACTTTGCCCTGGCCTTGGCTTCTTCCGGCAAGGGCATGCCCACCACTTCGGCGCTGGCGGCTTCCGCAGGCTCGGCGGCGCGCGCGGCTTCCTGCGCGCGAAACTTCGGTAAATAGGATCGGAGAGGCAGCGAGATGATGACCGGATCCTGGGCTCCACTTCCGGCATAGTATCGCTCCAGACGCTGGCGGCATAGCGTCGCCAGCTTGCGGACCGCCGCGCTGTCAATCGGATTGAAGCCATCGCCGCGATTCAATACCGAGGCGGCGATTTCGGACTGCTCCAACTCCTGCCGTCCGTCGAGAGCGGCGTTGCAGACGAAACTGAGGAATAGTCGCGCTTGTCGCGAGCCCTCAAACTCGGAGCTGTCCAGGATTTTTGTGAGTTGACTGCGGAACAGATCTGCTTGGGACTCGGTCGGCATCGACGGTAGCGCTTTTTCTGATAAAGCGTACCACAGGCAGCTCAAACCAGCAGACCGGCAACGGGAACCCCCTTCCCATCCTTGGTCACATAGAAAGGCCGGCCCTCCGTTACATAGTGCTTGTCGGGAGGAATGCCAAGTGCGCGATAGATGGTCGCATGTACATCGACTATCGACACCGGTTTCTCTACCGCCGTCATCGGGTGACGATTCGCCGTACGCCCGTACGCCAGCCCTTGCCGGAAACCTCCGCCGAAGAAGAGCATCGCATTCGAGCTGCTGAAATGGCCGTGAAATCCATACATGCTTTCGGTGTCGATGGTGAGATCCTCGCCGGTGTGGTTCTCGGCGAAGCCGTCGGCTTCACGTCCGGCGGCGCGGCTGGACGCGATCGTCCGTCCGAACTCGGTGGCGATCACAACCAGCGTGCGCTTCAACAGCCCGCGCTCATCGAGATCGCCTATAAATTGCGCGATCGGCCGATCGATTTGCCGCTTCATCTCGATCATGCGGTCCCGGCCATGGTCGTGCATGTCGAAGCCCTTAAACGGGCCGTACTGGTATTCCACCTGGATGAAGCGCGCGCCCCGTTCCACCAGACGCCGCGCCAACAACACGCCATGGCCGAAGCGATGGCCATAGTAATAAGTCTTATCCAGCACCTGCTCCGGACCGATCGCCGGCTGGTAGGCGCGCAATGTTTCCGGCCGCTCCTGCGAGTGGTAGTCGAACGCAGCCTTCACCGGCGAATCCATCATCGCGCGGGCCTCTTCCATGTTGCGAAGCCATAGCGCCGCCTGCGGTGAATCCTTCACACCCGTTTGCAGCTCGCTTGCACGCAGCAGGATCCGCTGGCGCAGTTCCAGACGCTCGCGGCTCATTCCCGCCGCCGCTGCAAGCGTCGCAAGACCGCTGCCCGGATCGGGGATCATAAACGGCGCGTGCTCCGGACCGTAGAATCCCCGGCCGATATACTCGCTGATAAATTGCTTCTCTTCGTCGGATGTGTCGATGTCGCGGCCGATGTAGATATAGGCCGGGACGTTGCGATCGCGTCTGCCCAGGGTGCGCCCCACCACCGCGCCGATACCAGGCGCTTTCACGCCGGCCGGGAACAGATAGCCTGTGTTCAGGTAGTGCTGCGCTTTGAGATGAACCGCGCCGAACTTGGTCTCGCTCGTCAGTGACCGCAAGATACAACCGCGATCCATGACTTTAGCGATGCTCTCCAGCCCCGAGCCGATCCGGACGCCGTCGGCTGCGGTGTGAATGGACTCGCAGGTGCCAAGCAACTCGCTCCCGCGCATCCCGGCACGATACGGAGTGTGCGACTTGGGATCCCACGTGTCGGTCTGCGCGATGCCTCCAGGCAGCCAGATCCAAATGACCGAATCGGCTGTTGCCGGCGGCAACGCCGTGGCAGCGGCCAGTTTCGCGCCCGCGCCCAGGGCCGTCGCGAAGAACCGGCGTCGATCCATTTCATTGGACATAGTGGAACTCCGGACTGTTAATTAACGCCCAGGCGATGTCGCCGAGCGGCGCGGATCCTGGATCGAGGCGCTTCTTCCGCACCCCCAAGCGATCCCAATGCGCCACACCGCCGGTTTGGCGGAAGCGCGCGCCGTTGACCGCTCGCGCAGCCGCGCCGAGTTGCTCCGCCGTGGCCTCCAAGCGCCGCCAGACGCCTGGCGCGGGCAAGCGCGCGCCTTTCCATGTGATCTCGTAGGTATGTACTCCGTCGCTGAGCGTCAATCCGATTTCGGTAGGCGGGTTTCGAGGGTCGAGCCACACTTCGCCGTACAGCGTGTCGCCCGGATCGATCCGCAACGGCGGATCCGCCAGTTCGAATCCATGCTCGCCATCGCCTGCGTGCCGGTGCGCTTTACCGTGTGCGGCGGGATCCTCGATCCACTCCCATGGACGAAACTCTTTCTTCGCCAGCGTCCTCGCGCTTTCCGGGATCGCGTCGTTCATCCATGTGAGGTCACGCTGTAGCGCCGTAGCGCCCGCACCGGCCAGCTCGCCGAGGCTGCGCACGCCCAGCGCCAGCTCGTCCGCTCCGGGGGCCCGGGTAAGCACGGCCCAATACAGCGCCTCGATCTTGGCGCCATCGTCCCGCTCCTGCGCGGTCTGCTCGAGCCAGTCTCCGCTGTAGATCAGGTGGTGCAGATCGGTGCCGTTCAAGAGTTCGAGCGCTTGTACCACCGCCACATCGGCCGGCCGCGCCGTGCTCACTTCATTCCGCATCGCTGGACGGCCGAGGGACCGGCTGAGCGCGCTCGACGATTCGTCCTGATACAGGCGCAACCGAGAATTGAACCGCTGCGAAACAGCCACACGCGCGCTGTCAAGAAACTGTTCGGCGGTGAGTCTGCGCAGTTGGGGACTCAGGAACGAACTGTCGGCCAGTTTGGGGTTGTAGGCCGCCTGATAGGTTCGGCTATTCAGTATCCGGCGAATCGTGTGCTTCAGGTCGAAGCCGTGCTCCATCAGATCGTAAGCAAGCCATTCCAACAACTCGGGATGGACTGCCTGCCGGTCTTCGCGGAAATCGTCGGCCGGTTCATAAAGGCCCAGGCCGAGATACCGTTTCCAAAGCCTGTTCACGATGGTCTGGGAAAACCGCGGATTGGCAGGGTCCGTCAGCAGCGTAGCGGCGTAGTGGGCACGCTCCCGCGCGTCCAGCGGCACGGTGCCGGGAGCGCCGCTGAGTGGAAACGGGAAGCTCGCAGGTATGGTCCGCTGCAAGGACCGCTCGCAGCGGATTTGCTCCATATCGCGGCCGCCGAACAGTCCGGCGAACGCCAGGAATCGCGACTGCGGCCATGCGGCGTCTTCCATGTGGTCATGGCAGCTTGCACATTTAAGCCGCATCCCCAGGAACACTTGGCCGACATTGGCCGCGCTCATCAGGGCGGCGGGCTGCGAGTCGTTGCGAATGAACGAAATCACGCGCGTGCGATCGCCAAACTTCACGGTGCTCGCGGGATGGCCGGGCATGGCCGGGTCCAGCAGTTCGGCCACCAACAAGTCGTAGGGTCGATTGTCGCGGAAATTGCGCGTAATCCATTCGCGGAAATCGCCGTTTGTGGGGATGCCGCCGAGCGAGTTGTAGGCGACACTCGCCAGAGCGTCCTCCCAGAAGGGACGCCAGTTGGCGGCGTAGTCTTCGTGGCGGGTAAGCAGACGGTCGATCAGACGCTCGCGCTTACCGCTTGTGGTATCGCTTGCGAACTGCCGTGCTTCGGCGCTAGTCGGGATAACGCCGATCACGTCCAGGTAGACGCGGCGAATGAAGGTGGAGTCGTCGCACAGCGCCGCGAGACGGCCTTGCGGCGAACGGGCGAGGATATAGCCGTCGATGTCACCAGGTCCGGCAGGCTTGGGAACCCGTGCCAGCCTTTGCCTGCGGCGCGCGATAAGCGCGGCCTCGCCGGTTTCGGCCAGCGCCTTGAGCAGCGTGGGATCGGCGGGGTCATTACTGGCGATGGCTGCGGGCGGGATCTCCGGCCAGGGCGCTCCGGCATCGATCCACGCACGCAGGCGCTCGATGTCCGCAGCGTTCAGTGGCGGCCCTGTGGGCGGCATGCGGTTGGTTTCGGCTGTCACGCGCCGCATCAGCCGGCTGGCGGCGCTGTCGCCGGCAATCACCACGGGCGATCCGGGACGGCGATCGAGTCGCAGACCCGCCGCGGGCGCGGCGCCGCCGTGGCATCCAACACAGCGGCCGTTGAGCAGTGTCTGGACTTCCGGGCCAGGGCCGGCCCCGAAACCAGCCAGCGGCACGGCGATGAACCACACGCGCGAGATCAGCTTTCCAAACGCCTTCGTTCCCGATTCCATTTCACTTTGCGTCCCAGACGTAGGGATTCGTTCGCCATCTGTCCGACCAGCGCCGCCTGAAAGCCGATCTCCACCGGCGCCGACGGCTGGCGGCGTGTGCGCACGCAATCCAGAAAATTTCTCACGTGCAGCCGGACCGAATGCTGGAAACCCTGGGCGCTCCGCATGGACTCCACCGGCGTCGATTCCTGGCCTTTCTGATACACAGCGAACTGCTCCCGGCCGATATCCAACCGGGCCTTTTCACCGTCAAGTTGCGTTAACTGATCGTTCTCCTGCTTATACTTCATCGCGTCGTAGTTGAGCGAGAAAACAGCCAGAAATCCTTCCGGATACTCGACGGCGACAACCAGAGTCTCCGGGGTGTCCACCTTTTCGGTGCGGATCGGAGCCGCGGTAGCGTTCACCGCGGCCGGATAGCCCGCCCCCATCAGCATCGTGATCCCGTCCATCACGTGCGGGCCAATGTCGGTGATCGGCCCGCCGGAGTAGTCGAAGAAACGGCGCCACTCAAAGTAACGAAGGGGATCTGGAGCATGCGAGGGCGCCTGTCCCTGGAACTACTGCCAGTCGAGCGGACCTTGCAGTCTGTTGGTGCTCAGCCGCAGGATGTTATCGAGCCACCACGAACGAACCATGCTGATATGTCCGAGCGTTCCTCGCGCTACTACCTCGCGTGCTTTGAGAAACAGGTCGTAGCTGCGGCGCTGCATGCCCACCTGAACGATTCTATCCGAGCGGCCCACGGCTTCGAGAATCGCCACACCTTCGGCCGGCGTGTTGCAAAGCGGCTTCTCGACATACGCATCCTTGCCCGCCGCGACGGCATCGAGGAGCATGCGGGCGTGCCAGTGATCCGGCGTTGCGATAATCACCGCGCCGATGCTCTTATCATCGAGCAGAGCTTTGTAGTTGCGGTACGCTCGCGCGGAGCCTTTCGCGATCGAGAGGCCGGCTTCGAGGTTCGGCTCATAGACATCGCACACTCCGCCGAACTCGACGTCAGGCTCTTCGCGGTAATAGTTCATCAGGTAACGGCCACGGGACCCCGCGCCGATCACGCCCATCCGGATCTGCCCGGACGGAGGCGCCGCCGCGGCCGCCGTAGCGCCCGCGGCCAGGAAATGGCGGCGGTTGATGTTCAGTAACTTGTTCATCGGAGTTCTGTCTTCTCCCTGAGAGATCTAGGCCGGGTAGCCGCAAGCCGTGAGCAGTGTTTTTTGCACAGCAAGGTCGTGTTCAACGGAATAATCGGAACGTTTCTGTCCCCGGATGATGGCGGCCATGTCTTCAAAATCCGGGGTGAATACGGGTTGCGCATCGGGCGGCAGCGCGATATCGTGCCGGCCTTTCGGATAAGGCCCGGCTGCCTCCCGTAAGTCGGTGTAGCCCCGGTATGGGGAGAATGGCTGCACCACGAAGGTACCGTTGGTGCCGAGAATTTCGAAGGTTCGATAGGCATTGCCGTTCGGTTGTTGCGCGGCCACATAGACCTCCGCGATGGCTTTTTCGAACTCGAACACGGCTAAGGTATTGTCGGCGAGATCGTCCGGAATCGGGGAATGGTGGTGGCACTGCGCGGTAATGCGCTTGGGTTCGCCGAGCAGGTCGACGATGCGATCGATCAAATGGCAGCCGAGTTCGAACATCATGCCGCCTTTGAACGCAGCCAGCGGCGCGCGCTGCTCCGGAGTCAGGGCCTGATTGATGGTCGCCCGCACCATGTATACGTGCCCTAGCCAGCCTTTCCGCCCGGCTTCCACGGCGGCGCGGAGAACGGGATGATAACGCCACTGGTATCCCATCTGCACCACCAGACCTTTGCGCCGGGCTTCGATCAAGAGGCGCTCCAGTCTCTTCCAATCGGTCCCGGGTGCTTTGTCGAGATGTACGAACTTGCCCGCCGCTACGGCTCTTTCCGCATGGGCCAAGTTTTCCGCTACGGTGGACTCGACCGCCACCAGCCTGATGCTGGAATCCGACAGCAGTTCTTCCTCGCTCGTCCAGCGGAGGCCGCTGCTGCCCCGAGGCCGGCGGAGAGGGTCCGGTTCGCATACGCCTGCCAGGTCCACCCCTTCCATGCGCAGCAAGGCTGTGATTTTGCCCGCAGCGTGCGCGTGTCCAGTGCCAAGTACGGCGGCGCGGATCGGTTTCGCGGCGGAAAGGACGGTCGCAGCGGTGCTCGCCGACAATAGTGTTCTCCGAGTCATTCGCCACTCCTGACTAAGCATTTACAGCCGCATGGAAGGCGTTGAGCGCGTTCGTCAAACTGGCCACCTGTTCGCCGGCCGGAAAATACTCCATCGCAACATGCCCTTTGAATCCCGCTTCCCGCATAGCCTTGTATACGTTGGAATAGTTAATCTCTCCGGTACCAGGTTCGTGACGCCCCGGGTTGTCGGCCACGTGGAACGCCGTTACCCAGGGCGACGCTTCGGTGAGAGTTCGAATGGTATTTCCGGCCTGCACCTGCTCGTGATAGACATCGAACAGGAGCCTGACGTGCGGATGGTCCACTTGCCGGATCAGCCTGAGCCCTTCGACACAACTATTCAGGAAAAACCCCTTCCGATCCACCAGCGAATTGAGCGGTTCGAGAGCCAGGATCAGCCCGGCTTTGGCGGCCAGGTCGCCGGCTCGCCTCGCGCCCTCAAACACGCTGGCAAATTGCTCCTCGTAGGTTCTTCCGGGAATGGCATTGCCGCTCAACAGGAGGATTTGGGAGATCTCCAACTCGCGAGCGTAGCGAATTGCGGTATTCACGTCGTCGAGGAAGTTCTGGCGTTGGGCGGGATCGACCATCGAAACGGGCCGCTTGTCCCAATCGGGAGTCGCCAGCAACATGTCCATCCCGAGCCCGAACGACCGGCAAAGCCTCTTGACTTCGGCAATCCTCGAATCCGGCCAACTCGCGTACTCGCCCACTAATTCGACCGAATCGAAGCCCGCCAGGGCCGCAGCCTCCATCCGCGTCTCAAAAGAGCCCGTCAGTGTCCAAAGCATCACGGAGGAAATCATGGTGGTCCCCGCACTCGCCGGACGACTCGCCGCTACCCGGTTGGTCAGAACGTAAGCCGCGCGTTGAGCTGCAGAGTCCGCGGAAAAGCCGCTGTCACACGCCCAAAGTTCGCGGCATTGATGTCGCTGCTGACTGCCGTGAAGTTAGTGCGGTTCATCGAATTGAACAAGTCCGCGCGGATCTGCAGGCGGTGGCGTTCGGTAAGGGCAAGGTTCTTCGCCAGCGAGAGGTCCAGAGTTACCAGCCCGGGAGCGCGAAGAGCCCCTCGTCCGAGGGTGCCATTCCGCTCGGGAACGCCGCTCAACCGGACCACGGGCACTGCCTGGAACGCGGCGCGATTGACGTACTGCAGAGTATCGCGGTAGTTGTCCAGAATGGCTGAGCCGCCGATATAGTCGGGCCGGCTGCCGTTGAAGGGCGAACCCTGTGTCACGAAGAGCGGCAGACCTGAATTGGCTGTGAGGATTCCGCCGAACTGCCAGCCCCCGAGAAGCAGGCGCGAGCCGCGGCTGGGGGATCCGGTCATTCGCAACAACGGCAATTCATACAGGAAATCCGATACGAACGCATGGCGCATGTGAGAGGGCGGCGGACCCTTATCGTCCTGCCGGCGGTCTTGCGTGGTCTGTCCCAGGTGAGCCAAGTCGCCTGACTGGTAGGAAAGAAGACTCGACCAGGTGTAATGCGTACCGAAGGTCAAACCGGAGCCAAGGCGTTTGCGGAGTGATGTTTGCCAGGCGTGGTAAGAACTCGAGTCCGCCGGTGACACGAAGACGAACTGGAGGAAGCCTGGATTCGGCCGGACGCCGGTCTGTCGATCCACGAGGTTCGTCCCACGCTTGAAGGGGAGTTTGATGCCCCTGGTTCCCGTGTAGGTGGTCTCCAGGGCGAGGCTGGAAGTGAGTTGGCGCTGAACGGAAAGGTTCCACTGCATCGAATACGGGTTGGGAAAGCGAGTGTCCAACACATCGCCGGTTTCCGGGGCATTCGGATTCGTCTGGAACGTAGCGTATCCTTGCGCGTTGGTGTTCGGATAGCGCAGGCCCAGGCGCAGACCCTCGACGCGTCCCAGCGTGATGTCGTACGGGATGGTTCTGGCGTTACGGACCAAGTCCATTACCAGGAACATGGCCGGCGGCGAGACGAATACCCCTGTACCACCGCGAATTACGGTCTTGGCCGAATTGTCGACAGTCCAGGCGAAGCCTACCCGGGGCGAGAAATTATTCCTGTCGGCGTCATAGATGCTATCGGCGGGACGGTATGCGCCGAAGCCAGTTGGTCCGCCGCGGTTGAAGAATCGTCCGTCTGTGGCGTTCGGTACGGAAATATAGTCATAGCGCATGCCGGCGTTGAAAATCAGCCGCCGGCTGGCCCGAAAGTCGTCCTGAACAAAAAAGCCCAGATTCGAGCTGGAGACTTCGATCAGTTTTTCACCGGCCCAAAACGTCATCGAACTTGGGATATTGGCGAGGAAGTCGTCCGTGCTGGCAAAATTGAAGCGTTCCTGCAGCTCCCGCGACCGATAGGTGAGGCGGCGCAGGACGTTCACGCCGGTCTTCAATGAGTGGCGCCCTCTGGTGACGGCGAACACCTGGTCAATGCTCTGGTTGTAGCCACCCTTGTTATGATCTTCGCCGCACCCGCCGAATCCGAACCCGGAATTGGCAACCGAAGTCAGACATGGAATGCTGAGGAATGCCCCAATCCCGTCTTTGCGCTGCATGTCCATCTGGTTGTGACCGAAACGTGTTTCCGAACTCCATCGCGCGGCGGCGTGGATGAAACTGGCGCTGCCTATCTCGCTGATATAGATGAATCCACGAGGGTTGTTGATGTTCAGCCGCGGCATCTCCTGAAAAGGACGGCCGCGCGTATATCGAAGGGAAAGGCGATTGGTGGCGTTGATATTGTAGTCCGTCCGAACCACTCCATGGTTGTCACGCGCGGGATTAGGATGGGCGCTCTGGTAAAACCCGGCGATCGCACCCGGCGCCGACGGGGTGTTGGGAACAGGAACCAGGTCCAGAAACCGCTTGTAGGCCGGCTGAGCCGCGATAGCCCGGTCGCGGAACAAGGGTGTAGGCAGGTTGCCGTTTACCGAAACCTGTCCCACTTGGCGATAACCTTCATACACGCCGAAGAAAAACAACTTGTTGCGTATGATCGGTCCGCCGAGAGATCCCCCGAACTGATTGAAAACCAACGGAGCCTTCGTAGCCAGAAACTGGTTTCGGGCGTTCAGATTTTCGGTCTGGTTATTGGCGAAGAGGCTGCCGTGGAACTCATTGGTTCCGCTGCGGGTGATGACATTGATGTTACCGGAAAGGGTATTGGCGACCTCCGCCGACATCACGCCTTTCACCACATTGACCTCCGCGATCGCTTCGGTGCTCACCGCTTTGATATAGTTCTGCCCCTGGTACATCGCCAGCGTGTTGTACTCAGGGTCGCCGGCCGCGTCGGTGCCGTCGACGGTGACGCTGATCCCGGCGGAGGGCAGGCCGTTCAGCGAAATGCCGAATGTGTTGCCAACGCCGGACTGCGAGACGCCCGCGCCGAGATTCAGGAGGCTCGTCCAGTCGCGACGGGCCATCGGCAGTTCCCGGACTTGTTCGGTTCTGACGTTTTCGCGTTGCTCCGCGCTGACGGTGTTCAAGACCGGGGCTCCTTCCGTCACCGTTACCGAATCGGCAGTGGCGCTGACCTGCAG
>SXGS01061010.1_pt1 | contig 13856 bp, 10 predicted proteins | sample 3174681 | NCBI WGS metagenome assembly SXGS01 (sample SAMN11356861, study PRJNA531348) | freshwater metagenome | isolation source: freshwater sample F1-80 | place: China: Fuxian Lake, Yuxi | collected 2017-12-25
CCAAGTCCAGGAATGAAAAAACTGCAGAGCGCCGCGATGACATTTCCAGACGAGCCTTGGCCATTACTCATTTGTGAATTCCTATTTTTCTCTCATCCACACGCCTGAGACCCAATGGTCTCAACCCCAATCTGACAACAGGATAGTCAAATCAGGACCGCCCACAGTGCCGTCACCATTTATGTCCGCCGATCCAGAACCGCCCCACTGCGAAAGTATGAATGTCAGATCAGTTCCGTTGACAACTCCATCATTATTGATGTCGGCGGGACGAGGTGAGGTGCAATTGAATCCGAAGATGCGCAGATCATCGACGCCAGCCTCGATCAGACTTCCCGCATCCAAATCACGCGCCTGAAATCGCAAGCGCATCGCATTTGTTGGAGTCATGAAACTTGCAATTCGAACTTGTTTCCCTGTCCAAGAACCTGGACTTGCAGTCACAAGGTCCACCTGCGTCCAAGTTGTTCCAGCATTGTTTGAGAGCAAGATCGGCATGGAATCAAGTCCAGGCGAACCGCCTAAATTATTGGAATACCAAACATAAAATCCAAAAACAGGATCTGCGAGTTGAGTTGCGTCGATCGATGGCGTGGTCAGCGATGTCGTTCCACCATCGACATCTGCCGCACCTGCTGAACCACCAACAGCTCCCTGCCCAGTGATCCAAGCGAAAGTTCCGTTGTCTGTGTGATCATCTTCTGGCTGCGCGGTGGTTCCCACTGGATTCACTCGATCCCAAAGACCCGAAGTTGCATTATCACCAGTCGCTCCAACCACCCAGCCATTTGCGTTGACCTCCATTTGATCCGTGAATCCAACGCTTTCGCCGTATGCGACTGAAGCAGAGCGCATCGCTCCAACTGGATCACGCACGATCACACCACTGCCCAAGGTGAATTCCACCGCAAAGGAAACTGTCGAAGGACAAATCAGAACTGGAAACGCCGCCTTCCAAAGACCAGCACCCATTGGAACTAGAGGCTCTGTTCGATCCGTCGGGCCACCCGTGTTATAAATCAGTTTCGCGCCATTTGCGGCGATGGTTTGACCGGCTGCCAATTGCGTTGAAACATTGAAAGATCCATTCGTAGGAGCGATTTGCGTTGGGACGCCAGTTGGATATGAAACTGTCAGCGGATTGACTCCGACAGTCCACACAAATAAACCTCGCTGAATGTCACTGCCGATCACAGTTCCACTTGGAAAGAATGGATAGTTGCTCCATAGTCCGGCATAGCCAGTCGCATTTTCAGTTGGATATGTATCGAACCACGCTATCTCATTGGGAGATGTGCGATTGGTGATGTCAAAAATTCGTAAACCTGTTTTGTAGTTGCTGGCGTAGAGATTGTTTCCCTTGATATACAGATTGTGATCGACGGAAACAAGCCCGTTTGAATATCCGCCCGCATAAAACGGGGCGGCAAGGTTTTCGATGTTGATGATTCGCGTGAGTGCATTTATCCCAAAATTTTGTTCATCAATTTCATCGTTGATATATGCGTATTTGAAATCAGGGGAAATCCAGACCTGATGACAATATGCGGCGTTGGGATAAGTCGCTCGACCAATGACCACGATGTTCGCCTTGTCAGTGATGTCGAGGATGTCCATTCCAGAATCCGTCTGGCCGCCATTGAGACCGCCGCAAGCAAGAAAAATCTCGCGACCTGCGTACGGTCCACTTGGCCAGTTGAATACCGCACCATCGTGGGTGTACTTGGAACTCCAAGCGCTGACATATGCGGGAAGTGCTGGATTTGCCAAGCTGTATACGCGCACTCCGTTCGAACCGCCACCCATTCGATAAAGATAACCGGTCACTTCATTGATGATCATTGTGTGTGTGGATGTCACGCCACCATCGACGACTGTTCCAAGATCTGTGATCACACCTTGATCGATTCCTGCGAGATTGAAAATCTGAATTCCTCCACCACCTTCGCTGACTGAATAGCAATAGTTCTGATAGGTCTTCATATTTCGCCAGAGACTGTCGGATGCGCTGGCCGGTCGCGGCATAAACTTCACCAACTGCGATGCTGATGGATTGGTGATCTCCACGAATGCAGTTCCGTTGCTCATTCCAAGAATTGCGTACTCGCGCCCAGTTGGGCTGACATATCCCCAACAATCACTCGCGCTCGTCGCAGCTGCGCTGATAGCAGTCGAAGGAAACCACGCTTGTAACTGAACATTCAAAGATTGAAAGGTTGATCCCGCAACGCCGCCTTCGCTTGCTCGCCAAATCGGACCGAAGAATGGCGGTTCCATATCTTGTTCCTTGGGATCGTCTTCGTGCGCCCAGGCTCCAAAGCCTGCGGTCAGCGCCGCGGACAAGGCGACAATCATGGTGAGGATCATTCCGCTTGAGTAAAGCGAAGGAGCATCTTTCTTCATAACCTACTTTACTCAATAGATTTTTCGCGTCCACTCCAATCTTTGTCATTTATGTAGTTTTTTTCTCATTTCGCCCCCTCGGGGCCAACCGTGGATTGGGGATTGCGGGTCCATTCGACCGGAGGAGGCGTGCCGTCAAGAGAACGCAAAAATGCCAAGAGATCTTGCAATTCTTGAGGTGAAAAGTCCCGCCTTTTCAGGATCGATTCGCGGTGATGGTCGATGGTGACCGACCCTTCGAGCGTGCTATAAAAATGAAGCACCTCTTCAAGCGTGGCGAATTGCCCTTGATGAAAATATGGCGCGGTCAAGCCAACATTTCGAAGTGATGGAGTGCGGAATGCACCCCATTGATCTGTTTGCGCGACCAATGAATCGACGATTGCGGCGCGCTCGCTGCGAGGCGAATCAGAATATTCACCGCTCGTGCGAAACGGACTTGCCTGCAGCGCAGTCACTGCCGCGAAGCGTCCAGGATCTGAAAGCAAATCATTTCGAGGCGCTGCGCCGAGGGCATGAAATTCGCCATCACTCAAGAGCGGGCCAACATGACATTGCCAACAGAGCGCGCGACTGGTGAACAGATCAAGACCGCGCTGAGCGCTTGGAGAAAAATCCAGCGCGGGAACGAGATCGAGTTCGCGCGGCATTTGAAGATCACGCCAACGATCAACCCAGCGGTCGAATGGACTCGGACCAGTGACCAGCCTGCGTTCATATGCGGCAAGCGCTTTGCCTATGTTGGAAATTGCCCGCTCAATATCCGCACTCGAAAGTGGCTCTTGAGGAAATTGTCCAAAGAGTTCTTCATACTGCATCCGAAGCGCTGGATCACTGACAATTCGATCGACGATATTTTGGAAAGTATTCCCCATCTCTCTCGGATGCGACATCGGTCCATGCGCCTGACTCCACATCGAATCAAACCGACCATCCCAGTTGAACCAAGTCTGATGCGCCGCATCCAGAATCGTCAGCGTGTTGTGAACTCCCTGCGAAATTCCCATATTCAACGCGATTCCGTCGGTGAAGGATTTTTCCGGCTTATGACAAGTCGCGCAAGAAATGTCGCCATTCACCGATAATTTTGCGTCAAAAAAGAGATCGTGCCCGAACCTCGATGCGCGAAGATCATCACAGAGATGATTGGTCACATCGTATGGAACTGGTCCAGGAAAACCCATCTCATTCACTCGATCGATTTGCGCGCGACCAAAGACAACGCCTGAAAAATTAGGATCGGGCGGCTTTGGCGACAGGGTTGAATTTGGTTGAGTGCACGCCACGACAACACCGATGCCACCGACAAACAGGGCGATCCACTTCAATACATGAGAATATTCCACTGCGCCCTTTCTATGGTTGTTCCATCGTCAATGTCTACATCCACTTCCCACCGACCCGACATATGGAAGAGCATTCCGTCTGCGCGACACTTTCCCGATTTTTCCAAAAGAATCGTTGGCGCAATATTCATACCGTGACCGTGTTCTGGCATCTGCGCATCGACCATAACACTCATAGGAAGATCGCGGGGACTTCTCGTGGACTCGATACTCAATTCGATTGTGAATCTTCTGCGAACAATCGGCAACTCTGATTCCTTTCCATCTACAAGCACTCGCCACTTCACTCGCCACGATCCATCGTTGCTGAGAGTTTCGTGCCACGCATTCTTCACGGGGAAAGTTTTCGCGTCGCTTCCCTGCATCATTATGGCGGCAGAAAGCGGCAGCGCAAGAAATGCCGTCAGCAGAAATATCGAAATTCTGCGAATACAAAACATTATGGCACCGCCCCTGTTGGTTTTGCCGCGGCCGGTGCGTCAGTTTTCTTGCGGATTTTCAGCACTTCATCCGCCGTTCGAGCCCGCGTATACGCCCGTCCCAAACTGAATGTCATCTGCCACTCGCCATCAGCGCCAAATCTTTGCGCTCGATGATTGCCGCCGTCGACCACATACAGATCGCCACTTGCGCCGAATACCGCCGCACCTGGCAACCACATTTGTCCATCGGCAACTCCACGCGAACCGATTCGGCGAATGCTTCCATCGCTTGCAGAGCGCACCACAGAGTCGCCCCATGAATCCACGACAACCCATTCGTTGTTTGGTGCGGTGATCAACCCGGATGCAAATGCAACATCGTGAAGTTGTTGAAATCCCGATGTGCGCCACGCGTTTTGTTCCCATTTGAATTGACAGAGCATCGCGGGACGATCAAAAACAACACCAACAGTTCCATCCACCGCGACTGCTATTGATTGCGCACGCGCGGTCGTATCGGGCGCTGCGATGGCGGCGGTTGATGCCGTGCGCAACGAAGAATCAAGCGTGACAATGCGAGGGCCTTCATCGCAAAGTGCAAGAATGGACCCGTCGGGCGCGCGCGCCAAACCTGTGATGCGAGCATCCGCGGGAAGATTCATTCGATCATAAGAACGAGTCTTGACAAGCTTCGCCATAAAAGGTTCAAAGATGATTTCCTTCGGCGGTGGAGTCAATTCCCAGAGCGCAAGTCTGCGATTGATCCCATCGGCAACCAGCAATCGCGTGCCATCGTTCAGCGCCAACAGCGCATCGACCTTGCCAATTTCATGGGGTTTTGTCCCTGCATTAGCGATATTTGTCACATGCAGAGGTTGGCCCTTGGAAAGATCAAAGACCACAATGCTGCACGATTCTGGATCGTGCATAAAGAGTCGCTGCCCATCGCGCGCGGCGGAAGCGCCGAAATGACTTTGAACGCCATCCAGTTTCGGCAAGACCAGTCTGATATCTGCGGGCTCGACAGCAAGTCCAGGCACGAATGCTTGAACGCGTCTCTCGAAAGGTTCGCAGACGACCGCGAGGGAAGTTTTCATTGCTCCTCGATTGACATCATTGCAGACAGCGATCGCAGTTGGATAATGCACTGCTCCTTCGCCATCTCGAGGGCGAACCGCGTGTTGTCCATATGCGAGTTGACCTCGTCCTTGCAGATCCTGCCGAGAAACTCTGTGATTGAATTGATCCGCTATGAAAATCCAACGACCATCGCTCGCAACCCCCATCGGATTATGAAAGAGTCCAGGAAATGGTCCGCGACCACCCCACGATGCGAGAACTTTTACTGTCGCGGAGTTATCCGAGAGATCGAGGAGGAAAACCCAATTCTGTTCGCTTGCAGTGACGACAAGTTTTCCATCGCCGCAGAAAGCGACACCAAATGGAAAACCAATAGCGCTGTTCTTGATCTGGAAAATTTCCCGCGCAATTCGCCTGATTTCCTTGCCTGCAAGCGAGCAGATCACAATCTCTCCCGTTGCTTCATCCACAATCGCAACGCAAGGTGATGGCGGATTGCCCGCCACGCCGACGGCAATTTGACCTGGCGCGCGAAGAGGCGCATCCGTGGCGAACTTTTCTTGCCAGACTCCAAGGGGCGAATAGCGATCAATGGATCCTCGGCGACGATCACTCAGCAAGATCGAACCATCCGCGAGTGCGGCGACGCCGCTTGGTTGAAGGAGTTTTTCGCCACCGACTTCTTCCGCACCAACAATGTTGGTGCGCCATCGCTCTGAACCATCTTCAGCGGAAAGTCCCACCAATTGACCAGATGCATCCGCGACTGCGACCAATCCACTTGGAGTGATCGCGCACGCGACTGGCGATTCGAAGCCGCCGCTCTGCCAAGCAAATGTGCCAGCCAATTCGCTTGATGATGGAACTGGCGACGGAACTTGCTGCAACAGAATCGTCGCGGCGATGATGTTTTTCAACAGGCTGCTGGCAATCACAAAGAGAAGTCTAGTGCGCTAATCTTGCAGCGATGCTTGCAACCCATTCTCTTTGGCCCCTAGGCACCATTCCGTTTATCGGGCTTTTATTGGCGATCGCGATTCTGCCTTTGATTCCAGCGACTTCGCATTGGTGGCACGCAAACCGAAGCAAGACAATCGTCGCCGGGGGTTGCGGTCTCCTGACGCTCCTTTTCATATCTCTCACCGAGAGCGTCGCGTCTGCCGGGCATATTTTCGTCCACACGCTTATCAGCGAATACATCCCATTTATTATTCTGCTTGGATCACTCTATATTGTTGCGGGTGGAATCGCACTGCGCGGCGATCTTGCTGCGACTCCGCGAACAAACACGATCATCCTTGCTGTCGGCGCTTCGCTTGCCAGCGTGCTTGGAACCACGGGCGCAAGCGTTCTGCTGATTCGCCTTCTCTTGGATACGAATCGTGACCGCACCCGCGTCGCGCATACCGTGGTGTTTTTCATCTTCCTCGTTTCGAATGTCGGAGGATTACTTCTCCCCATCGGCGACCCACCGCTCTTTCTTGGATACTTGCGCGGCGTGCCATTTTTCTGGACTCTGCAAATGTGGCCGCAGTGGTCATTCACGGTTGGCTTATTGCTTGCGATCTATTTCGGCGTTGATTCGTGGATGATTCGCCACGAAACTGCAGAAGCCCTTCGCAAGGAAGCAAAGTCTAGACACCGAATCCATATCAGCGGACTTATCAATCTCGTATGGCTTGGAGGAATCTTGGCATCGGTCATTGTGCTTGTTCCAGGTCGACTCTTCCCTGGAACTTCTCAAGAAATTCCCGCCTTTGCTCGCGAAGGTGCGATGTGCTTGTTTGGTGGACTGAGCCTCATCACCACCCCTTATGCACTGCGCGCGATCAACAAGTTTTCCTGGGGACCGATCTTGGAAGTTGCCGCGCTCTTCATCGGCATCTTTGTTGCGATGCAAGTTCCACTCGCAGTTCTGACCGAACGCGGCGCGGAACTTGGCGTGACAACTCCCGCTCAGTTCTTCTGGGTCACTGGCGCACTGTCCAGTTTCTTGGATAACGCTCCAACATATTTAGTCTTTCTGACCACTGCCACCAGCCTTCCCGCTGAACCGGATACCACGATGGTTATGCTCAGCGATGGATTGCAGGTCAGCGCCACGCTGCTCGTTGCGATTTCGCTGGGCAGTGTGTTCATGGGAGCCAATTCGTACATTGGAAATGGCCCTAATTTTATGGTGAAAGCGATGGCTGAAGAGAGCGGCGTGCGGATGCCAAGTTTCTTCGGTTATATGGCGTGGGCCGCAGTGGTATTGATCCCCGTCTTTATTCTTGTGACGATCATCTTCGAGCATTGAGCCTGAAAAGCCCGAAGGAGAATCATTTCTTCGCAGGCGGCGCGCCATCATCGCGTTTCATCATCGAATAGATAACGCTTTGCACGACGACTGATTCGCCAACAAGTCTGCCAACGCGCTCGCCAGCTTCGCGGACTGATCGAATCTTTCCTTCATCAAATTCTTCTTCGAATTCGCCAAGAGAGTTCTCGATTCCGATCATCATCGATGCGATGACTGCCCACTCGTGACGAGAGTCCGGCCAATACTGGTTCGATCGAAGAGTGTCCACCGGAACATTCATTTTCCAACCATCCGAAGTTTCGACCATCGTCAACAATCCGCCGAATGCAGGTTCATTGTCGATCGAGATTGCAGCAGTTCCATCACCAAGATCTTCGACCTCCATCCGCGCTCGTTGTTCGGTCAGGAAACCAAATGGATCTCCCAGCACGCGTTTGGCCAACGATCGATAATCAAATCCTTGATCCGCCGCAGCCTTGACTCCGACCTTTGCCTCGGCTTTCAACTCCGCGGGAAATCGGCTGTTGATTTTCTTCGAGACCCGCCACAACTGTGCAAGCATCTCGCCCATCTTGTCTTTGACATTCTGGATCGCACTCGCCTCCGTGACGCCATCGTCAAATGTGACATCGCGCGCCTTGATTTCGATCATCTGCGGCAAATCCTGCGGCCGCCCCTCTTCGATCATCCGCTGAATCGCATCAAGGGCTTTTTGCGGCGTGCTGGTGTCATCGCCCTTTTTGCGACAGCCAACAACACAAACAACGCACATCGCCGCCACGAAAACCCAGCGTGGGGAGTGCCGAAAGATTGTCGCCAGTTGGTTGCTCACTGCGCTAATCTTACGCCAGAGATGCAAGTCACAATCAATGGAAAATCCGAGATTCTTTCAGACTCTTGCACGGTTGCGGAGGCGGTCATTCGCTTCAGATCGGCGGATGTTCCATGCGCAGTCGAGGTGAACGAACGACTTGTTCCACACGACAAGCGCGAAAGCATTTCGCTGCACGCTGGCGACCGAATTGAAATTGTCACTCTTGTTGGTGGAGGCTGAACATATGACAATTCTTCCATCCACTGCATCCGCGATCTCCCCCACTCCTCTGCGCGTTGGATCGTTCACGCTGCAAAGTCGACTGATCGTCGGCACTGGAAAATATTCTGACAATGACACGATGAATCTTGCGCTTGCGGCTTGCGGCGCCGATGTTGTCACTGTCGCAGTGCGCCGCGAACGACTGATTGATGCGCAAGGAAAATCGCTGCTCGATGCGATGGATACTTCGAAGTTGACCATTCTTCCAAATACTGCTGGATGCTTTACTGCGCAAGACGCGGTCCGCGTTGCGCGATTGGGCAGAGACATTCTGCAGCAAATGAAAAATCCTGGCGCGCGCTGGGTCAAGTTGGAAGTCCTCGGTGATAAGCGAACTCTGCTGCCCGATCCAGTTGGAACGCTCGAAGCGTGCCGCGAGTTGGTTGCGGATGGCTTCGAAGTTCTGTGCTATTCCAGCGACGATCCAATAATGGCCGTGCGATTACGCGATGCGGGTGCGACGAGTGTGATGCCAGCAGGCAGTCCCATCGGATCTGGTCGAGGGATTTCCAATCCAAGCGCAATCTCGATCATTCTCGAACTTCTCAAAGATCCTTCCGCGGGCGGCGATCCAAATTATCCCGTCATTGTCGATGCTGGCGTTGGAACGCCAAGCGATGTGACGGTTGCGATGGAACTCGGCGCAGATGGCGTGCTGTTGAATACTGCGATCGCCCATGCAAAGGATGCAGTGATGATGGCCAATGCGATGCGCTTGGCGTGTGATGCGGGTTGGCTTGGCGCGCGTGCAGGGCGAATGCCCAGCCGCCGATACGCGAGTGCGTCGAGTCCTTGGGAAGGCGTGATCACGCATATTCCTGGGGAATAAAGCCAAGCGAGTGAAGGCAAGCGGCCAATTCGTCAGACTGCTCTCTTCGCCATCTTGAGAAAATTGCCGAGCAACTTTGGACCTTCGGTGGTCAAGAAACTTTCTGGATGAAACTGCACGCCGTCCATCGGCGCGGCGCCATGCGGCGCTTTCCAGCGAAGACCCATCACCTCGTCTCGTTCAGTCCACGCAGAGATTTCGAAGTCATCCGTCACGGTCGCGCGCTCGACAATCAATGAGTGATACCGCGTCGCAGTCGTTGGATTGGTCAAGCCCGCGAAGAGTCCTCGACCATCGTGAAAAATCTTCGAAGTCTTGCCGTGCACAGGCTGATCGTTTCGCTTGACTGTCATGCCGTGCGCATCGCCGATGGTTTGATGACCGAGGCAGACTCCAAGAATTGGAATCTCGCCGCGAAAAAGTCGGATGAGATCGGCGCAGATACCGCTTTCTTTCGGTGTGCAAGGACCCGGAGAAATCACCAACCACTTTGGTTTCAGCGCGCGCGCTTCATCGCTTGTGATCGCATCATTGCGAACTACTTGAATCGGTATGGAACCATCGAGCACGCCGAAGGCTTGTACAAGATTCCAAGTGAAAGAGTCGTAGTTGTCGATGAGGAGCAGCACTGATGGACCTGCGATGGAGGATAGAAGGAGATTGCGCGCACGGCGCGACACTAGCTCGCATAGACAAATGCGTGCTAAAAATGAATTCAAGATCACGCACAAAAAAACGAGAAACCCGCAAAGCTTCTAATAAAGCCTGCTGGGAATTTCAGTGGAGTGGATGAGAATCGAACTCACAACCTCTTGAATGCGATTCAAGCGCTCTGCCAATTGAGCTACCACCCCTGCAATCAAACCACAACAAAAAGTATAACCAGCCGAGTTGAGAATGCACGGCGAATCGAAGTAACCTCCTTTCGTGGCATCCGACACAGCGAACCCAGAGAAAGACGCGCCCGCGCCAAACCGCGACACGCCAGCGATGCGTCAGTACGACCGATTTCGCCGTGAGCATCCTGGGTGCATGCTCTTTTTTCGTATGGGCGACTTCTATGAGATGTTCCATGAAGACGCGGTACGCGCGCACAAAATTCTTGGCATCACATTGACCGAACGAACATCGGGGATTCCGATGGCTGGCGTTCCATATCACGCTGCCGAAGGATATTTGCGAAGGCTTGTCGAACACGGCGAACGCGTCGCTGTCTGCGAACAAATCCAAGACCCAAAGGATGCGAAAGGCGTTGTTGATCGCGCGGTCGTGCGCGTCGTCACGCCAGGCACACGCGTCGACGAAGCACTGCTGGAATCTGGCGCGCAAAATGTTGTCGCTGCGATCGTCACGATCAATGCAAGCGCCGCAATCGCACTCGTCGAACTTTCGACTGGCTCATTTCGCATCGTGCCTTGCGATACACATTCTCTCGCCGATGAATTAGCGCGCGCTGCTCCCGCAGAAATTGTTGTCGCTGAAGGCGCGCGATTTTCCAACGATGTGCCGCTGGCGGATATTGCGCGCTCGCTGCGCGTCGCAGTGACAAGTCGACCTCCGTGGTCGATGGGCGCGGAAGAATCCGCAAACATTCTGCGCCGACATTATGGCGTCGCATCCGTGGCAGCGTGGGGACTTGGCGGCGCGTCGCTCTGCGCCGCGGGCGGACTGCTGGGATATCTCATCGAAACTCAAGCGGGTTTCGCGGTCGATGGCGCAGCTGGAACCACCGCTGGCGTGCGAACGCTTTCGCATCTCGAAGCGCCTCGAATTGTCGATCGTTCAAGGTCGGTCATCTTGGACGCTTGGACGCTTCGTGCGCTGGAAATCGAGCGCACTTCTCTCGCTGGAACGACCGAATCTTCACTTGTCGCAACACTTTCCGCCGCACGCACGCCGATGGGGCGGCGACTGCTTCGCGACTGGCTTTGCTTTCCACTTCGCGATCGTCACGCAATCGAAAGTCGACTCGGAGCGGTTGCGGCGCTCGTGCAAGATCAGCCACTTCGTGACTCTCTTGGATCGCTCCTCGCACGCATTCAAGATGTTGCTCGCATTCACGGACGCGTTGCGATGCGCCGCGCAACTCCGCGGGATGTTGTCGCGCTTGGTCGGTCGCTTGCAGCTTTGCCGACGGCGACTGAACTTCTTGAAGGCATCCCCGCTTTCGCGGATTCATACGCTCGATTGATGTCACTCAGTGGTGGGCTTGCAGAACTTGGAATGCGAATCGTGCGGTCGTGCGTAGACGATCCTCCCACACATCTTCGCGAAGGCGGACTGCTGCGAGAAGGCGTGGACGCGGAGTTGGATGAAGCGAAGTCACTTCAGCGCGATGCAGGCGAGTGGATCGCGAACTATCAATCGCAGTTGATCCGAGAAAGCGGTATCGAAAGTCTGCGCACGGGATTCAATCGAGTCTTTGGCTATTACATCGAAGTCACACACACTCATTCAGCTCGAGTGCCGATCACATTCACTCGCAAGCAGACTCTGCGAAATGTCGAGCGCTACATCACGCCAGAGCTGAAGGCTTTTGAGGAACGGGTGCTGACCGCAGAATTCCGCGCATTTGAGCGAGAAAAGCATCTCTTTGAGCAACTTCTCGCACAAATCAGCGCACACGCAAACGAGATTGCCTCGTATGGCGAAGTGATTGCGCAAATCGATTGCCTCGCTTCATTCGCCGATTGCGCAGTGCGCCACGGCTATGTGCGACCGGAGATTGTCAATCAACCGATTTTGGTAATCGAACAAGCAAGACATCCTGTTCTCGATCGATCGCTTGGCGGAAAGTTCGTTCCTAATGATTGCACGCTTGGTAGCGCGGGCGCGGATTCAAGTGTGGATTCAAGTGTGGATTCAAGTGCGAGTGCGAGTGCGAGTGCGAGTGCGAGTGCGAGTGCCACGCTCGCCCTCGTGACAGGTCCCAACATGGCTGGGAAGTCAACATTCATTCGCCAGAATGCGCTGATCACTTTGATGGCACTCGCGGGAAGTTTCGTTCCGGCGAAGCGGGCCGTGATCGGACTCTGCGACCGAATCTTCGCGCGCATCGGCGCGGGCGATGAACTGCACACAGGGCGTTCGACATTTATGGTCGAGATGACGGAGACTGCGAACATCCTTCATCACGCCACGGCGCAGAGTCTGGTGGTGCTCGATGAAATCGGACGCGGCACAAGCACGCTTGATGGGCTCAGCCTTGCGTGGGCGATCACCGAATGGCTTGCCCAGAAAAAAACACGAACGCTATTCGCAACGCATTATCACGAACTGACCGCCCTTGCCGATGACGAACCTGCAATCTGCAATCTCCAAGTCGCAGTGAGAGAATGGAAGGATGAAGTCGTCTTCCTGCATCGCATCGAGCCTGGTCGTGCGGATCGTTCGTATGGAATTCATGTGGCAAAACTTGCTGGATTACCGCCCAAAGTCGTTGACCGCGCTCGGCGAATCTTGGAGACTCTCACCGTGCAAACCGCCGCGCCAGTGCGACGAAAAAATGGCGATGACCAACCTTCACTCTTTGCGCAGCACGAAGAACAGATGAAAGCACCAAACGCGTCAATAGTGCAAGCAGAACCCGCCGTGCATCCGGTGGTGCAAGAGATCAACCAGCTTTCACTCGAAACGCTCACCCCGATGGCTGCGTTTGATTTGCTTCGCAAGTGGAAGTCAACTCAAGAATCCTGAGAAGTGATTGGTGCTTGAAGACCGCGACGCTTGAAGACCGCGACGCTTGAAGACCGCGACGCTTGAAAACTGCGACGCTTGAAAACTGCGACGCTTATGGTCGCGTGCCAGAATTCGTTGCGCTCATGAGCGTTGTCACTGTCATCGCAGGAGATGATCCTGTCAATACGAATTTCGCTCGCACGGAATAGACGGCCGTCGTACCACGTGCAATTGTCGTGTCGTCAAAGAGGAGTGCGCTTGGAGAAGCGATCAGTGTGGCAGGCGCGCCACCGATCGAACGGAAGACTTCATATCCAGTTGCCGATGTGACCGCACTCCATGTGACACGAACTTTCGTTATGTCCGTGTCAGTTGCATTGACATTGGCCGGCGCCGGACGATTGCGATATCCCGTATTGCCACTGCTTGCCGCGCTCATACCAATCGTCCCATAGACAGCCTTCACCGTGTATGTAAACAGAACGCCAACGGGCGCCGAAGTATCGCTGTATGTCGTGACTGCCCCAACTGTTCCAATTGCTGATGCACTTCCACTTCGGAAAATTTTGTACGCCGTTGCACCTGGGGCAACTGTCCAAGTGACAACAACACTCGCCGCGCTTGTTCCATCGGAGGCAGCAACTCCATTTGGTTCAGAAAGAGCACGAAAACCGCTGTTTCCAGCGCTTGCTGCGCTGAC
>SXGS01031685.1_pt1 | contig 13855 bp, 14 predicted proteins | sample 3174681 | NCBI WGS metagenome assembly SXGS01 (sample SAMN11356861, study PRJNA531348) | freshwater metagenome | isolation source: freshwater sample F1-80 | place: China: Fuxian Lake, Yuxi | collected 2017-12-25
AAGCGTGTCCTGGGGTCGGGCAGTCGAGACTTCGAGCTTGTCGGGCAGCGGATTATCGGCCAGACCTTCCAGGTCCTCCGGGTAGGGATACCGGGAACGGTACTCGGCCCACGCCGTCTCGCGCGGTACGAGGCGCACGCGGGCCACACCGGGAAGCGCGCCGACCCTGGCCACAAGGCGCTGCGCCTGGGCTCGAGGGGCTCCGACCTTCAGGAACACGTGGACCTCGAAACGGCGCGGAATGTCCTGGGCAAGCGCGTTCACATGCCAGGCGACGATCAGGAACGCCGCCAGCGTGGTGAGGGCGATCGCGGCGGTGCTGGCACACGCCAGTGCGAGAAGGCGCTGGCGGGTGAGGTTGAGCCAGGTCTCACGCAGCAGGAAGGTCAGCACCAGGAGGTCCTCAGCATCGGCTCAATCGTGCGGGAATGGGCGCAGGCGGCTGCGCCGACCGGTCGGCTGCGGGCAGAGTTCCGGGGCCGTCCGCCGTTCGTAGCGGCCCGCAGCCTCGTCCCGGATCAGTCGCCCGGCTGCCAGTTGGATGACCCGCTGTCCGAGCAGGTCCACCATCTGCTGATCGTGGGTTGCTACGAGCACCGTAGTACCGGTACTGTTGATACGGAGCAGGAGTTCCATGATTTCTCGCGAAGTCTCGGGGTCCAGGTTGCCGGTGGGTTCGTCGGCGAGGAGGATGGGCGGCCGGTTGACGATGGCGCGGGCCAGTGCGGCGCGCTGCTGCTCGCCGCCCGAGACCTGGTGCGGGTACATGCGCCACTTCCCGAGCAGACCCACCCGATCCAGCGCCTCACGCGTGAGATCCTGGACCTCTCGGCCATGCACGCCGATCACCCGGAGCGCAAACGCGACATTTTCACCAAGGGTACGATCGGGGAGAAGGCGAAAATCCTGGAACACCACGCCCATGCGCCGCCGCAATCCGGGAATGTCGCGGGGGGGCAACAGGGCCACGTCTCGACCTTCCACCCAGATCTCCCCGGAGGTGGGATGTAGCTCCCGGTTCAACAGTTTGAGGAGGGAAGTCTTGCCGCTTCCGGTCTGCCCGACCAGAAAGACAAACTCCCCTGCCGCAGCATAAAATCGGATGTCCTGCAGCGCCAGGTTGCGCTCCTGGTGACGCAGCCAGACGTCTACCATCTCAATCACCGGCCAGCCTGGTTCCCTACGACGCGAGTACGCTCATGCAACTGCTCTTTTCCGAATTCCGCCGTCCGCCCGAAGCGGGGAGCCGTCCGGGCCCCGTATTGACCCCACCGTGGGCCGGGCTGGCTTCCGCTCCGCCCGTTGACCCACCTGCCTGGGCGGCGCTTCGCGCTCGCCTGGACGCCCGCTGGCGCGAACTGGTCGGGCCCTTTCCTCCAGCGGGACCGCTCCAGCCGCGCGTGGTCCGCCGCGAAGAATTGGCTGATCACACACGCCTCCTGGTGCATTATCGCACTGATCGCGCGGGCGCTCCGGATTCGGAGCCGGACGCCTATCTATTGCTCCCGCACGGATTTACGGGAAGACGGCCCGGAATGGTCGTGCTGCATCAGACCACCAATGAGCATATCGCACAGGCGGTGGGCCTCTCCGGTCGGGAGACGATGCATCTTGCCCTCCACCTCGTGCGGCGCGGCTATGTCTGCCTTGCTCCCCGCAATTTTCTCTGGAGCCGGGAAGGCGTTCCCCTCCAGCAGATCACCAGCGATCTGCTGGGCCGGCGCTGGCGGGAAGGGAACGCCGGAGAATTCCAGTGGCGGACCGGCATGGCGCGGATGACGTGGGATGCGATGCGAGCAGCGGATTACTTGACCTCCCGACCCGAAGTGGACCCGGACCGAATCGGCTGCATTGGTCACAGTCTGGGGGGCAAAGAGGCGCTCTATCTGCCGGCGTTTGATCCGCGCATCCGGGCTACAGTCAGTTGCGAGGGCGGGATCGGCCTCAAGTTCAGCAACTGGGATGCTGACTGGTACCTGGGCAAACAGATTCGGGGTGAAAACTTCAACTCCGATCACCACGAACTCCTGGCTCTGATCGCCCCGCGCGCCTTTCTGCTCATCGGCGGCGAAAGCGCCGATGGATCACCAAGCTGGCCCTACATCGAGCAATGCCTGCCGGTATGGCGCGCTCACTCCGCAGAGCAGCGGCTCGGCCTCATGCGTCACCGCTTCGGGCACGATTTCCCCCCGCCCGGACCGGAGCGCGAACACGTATGGAAGTGGCTGGACCACTGGATGGGGAAAGATGATCGGTGACGGGGATGAGAGGCGCTTCCGGGTCTTAACAAGGCGTTCGTGCTCCATCCCGGTCCCGCACGAAAGCCCGGGAGAGCAGGCGTGAGGCGGGAGGAGAATCCAGGGATGATTCTCCTCCCGCCTCGATCTCAAGCTCAGCCTGACACCGGGATAGTGCGGGTCCTCTCCTTTTCGGGAGCAACCCGGGGCAAAGTGATCTTGAGAACGCCGTTGTTGAACTCCGCAGTCGCCTTCTCGAAGTCCACTTCTTCGGGCACCGGCACAGTCCGGTAGAATCGTCCCACCCGGCGTTCGGAGCGGTAGTAGCCGTCCTTCTTTTCTTCGGCGTCTTTCCGGGTCTCGCCGTAGATCACGACGCTGTGGTCGGTGCAGGAGACCTTGATGTCCTCGCGTGCGACCCCCGGCAACTCGGCTTCCATAAGGATACTGCCGTCCTTCTCATACACGTCTACGGACGGTACGTGATGGCTTCGGCCCGCCCGTGTCAGGAAACCCGGCATCCCGACATCTTGCAGGATACGTTCGAACTCGTCGTGCAGCCGTGCGAGTGGAAATGAGGGTTCTCTGGTGGGAGTTGACATCGCTGTTGCTCCTTTGCTTTTCTCCTCCGGCGTCTGTGTTCGCGCCAATCGCGCATTTTCAGGTTACCCGCGCGTGCGGGAGGCGAAACAGGAGAGGATCGCCGGAGGGACGGAGCGAAAAGGCAGTTCTACAGAGTTGCGACACCTCTTTCGGAGCAGAGTCTGCGTGTGTCAACTTGCCTCGCCGGATGGGGTATGCTGGTAGAGAGAAGGAGTTCCGCATGTCCACCACTGATCCGTCTGCCCCGATCACTTCGCAACCGGATACCGCGCCGTGCCTTGAGCGTATTCTGCTCGCGACCGACGGTTCCCCTACATCCCGTGTCGCAGAGGACCTGCTGCTGGCGCTTGCGCTGCCGTCCGGCACCGCAGTGCGGGTGATGGTCGCCACGGCCGCGCGGGATTGGGACGTCTCTGAGTATCTTCAACTCACGGAAACCACGTGGGGTGAGCATGTCGCTGCGGGGGCGATTGAGCGTCTGGGCGAGCGTGGCTTGACCATCAGCCGGGAGATTAGCGATGGCGATCCGGCTCATGAAATCCTTCGGGCAGCCGACAGCTTCGACGCGGATCTAATCGTCGTCGGGTCCAAGGGGCGATCGGGGTTGGCCGGCTGGCTGCTGGGCAGCGTGGCGCGCAACGTCGTGCGGCACTCCCGGCGACCGGTGGTGGTGGCGCGCCCCCTGCGACGTGGCCTGTCTCGGGTACTACTGGCGACAGATGGCTCCGCGCACGCCGAGCACGCACAGCGCTATCTGGGACGCCTGCCGCTTCCAGAGGACGCGCAAGTGTCTGTGGCCCACGTTTTGCGGCCCTACACCCCCTACCTGGCTCCTGATCCCTTCTTCCCCGGAGCCCTGGACGAAGTGGTCGCGAAGGCCGTGCAGGAACGGCGCGCCGATGCGGACGCGCTCCTCGCCACGGCTGCTGCGGGGGCGGCACAACCCGGCCGCACCATTCACCCTGTACTCCTGCACGGCGACCCCGCCCATGAGTTGTTGGCCCTGGCGGCCGACTCGCAGCCGGACCTGATTGTCGCAGGGGCGCGAGGGGTCTCCGCTCTGGAAGGTCTCATGTTCGGCAGCGTGGCGGACCGGCTCGTAAAACACGCGCCCTGCTCAGTGCTCATCGTGCCGTAGCCTCACGGCCGCTGCGGGGAGCCTGAGGGGCGTGCGGAGCGGTCCTGTTCGGACCGCTGTCCGTTCTGCCCCCAGTCCTGCGCGAATTGCAGCAGGCGAGCCGCGACGTTGCGTCGTCCCCGCGCATTGTCGAGGTCTACGTAGCGAGGATCTCCTGCCTCCAGCGCTTCGTCCGGCCGCAGCAGCGGATAGAGATCCCGAATCGCTGTCGCATGGGGGGCAATCATTGCACGCTCTCTCCTCCGAGTTTGTACCGCCTTGCAACGGGCGCACATCAAGATCTTATCTTCCCGGCGTCGCCCGCGAAACGGCCTGAAGGACGCATCGGCCCTCGGGCCGCAATGCGCGCTGCCGGTTGGTGTGACGCGACGTGTCGCTCCGTGAGACAGTTCCCCGGTTCCGGGCGTGCGACGGCAACGGGATTCCGCGGGACGGCGAGGAGATGGGGATGACAGCGGGCACGGCGGGGGAGGAGCGAATGCTCCACATAGCGGTTGTGGGGTGCGGCGGCCGGGGTCGGGGGCATCTCCGGTGCCTGCGCGGCTTCCCGGATGTGCGCGTGACGGCGGTTTGTGATCCGGTGGCCGTGGCGCGAGAGCGTGCGCAGCAGGAAGCCGAGGTGCCCCGGGCGTATGCGTCAGTACCTGCACTGCTGGACGCGGAACGTCTGGACGCCGTGGTGGTGGCCACGCCGGCACATCTGAATGCGGCGGCGGCGCTGTCGTGCCTGGAGCGGGGCATGCACACGCTGCTGGAGAAGCCGCCGGGCCTGAGTGTGGCTGAGACGACGGCACTTCGGGATGCGGCTGCGCGATCCGGGGCGAAGGCGATGGTGGGGTGGAACCGCCGGTTTCATCCGCTCATCGTCCGGGCGCGGCAGGCCGTCGAGGCGCGCGGCCCGATCCTCCAATTGGTGGGTGAGTTCCACAAGAGTATCCGGCGCCTGCACCAGAGCGGTATGTTCCCCGAGCATCTGATGGACTGTCTCCTGCTGGAGACACCCATCCACTCGCTGGATGTGGTGCGGGCGCTGGCTGGAGCGGAAATCACAGGGGTGCACGGGTACACGTGCCGCGCCACCTCGCCGTATCGGGATATTCATGCAGCGCTGGTTGGCTTCGCCAACGGTTGTGTGGCGCAGTTGATTCACAACTATACGACGGATGCCCGCCTCGAACGCTACGAGCTTCACGGGGACGGGATTTCCGTCTACCTGGAGGGAGTGGACCGGGCTACCGTGTGCTGCGACGGCGGCCGGGAGGAGTGGGTCGGCGCCATTGGTGGAGGCTTGGCCGAGCAGAATCGCTACTTCCTGGATCGTGTGCGGGATGATCTTCCCATCGAACTTCCGGCGGCGAACCTGGACGAGGCGATCAAGACGATGCGTCTGGCGGAGGCGATGCTGGCGGCGCCTTCCCCGGAAGAATGAACCCCCACCGACGGAACGCCGCAAACATCGCGAAACCGATCAGGTCGTGCAGCCCGTGGACCACCATGCAGACCAGGAGTGATCCGGTGGCGATGTAGAGAATCCCGAACAGCACGCCCTCCAGAATGGCCCAGGTAACAAATGGGAGCAGCCGCGGGTCCGGCAGCCGGTGTAGCACGCCGAACAGGGCGCCGCTGACCAGCACCGCGAGCCACGGCGGGAGCGGAGACCGCTGCAGCAATCCCTGGAGGAGCGTGCCGCGGAAGAACCACTCTTCACCCCACCCGGCCGCCAGGGCAGCCACGAGGATCTCGCGGGCGCCCTGGGTGCGGAAGCATCCGGCCAGGATGCGGTAGCGGCTCACGTAGCGCTCCCGCAGCGTGAGGGTAAGGCCACCGTGAATCAGGCCGTCCAGGAAGAGGACAACGGCCAACCCACCCGCAGCCTGCAGCGCCCGCAACGGCGTCGGAACGACGTCCCAGTGGAGCTGCAGCATCGCCCGGGCGGCTGCCGCGGTCGTGACCAGGCAGGTCAGCAGTCCGATCGTGGCGACGGCCGAGTTCTTGATCGTGAAGAACACGCGACCGTCCTCAGTCCTCCAAGGCCATCAGGACCAGAGTCGCCATCAGAAACACCACGTTCTTTGACAGCGCGCCGAAAGGATGCAGCCACAGTTCGGGCATCCGGAAGCTGAGGATGACCGTATACCCCACCATCACCAGAAGTTGCAGCCAGCCGACGAGGCGTATCCGGAGCCCAAATAGCAGCGCCAGCCCAAGCACGGCATCCACCAGGCTCGCACTATAGAGCGCCAGAGAGGCCATGATGCCGGTCAATCCGGTCCGCTCCAACATCTTCAGGCTGTCTTCCACCGGGTACACAAACGCGGAAACGATGCCGGTGTAGATCCAGACGAAGGCGATGGCCAGCCGCAGGGGCAGGCGCAGAAACGCCAGCCCGGCGCGCCAGCGGACCTCTTCACTCCGCGAAATCCGGGCCAGCCCGGTGCGCAGGGGTACAGGTTCAAAGCCGAACTGCTCGAAAAAGATCGTGTTGTCGGTCCGATTGCCCCTGCGCAGCATCTCCAGCTCATCGCGGTTGATCAGGGCGCGATCCCCGAGGAACTCACCGGCTCGGGCCATCAGACGCATCACCAGCCAGGGGATCGGCACCTTCCAGGCGCCCTTTTTGCGCCCCAGCCAGCGCGCGAGTTCATCCAGCAGCCGGTGAAACGAGAGCGGCTCGGCGCCGCCGGCCTCCACGATGACGTTGCTGATCCCCGGTTCTTCCAGAGCAATCAGAATCGCTCGGACCAGATCATCCACGTGGATCGGCTGGAGCTGATATTCGCCGTCTCCCGGAACCGGAGTGATCGGCTGTGCCGCCATCGCCAGGAAGAGGCGCATGGAGTAGCTCTCGTTGCCGTACACGATGGAGGGACGGAAGATGACGTAGGGGACGCCGATTTCCACCAGGCGCTGGTCGGCGCCCCACTTGGAGCGACTGTAGCGACTGGGGGCGTGGGCATCGGCTCCGGCGGCGCTTACCTGTATGACCTTGCTCACCCCGGCGTTGGAAGCCGCCTCGAAGAGGGCGATGGGCGCCCGGCGATGGACTTCGACGAACGGCGCCCGTTTCGACTCGCGAATCATCCCGACGCAATTGATGACTGCGTCGTGTCCCGCCACGTGCCGTACCCACGTCTCCGGGCGGATGAACTCACCGCGGACCACACGAACCCCGTGTAATTCCTGCGCCTCGAGTTGGTCGGCGCTGCGCCCACGGACCAGGCAAGTGACGGTGTGCCCGCGCAGTAGCAGCGCGCGGAGTACCGCTCCTCCAATGAAGCCCGTGGCGCCGGTCAGAAAGACGTACATCAGGTGCCGCGTTTCACCCGAACCGCAAACAGCGCGGCCTGCGTGCGGTCATTCAGTTCCAGCTTCCAGAGGATGTTGCTCACGTGGTTCTTCACCGTTTTCTCCGCAATGAAGAGTTGCGCTGCGATCTCCCGATTGCTTTTCCCCTGGGCGATGAGATCCAGCACTTCTCTCTCGCGTTCGGTCAGCAGCGCGTAGAGGCGCTGATCTTGCTCGTTCTCTTCGCTGAACCGGCGGAACTCGCCCAGCAGGCGGATGGCGATGCTCTGGTGCAGCAGGGCCTCGCCGTGTGCCGCCGCGCGAATAGCAGCGACAGTCTGTTCCGGCGGGCTCTCTTTCAGCACGTAGCCGCACGCCCCTGCTTTGATGGCCTCGAACACGTTGGCATCGTCATGATAGATCGAGAGGACCACGGCTCGCAGACTTGGATTCTCCCGTCGGATCATCTGGATGACTTCGATGCCGTTCATTTCGGGCATGCCGATGTCGGTGAGCAGCACATCCGGCATGAGCTTACGACACAGCCCGACCGCCATTCGACCGTCTCCAGCCAGTCCGACCACCTCGATATCCGGCTGTTCTCCGATGAGCACGGCAAGTAACTCGCGGGTCATCGCATCGTCTTCGGCAATCACCACGCGGATCCGTTCCGCGGCCCGTTTCTCGTCGGGCGCTCCCGTCGTCATAGCAACTCCCCGGGCAGTTCGGCGGTCACCGTAGTCCCCCTCCCGGCCATAGAGTCGAACACGACCCGTCCGCCATAGGGTTCCAGGCGTTCTTCCATCCCACGTAATCCGTTCCCTCCGCGGAGCCTCGCTTCCTCCGGGTCGAAACCCCGTCCATCGTCGGTAATGGTCACGACCACCCGCGGCAGGCCCACCGCGCTCGTCGTGGTCCGGATCCGGACTGCGGCCCGATGGGCGGAAGCATGGCGCAGGCAGTTGGTGACCGCTTCCTGCACGACCCGCGAGAGTTGATACTGGCGGTAGGGCGCCAGAGGGAGCGGTTCCTCCGGCGCCTCCACCGAAACCTGGAGCGAACTGGAGTTGGACATCTGGCTGGCGAGAGTCCGCACCGCAGTGGGCAGATCGAATGAATTGGTATCGGTCCGCAGGGTGCCCACGAGTTGCCGCATCTCATGCATTGCTCCGCGCAGCGCGTCCGCCTGCTGCGCGAGTGTGTCGTTCATCGTCTCCGGGGGGGCGCCCACCTGGCGACGCGCCATCTCCAGGCTCAGGATGACCCGCGTGAGTACGTGACCGATCCCATCGTGAAGGTCTCGTGCCAGACGGCGGCGTTCCTCGCTGATGGCCAGCGCTTCCCGCAGTGCTCCGACGTCGATCTGGCGCCGGCGCTCCTCGCGTGCCAGCGTCCACGCGATGGACGCCACTAATCCAAGGAAGAAGAGATGTGTGAAGTAGAGTTCGAGCCACTCCCGATTCATCATGCGGGGCCATGTGGCGATGGTGTACGCAAATACTGTGCCGAGCAGTGTGATGAGAATGCCGCGCGCGGAAGAGGCGAGGGTTTCGGCGATCACAAAAATGAAGAAAATGAGCCAGAGGTCGCTGCGTACGCCCCCGGTCAGGTTCACTCCGAGCGCAATGAAGAAGATCGTGAGTGCGTCGAAGAGGATCCGGTGCCACCGCTGGTGGCCATGACGCACGCCCGTGACGTAGCGCGCGGCGACTCCGGCCACCGCGAAGAGGTAGAGCGTGTAGAGTTGCCACGGTTCGTGACGGAAGAGCGCGGTGACGTACTCAAAGTGCAGCCAGGCGAACACGAACGCAACCGCAGCCCAGACGTGCTGGGCCGCGGCAATGACGGCGCTCAGGTCGCGGGGGCGTGGCTCCGGACGGGTCAACCGGTGAGCCCCAGTACGTGCTTCACCACGCACCAGACGAAGGAGAACCAGTCCCGCTGGAGCACGATGCGGGAGACGCCGTGTTTCCGTTTGTATTCGTGGCTGGAGACGTTGACGACACGATATCGCTGCCGGAGGGCTTTCATGACCATCTCTTCCTCAATGGCAAAGCGGTTCTCCTGCAAGCGCAGGGCGAGGCCCACATCGCGGCGAATGGCACGAAATCCGTTCTGCACGTCCGTCAGCCGCACCCCCCAGCGATAGTTGATTGTCATCGTGATGATCTCGGAACCGATCAGCCGGGTGAACTTGAAGAGGTCCCCGTGCAGTTCATCGCTGCCTCCGGTCATCCGGCAGCCCACGACCAGATCCGCCTCGCCCATGCGGATGGGTTCGACCAACCGCGGGATGTCGGTAGGTTCATGGGAGCAGTCGGCGTCAATGAACACCACGATGTCGGAGTTGGCCTCCAGCAGGGCATGGCGCAGCGCGGCTCCCTTCCCCAGCGCCGGATCAAGCACCACGCGAGCCCCGGCCTCCTCGGCGATTTCCCGCGTGCGATCTTCCGAGTGCCCATCCACCACGAGCACTTCGTCTGCATGCGGCAGCACTCCCAGGATGACTTCGGCGATATTCTCTTCCTCATTCAGTGTGGGGATTGCGACCGTTACTGTAAGGCGCGGGCTCCCGCCGGCATCATTGTCCACCGGATGCGACGGATCCGGATGATCCCCGGCGGTCGCCGTGGGTGAGGACGGGGCAGAGGGATGCGGGGTGTCGGAATTCATGGCGTGACGTATTTCGGGTTCAGGACGGTGATGAGTTCAACGAGACAGAGGATGTTCAGGCCGAAGACTGCCGCCGCCAGGACCACCGCGGCAGGGAAGCGCGCCCGCGCGGGGATCATGTGCTCCCAGCCCGCGGCGAGCAGGAAGCTGGCGCCGAACACTGCCGGCATCAGGTAGCGCCCTCCCTGATAGAAGCCCTGGTGCAGAAAGGTGGCGACATACCAGGTGTGAAGATAGAGGAGACCGAACGCTGCTGCCGGGAGCCAACCGGGCGACGGGGCAGGGCACGGGGTCGGGACCGCGGTGTGTGTGCTGGCGCTCTCGGTGTTGGTTCGGACGTGCGGCGGGCCCGTGCGGAGGTCCGCAGTCGCTTCGATCTGCTCCACCGTTTGCTCGGACCGGCTCGGCGTCCGCCGTGTGAGAAACTGTCGTACATGGGGAAGGGCGACTTTCAGCCACCCGAAGAACGATCCGATCACGAGCGTGAGTAGGATGCCGAATATCGCGGGGCGATATTCTTCCCGGAACCAGTCTATCTGACCCCAGAAGCTCTGGAACAGACCCTCGGTCGCTCGCCAGCCGTAATGGATCACATATCCGCTGGTGTATACGTCGATCGGAGTGAGTATCGCGCCGGTGCGCAGGTTGATCGGGTGGAGTTCGCCAAACTGGCCGAAGTCGAGAGGGACCGGCTGCCCGTACAGTTGATGATTGCGCACGTACCACCAGGTTCCGAGCAGCAACAGCAATCCGTATCCCACCAGACCATCGCGCAGCAGGCTCCGGGTCTGCTCCGGTGCGCGCCGGGCCCGCAGGAACAGGGCGAGCGCAAACAGCGGCGAGAGAGTCCAGCCGGTTGCTTTCGTATTGACGAACAGCGCCATCAGCAGACCCGTGAGCAGCGCCTGACGCGTGCAGGGCGCCTGCCCGACGGTTCGCACCAGTTGCCAGAGCAGCGCCGAGCCCAGCAGTACAGCCAGGCCGTCATTGTTCATCACTGCCGCTTCGAGCTGGAACTCCGGCAGCAACGCCACCGTAGTCAGCGCCGCGGCCACCGCAAAGGGCCGATCGGGCAGGAGACGACCGAGAGTCGCCAGGAAAAGCAGCAGCGCCGCAGCAAGGAGCAGCGGTGAGACGGCTTTGATGGCGCGGTAGGCGCCTGTCTCGCCCAGTCCGGAGGCCACCAGGTACACCGGCGCCATCAGGGTGTAGTACAGCGGTGGATGCAGCGTGTGCGCGCCGTCTTCTTCGATCGGTCCGGCACGGACCGGGAGGGATCGCTTTTCGACAAGGCGCCGCACATACGCGAAATGCCGGGGCTCATCCGGCCCGTAGCGCGGCTGAATGACCCATACATAAGCGTAGGCCAGCCCCAAATAGGCGACAAGAACGGCCCCCAACAGTGCCATCCAGCGCCGTCGTTCACTCGCCGGCTCACCCGGCAGATTGGGGAGCGATCCTCTTTGGCCGCCCAGTAGAGCTATCATCGCAGCGTGCATCATGTTCCCCCTTTGCGTTCGCGGCAGCAGGGGTGCGTCCCTCCCGCAAGCAAGAAGCGGAGCACTGTTGAACACTGCGTGAGTCGCTCCGGTCCGCTCTGCGCGCGCCGCGTCTCGGTCCCCGATCGTCGCTCAAGGCGTGGGTTGGCCGAGTTCTGCGTTGGCGAGGAAGTCTTCCCGGTATTTCAGCGCCGCTATGATTTCTCGTTCGTAGGCGCCGGCGGCGGCAAGCGAACTCAGGCCGTGCGTCTCCATCACCCGCGCTACTACCTCGGGAAAAGGAGCAATGCTGCCCCGGTTCACCTTGCGGTCGAACAGGGTCGCGAGCCCAGCTTCGGAGCGGATCACATCTGAGACTTTGCCGGTATGCTCCTGACCGCCGGCGAGGAGGCGCACGGGATCGTCCCCGGGCCAATAGCGCAATTTGGCGATTTGAAGTTGCGCCACGCGGAACGCCTGACTACGCCGACCGGCGCGTTGAAAAACAGCGATGAGGCGCCGATCGTCCACGATCCGGCTGATTGCCACGGGGCCCGCCAGTTCTGCGCCGGTGCCGGGATCCACGCAGACCTGTGTGCCGCTCTCGTCCACATCCAGGCCGTAGCGCCGGAAGTCACGCTCAAATTCCTCCGGTCGCGTTCGCTTCTGATGGAGCAGCACGGCCGAAAGTGAGCCCTTCCCCGCCTCAAGACTGGCAAACTGGATGAAGCCGACCGAGACATAACCGGTATCGTACGTATTGATGGACTCGAAGCCTCCCTCGTGCCGGGAGACTGCCTTCGCCACCCGCTGTTCGGAAGGCGAGAAGCCACATGCCTGAAACAGGGCGTCGAGTTCGCTCTCCGGCAGGGTGCGGAGCTGCGGCCCCAGCGCCATGACCCCCTGCGGAAAGCGATAGTACGCGTATCGGGGCCGTACAGCCACATGGTCCTGCAGCGGGTACGCCTCGCCGTCTTCGAACGCCACGGTGTGAAGTAGTGGAGTCACCGCGCGCGCCAGGACGGGCGGGTTGCCCACGGTCGCCAGGAGGTCTGGAGGAATCGGGCCGGGCGGTGGTGGGGGCGGAGATGTTCCGGCGGCGACGGGCGGCAATTGCAGCGCGGCGTTGGCCGCATCTGCCGTCGCCCGCGCCGACCACCGATCTGCCTCGAGCCGGGTCTGTACCCATTTCTCCCAGACCGCACTGCGTGGCGTGCTCCCTGGTGCATCCATCGTAGGTGGCGCCGCACTCCCCCCGATGGCTCGTTGGTAAGCCAGAAACCAGCGGGAGCCCTCGGGTGTCAGCCGTACCTGCCAGGGACCGTCGCCGGGTGGGTAGAGCGGGAGGGTGCTCTGGAAGCGTCCCGGCTCGTTCCAGAACGCCACGATCCGAGCCCGCTCCTCATCCGTGAACAGAGAAGCGGCTCGCACCTGTCCGCCGAGCAGGGCGAGGCAGAAGATAGCTGCGGTTCCGGCGACCGGCAGGCGGAACCGGCGGTGGGGGTGGGAAAATGCGCGCATGACCGACAATTCTGTCATGCCGATAGTACTTTGGCGACGCACGCGCGGCTGCCTGTGCTGCCGGTAGCGGCACGCAGGCAGTAGAATCGCGTCAGCAGTCCCCGACCGAGGAGGCCAGGTGCGCATCGCATTCCGGCAGCGCCTGCCCCGGCTCTGCCGTGGAGAATTGACGATGGCCCTGGTTCCCGCCCCGCCCCCCCTTTACGACGACCATGGAGTTGAGGAATACTACCTGTATGATCCGTTCCAAGAACAGGTTTACGGCTGGCAGCGGCGGGGGAACCATCTGACCGCGATTTCTCCGATCCACGGCTGGAAGAGCCCGCGGCTGGGGATCACGTTCACCGAGACGGCAGAGGACGGGGTAGTGCTGTGTTGCCCGGAGGGCCGGCGCTTCCGCTCGATGGTCGAGGTATGTCGTAAGTCGGGCGAGGACGAAGTGCGAGCGGATGAGGCTGAACGCCGCGCCATTGGAGCACAGACTTGTGCGGTACAGGCGCGTGCTCGCGCCGTGTACGAGCAGGTCTGCGCGGAGCACGAGGCCCAGGTCCACGCCGCCCCCGAGCAGCAAGCGGCACAGGAAACCCGCGCCCGGGTCGCGGCGAAGCAGCGGGCACAGCGGGAAGCGCAGGCGCGGGCCGCGGCGAAGCAACCGGCAGCCGGCGCGAAGGCCGAAATCGAGTGTCCGCCGGCCCGGCTGCGAGCAAGAGGGCTGAGTGGTCACGGACAGCAGGTCGTGCGGGGATGCGCGACACACCCAGGAGTGCAATGATGAGCCATTTAGGGAACCGAGCAGAATTAATCCTCCCACCCGTGAGGAGACACGGCGGCATCTGAGAGGACACAACTGGACGGAATCATGTACGTCATGGTGTTATGGAACTCACTGCCGCCGCCACTGCCCTCCTCCAAGTTACCGC
>SXGS01555204.1_pt1 | contig 13853 bp, 12 predicted proteins | sample 3174681 | NCBI WGS metagenome assembly SXGS01 (sample SAMN11356861, study PRJNA531348) | freshwater metagenome | isolation source: freshwater sample F1-80 | place: China: Fuxian Lake, Yuxi | collected 2017-12-25
CCTCTCCCAAAGGGAGAGGGAGAAAGACCGGCTCACTACGATATCGAACAACTTTCGGCGCGACGATGTTGCGAGACTCGTGCTCCCCGACCACACTGACGTTCCTTTTGGAGCACGCTCGAAATGCTGACCGCGAACGCCGAACAACTCTCGCTTGGACCCGCCGATGACATCCGAGTCGGCACGTCGCAGGTCTACTTTGTCGAAGGCCGCGAGATCAGCGTCTTCCGTCGCGAACAAAACTGGTTCGCGATCGACAACCATTGCCCGCACAGCGGAGCCTCGCTGGCAGCCGGCAAGTGCGGCGAGTCGGTCGTCACCTGCGGCTGGCATCATTGGCAGTTCGACCTGCGCACCGGTGAAGCGATCGGCCGCCCCGGTTTCAAAGTCGGTACACACGCGCTCGAAGTCCGTGACGGTGAGTTGTGGATCACGCTGTCGAGCGAACCGGAGATCATTCACCAGCACGAAGTCGCCGCAGACTCTGGGACACCGTCGAACGCGGTCGACGAAGCGGTGGATTGGCGCGAGGCATCGCGTTGCCTGGTTCGCTACGGGGCGATGACCTGGACCGGTTACTTTCGATACCGGTCGAACGAGCCGCTCGAATGCCGTCACGGCGAGCGAGTACTGATTGAAACCCCGCGCGGAGTCGAAGTGGGCGAGGTGCTCTCGCCGCTGACGACCGATCCGCCTCGGAATGACGTCGGCAAAGTCATCAAACCGACCGGCGAGTTACTACGGAAGCTGACGTCGATGGAATCCTTCGAGCACGTTCGTCGCCAGCGCGATGCCGGTCTGCAATCCGTTGTCCAAGAAGTGCTGGCGGAGTGCTCACGCCGCATCGCCGAGCGTGGCATTGCGGTCGATGTCGTCGATGGCGAGTTGCTGTTCCACGGCAAGACGCTGGTGCTGTATTTCCTCGGTACACCGACGGACGACTTGGGAGTGCTCGCCTCAGAACTCAGCCAAGCTCGCGAGTTCAACGTGATCTTCAACTCGGTCCTGGAAATCGCCGCACCAGTTGCCTCGTGCGGTTGCAGCGGCGGCGGTTGCAGCGCGAAGTAGCCAATGAAACCGTCAGGTTTCGTGAGTACGTGTTCGCCACACGCCGTCTACGGATGAGTTTTGAGCCAGATGAGTTGATGAACGCCACCGACCGCCGATATCCCGGCGATAAACATCAGCATCACAATGCCAAGAATGCTCAGTGTGGACCGGAATCTCCAAGGCTGTATCGCGACCTGTTCTTCCGGCGATCCAATTCGTTGCGCAGCTTTTCGTGTGCGGATCTCCCGATGGAGCCAGTCGAAAAAACGGTGCAATCCGAAGGTGAGTCCGATTAGGCACACGCCCGCCACACCAAGGCTGAACCGATCAACGACGACAACTGGCAAGACTCGCGACAAGAATGAGGCCCACCCCGTCACCAAGTAATACCACGCAATGAAGTACAACGTTGTGAATGGTTCCGGTTCGAGGTTTGCGCAGGCCAGGACGAAAGCTCCAAGCGGGATCGCTAGGAGTAACGCGATCTCAAGTTTGACAAAAGTTTTCCGAGTCACTGATTTACTTCCGGCCGGGCTGCGTCAATTGATAGGTGGCACCATTCTTCTGCCATGCGCCTGGAGTCATGAGCTCTCTCGCTCCGGAGATCATCGTCAAAACTAAGATAAACAGCAGACCCCAAAGGGTCACGAGGGCCAGTGCTTTGCCAAAAGTGATTCGAGGCAGGATGGTGAATTCTTTGGTCAGACAATTCCATAAGTGCATGATGCAAAAAGCGGAGAGAAAGAAGCCAGCCAGAAAGAATGACAGAGTTTCCACACGCATCTTCGATGCTTCGGAGATCGTGTAACTCGCACTGGGCATGCCCGCTTCGGCAACCCCAACAGTACAAAGCAATCCCCACACAGTGAGGCAGCATCGTTGGTACATCGACGTGTCCTCTGGAAATCAAACTAACCGGCCGGCGCTTCTTTTTGTGGAACGATTTGGAAAACGGGCCGCAACTAGTTTATCGAAACCCCAATTTCCATTCCGCTTGTTTCAGGCATCCGAGAGCAGCTTCGTCAACGCGCGTTCGATGACTTCCGGGCGGGTCATTGGGCCGTGAGTTTGGATGTACTCGTCGATTTCTTTTGAGTGGCGTGAGACCACACCGGTCAGGCTCCTCACATACTGCCGCCATTCCTCACGGACAGCGGGCATCTCGGATTCGAGCAGTGGGCGCAATTGTTCATCTTCCGCCCGCAGGCGGGCGAGTTGTTCGGGTGAGACGTTGGGTTTCGCTTTCATCGTCAATCCTCGGTGATGTACGCAGTGCGGACGTAAACGAATTCATTGCCCTCGGCGTCCTTCTCAAGATCATACGCCACGAAAATCGTATCGCCCTTGAACGTGCGGCCGAAGATCGCGGGCCGTCCCGTCGAACGGCTGGTCGTCTCGATCACGATGTCCTCAAAAGCCGACTCCACTTCATCGGGTGTGAGGCCGTGCTCGGCGATGTGTTCGACGTTACCGCCAGGGTCGTCAACCCACAAGAACATTCTTCCCACCAGAGTCTCCCAACGGTTGCGCGACAGAAGATCCGGCGCGATTATGTTGCTGCCGTTCTCGATCCGCAATCAGCCGCCATCAACCTCGGCGAATTGACTCGAACGGTACTTGCCAATCACTTCCTCACTGCCGCTGCCGTCAGTGGGTCGTCGGGCCACGGGTGGCGCGGGTAGCGTCGGCGGAGTTCGCCGCGGATGATGGGGTAGGCGTTGGCCCAGAAGCTTGGCAGGTCGTCGGTTACTTGCTGCGGGCGATAGTTGGGAGCCAGCAAGTGCAACAACACTGGGACTCGGCCACGAGCGATTCGCGGGGTCTCGCGTAAGCCGAAGACTTCTTGGATGCGGACGGCCAAGATCGGCGAGCGGCCCGGTTCGTACTCCAATGCGATTCGACTTCCGCTGGGAACGGTTATGTGTGTCGGAGCTTCTCGTTCGACCGCCTGCCATTGTGCAGAAGTCAGCGCCGCTTGAATCGTCTCGACCCAAGGAGCGTTTCGCAGATCGGCGAGCGATCGGCGTCCGAGGCACAGGCTTGGCAACAGAGATTGCAACTGTGCGTCGTCGAAAGTTGGGAGGTTCAGTGCTGGCAACCATTCACGCAGAGAACGAACACGCGCGAGGAATTGTGCCGCGGGCGAATCGTCTTTCGGTTTCACGTCGTCCCAACGAGTTGTCGCAGCTTCGGCCAGCATCCGCGCGACGGAATCATCTTCCGGCAACGGGGCAGGGGACTCTTCCAGAATCAAATCGTCCCAAGTGACTCGCCGCCGAGCTTGGACTCGGCCGCTTGGCTCGTCGAAGAAGACGTCGGTTCCGACGGTCAGCAACTCATCCGGCAGCCAACTTCGATCGACGGCGGATGCGGAGCGGACGAGCGCTTCGCTGCCGCTCCCTTCGACGTCGAGACACAAGAACAAATCGGGTTGAGTGACTCGGCTGCCCGGTGAGAGCTTGATCCCGCGACCGCCGACCATCACGGCCCGCGGACTGTTGGACTCTCGCCGCTTCGCCAAGCGATCCGGGAATGCGGCGAGGAGGGCGCGAAGCAGTGCCTCGTCGTTTGGCATTTGGCGAGCTTGGAGGCGTAAGCCCCCGGACAAAATCGCGTCGTTGTCAGACCTCGTCCGGGGGCTGACGCCGCCCGGCTCGCCAGTGGTGGCGAGAATCAGCCGCAGCAACTGCTCCTTCGTCTGAACGACGAACTGCGCCGCTCCGTGATTGAGCCGGCCGTGGGTCGTCGCCTCGCGGCCGGTTCGCTCGAACTCTTCCAACGCTTCGATGCGGTCGAGCAAATCCGACTGGCTCGCTGCCGTGTGGAGCATGCGGCTCGCGTGAGATTCAAACGGATCTCGCTCTGACAACAACGCCGCAGCCAGCGCCGCTCGTTCCGGTTGTCCGAGCCGTGTCCCCTCGAACAGCAGCCGGCCCAATCGTGGATGCACCGGCAGTTTCGCGAGCTTTGTTCCCAATTCAGTCACCGTGCCTGCCGTGTCGATCGTGCCGAGTCGTCGCAACACCGATTCCGCGTGTGCGATCGACTCGGCTCGTGGCGGTTCGAACCACGGAAACGCGAGGACATCGTTTTCGCCCCATGCTTTCAATTGCAGCACAGGACCCGCGAGATCAACTCGCTGAATTTCCGGTGCGGTCTGTTCGGGCCGCGCGCGATGCGAGGCTTCGCTCCACAGGCGGATGCACAGTCCCGGTTGCTGGCGTCCTGCTCGACCCGAGCGTTGTTCCGCACTGGCCTTCGAGATCGGCAACAGTTCGAGCCGATCCAATCCGACGTTCGGATCGAACCGCAGTTGGCGGCTTAGTCCTGTGTCGATGACGATCGTGACACCATCGACCGTGACGGACGTCTCCGCGACGTTCGTAGCGAGCACGATCTTGCGTTTCGCTTGCCGCTGTAGCGCCGCGTCCTGCTGCTCCGGAGGCAGCTCGCCGTGCAGCGGCATCACCAGCAGGTCGTACTCGCGCGCGAGCGGTTCCAATTCGCGAGCGGACTCACGAATCTCTCGCTGGCCTGGCAGGAAGACGAGGAGATCGCCTGTCGTAGCTCGGCTCTCCAGAGCCGAGCGCATTTCGGAAGACGCTCGGCACTGGAGTGCCAAGCTACGTTCGACCGCATGTGCCACTGCAACGCCTAGCCGCATGCTGTCGTTGCGAGGCTCGTACACGATCTCGACCGGATACAACCGCCCTTCGCTGGCGACGATCGGAGCGCTCCCCAAGAACGCCGACACTGCCTCGACCCCCAGCGTTGCCGACATGACGACCATTTTCAGATCGGGTCGCACTGTCTGCTGAACTCGGCGAACCATGCCGAGCGACAGATCGGTGTCGAGGCTCCGCTCGTGGAACTCATCGAAGACGACGACCTCGACCGAATCCAAAAACGGATCGTCTTGCAGCATCCGCACGAGCGTCCCTTCGGTCACAACCAAGATGCGAGTCCGTTCGCACCACTTCCGATCGAAGCGGACTTGATAGCCGACCTCCTCGCCGAGTGGACTGCCTCGCTCAAACGCCATGCGCCGCGCGGCGGCGCGTGCTGCGACTCGCCTGGGTTCGAGCACGATCACTCGTCGCATGCCGGTCTTTGTGAGCGGAATGGCGCTAGCCACCGGTGACCGGCGGCTAGCGCCGTGCCGCTCTGTGTGGCTCGTTGTGTTGGTTGGCACCACAAGAGCGTCGAGCAATGCCGGCGGCACGCGTGTCGTCTTGCCGGCTCCGGTCGGAGCACGCAGCACGACGGAAGGATGCTCGCGCAGCGCTGCGACGATCTGCGGCAAGACTTCGTCAATCGGCAGCGGTTCGAGCATTCGCGGAGTGTAGACAGCTCGTGCCTCACAACAACGTCGCCGGCATGAACGGGGCGAGCACACGGATCACGTCCAGACTTGTCCGCGTCAGTAGCGATTGATTCGCATCCCGCGCGTGCAACCAATACGGCAACGCGAGGCAGCCCAGGCACATCCCCCCTATGAAACTGGTCAGAAGGATTGCCAGAGACACCGACGTTGCATCCAACACCAAACCCATTTGCCGCGACCACACGATCTCATCAATCAGCGCTGAGCACCCGTTGCCGACAAACGATCCCAACAGCACCGCAGTCGTTCGCTTGCTCTGATCCATGGGCCACCACCGTCCGTGTGAGAAATCCGTGGAAAAACCGATCCCGCGACGGGACGATCAACAATCCCAATCCGGCCTTGAGCCGATGGCCGAATGCCGTCAGCCGTGATACCGTTTTTTGCCGAGTGCAAAAAACGTTATCACGGCGATCGGCCATCGGCACACGGCTTTCTGCCGGACAGTTTTTCTCTCGCGGCGATATCATCCGGTGGACTCGAATGGAGAGCCTTTGCGATGCGACACTTTCTGCGGCTGTTGGCCGTTTGCAGCCTGACATCCTTGCCCCAACTCGGCCAGGCCGCCGACATCGACTTCGCCCACGACGTGCAGCCGATCCTCAGCAAGCGTTGCGCGAAGTGTCATTCTGGGACGCAACGCAAAGGGGGCCTGTCGATCAACTCGCGGCAATCCCTGCTCACCGGCGGCGAGAGTGGCCGAGTCGTCCTGCCCGGCAAGAGTGGCGACAGCAAGCTCATCGCACGAGTCACCGCGACCGATGCCGCCGATCGAATGCCTCCCGAGGGAGAGCCGCTCACGAAATCACAAATCGAAATGCTTCGCCGCTGGATCGACGCCGGTCTCCCGTGGGAAGACGGATTCGCGTTCGGCAAAACCTTCACGCGAGCACCGCTCGCTCCGCGCCGTCCTGATGTCCCTGCTGGCGATGGGAATCCGATTGATCGTTTTCTTGCCGACCGATTTCCGAATCTGAAATCTCAATTCTCAAATCCGAAATCGCTGATCGCCGATCGCGCCTTCGCTCGCCGAGCATTCCTCGATCTCATCGGCCTGCTGCCAACGCCGACCGAGCTCGATGAGTTCGTCAACGACACCGCTCCAAACAAACGCGACAAGCTGATCGACCGCTCGCTGGCCGATCGACGCAACTACGCCGATCACTGGCTGACGTTTTGGAACGACCTGTTGCGTAACGCCTACCAAGGAACCGGCTTCATCGACGGCGGTCGGCGACAAATCACCGGCTGGCTGTACGAGTCGCTGCTCATCAACAAGCCCTACGATCAGTTTGTTCGCGAGCTGATCGAGGCCGCTCCAGGTGCCGAGGGATTCACCTTTGGCATCAAATGGCGTGGCACCGTCAACGAAAGTCAGCGGCGAGAAATCCAAGCGGCGCAGTCGATCAGCCAGGTGTTCCTCGGAACGAACCTCAAATGCGCGAGCTGCCATGACAGCTTCGTCAACGACTGGAAACTGACCGATGCGTACGCGTTGGCCTCGGTCTTCGCCGACTCACCACTGGAACTGCATCGCTGCGACAAACCGACCGGAAAGCCGGCGGCCATCGGATTCTTGTATCCCGAACTCGGTCAGATCGAAGCCGCCGCTCGGCCCGAGCGCCAAAGGCAACTCGCCAGACTGCTGACGAAGCCGGAAAACGGCCGATTCTCGCGAGTCATCGTCAACCGTCTGTGGGCAAAGCTGATGGGACGGGGCTTGATCGAACCGCTCGACAACCTCGACGCCGAATCGTGGCATCGCGACTTGCTCGATTGGCTTGCGAGTGATTTCGTCGAGCATGACCACGACATCCAGCACACGCTGCGGCTGATCGCGACCTCGCGAGCGTACCAGCTTTTCGCCGTCGGACTTGATGAGGACTCTTCATCCGACGATCCGTTCGAGTTTCGCGGCCCGTTCGTCAAACGCCTCTCGGCCGAGCAATTCGTCGATGCGGTGACATCGCTGACCAATACCTGGCGGCCGATCTCACTGCCGCTACTGCGAGTCGATGGACGCGGCCAGGCGGGACAACTCGGTGCGATCGCGCGAGCGATCGACAGCGCTCGGCGCGGGTCTCCCGACCCCGCCGCTCGCGCGACCGAAGGTCTCCGCGATCAGGGAACAAGATCCGGGAGTCCTACTGTCCAAGAGGCGGCGAGGTCGGGAGACCCGCGCCGAGCGCAACCTCTGTTCGCTGACGCCAAATGGCTCTGGTCGAACGCCGTCGCGCAGCAAGCTCCGGCGAACAAGGTTGTCTTCTTCCGCAAGACGCTCAAGCTGGAACGCGGCATGCCGTTCGTCTTTCTGACGGTCGCGGCTGACAACGAGTGCGACTTCTACATCAACGGCCAAAAAATCACCGACGCGAACAATTGGCAGCAACCGACACAAACGTTGGTCGGAGGCCCGCTGAAAGTCGGCGAGAACATCCTCGCCGCGCGAGTCGTCAACAAGGGCAACGGCCCCAACCCCGCCGGCTTCATCGCTGAGCTGTTCGCCTTCGACGCCCAAATGCACCGGAAATGGACGCTGACCACCGACGGCTCATGGCTCGCGTCCGAGACCGAGTCCAAAGACTGGGAGAAACCGACCTTCAATGCAGCCGATTGGAAACCGGCGGTGGTTCTCGGCGATGCCAAACTCGCTCCGTGGAGTATCGCCGACGTTGTGGCCGCCAACACGACGCTGATGACTCCTGCCACGCTCTCCGCGCTGCAAGACGTCCGCCTGCGAGCCTCGCTGCTGTCGCAAGACCAATTGCAATCCGCTCTCGGCAGGCCGCACCGCGAACAAGTCGTCTCACGCCGCGAGTCGCTCGCCACGATGCTCGAAGTCCTGGAATTGACTAACGGCTCAGCCCTCGATGAGCAGCTCCAACGCGGAGCCGACTACTGGCTGCGCGAGTCGTCTTCCAATCCGAGTCGTCTGATTTCGTTGATCTCGCTTGCGGCACTCGGCCGCGAACCGACTTCCCGCGAACGAGACCTCGCGACAGAATTGCTCGGCAGCACTGCAACGAAAGAAGGAGTCGCCGATTTCCTGTGGACGATCATCCTGCTCCCTGAATTTCAATTGGTGCCGTGATGGAACCGCTCGTCATCATGCTGGTCGTCACCAGCCTACAGGTCGCAGCGACGCTGTATGGAGCCAAGCCAACCGTCAGCGTTTGGCGAGCGGTGACGATTCCGCTCGTCTTCTGCGCCTTAGGACTGGTGATCTTCAATGTCGCGTTTTTCATGCTCGTCGTGTTGATGCCTGTCGTCGTTGGCATCGTGGCCGCCTTTCGAGTCCGCCGCAATGTGATTGCCGTCGCATCGTTTGTCTGCACGTTCCTCGTCTGGGGAGCCATTACGGCGTCCACTTACTCAGAGGTCCGCCAAACGCGTGATTTGCGGAGAGAGTTCGATTTTGAATCCATCGCGAATCGTTTGGAGTATGAGCCGCCAATGGATTCTTCGCAGAGCTTGAGCGCCGTAGTGCTTTCCGAAGATTCAAAAGAGCGTTTGGCGGCGATGGAGAAAGAGCGAACCCTCGATTTGCGGACAGGCAAGCTGTACCAGTTGCATCAAGAGCATTATCTGAAGTTCATCGAAGCCAGTGGCTTTGGCGTTGTTCGGATGCGGCGAGTGCATCGCGATCATCTCCTGATTCTTCCGCCTGAACCGCTGCCGTTGCCCGCGCGTCCGCAAGAGCTTGAACCGCCGACCGCGATCCAATTCCCGCAACTCGCGGCCGAAGACAGCCCGCTGGGAAATCGCGAAATCGCTTCCCTCCACGATTCAGGGTTGGCCGACTTTCTGGCTCCCGAGCGGATTGGCCTTGTGAAATCCCCACGTCAAGTCGCGGGATTCGTCCCACACGCGTTCGCCAAATCGTTGCCACTCGCGGCCAATGAATCGCTCTCGTCATGGCAAGTCTCGCGTTTGGAATTGGTGAGCCTGCTGAAGCACGTCGAACCGCGCGTGTATCTGTCAGAGTATCTGCCTCGCATGGAAGAATTGCGGCACGCCGAGACGCGGCCGGTGGATGAGTTTGAGCAACGGTCGTTGCAACAACTTCGCGACGGCGAGAACATCGTCACCGATCAGCAACTCAATACGGTTCGCATGGTGGGAGCCGTGCGAGCGGCCAAGCAGTGCCTGGATTGCCATTCTGTCCGCCGCGGCGATTTGCTCGGTGCGTTCTCGTATCTGCTCGACCGCAAGCAGCCGCTTCCACCGTCCAAATTCGAAAGCAAACCAGTATCGATGTCTCGGAAACCTGCTCAGGACACATGACATGATGGAACTCACAAACGCTGTCTCGGTTTGCTCTTCTCGCCGCGAGTTTCTGACACACCTGGCTGGTTGCACGCTGGTCGCCGGAGCGGCGGGCAATGTGCTCGCAGAGCCAGCCAGTTCGCCCGGTCAGCAGCCGAAGCGGCCGGCGTTTCCCGCGACGGCCGATACGCTGATCGTGCTCTGGATGGCTGGGGGAATGGCTCACACTGAGACGTTCGATCCGAAATGGTACATCCCGTTCGAGCTGGGGATGAAAGCGGACGACGTGCTCTGCACCTTCCCAGCCATCAAAACGGCGGTGGACGGGATCGAAATCACGGAAGGCTTTGAGAAGGTTGCCAGTGTGCTGGACCGCGGGACGCTGATCCGGTCGCATGTGCTCGGTGACCTCGGCACGATTCTGCATTCGCGGCATCAGTACCACTGGCACACCGGCTACGAACCGCCGCAGAACGTCGCGGCTCCGCATCTGGGAGCGTGGATCGCGCACGCGCTGGGGCCGAAGAATTCGGCGATCCCCGCGTTCATCGACATCGGCCAAGGCTACGAAGGCAACGGCGAGTCCGAAGAACTCAAGGCGTTTCAAACCGGCGGCTGTCTCGGTGCGGAGTTCAATCCGTTCCGAGTTCCCGACCCTCGGCAAGCGGTCAACATTGTGAAGCCACCGGCCGGTATGAGCCTCGAACGTTTCCGCCGACGCTACGACACGTTTCGCAAGATGGTGGCCGATGGGGTCGGCAAGGACGGGAAGGCGCTGAGCGACGCGCAACGTGACGCGATACTTCGCTCAGTGGAGCAAGCCCATCGGCTGATGAATTCATCCGCAGCAAAAGCGTTTGATCTCTCGCTCGAACCGAAAGAGTCCTTTGACATGTACAACACTTGCAAGTTCGGCCTCGGCTGCTTGCTGGCCAGACGACTGGTCGAAGAAGGTGCCCGCTTCATCGAAGTCACCACCGAGTACGGTCCGTTCTTGCAATGGGACACACATGACAACGGCCACACTCGGCTCGCGAAACTGAAGTCCGAAATCGACGCTCCGATTGCTCAACTGGTACTCGATCTGGAGCAACGCGGACTGCTCGAACGCACGCTGATCGTCTTGGCCAGCGAGTTCAGCCGTGACTGTCTGCTCGAAGGCAAACCCGAAAAGCCGGTCGGCAATCAAGTCGATCAGCCAGCGGTCCTCAGCGAACTCAAGCACTACGGCATGCATCGCCACTTTACCGGTGCCTCGAGCGTTTTGATGTTTGGCGGTGGTGTCCGCCGTGGTTGTCTCTACGGCAAGACTGCGGATCAGCGTCCCTGCACGACGATCGAAAATCCGATCAATGTCACCGATTTGCACGCCACGATGTTGCACACACTTGGAATCGCTCCCGATTACCACGTCATGGTGGAACAACGACCGTTCTACGCGACTCAAGATGGTCGGGGGATCGCCCGAAGGGCACTGCTCAGTTGAAACAGATAATCGGTTGAGCTGACTCGGTCGGCCAACGACACTGAACGAAGACAGAGAATCCCTCGGTGGTGTTGAGTGTTGGAAAACTCACGTTTCCGTCGGAAGTCAGAGGAGACGAAAAAACCCCTCGAAACTTGGTTTCGAGGGGTTCTGTGTCGACCCAATCACGGTTCACGCGATCGTCGCTTAGAGCTCTTCCACCGTCTCGTTACTTCCCATCGTGCCCAATGCGCCCCACACACCGAACGGGCTTTGGCCGTTGCAGTAGTAAGAACTCACATTCTTCTGGGCAGGAGTCACGAAACCGCTGACATTGCAGGGCGGATTGGCCGACGCACTATTGATGGTTTCATTCACGAATTTCACAGCACCATCAGCCATCAGCACTTGAAGTCCACCGGTGTGGCGGCTGCTGGGGGTGACCCAAACGTTCCCATCGGCCATAAGTCCAGCCGCTGTCCAATCTGTAACCGCATTATTCAAGCAAGAGCCGGTATTGGGTGGCGCGGCAATCGTCACCGCGTTGTGATACGGATGACCGCAGGACCATCGCTCGCTCATCATAGGATTGTTCACACTCGTGGGGAGCGGAACTGCTCCCGCAGTAATCGAGTATTGGCCTTGGACAACGCCCACCTGACATTGATCCGGATCAAGGTTGGCAGGTTTAACTTGAGCTCGTCCCAAAATGTCGTTGGCATTGCCGGGATTTCCGAGATCACGTTCGGCCATGGCGATGGTGTTGCTTGCACCATCCAGGATGTCTCTCACCCCGAAACCACGGCCAATTGTGAACGGACCGCGCATCTCTTGTTGAGGGGTTGGCATGGACGTCAATAGATTCAAGAATGGAACACCAGAGGGAACTCCAACATTTGCTTGGGCAGTCGTCTGGTCGACCCACACCAGCATGGCATTGCCGGCTGGACCGGTGGAACCGGGAGCATTCACAGCCATTCGATCACCCATATTGAAGCAATAGCTTTTTTGGACTGGAGTGGAAGGGGACTTTGTCGAGGAAGGACACTCAAAAACCTCGATCGATCCAGGTGCATGAAACCCTTTCGGAGCCCAAGTTGAGCCGTTTGGGAAAAATGGCCCGTCAATACCCGGATTCGCAGCCGCGCTCGAACTCAGGCAGGGATTACCACCTTGCCAAATCGCGGGACCCCCGTTCGCAACAATTGTTTCCCACAACGGTCCTTGCTCAATAAATGGCAAGAGCATCACAACACCGCTCAAGCTACCACCATTTGTCCCAGCAGTCGTGCTGCTCAAATTCGTGCCACCGGCCAACGGGCAGAAAGTTTTGTAAGTGTCGTGGTAATTGTGCAGCGCCAATCCGAATTGCTTGAGATTGTTCTTGCACTGTGACCTGCGAGCCGCTTCACGCGCCTGCTGAACAGCAGGCAGCAGCAAAGCGATGAGCACAGCGATGATCGCGATCACCACCAGTAGCTCGATCAAAGTAAAACCGCGTCGTTTCATCATGACAGGACTCCTAGAAAAGAATTGAAAAAAACACCCATTCAGGAAACAGAAGTGGGAACAAGAAATAAACAACGACCCAAACGTCTGCCCTCCTCTTCCTAACAACCGCAAACGAACGTCGTTTGACGGAATTCCACTTCGTGGCTTGTGAGTATCGGAACAGAAACTTTATGGCCTCCAGAAAACTTAATTTACCATGAAGAAGCGATGTTGGGAGAAAGAAAATGAATCCCGAAATTGACGATGCACCGCGTCTCAAGCGAGTGGATGTCAGAATGATTGTGAATTATTTCGTCACCGATTTCCAAAAATCAACGACAAAGACACTGGATTTTGAACTTTTTAGAATGTCCGAGCCCAAGTCCGGAAGGGTTCGAGGCGTTTGCCTGCATCTGGTCAGTCCGATGATCCGTTTGCTACGAACTGTTCAGCATCCGTGAAGTCCGACTGTTTTGCACGGTTCGCCCAATTTGCTTACAACGCGGGAGTTGATGGTTGTCTGTGAGCGGTTCGTTTGCGCTCATTTTTTGTGACGGTTGCCTACTCTGAGAGCTTGAAATGTCAAAGAATGAGATCGGCTTGATCGGTTTGGCTGTGATGGGGCAGAACCTCGTTCTCAACATGGCGAATCACGGGTTTTCGGTCGGGGTTTACAACCGGACGACATCCACAACTGACGAATTCGTCAACAAGTTGAAGAGTGAGCCGGTCGACAAAGTGCATTCGGGAACGACCGAACGAATCAGTGGCTATCACTCGGTTGAGAGTTTCGTTGCTGATCTGAAGGTTCCACGCCGTGTGATGATCATGGTCAAGGCGGGTTCCCCGGTGGATGCCGTGATTCAACAGCTTCGTCCGTTGCTTTCGCCCGGTGACATCATCATTGACGGTGGCAACTCGGACTTTCGCGACACGAATCGTCGCCACGAAGAGCTGAAGGGGGCTGGCCTCCGATTCATTGGGACTGGCGTTTCCGGGGGCGAGGAAGGGGCACTCAAGGGGCCGAGCATCATGCCGGGCGGGCATGTGGAAGCCTGGCCGTTCGTGAAGGATGTGTTCCAGAAGATCTCGGCCAAAGTCGGGCCCAACAACGACATCCCCTGCTGTGACTGGGTTGGCGAAGCCGGGGCGGGTCATTACGTCAAGAGGGTCCACAACGGCATCGACTACGGCGAC
>SXGS01665836.1_pt1 | contig 13853 bp, 11 predicted proteins | sample 3174681 | NCBI WGS metagenome assembly SXGS01 (sample SAMN11356861, study PRJNA531348) | freshwater metagenome | isolation source: freshwater sample F1-80 | place: China: Fuxian Lake, Yuxi | collected 2017-12-25
GCGCAGTTGGAGGTAGACCAGATGACCCATACGATGGCAGACGTGATCCGCGAACACAGCGTTGAGATCGGCGAACAGCGTGGGATCCAGATCGGCGAACAGCGCGGCATCCAGATCGGCGAACAGCGCGGGATCCAGGTCGGCAGGCAGGAGGGGATCCTGTGGATGCAGGACCTGGTGCTGGACGGGGTGCGAGCGCGGTTCCACGATGCCGGGCCCCTCGCTGAGGCCCGGGTGCGGGAGATGCGCACCCTCGAGATGTTGCAGCAGGCCCAACGGGCGCTGGTGGCGTCTGCCAGTGCAGAGGAGTTCCTGGCGCGGCTGGCGGCGGGACAAAACGGGGGGGCCACCGCGGCGGGGTAGCGCGTGGCGCCGTCGGGCGGCAAGGTCCCGCGGACACTGCGCGTCCCCACCCTCGGCGCCTGCGATTTCCCGCCGACGCCGGCTCTCGCTGGCACAGACCGGGCGCCACTCTGCCATTTTCGGGCCGGCCGATCCGGGCGGGACCCTGCCCGCCCGGTCCCCCGGCGTGTGCCCGGGCAGCGACCGGAAGCAGCCGTGCGTCTCCTCGGCCTGGTGGCGCACTGTACGCTCGCACCGGATGGCTCAGGAGCCGCGCCTCACAGTGCGGAACCCTGTTTGGGATCGTCAACCGAATCACTTCCCGCTTTCAACGGCCGCTGGGGCAGGCGCGGTAGTTCCGCGAGGGAGGGACGCATCGAAGACGGGCTGATGGTCTGGGGATCGCCCCTGGCGGGTGGCCATTGGATCGCTCCACCCATTGAGTCGCATCGAAGACGAACTGACGGTCTAGGGATCGCCGCCGCGGACCGCGGCCACGTAGGCGGGGTCCCCTGACCCAGTTTGGCCGTCTTGATGGCGGCATAGCGGCGGCGGTCCTTAACGGAGAGCGATGCGTAGAACCGGCGCATCTCTGCTTCGGGTGCGGGGGTATAGGTCATCAGCAGCCGCCTGAGCGCGGTCACTTCCACGACCCCGCAGGTATACTCAACCCTGCGCCAGATCGGGAAGTTGTTCCCTCGGTGATCCCAAGCCCCCCGGCCACCCCGGCGAGCAGCCGGGAGGCCGTGGAGTGTGCGGTCACCCAGGCCCCACATCTGCTGCCGCCACTGGAGAGAGCGTTCTGTGGCACGGTTGCGGCGGGCGGAGTGAGTCGGTCTATATTGGGTACCGTGGGCGTCCGGGTGCTCTCATCCGGTGGGCGGCGCGCCGGACACCGTCGTTCTCGCAGCCCGTTGCTCGGCGTGCCAAACCACTGCCCGCTTCGGGGGATGTCGGGCGCGGTGGTGCGGGGCTGCGTAATACTGGCCAGATGCCATTCCTCGCTACCCGGTCCCTGATAAGATTCCGCCGACCGGCATCGCAGCCGGGTTTGCTTCTCCCCGACAATAATGGGGGGGATAGATCCGGTTGCCTGCGCCCCGGAGGGGGAGATATGGGACTCCGTAGCTACATTTTCGCGGAACGACGACTTGCCGGTGCGTGCCTTGCACTGTTCGGATGCCTTGTGGGGCTGGCGGGCGCCGCCGCGACGCGGGTGGACGCGCAGGAAGGTTCCACCGGTCCCCGGCGTGAGGGGGCGCCGCGGCTGGTCCTCGCCTATTACGAGTATGGCTTCCAGGGCGATCCGCGCAAGAGCGTGCCGACGCGTGGTATTCGCGATGTCCGGGGTCTCACGCGCCTCACCGACCACCCCTGGGATAGCGTCGGTCCCTGGATGAGCTATGATCGGACTCAGTGGCACCGGAACCAGTTCCAGATGATGATGGCCGGTGGGGTTGATGTGGCGCTGGCAGTGTATCGTGGAGGTCTGGCGGACCGGCGCGGTTACGCGATCAAGGGCCTGGACACCATGACGCAGGCCCTGAAGGAGATGCGGGGCGAAGGCGCCTCCGCCTTGACGAGCCGGCAACTGTTCCCGCGCATCGGTCTGGCGCTGGACCTGCGGGGCCTGGCGGATCAGTACGGCGGAAAGGCGGACCTGACGGACGCGGACGTGCAGCGAAGCCTGTACGGGATGGTTCGTGACTTCTACCTCCATGTCCCGGAAGAATTCCGCGCGGCAGTGCAACTCCCGGCTACGCGCCGCGCCGCACAGGACGCTGCTGGCGGAAACGCCCAGCGCGGCGTCGCGTACGTCGTGTCCCTCACCCACGATGAAGTGGTCACCGGGGCGGGTGCGCAGACCCTTGAGAGCGTGAACAAACGGTTCGCGGCAGAGTTCGGCGCGCGGCTGATCTGGGTGGGATCGCCGTCTCTAGCGCGGCGTCTGCCGGCTCTGGACGGGGCGGCTGCCTATCCGGCGGCGGGCGCCGGAGTGGAACTGCTGCAGCATGGATGGCTGCGCACGGCCAGCCTGGGACCCGGCGCTGATGCTTCGTCTCAGGGGCCTGATGCGGTGATTCGGCCGCGTGACAACGGGATCCAGATGGTGCAGGACCTGCGCCGGGCTATCCAGGCCGGACCCGATTGGATTTTTGTCGACTCCTGGAATGACTATGCCCGCGGCACGGATATCGCTCCGTCGCTGGAGCATGGTCAGCAGTATCGCGATCTGCTCCGGGCGGCGGTGCTGGACTTCAAGCAGTCCGAGGACTACTCCGCCCTGTTTCTCCGCGCCAATGCACCGCGCGTGATCCGTCACGGCCCCGCCTATCAGATCGAGGTGGTCGTCCAGAATTCCGGGACTTCCGACTGGGATCAGACCAATGTGGCCTCTCTCACGTACCGGTGGTTCCAGAACGGCAAGCCCGTCGGGCTCCCCGGCGTGACCATCCAGCGTACCGGGCAAAAGCGGGGAGATACCCGTCCGTACCTGATCGGTGTCGTGGGACCGGCCACGAAGGACGAGGTGCTCCCGCCGGGCGAGTACGAACTGGAGTTCGCCATGAGCCGCCTGGCGAGCGGTGAAGAGGTGTTCTTCGACGGGGGCCAGCAGGCGGCATACCGGGTCCCGGTGACCGTCGGAGCCCCACCGGCGCTGCATCCGACCTGGGTAAGCAGCGCCATGGTCGTCACGGCCCAGCGAGGCGCCACGTATCCGGTCGAGGTGCGGGTGCGAAATGATGGAAGCGAGACCTGGAAGAAAGGCGTTTTCTCCGTAGGGCACCGCTGGCGCAAGGTTTCCACCTACTTGAAAGGTGGTCCCGGCGACGGAGACACCATTCTGGGGGAGGGGCCGCGGTTGCTTCTCCCGGAGGATGTGCCGCCGGGACGCATCGCCACACTCACGATTCCGGTTCCGGTCCAGTGGGGAAGTCAGCCACTCCAGACCTCTTCGCAGCAGGATGACTGGTGCTACTTGCTGGAGTGGGATCTGTACGACGGTCAAAAGTACGTGGGGACGGAGGGCGCGCCGACGCTTCGCGAAGCCGTCGTGGTGGTGGATCGGGATCCGGCGCCCCACTTCCTGGGATGCAGCTTGGGTGCGGACCTGGTCGCGGGGAAGACCTACCCAATCACCGTCGGGCTGCGCAATGCCGGACCCAACGAATGGAAGGCGCGCCGGGACAAGGTGGTGGTCCACTGGTATTACCTGGATGGATCGGAAGCTTCCTGGACGGACGAGACTCTGCCTCTTCCCACCGACGTACCCCCGTTCTCCCGGCTGGAAGTGGAGGTCCCGGACGATTCGCCGTTCCCGCTGGAGAAAAGCGCCGCCGACGCGAAAGACAAAGACCCAAAGGCGCGCAGAGCGAAGGGCAAGAAGTCGAAGACGCACCGCGAAACCATCGTGCAAGACGTGATCCTGCGGGAGGTGCCGGTGCGCGTGCCGTACTACTTCGGGCCGATGTTCTGCGTGTTTGATTTCCAGCACGACGGACTCCCCGCCAGCACTGCTGCGGCGACCCGGGGGATGGACACGCTCGTGATTCCGGTCAACGTGTTCAGCCCGACATTTACGCCGCTGCCCCTCGCGAGTCTGCTGAACACGGACGGCATCAGTTCCGATGTGGATCGCTCCGATGGCGATCTGGATGGCTTCGGCAACACCCTGCCTGCCGAGCAGTTGCCCCCGTACGTCGCCCGCCCGGCCACGGGGGAGTTTCTGGCGCCCTCGCCCCTGTATCCCAGCGGGCTGTGGGTGCGGCCGCTGAACGATCTGGAGAACAGCCGGGTTTGCTTCCTCTACCCGAACAAGGCCACGGGAGCCGGCAACATGGTGTCGTGCCAGGGACAAGAACTGGTGTTTCCGGGAGCGCTGCGTACGGCCCTGCACCTTCTGGCCGTTTGTACCCGGTCGGACATGGCAGGGGAGTTTGTCCTCTCGTACAGCGATGGAACGAAGGAGCGCAAGCCCCTCAAGTTCACCCACTGGACGGAGCCGCCGAAGCACGGTGAACGGCTGGCCTTCGTCACTCCGCACCGGCACACGCTGCGCGGCGACGATCCTGCCAGCCGGTGCCACCTGAACCACTACACCCTGCCGACCGAGCGACTGAAACAGTTGGTGGGGTTGCAATTGCCCCGGCTCCCGGAAGTCAAGATCATCGCGGTCACCCTGGAGAACGCGACTCTGCGGACCAACTGAGCCGCGGAACTGCATCCGGAACCGGGCGCGTCTGATGCGCTTCCGGGGTGCTCGCACTGGAGAAACCCTCATGTCGAATGCCGCCGTGGCGAACACCCGTCTGCAGTGGGAACTGAACGGAGTCGGGCTGGAGAATCTCGTTCTTACCGAGCGCTCCGTCCCCCGCCCCGGCCCGGAAGAGCTCCTGGTGCGCGTGGATGCCTGCGGCATCTGCTTCAGCGACGTCAAGATCCTGAATTTGGGTGAGAACCATCCCCGCCTGCGCGGGCGGGACCTCCGCCGCGATCCGGTCGTCATGGGGCACGAGACGGCGATGACGGTGGTGGAGGTGGGCTCCGAGCGCCGGGCCCAATTCTCACCCGGGCAGCGGTTCTTGATTCAGGCCGATGTGTATTACCGGGGCGAGGGCCTCGCGTTCGGGTACCTCTTGCCGGGCGGTTACACCCAGTACCAGGTGATCGGGCGCGAGATCATTGATGGAGACGAGGGCTGCTACCTGCTCCCCATCGGTGACGGGGTCAGCCATGCCCAGGCGGCGCTCTGTGAGCCGTGGGCCTGCGTGGAGGCCGCGTATCGCTACACCCCCCGCCGCGGGCCCTGCCCGGACGGGCGGACCCTCCTGCTCGTCCTCGACCCACACACGATGCCCGAGACGCGGGATGAACTGTCTCAGGTGCGGCAGGTCACCGCGCTGACCGTCAGCGCGCATCCCTGGCTCCGGGACCCCGGGGCCGCCGCGCATGAGCTGGCGGCGCTGTCCGAGGCGCACCCGGGAGGTTTCGACGACATTCTCGTGTACGGGATGCCGAATGCCGTGCTGGCGCGGGAGGCGGCGCGCCTCTTGCGTCCGGGGGGGGTGTTTTCCATTCAGGGAGCCGGCGGCACCGGTCGCGTGTCGCTCGACATCGGCAGTGTTCACTACCGCAACCAGTGGTACACCGGACGCGTCGCGGGTGATTCCTATCGGTGGGATCGCACGGCCGAACTCACTCCCGGGGGCACAGCGTGGTTCATCGGCGCCGGCGGACCACTCGGGCAAATGCACCTCCAGCGAGCGCTCACCCTCCCTCATCCGCCCGCCCGCATTTTGGTCAGCCAGAACGGCGGGGCGCGACTGGAAGACCTCCGGCAGCGGTACGCGGCGATGGCGGCCGCCCGCGGAGTCGAGTTTGTACTCCTCGACGCTCGGACGCTGGGGGACGACATCTACCACCATGTCCGCGCGGCTACCGGGGGCCGCGGCTGCGACGACATTTGCGTGATTGTGCCGAACGCGGACGTGGTGGCTCGCGCCTTCGACCTGCTCGCCACGGGCGGGGGAATGGACGTATTCGCCGGCCTCGCCGTGGGGACATGCGCGGAGCTCGAATTGGGTCGGGTCGCGACCGACGGGGTCCGCCTGTGGGGTACTTCGGGCAGTTCGGTCGCCGACCTCCGACAGATCGTGGGACGCCTGGAGAGCGGCGCTCTCGCTACGGACCGGGTCGTCGCGGCGGTCGGCGGCATCGAGACGGTGCGGGAGGGCCTGGCGGCGGTGCGCGAGGGCATCTTCCTCGGGAAGACCCTGGTTTACCCCCACTGTTGCAATCTTCCACTTCTCACGCTGCCGGAGCTGGCTGAGCGTCACCCCACGCTGGCGGAGCGCCTCTCCGAAGGCCGTTACTGGAACCCGCAGGCGGAAGCGGAACTGCTGCGGCTGTACGAGGCGTAGGGAGCGTTTCCCGGAGGGATGTCCCGAGGCGGCGAGGAACACTCGGGCGGAGGCACGACGATGGCGCTGGATTGGAATGCGGAACAGCAGGAGCGTTTGGACGCGCTCCGGGACGACCTGGCGAAGGTCAGCACGGCGACCGCCAATCACCTGCTGCTGCAGTGGGGCTGGCGGAACACCTACATGCTGGGGTTGCTCCCGATTTTTGAAATGGGCGTCGGCAGGCGCCTGGTGGGCCGCGCCCGCACCTGCCGTTACCTGCCTCGCCGGGGGGCCGAGGCGGCGCCTGCGGATGAAGCCGCGCGCGCCGCCGCCCGGGAGCGGCGGCGTCATTCAGCGGAAATTGCGCTGATCGAGGAGCTGGAGCCCGGAGATGTGTTCTGCGTGGATGCCCTTGGGGTGCTCACCGCTGGGGTGATCGGCGACATCCTCACGACACGCATCCGGGCCCGGGGGGCCTGTGCGGCAGTGATTCACGGGGTGGTCCGCGACACGCCGTTAGTGCGGACTGTCGGGCTGCCGGTGTATTGCCTGGGGGCGCATCCTTCCGCAAGCGGGCGCGATCTGATCGCCGTGGATCGTGATGTGCCGATCCACATGGCGGGGGTGCAATTGCTGCCGGGCGACGTCCTCCTGTGCGACGACGAGGGAGTGGTTGCGATGCCGCTGGCGCTCGCCGAACGGGTGGCGGCAGAAGGGCCGGCGAAGGAAGACCTGGAACTCTGGATCCGCGGAAAAATCGAAGCCGGCGGATCGGTCCATGACTACTATCCGCCGCTGCCGGAGAAACTCGCCGAGTATGAGCGCGAGACGGGTCGGATCTACCACTAAACACTGCCGGCAGCGAACCAGGAAGCTTCTGTGAAGATCACCGACATCCGCACGGCCGAGGTGCACGGCCACGGCTACTCGACTTACGTGCGCATCTACACCGATGAGGGGCTCATCGGCAATGGGGAGTGCATTCACGGCGGAGATGGCTGCCCGGACCAGGTCCATATGATGAAGCCGCTCTTGCTGGGTAAGGATCCCCTGAATGTGGACGCGCTCTGGGAGAAGATGCGGCGACGGCATCTCTTCAACGGTGCGATGGCCGGCAGTACCGTCACTGCAATGACAGGGATAGAGATCGCGCTCTGGGATCTGGCCGGAAAGGCGCTCGGAGTACCGGTGTACCGGCTGCTCGGCGGCAAGTTCCGGGACCGCGTGCGCCTCTACTGTGACTGCCATGCAGGCAAGGAAGACCTTACCCCGGAAGCCTATGCCCGGAGGGCGCTCGAAGTTGTGGCGATGGGGTTCGATGCCCTCAAGTTCGATGTGGATGAGCGGAGCCACGGATTCCGCACGGACGAATGGAACTGGCACGCGTCCCCGGCGGAAGTGGACTGGATGGTGCAGCGCGTCGCGGCAGTACGGGAGGCGGTTGGGCCCGGCATAGACCTGGCGATTGACATGCACGGACGCTACGATATCGCCTCCGGCATTGCGGTGGCGCGGGCGATGGAGCCCTTTCGCCTGCTCTGGCTGGAGGAGCCGGTGCCGCCGGAGAACGTGGCTGCCATGCGCGAAGTGCGCCGGGCTTCCCCGGTCCCGCTCTGCACCGGCGAGAATTTGTATCTCCGCTGGGGTTTTCGCGACCTCCTGGAACAGCAGGCGGCCGACTTCATCATGCCGGACATTCCCAAATGCGGCGGGCTCTCGGAATGCCGGAAGATTGCGAACATGGCGGAGGTCTACTACGTTCCCCTCGCGCCCCACAACGTGTGCGGGCCACTCGGGACGATGGCGTCCGCGCACGTCTGTGCCTCGATCCCCAATTTCCTGATCCTTGAGTGGCACTGGGTGGACTATCCGGGCTGGAACGAGTTCGCCACCGGAGAGCAGCCCGTCATTCAAAACGGCCATGTCGTCCTGACCGATCGCCCCGGGATCGGCCTGGAAGTGAATGACGACGCCCTTCGGGAGTACGCGCGGCCCGGGACCGAGGTGTTTGGGAAGCGGTAAGTCGGAGTCAGGTTCCATCGGGGTTTCAACCCCGCGCGATGGCACGAAGTGCGGCTGCGTGGACTCGTGGTGGGGGCACCGGAGTTCGCCTGCATCTTCGAACTCATCCTCGATCCCGGGATTCGAAGAGGGCGTGGTGCTCCCTCCCCTGGTTACGTGCGGCGAAATTCGGCCATCAGTGCGTGTGCGACGAGCAGGGAAACAACGCCTCTTCCGGCGGTGGAGCGTCCACTGCTTCCATCAACAGCGGGCAACTCACCTGCCACACCGTGCGCACCTCGCCCGACTGCTGGTCGTAGAAGGTGTACCACGAGGCCGCCTCGTTCAGAATGCCCGGTGCCGGGAGTGTCTCGAGTTGGCCGACGAATACCATCGGCCGGTTCTGCACCACCTGCCACTCCGGGTCCTGGCGCCACACCGGCGATGCTCCCACCGAGTGAAAGTCGCGGGCGATCCGGGTGCGCAGCCAGGGGCGGAACTCGTCCCCGCCCTTGCTCCAATCCTCAATGGCTCGGCAGAAGTACTCTTCCAGCCCCGGCGAGGAACTGGGGTCGAGATCGTGCTCGCTCGCCACTTCCAGCAGTCGCTCGCGGTCCGCCAGCGACATTCGGCCCTGCCAGACGGTCTCCTCCTCGGGCTGACGGCGTGTCATTTCCCGCGATCCCCGGCCCGGAGTGCCAGGGCGGCTGCCCCCACCAGCCCCGCATCGTCTCCGAGTTCAGTCAGCAGCAGGCGAAGGTTTGGGCTGAAGGCCTGCTCGCTTACTTCATTGTCAAGGTAATCGTGGATGATGTCCCAGTTGTTCCGGGCAAAACCACCGGTGAAGATCACGGCTTCCGGGTCGTACAGGTTCGCCAGGTTCGAGACCCCGATACCCAGATAGCGGGCGGTGCGAAGGATCAAAGCGCGCGCGGCCTTGTCACCGTGACGCGCGCGTTCGGTAATGTCGGCTGGCGTCGGTTCGTCCGTGAGGTTGGGCCAGGTGCCGCTCTGAAACGCTTCCCGCACGCGGCGCCGGTGCGCGGTTCCGCTCGCGATCATCTCCCAGCAGCCGCGTCGGCCGCACCCGCACAGCAGGCCGTTCAGATCCACCACGGTGTGACCCACCTCGCCGGCGAAGCCGTTCGCACCCCGGTAGACGTCGCCGTTCAGGATGATGCCGGCGCCGATTCCGGTGGATACAGTAAGAAAAATCACGTTCTTGAAGCCGCGGGCGCGTCCGCAGTCCAGTTCTCCGATCGCGCCTGCCGCCATGTCGTTGAGCAGCACGTGGGGGAGCGAGATGTCTTCCAGTTGCTGCTGGAGCGGGAAGTCGTGCCATCCGAGATTATTCGAGGTGACTCCCTCTGCGGCGATGATGCCGGGGACGGCGATCCCGGCGCCGACCACAGCGGGAAAGCGCTCGCGGCACCGGGCAATGCCGGCGTGGATGCCGGCCACGACCGCTTCAGGTTCGCGGCCGCGCGGGATACGATCCTGGTACAGCCGTTCCCCAAGCGGGGTGACGACGGCCCACCGGAGGTGGGTGCCTCCCAGGTCAATCCCAATAGCGCAGCGGGGCTCGGACACGATAGTTCCTCTCTGGTCTGACGACTGGTATAATTCTGCCTCCTTTCGGGTCGAAACATGCCGTACGCCTACGTCTACCAATGCCCGGAGTGCGCCTTCGACGTGGAGGTGCTGCTCTGTCGTGAGTTCGAACGCCTGCCGGACGGCGCTCGGCGCGACTACCAGTATCCCGATCCGGCACTGTACGAGTGGCCGCCGCGCCGGGTGAGCGGCGTCTGGAGCCGGCTCTGGTGCCCGTCCTGCCGGGAAGTACAGCCGCACGTGCTCCACGAGATGGACGAACCCGCGGAACATCCAGCGCAGGTGTTCCTGGCAGCCGAAGCACAAGGGTTACGGGGCTTGGAAAGCGGACCGTGCCCGGTGTGTGGCGCTACCCTGTGTGTGGAGCTTGAAAACCAGCGCTGCCCCGCGTGTGAGAATTCCACCCTCACCTGCATCGGCGAATATGAACCCTGAAACGAATTGCAACGCGCCGGGCGACTGGTTCGGCCGCACACCGGCACAGGTAGCACGCGCCGCCGTGCTACTCTGCGTGTTTGGCGGCGGTGCGGTCGTCGCGGTGGAGCGGATGCTGACCCGCGCCGGCACTCCCCTCGGTATTGCCTACCGGAGCACCGGCCTGCCTCTCTGGCTGCCGCTGGTGACGGGATGCAGTGCTGTACTGGTGTTCGCCGCCATCGGCGCATGGCAGTCCCTGACGAGCCGGGAGCGGTACCGGATCACTCCCGAGGCACTGGAGGTGGAGGGCCCGATGGGTTGCTATCGGATCCGGTGGACCAACGTGGCGGACGCGGGGGTGGCGGCGGGAGGCGCGTTGGGGATTCGCCTGCGGGACCCGGCGACGCTGGTCGAGACACACGTGGGAACCTCGCAGCAGCGCGAGTGGCTGGCAACCGCCAGGCTGTACGGCGAGTGGGATCTGCTCTACCCACGGGCTTCCCTCGGACGTGAGGGAAGCGTCGTGCTGGACTGGATCCGGGCCCATCTTCCCACGGACGCGAATGCCGTCGAGTCCGTCAGCGACCGCTGTCGCCGAGAATGTTGTTCAGATTCTCAATCGCCGTCTTGAGCCCTTCATCGTAGGGGCGGAGCTTCTGGGCGGCCTCGAACGCAGTACGGGCCTCGCGCCAGTACCCCAGGCGCTCCAGGCCCAATCCAAGAAGCGCGGAGCTCACGGGAGAATCGGGATCCTCCCGGCGGATGTCGGCAACATCCTGCCGGAGGCGCTCAATCAGCGTGCGCTCGGCTGCATTGGCGACGCGCAACCACGCGACGTTGGTAGTCACGATGTCTCCGTCCGACCCCAGCCCGGAGAGAATCCAGCCATAGTCCACTCCCGGCCGAAGAACCCCTGCGGGGACCCGGTGCTCCCGTGTGGAGACCGGAAGCTGCACGCGGTACACATCCTGCGTCAGGTTGGTAATGCGCAGCTCCAGGCGAGCGGCATCAATGATCCCGCCCCACTTCAGCACAACCTGATCCTCCAGCGTGGCGCCGTTCGGAGTCAGGTCGCGGACCCCGAACCTGCCATTGCGTACGACCAGCCCGAGGATGCGTTCGTTGCCGCGTCGGGTGGCCGCCGCTGCTACGGCTACTCCCTTGCGCGCTTCGGGTGCGGCGCCTCCCCGCGTGGTGACGGCGCTGCTCGAAACGGCGGTGACGCTTCCGCCCGGGAGGGCGAACCGCGCCCCATTGGAGAAGAGCACCACCTCGGCGCGACCGCCGGCCGCCACGCGGATCACGTCGGCGTTCTCTACCGGCACCAGCAGCGCGCCCTTCACCCTGGCGCCGCTCGCCTTCTGTACCGTGACTGTTCCGGTTGTGTTGATGAACTGCCCCACCGCCCCACCCTGAGCAGGCGCCAGACGAGCGCCCCCCAGCAGCACGACGGCGAGCGCGACACCGGCTGTGTGTTTGTTCCGGATACCTGGCATGTGTCTCATCTCCTCACTGCGGGACCGGGCGTGCGTTCTACTGTCCCAGGCCGCCGGCGCCGGTGCGAATGCCCCGGTCGCGTTCGATCCCAGTCTGATAGCAACTGCTTAGAAATGCCGCCAGCGGATCTTCCGGCACATCCATCTCAGCACGGACCCGGCGGAGCAATGGTTCCACGTCCACGTTGAACGCATCCAGCAGGCACTGCTCGGCGGCCACCACGTCGTGGTTTCCCATCGCCTCCGCCAGTCGCACCCGATCCACGCAGAGCGCCTTCGCGTAGGTACGCTGAATCATCAGCACGGTCTGGATCATCCCGGGAATCTTCTTCTTGGTGTTGAACCCCTGATCCACCATGTACTCGACCTTCGGGTTGCCGCGCGGGTTCAGTTCCTCTTTGACCAGTTCATTGTAGATGAGAAAGAACTCGTACGGATTGATCGAACCCACCATCACGTCGTCATCGGCATACTTCCGGTTATTGAAGTGGAAGCCGCCCAGGAGCTGTTCGTCCAGCAGGAACGCCACGATGTGCTCGATGTTGGTGCCCGGCAGGTGATGTCCCAGGTCCACCAGGACCCGCGCCCGGTCGCCCAGGTTCCGGCAAAACACATAGCTCATGCCCCAATCGGCGATGTCGGTGTGGTAGAGGCCGGGCTCGAACGGCTTGTACTCGACAAGCATCGTCATGCCATCCGGCATCGCCGCGTAGACCTCGTGCAGGCAGTCCTGGAACCAGCGCTTCCGTTCCCGGAAGTCGCTCTGTCCCGGATAGTCGGTGCCGTCGGCGAACCAGAGGGTCAGTACGCCGGACTTGAGCTGCTTGCCGATCTCCACGGAGCGCAGGCAGTGGTCCACCGCCTTGCGTCGCGCGGCCGGATTGCGGTTGCCGAACGAGCCCATCCAGTACTCGCGGTCCTGGAACACGTTGGGATTGATCGAGCCGATCCGCACCCCGAGCGAGGCCGCCAGAGCAGGCACGGACTCCACGGCGGCATCATCCGGCAGGTCCCAAAGCACATGCGTCGCCACGAGCGGGGCGATGCCGGTGAACTTGTGGACCTGAGCCGCATCGGCGAGCTTCTCGGCGATGGTGACCGCGGCGCCGGATTGAGGAAAGACGCCGAAGCGGGTGCCGGAGTCGGCATAGCCCCACGAAGGTGTCTCAATCTCCTGCTGCTTCAGCGCCGTCCGGACGGCGGCGACATCCACATTGCGTGCGTGCAGTGTTTCTTCCAGCAGGTGGTACGCCTGCGTGGCGCGATCATCCATGTTATCCACTCCTTACTCCCGACAGGAGTGAGTTCGGCGCGCGACGGGGATTTCCCTCCACCCGTCGGTGCGGGATGGCGGGCTTGCTCCCAAGACGTTCCAGGCAGAAACGTGCCGCCCCTCTTGGTGCCCCATCCGAATCACCGGGGGCGTACCGAATAGTTCGCGATTTCGCCCCCCAAGGCCACCCGCACGGCCCTCCCGGGAACGCCGGCATCTTGCCGGCTCGGGCACGCCACTTTCGCGTTTCAGGCCGCACGCCCCGGCACCCGGCGCTTTCACCGCTGAGGACGCAGTGCCTCACAGCGAGCCACCGGCCGGCTCCGGCTCTACTCACAGCTTCGGGGGGGATAGGGCAGTGCTGGAGTGCCGCCCGATCGGCCGGAAGGGGCCGCCGGCAGCCGGGGCCGGCCTGAATCTGCGGGGATAACCACCCAGACGGTCCATCCCCTGCCCTCGGAGCCCTGCCCGCACAACACTCACGCCAGGCAGTCGTGCCCGTACACACCGACCGAGGGGCTGGCAGGACCGAGCCGGCAAGATGCCGGCGTTCCCGGGAGGGCCGCGTGGGCGGCTTCGGGACACGCCGACCGAAGGGGCGCGAGGCGGGCCGTGGGGGAGCGTGATAAGCGGCTGGTAGGCCAGAGCCGGCAAGATGCCGGCGCTCCCGGGAGGGCCACGCGGCGGCTTCGCGGGAGGGAGTGAGCGAATTGTGGCGCGCGGAATGTTTCGACTTGCTCAACCCAGGGTGTGTCCGGTGCTTCACCTCTTAGGGAACCGCGCAGAATTAATCCGCCCGTCAGGCGGGGA
>SXGS01733508.1_pt1 | contig 13852 bp, 11 predicted proteins | sample 3174681 | NCBI WGS metagenome assembly SXGS01 (sample SAMN11356861, study PRJNA531348) | freshwater metagenome | isolation source: freshwater sample F1-80 | place: China: Fuxian Lake, Yuxi | collected 2017-12-25
ACGGCTACCGTACCCCTGCCCAGGTGCGAGCCGATCAATCTCGGGTTGATTGTAATCAAATAGCGGAGCTAAAGTTGGCCGCCTGAAGAGGCGCAGCCGGGTGTCTCATAACCGGGCCGCAGTACACTTGGGACGTCGGGGCGGCAGACTTAAGCCGCCCCGGCTAACCCTCGGGGCTAATCCATGGACTCGGAAGAATCTGAAGACGGTATGGCCCTCAAGATCAATATCAAGCCGGGTGAAAAGATCGTCGTTAACGGCGCTGTTATTACGATTGCCGAGGGTGGCAGCGCTCTAATTTTTCAAAATCATGCGGTTTTCCTGCGCGGCAAAGACATAATGCAGCAGGAAGACGCGACCACCCCGGCGCGCAAGATCTACTTCTATCTGATGTTGATGTACCTGGATGCAGAGAGCCAGGAGACTTACTACGGGACGTTCATGGAGTATATGAACGACCTGATGAAGGCGACAACGCTCCGGGATGTCGCCGATTCGTTGATGATCATCTTCCGCCACGTGCAGCGGGGCGACTTCTACAAGGCGCTCAAGGTCTGCAAGGCTCTCGTCGATTTCGAGAACGAGCTGATGCGGTCCCCGCAATCGGCAGCAGAGCAGGGCGCGGCGGCCCCGGCCAGGTAAGGCCTGCAAGCGATGACCGGCTACACCGCCTATCGCCGCGTCCAGAACGTCAGCGAAACCCCTCGAGCGATCGAGCGCCGCCTTCTCGGCGAGGTTTCGGCTGCTCTGATCGGCGCCAAGGACAATCCGACCGACATTCCTCGTCTGATCGATGCCCTCCTGTGGAATAAGCAGGTCTGGGATCACTTCATGATCGATCTCAACGAGGAAGAGAACAAGCTGCCGCCCGAGCTCAAGAAGAACCTGATCGGGCTCGGCATCTGGGTCAATCGCGAGACCCAGCGCGTCATGGACGGCGACACCGACTGTGGTGCGCTGATCGAGATCAACCAGATCATCATGGACGGGCTCAAGTAGCTCGTCCCCGTGGCAGGCAAAGTCCTGCCGCAACTTTCACGATTGCCTAGGAAAGACTTGCCCGGCTGGGCCGAACTTGCCGCAGCCGGATGACCTGCGTCCGTACGGCTCGGGATAAAATTATTATATTTCAATAAGTTATAGCGTGCCAGCGGATTGGCCCGTCGATTGCTCCTAGCCCTGCGCCGGAAGAACCCGGCGACAGGTACGGGAATTACGACAATGGCAATCCAGAACTCCGTCAATACCAACGTCGCCGCGTTTGTCGCGCTGCAGAACCTGAACTCGGTCAACGGCCGTCTGGACACCGTCCAGAACCGCGTGTCGACCGGCCTCAAGGTCAACAGCGCCGTCGACGATGCCTCCAACTTCGCGATCGCCCAGGGCACGCGAGCCACCCTGAAGGCCTACGAGGCCGTCTCCCAGGGGCTCTCGAACGCCCGCGGCGTCGCCACGGTGTCGCTTGCCGGCGCCACCTCGATCTCCGATCTCCTGGGCGACATCCAGAAGAAGATCACCGAGGGCCAGAACGCCGGCAACTCGACCCAGCAGCAGGCAATCCTGAACTCGGACTTCCGCAATCTGATTAACCAGATCAACACCTTCATCACCAATGCGACATACAACGGCCGGAACATCCTCTCCGCCGCCTCGACGTCGCTGAACGTGATCGCAAACGCCGATGGCACGACGCTGACGATCCGCTCGAACAGTGCCTTCTCGGTCCAGTCGGCCAACCTGGGTGCACAGAACCTGAGCACGACGATCGGCGCGCAGCGCGCCCTTTCGGCCCTGTTCGACGCGGCCTCGGTGATCAACAGCGTGCTCGGCAACCTCGGCGCCGACACCCGCCAGCTGAACTATCAGGACGAGTTCCTGAACAAGCTGAGCGACGCGACCCAGGAAGGCCTCGGGGCCATCGTCGATGCCGACATGGCCAGGGAATCGGCGCGGCTGCAGGCCCTTCAGGTCCAGCAGCAGCTCTCGGTCCAGACCCTGGGCATCGCCAACCAGCGGCCGCAGACCCTCCTCGGCCTCTTCCGCGGATAAATCGGGACGCCGGCGCGCGCCGGGTCCATGTCTAGCTACCGGAGTCTTGCGTCATGAAGTCAGAGACTGCAGCCGTTTCGAGCGTCCGCGTCCCCGTTCGTCCTGGCGAGAAGTTCGTCGTCAACGGCGCCGTGCTCACCCTCAGCGAGGGTGGCGTCGAGATCCAGAACCACGACCTGGTTCTGATGGGCCGCGACATCATGCTGCCGGAAGACGCCAATACGCCGGCCAAGCGGGTCTACTACTGGTTGATGCTGATGTATCTCGATGCGCCGGGCAAGGACGGCTATCGGATGCGTCTGCTCGACGACATGAACGACCTGCTCAACGCGACCACGCTGGTCGACGTCGCCAAGTCGCTGGGGCTGATCCACCAGCTGGTCCAGCACGAGGACTATCCGAAGGCGATGGCATCGGCGCGGGCGCTGATGGGTTTCGAGGCCGAGCTCCTGGCCTTCGCACCGAAGGGCGCCGCGTGACGCGATGCGCGGCTACGGCGCCTACCTCAAGGTCCAGAACGTCGCCGAACCCCCTCGGGCGGTCGAGCGGCGGCTGATGGGATCGGTCACGGCCGCGCTGATCGAGGCCCGGGACAACCCTGGCAAGCTCGCGGCCAAGTTCGACGCGATCCTCTGGAACAAGCGCGTGTGGGACTCCTTCATCGCCGAGGTCACCGACAGCGCGAACCGCCTGCCGGCCGAGCTCAAGGCGACGATCGTCCGCCTCGGCGCCTGGGTCACCTATGAGACCCAGATGGTCATGGACGGCGCCTCGACGCCGGACATGCTGATCGAGGTGAACCAGCAGATCGTCGAGGGCCTGGGTTAAGCCCTCTTCCCGTACCTTCCCGTCCTGCCATTCGCGCCTCTTCCTGCCGGGGAAGAGGCGCTTTCGTTTGTTCTTAAGGGCTTAGAGGACGGTTTTTCCCCCTCCGGCGGCAACAACTGCCGGGGGAGGCCATCCCGGGCGGCCCCCGACTGGCCCAGGACGCTCCGGCGAGCGCATAAATCTATAAATTCCAAATAGTTACGGGCCTTTTCGATTGTGGCCCGGGGCTTGCTCCTAAGGGAACGCGGGGTCCATCGGGCCCAGCTTGACCGATTGGAGTAAGTCGCCGTGCCCATCAATTCGATCAATACCAACATCTCGGCACAGATCGCCCTTCAGTTCCTGAACGGCACCAACCGCGACATGGACCAGGTCCAGCAGCGGGTGTCGACGGGCCTCAAGGTCAACGGTGCGGTCGACGACGCCTCGAGCTTCGCCATCGCCCAGGGCCTGCGCGGCGACATCAAGGCCTACGGCGCAGTGTCCCAGGGCATCGCCAACGGCCGCGGCGTCGCCACCATCGCTCTCTCGGTCGCGTCCTCGATCTCCGATCTCCTCGCCGACGTTAAGAAGAAGATCATCGAAGGCATGAACGCGGCGAACACCAGCGAGCAGCAGAACATCCTCAACGCCGACTTCACCTCGCTCGGCGCCCAGATCAACACCTTCATCGCCAACGCCGTCTACAACGGCCGGAACATCTTCTCGGCCGCTTCGACCTCGGTGAACGTCATCGCCAACATCGACGGCACGGTAATGACGATCCGCTCGCAGAGCATCTTCAGCACCAACTCGATCAACCTCGGCGCCCAGCAGCTGAGCTCGACCGTCGCCGCCTACCGGGCGCTGTCGGCCCTCGAGCTCGCCGAATCGGCGATCGCTCTTGCCCTCGGCCAGATCGGCGCCGACGTCCGCGCCCTCAACTTCCAGGCCGACTTCATCTCGCAGCTGACCGATTCGACCAATGAAGGCCTCGGCGACATCGTCGATGCCGACATGGCGAAGGAGTCGGCGCGGTTGCAGGCGCTGCAGGTCAAGCAGCAGCTCGGCGTGCAGACGCTGAACATCGCCAACCAGCGCCCGACGATCCTCCAGCAGCTCTTCCGTTAAGCGGCCAGCCCTCGACAGGGGCGCCGACGGGCCGCACCATGCGCGGCCATGACATCTATTTCCGCATTCGATCCCGATGCTTGAACCCGATGCCGCCGGAAGCCCGGGCGCGGCGATCGCGCGCCTCGGCGAGGCGATCCGGCGCAATCCGCTCGATCCGGAGGGGCACTTCCGGCTCGCCAACATCCTGCAGGCGACGGGAGATGCCGCGGGCGCCGCGGCCGAGCTGCATCGGACGCTGGCATTGGTCCCGTCCCTCACCGGTGCCTGGAACAATCTCGGGCTGATTCTGGCGGCGCGCGGGCGCTTGCCGGCCGCCGCGGCCAATCTCCGCCGAGCGATCACGACCAGCCCGGAAGGCCCGGACGGCTGGAACAATCTCGGCAACGTCCTCCTGCAGGTGGCCGACGCCGAGAGCGCAGTCGCCTGCTATCGCGCCGCGACCGAACGCGATCCGGCCAACCCGGTTCTCCACACGAACCTGATCAACGGGATGCGGCTCGTCGACGGGAGCGATGCGGCCGCCGAGCTCGCCGAATGCCGGAAATTCGCCGAGCGCCACGCGGCACCGCTGGCGCCGATGACGCCTGCGCGGCCTCGCGATCCCGAACGATGCCTCAAGGTCGCCTACATCGGCGCCGACTCCTTCCGCTTCCATACCGCCTCGCGCTCGATCCTTCCCCTGGTCGAGGCCCATGACCTTAAGGCCGTGGAGCCTGTTCTCTTCTCCGACGTCGCACCCGGCAACGAAGACGAGATCACCGCCCGCTATCGCGCCGCCGCCCGCATGGTCCAGACCCGCGGCCTGTCGGACGCCGCCCTTGCCGAGGCGATCGCCGGCGAAGGCGTCGACATCGCCGTCGACATCGTCGGCTATCCGCGGGGCTCGAGGCTGCTCGCGCTGGCGCATCGGCCGGCGCCGGTGCAGGTGAACTTGCTGCTGATGGGCTCGTTCGGAATGGACGCGGTCGGCTGGGCGATCGGCGACGATCGGCTGACGCCGGCCGGCAGCGAGCGGGGTTTCTGCGAGCGTCTCGAACGCATCGACCTCGCCTTCGCCTTCGATCCGCTGCTGCCGACGCCGGCGATATCCTCCCTGCCGGCCGCAGTCGGCGGAAACGTCACCTTCGGCAGCCTCAACCAGACCTCCAAGCTCTCGAAGCGCTGCCTTGCGGCCTGGGCGCGCATCCTCGCCGCCGTCCCGAACTCCCGGCTCCTCCTCAAGGGCCGCGCCTATGCCGACGCGACGATCGCAGGACGGATCCGGACGGCGTTCGCCCGCCATGGCGTCGAAGGCCGGCGTCTCGATCTCCGCGGCTGGACGGTCTCCCAGGCGTCCCACCTCGACACCTACCGCAAGATCGACATCGCGCTCGATCCGTTCCCCTACGGCGGCGTCATCACCACCTGCGAAGCGATGTGGATGGGCGTTCCCGTCGTCAGCCTCGAAGGCGAGCGCGTGCTCGGCCGATACGGCAGCACGTTCCTCGAGACCGTGGGCCTTTCCGAGCTGGTGGCGAAGGACGATGCCGGCTATGTCGATGCCGCCGTCGGGCTCGCGAGCGATCTCGGCAAGCTGGCGGAGATGCGCAAGGGCCTGCGCGCGCGGGTGGCGGGATCGCGGCTCTGCGACCGGTCGGCCTATGCCCGCGCGGTCGAAGGCGCCTATCGCCGCATGTGGCGGGACTGGTGCCGGGCGGCATGACCGCGGCGGCGCTCGATCCGCTGCCGCTGCGACGTGCCCTGGCCGAGGCGCCGCAGCTGGCGCTTGCCTGGCAGCGGCTCGGCCTGATGGTGGCCGCCGGCGGCGATCTTCTCTCCGCGCTGGTGCCGCTCAGGCGCGCGACCAACGTGTCTCCGGCTCTGCCCGCGCCGTGGGAAAACCTCGGGCTCGCGCTCGGCCTGCTCGGCCGCTGGGGGGAAGCGGCGGCGGCCTATGCCGCCGCGTTCGACCTCCGCTCCGATCGGGCCGATCTCGCCGCGCGCCTGGCCGAGGCTCTCGGCAAAGCCGGTCGCCCGGCGGATGCGGTCCGCGTGTTCGACCGCGCCATCGCGCTGTCGCCGGCCGATGCGCGCCTGCGCAACGACCGCGGCCTCGCTCGGGCGATGGCGGGCGATCCCGCTGCCGCGCTCGGCGACTTTCATGCCGCGCTCGCCTGGGAGCCGGCGTCGCGGCACACGCACTCCGTTCTCGCGCAGTGCGAGTCCCGGCTGCCGGGACCGACTGCGGCCGGGCGGCGCTTCGGCCGCGTGCTGGCGATCGACGGCAACAACGTCGATGCGCTGATCAATCTCGGGGTCACCGCCGAGGCGCGCGGCGATGCCTCTCTCGCGCGTCGGCTGCTTCGTCGATCGAATGCGCTTGCGCCCCCGAACCCGGTCGCCAACGCCAATCTCGGGTTCCGGGAAATGGGATTCGGCCGGATACGCGCGGCGATCCGGCATTTTCACCGAGCCATCGCGGTTTCTCCCGACGACGTCGACACGCATTCGAACCTGCTGCTGGCGCTGGGCTATGTCGACGTCGACCGGGACAGGTACTTCGCCGAGCACCGGCTCTGGGAAGCGCGGCACGCGGCGCCGTCCTATGCCTTCATCCGCCCCTGGCACAACGATCGAGATCCCGAACGCCGGCTTCGCGTCGGCTACATCTCGGCCGACTTCTTCAATCACGCGCTCGGAACCAATATCGCCGGCCTGATCGAGCACCACGACCGTCGCGAGGTCGAGGTCACCTGCTACTCCGCCGTCGGACGGCCGGACGACATGACGCGGCACATCCGCGAGCTCACCGATCGCTTCGTCGAAACCGCGGGCCTCGACGATGCGGCTCTCGCCGAGCGGATCCGTACCGACGGCATCGACATCCTGGTGGTGATGGCCGGCCATACCGCCCGTAATCGCATGACCGTCGCCGCGCGCAAGCCCGCGCCGATCATGGTCAGCTACGCCGACTTCTCGACCACCGGGCTCTCGGTCATGGACTACTGGCTGACCGACCCGATCGTGCATCCGGAAGGCGCGATCGAGGAACGCTTCACCGAGACGCTGATGCGCCTGCCGATGATGGTGCTGCATCGTCCGATCGACGTGGCCCCGCCGGTCTCGCCGTTGCCGGCACCGGTACGCGGGCATGTGACGTTCGGCTCCTTCAACAACCTGGCGAAGATCGGCGACGACGTGACCGGGCTCTGGGCGCGACTCCTGGCGCGGGTCCCGCAGGCGCGGCTGATGCTCAAGTACCAGAACGTCTACGCGGTCGAGGATGTCCGCGCGCGCTTGCAACGGGGCTTTGCCGAGCGCGGCGTCGATCCCCGCCGGATCGTCTTCCTCGGCGCCGATCCAGACCGCGCCTCGCACCTGGCGATGGTGGGCGAGATGGACATAGCGCTCGACCCGTTCCCGTTCAACGGCTGCACCACCACCTTCGAAGCGCTGTGGATGGGCGTCCCGGTCGTCACGCTGGCGGGCAGGCGATTCCTCGGCCGCATGGGGGCGAGCTTCCTGACCCATCTCGGCCTGCCCGAGCTGGTCGCGCCGACGTCCGAGGACTATGTGCGCATCGCCGCCGATCTTGCCGCCGACCTCGATCAGGTGGCCGGGCTTCGCTCGAGCTTGCGCGAGCGCATCCTCAGGTCGCCGCTCTGCGACGGTCCCGCCTATGCGCGCTCGATCGAGGCCGCGTTCCGCCAAGCCTGGCGGCGCTGGTGCGAAAGCCCGCGATGACGCGCGCGGCCGAGGCACAGCGCTTCTTCACCGAGGGCGTCGAACGCCATCGTTCCGGCGACCTGCTGGCGGCCGCGGCGCGTTTTCGGGAAGCGATCCGCTGTGTTCCCGGCCTCGCCGAGGCCCATGCGAGCCTGGGCGCCACGTTGCTGGCGCTGGGCGAGGCGAGGGGAGCGGCGCAGAGCCTGGAGGCCGCCGTCTCGCTGAAGCGCGAGCAGCCGACGGCCTGGCTGGCGCTCGGTCTCGCCCGGAGCATGCTCGGCGATCCCCGCGCGCGGGCGTCGCTTCGCTCCGTGGTCTCGCTCGATCCGGGCCAGGCGGCGGCGCATCGTGCGCTCGGCGCCATCGGGCGCCTGCCGACACTCGATCCGATGGATGCGGAAGGCTGGATCGCCGTCGCGGCCCGGTCGATCGCCGCCGGCAACCGGTTGGGCGCATCGCGTGCGGCGCGCCGCGCGGTGGCCCTTGCGCCTGGGCGGATCGAAGGTCACGGCAATCTCGGCCTGCTGCTCCAGGAGCAGGGCGATCTCGATCTCGCGCAGCGGTTCTACCGGCGCGGGCTTGCCATCGATGGGAACCATGCCGGCCTGTGGAACAATCTCGGCAACACGCTGACCGACATTGGCGCCATCGTCGACGCCTACCGGCACGCCAACCGGCTGGCGCCCGGCGACCTCGCGACCCATTCGAACCTGCTGTTCGCGCTCAACTACCTCCCTGGCCTCGGGTCGGACGAGCTGTTCGGCGAGTACCGGCGCTGGGATAAGCAGCATGCCCAGCCGCTCTACGCCGAGGCCAGCCCGCTCGGCAACGACCGCGATCCCGAGCGCCCGCTCAGGATCGGCTACCTGTCGGCCGACTTCCGGTCCAACCCGATCGCCATCAACGTGATCGGGCTGATCGAGCGGCGCGACCGCGCGCGCTTCCAGGCGTACTGCTATGGCGAGGTCGCCCGCCCCGACGAGGTGACGCGGCGCTACGAAGCCGCCGCCGACGGATACCGGTCGACCGTCGGCATCGACGACGCGGCGGTCGCGGCGATGATCCGTGCCGACCGCATCGATGTCCTCTTCTGCATGGCGGGGCACACCGCGAACAACCGGCCCCTGGTCTGCGCGCGGAGGCCTGCGCCGGTCCAGATCAGCTACGGCGACCTCTCGACCACCGGGCTCGCCACCATGGACTGGTGGCTGACCGATCCGTTGATCCATCCCGACGATACAAGCGAGCGCTTCACCGAGCGGCTGCTACGCGTGCCGCAGCTCGTCCTGCACGAGCCGCCGGCCGAGTCCCCGGCCGTCGGGCCGCTGCCGGCGGCATCTTCGGGCTTCGTCACCTTCGGCTCCTGCAACAACGCGGCGAAGCTCAACGACCGGGTGTTCGCGCTCTGGGCCCGGGTGCTTGCCGCGGTTCCGAACGCGCGGTTACTGCTAAAATACGTCAACTGGTTCGCGAACCCGTCGGCGCGCGAGCGGATCCTCGGCGCCTTCTCCCGGCAGGGCATCGCGCCCGAGCGGATCGTCTTCGACGGCGAACGCCTGCCGCGCGCGCGGCATCTCGAGATCCTGAACCGGATCGACATCGCTCTCGATCCCTTTCCGTTCAACGGCTGCACGACGACGTTCGAGGCGCTGTGGATGGGCGTGCCTGTCGTCACGCTCGCTGGCGAGCGCTGGCTCGGCCGGATGGGACTCTCGACGCTGGCCGCGATCGGCCTCGGCCGGCTGGCGGCAGCCGACGAGGACAGGTACGTCGCCATCGCCGAGGCTCTGGCCGCCGATTGCGACGCGCTCGCGATCCTTCGCGCCGGGTTGCGCCGGCGTGTCGCCGCCTCGCCGCTGGTCGATGCGGAGAGCTATGCGCGGTCGGTCGAGACGGCGTTCCGCTCGGCCTGGCGCGAATGGTGCCGGGCATGACGGTCACCGTCGCCGACCTGCTGAAGGCCGGGCTCGCCAACCAGCAGGCCGGCCGCGACATGCTCGCCGAGGAGATGTATCGCCGCGTGCTGCGCTTCGATCCGCACCAGCCCGATGCGTTGCATCTGATGGGAGCGCTCGAGCTCGGGCGCGGCCGCGTCGAGGCGGCGCTCGCGCTTCTGGACCTCGCCGTCGAGGCGGCAGCCGGGCGGAGCGAGTTCCATCTGACGCGGGCCGGCGCGTTGGCGCGGCTGTCGCGTGTGGCCGAGGCGGCCGAGGCGTTCGCGGTCGTCTGCCGGCTGGCGCCGGATCTCGCCGTCGCTCATCACGGCATCGGCCGCGCCCTCGCGGAGATCGGCAGGGAAGACGCGCGGCCGCACTACCGCCGCGCCGTCGCGCTCGATCCGGCGTCGAGCGGCTTTTGGAACGACCTCGGCGCGGCCATCCAGAACTCGGTGTCGATGTCGGCGGCGGGTCCGGCCTATCAGCGCGCCGTCGCGCTCGATCCCCTCGATGCGTTCGCGCTTCGCAACCTCGCCGGCTCGCTGGTGGCGAGAAGCCTCGGTCCTGCCGGCCTCAGGCGTTATCGGCAGGCATTGGCGCTTCTGCCGGCGGACGGCGACGGCCACGATGGCGTCGGCGCGTTGTTGAGCGCCTGGGGGGAGTTGGAGGAGGGGCGCATCGCCTTCGATCGCGCCGCCGCGATCGAGGACCCGCCCGGCGAGATCTGGTCGCATCGCCTGTTCTTCCTCAATTTCCTCCCGGGCCTCGGCTTCGCCGAGCACTTCCGGGAGAACCGGCGCTGGGCCGAGCGGATCGAAGCGAAGGTCGGGCCGGCGCCGGTCTTGGCCAACGACCCTTCGCCCGACCGCCGGATCAGGATCGCCTATGTCTCCCCGGAGCTGGTCGCCGGGCACAACCAGCTGGCCTGGCTGATGCCGCTGCTCGAAAACCACGACCGCGATCGTTTCGAGGTCGTCGTCTATGCCGATGTGGCGAAACCCGATCATGGAACGCAGCGGGTCGCCCGCGCCGCCGACCGCTTCGTTTCCATCCATGGGCTTCCGCGCGCGGAGCAGGCGGCGCGGTTGCGTGCCGACGGGATCGACATCGCGATCAATCTCTGCGGATGGCGGGCGAGCGAGCGGGTGCTGTTCGCGCACCGGGCCGCGCCGGTCCAGGTCGCCTACGACAACCACGTGACGACCGCGGGTCTCCGCGCCATCGACGTCAGGATCACCGACGACGAGGTCGATCCGCCCGGCATCGCGGACGCCTGGTACACCGAGCGCCTGGTCAGGCTGAAGACCGGCTATGCGAGCCATCACCCGCCGGCGGAGGCGCCGACGGTGGCCCCGCTCCCGGCCCGTCGCAACGGCGGCTTCACGTTCGGCTCGGTCAACCAGGTGCCGAAGCTCTCGCTGCCGACGATCGCTTTGTGGGCGCGCATCCTGGACGCGATGCCGGACTCGCGGCTGGTGCTGAAGGCCTACAACCTGGCCGATCCGCACATCGTGGGATTGGTCCGCCGGCGCTTCGCCGGGTTCGGGATCGATCCGGATCGCCTCGGCTTCGTCGGCGCGCTCGCCGATCCGGCCGACCATTTCCGCGCGGTCGGCGAGATCGATCTCGGGCTCGACCCGTTCCCGTTCAACGGCGGCAAGAGCACCTGCGATGCGCTGTGGATGGGCGTGCCCGTGGTCACGCTGGCGGGGAACTCGCTGATGAGCCGGATCGGCGCGAGCCTGCTGGTGCGGGCCGGTCTGCCCGAGCTGGTGGCGCCCGACGAGGACGCCTACATGCAGATCGCGCTCGATCTCGCCCGGGATCTCGACCGGCTGGAGGATCTGAGGCAGGGCATGCGCGCCCGGCTCGCCGGATCGGCGCTGTTCGACGGTGCTGCCCACACAAGCGACCTCGAGGCCGCTTACCGACGCCTCTGGCGCGCGTGGTGCCAGGCGAGATAAGCGGCGGTGGCCGCCTTCTGGCCGCGCCCGTTTCAACCGGATCCCAGGCCTCGTTCAAGGAAGCGCCTTCGGAACGCTTTCCGGAGGGCTTTTCACGCCGGGAATGCCTCGCGCGGGCGGTTTGGAGATTTTTCTCCGCCCTAGAAAGCATGCGGCATCAGGGTTCTATCTCGGAGATCGCAAAAATTTGCACAGCATTTGATTAAATGCATTGTCAGAAAATCGGTTTCGAATTATCATTCTGTTTAGCGCAAAAAGGCGCCCGGCCTATCAGCTAAAAGGAGCGGTCCCTAAATGGCCATCCAGAACTCCATAAACACCAATATCGGCGCCTTCGTCGCGCTGCAGAACCTGAACCAGGTCAATACGCGCCTGGACAACGTTCAGAACCGGGTGTCGACCGGCCTCAAGGTCAACAATGCGATCGACGACGCGTCGAGCTTCGCCATCGCGCAAGGCGTTCGCGGCAACCTGAAGGCCTACGAGGCCGTCTCGCAGGGGCTCGCCAACGGCCGCGGCGTCGCCGCGGTGACGCTGGCGGGTGCGACCGCGATCTCCGATCTGCTCGGCGACGTCCAGAAGAAGATCACCGAGGGCCAGAACGCCGGCAACTCGACCGAGCAGCAGTCGATCCTCAACAGCGACTTCAACAACCTGGTCGCCCAGATCAACACCTTCATCTCGAACGCGACCTACAACGGCCGAAACCTGCTGTCGGCCGCCTCCAGCTCGATCAACGTGATCGCCAACGTCGATGGCTCGACGCTGACGATCCGCTCGAACAGCGCCTTCTCGGTCCAGTCGGTCAACCTCGGCGCGCAGAACCTGAGCTCGACGATCGGCGCGGCGCGCGCGCTTTCGGCTCTGTTCGACGCGACCTCGGTGATCAACAGCGTGCTCGGCAACCTCGGCGCCGACACCCGCACGCTGAACTTCCAGGACGACTTCGTTTCCAAGCTGGTGGACGCGACCAACGAGGGCCTGGGTGCGATCGTCGACGCCGACCTGGCCAAGGAGTCTTCGAGGCTGCAGGCGCTGCAGGTGCAGCAGCAGCTCTCGGTGACCACCCTCAACATCGCCAACGGCAACTCGCGCAACCTGGTCAACCTGTTCCAGTAGCCCGGGCCGGTAGCCGGGCGGCTGCCTAAACTCGGCCTTAGGATGGGGAGGGAGATGAACGCCTCGTCATAATGACGATTGTCGAAATATATGGATTGTCAAGAACGGCAATCCGGCATACGCTCAGGACCGGTGCAAAAAAGCACCCTCATAGGCCACAGCTAGAAGGAGCTCTAAATGGCCATCCAGAACTCTATTAACACAAATATAGGTGCGTTCGTCGCACTTCAGAACCTGAACCAGGTCAATACGCGCCTGGACAGCGTTCAGAACCGTGTGTCGACCGGCCTCAAGGTCAACAGTGCGATCGACGACGCGTCGAGCTTCGCCATCGCGCAAGGCGTTCGCGGCAACCTGAAGGCCTACGAGGCGGTCTCCCAGGGCCTTTCAAACGGCCGCGGCGTCGCCGCGGTGACGCTGGCGGGTGCGACCGCGATCTCCAATCTGCTGGGTGACATCCAGAAGAAGATCACCGAGGGCCAGAACGCCGGCAACTCGACCGAGCAGCAGGCGATCCTCAACAGCGACTTCCGCAACCTGATCACGCAGATCAACACCTTCGTCACCAACTCGAGCTACAACGGCCGAAACCTGCTGTCGGCCGCCTCGACATCGATCAACGTGATCGCCAACGTCGACGGCTCGACGCTGACGATCCGCTCGAACAGCGCCTTCTCGGTGCAGTCGGCCAACCTGGGCGCGCAGAACCTGAGCACGACGATCGGCGCGGCGCGCGCGCTCTCGGCCCTGTTCGACGCGACCTCGGTGATCAACACGGTGCTCGGCAACCTCGGCGCCGACACCCGCACGCTGAACTTCCAGGACGACTTCGTTTCCAAGCTGGTGGACGCGACCAACGAAGGCCTGGGCTCGATCGTCGACGCCGACCTGGCGAAGGAGTCTTCGAGGCTGCAGGCGCTGCAGGTGCAGCAGCAGCTCTCGGTGACTACCCTCAACATCGCCAACGGCAACTCGCGTAACCTGATCAACTTGTTTCAGTAATAGTTCGCCGGTTCCGGCTGACCTGCTCCCCTGAAACTCCCACGGGGTAAGGTTGAGTCCGTTCTCAGGAGGACGGACGATGAAGCGGAAGCGGTTCAGCGAAGAACAGATCATCGAGATCCTGCGTATGCACGG
>SXGS01438645.1_pt1 | contig 13851 bp, 5 predicted proteins | sample 3174681 | NCBI WGS metagenome assembly SXGS01 (sample SAMN11356861, study PRJNA531348) | freshwater metagenome | isolation source: freshwater sample F1-80 | place: China: Fuxian Lake, Yuxi | collected 2017-12-25
CTCGCCAATGGGTTTGTCGGTCGTCTGCGCTTCCAGATAGATCTGGAACTTCTTCTCTGCGGAGAGAAACCGTCGCTTCTTAGGCACGCTCTCTTGGGAACTCTCGGATGGATTGGGTTTGGTCATTGTTCCGTTTCATTTTCGGACCGCCAGGGGGAGGGAATGGTTCCCTTCTTTGACGTCACGAACTCAGAAACGGCGGGAATTGGTATCGCCTTGGGCATGTGGGGTCTGTTTTTTGTAGTTTCCTTCCTTGTCGCCTGTGCCTTGTTTGCCTGCGGCTACAAATCTCCCAGTGAAACGTTCGATGTTGGGCAGCGCATTTGGAATGGGAGAGTTGTGACGGTACGTTCCTGTGTTGCATTCGACGAATACGTGGCAAAGGCTGAGTCGGCTCGGCTGGAAGGCAATCCTGGGGATGTCGCTCAGTTCATTGCAAAAGCCGAAAGGGAGATCATGCCTAAACTGGATCGATAGGCATTTTCTTTGACTCTCCACCAAGACCGAGATTTGGATTTCGGTCTGGTTGCTATCTTAAACATTTTCTGACTGGCTTATGCGGATTCAAGGCGCGATTCCTGTGTGTGCCCCGTTGATGATGAACGGTTGCGGCATCGATCCGCCTGAGGACCACGTCGTTTCCATGTCCACAAGTCAGACCCAACCTTGGTTCCACCTTCCCTCCAGTAACCGGACGCCAACCGACCCACCATCGGCAATTCTGAGAAGCGAGTTTTCTAAAGTGTTCCCGTGTTGATCGCATCCAGCTTACTGACTCTCTCGGAACTATGCCACTGACCCACGACTCCCCAGTATGCCTTCAAATCGCCACCAGTTGACCTCATGACGATCCAACCGAGCCGAAAGAGGGAACGGCTAGAACTCAAGGTCCAGACTCGCCAGCGGGCTTGTGGAGGCTGGAACCCGGAAATCTTCAATGACACCAAAGTTTGCCTCGATTCCGACAACTTCAGTCTCGAACGAGTTCAGTCTTCAAAATTCCGACAAATTCCGACAGTGAAAGTGCGAAATGGTGCGCTTTTGAAGCAAGATACAGTTTTCGACTAAATGCTCATTTTATACTGTATTTATGCGGGTTTTGTGCACGTTTTGGCGTCAGTCGCGAAGGCCTATTAACGGATCCACCAACCGATAGAAACGCGGCTGTGTTCCGAGGGGCTCGGTAAATGTCAGCAGACCCGATGCGTTGCCGGTGAGGGTTCCAGTATTGGACCACGGACCGCTAACGGTCGCGGATGATTCAATAATATAAGAACGACCTACAATCGCTTGGGAGCGAATCTCCACGCGGGCGGGCGCCCCGGCCAGAATGGCAATCTGGAGTGGGCTAGCGGAAATCACCGGAGAGCCCGTCACACGCACCAATACGGTTCCCGTCACAGCCGGTCCTACGCCATCTGAGATTTGGTACGTGAACGTATCCTCTGCCGCGGGATCACCGGCGGCGGGTGCCCGGTAGGTTATAGTTTGACCCTCTCGAGTCATCGAACCTCCACGCGCCGACAACGGAGCCACCGACACCCACAGAATTGGGTCCCAATCGGGATCAAAGTCGTTGGCAATCAGTTGCGAGATGAGCACCTGAACGGCCTGCCCGGGGCGTCGCTCAACGGTATCGGGAAACGCCGTGGGTTGCACATTGATCCACCGAACCACCTGGCTCCAAAAGCCAGCTCGGTGCATATACCCATCGATGGGCTGGTTGTCCTCCGAATCGGCGATGGGTATCGCGATCGTGCCCGAAACCGAATATCGATAGGAACTCGCAGCACCACCGCCGCTGGAAATGATGCCGCTTTCCAACTGCAACGTATCCGCGAGGAGTGGACTACTCCACAGTGCCAGCAAGACGATTCGACGTTTCAACGGTCGCCTCCTGCTTTTGCCAACGCTGTATCGGCGGGGAATTCCCCTTCCTTGAAGAACTTCTGCGAAATGACCGTCCCTGAGTTCAACGTGACTTCCGCCTTGAGATCGCCGTTTGGAAACCATGCGCGTGAGATGCCATGGGGTTGACCCTCACGAAGACTGACTTCTTCAGCCAGTTGTCCATTCTCATGCAAGCGTCGGAAAACCCCTTCCAGTTTACCGGCGCGAGCGATGCCTTCGGACAACTTGGAGCCGTTTGGATACCATTTGGTGATCGCCCCCTCACTGACCCCATTCACAAAATGTTCCTGAACTTGCCGCACCCCATTGGTAAACCATCCTTCAGAGATGCCATGCAAAATGCCGTTGGAGATCCAGGACCGCGACCGCAATGTTGCGTCCAGGTACCGATCCATCATCCATCCCGTAAACGGTTCAGTAGTGCCCAGGGCAAAAAGTCGTCCCTCTCGTTGAGAAAGGTTTGATCTTAACTCACTTGGCGGCTCCGGTCGGATCGACGGCCTTGGCCAGGGGACTACCCAGATCGCCACGACCGAAATTCCCAAAAGCAACATCAACCACCACCAAGCCTTCGGTCTCGAAGGTGAAGAGTGTGCGAGTCGATTGCCGTCGGTCTTGTTCACAGGGAAAGCATGCTCCAGGGGCTGATGTCAATGCACGACCAACTTAAAGAATCGTGGCCGCAGCTCGTCCTGTGAAGGTGCCGAGGTCAAAATCCGCAAGGGCCGGACATCCGTGGACTCATAGACCGCTCGTGGCGCGGCAGAGGAGCCATCCGTGCTCAGATTGAAACTGGTGGGGTTCCAGGTCTGGAGATCCGAAGACGCCTGAATAGTATAACTGCGCCCACGGATCGCCGTGAATTCAAGCACCGACCGGCCCGCGGTGACTGAATGAATGCCAAGTGAAAAGCCATCCTCGGGATCGAAGGCGTAGGTACCAGCCAAGTATTCTTGAAGATTGCTGAGCCCATCCTTGTCGGCATCATCCTCGGGACGGATGTCGGCCAAAGATTTCCCTCCCCCAAGGGCGGAGATTAGATTTCGCTCCCAGGCGTCCGGAATACCATCCCCGTCGGAGTCTTCACCCAAGGTGAGATCGACGCGCGACACAGCGCTCGGCCTCGCAACTAACGCCGAGACTCCAATCATCTCGATGGGGAGATAATTCACGTTCCCAATCCTCACTTTTAGACGAAAGGGCACGGTCGGAAGCAGGGCCGTCGGCTTGTACTTATCCGCGGTAACACCCGCGTCGAGAGGAACCCTCAATCGATAGTTCACGCCCAGGTCAAGTTTCGAATCGACGGCAGTATGAGCCATGGATTTACCGTCCACTTCCAAGATCACCATCGGGTTGGACCCTTTGAGCGGATTGCCCTGTTCATCGCGCACCAAACCAAAAACGGAATGATGCGGTGCCGGTGGAAAGGCCAGCACGGGAAACACCAACAACACGGCAAGCAGACTGATCCGATGAGTTCTACGGATGGCGCAAATGGAAGCGTTCATGATATGCAGCGGTTCGTGGGTTCAGTTGCCCGAGTAGGAATAAGTTGTGAAGTTCAGCTTGATGTCCTTCACCGTTTGGATCAAACGCTCCAACCCTTCATCTGGATTGTTGAGGAGTGTACGACCTGGTATGACGATCTTCCACTGGCTATTCCAAACAGACCGTCCAACCAACCGCTCATTATGGAATTCTGTGCGAGGTAGCGTCGCGTCATAGAAAATGAGTACAAACTTAGCGATGTCGTTGACCGGTCGGAATGCGGGATGTTTTCGGATGCCAAACAATGGTTCCGCCAAAGACTCCGCGGATTGGTAGAGCTTCTTCGTGGAGAAGTCGGATCCGCCGATGTTAAACGGCATAGGTATGGCCAGATCTTGCACACTCCAGGTCCTGACCTGACTGGCGTCGCCCAGCGGAGGGCTGCGCATCGAATCCACGCCGACCGGTATAAGATAAACATAAGGCGTCGCCGATAGCCCTTGCGGATCGAGAAACCAAAGACTTGGATCGCTCGCCGACGTGCCATTGGCGGAAACTACCGCGTCGCCGATCGCTGAGGGATCTCCCATCCCGCGATATCCTTCGAAGGCCACCCCAACGCCCCCAATCTTGGTGGCGAAGAAACTGGTACTAAAGGCATGATCCCCTGCCGCCAAAGGACGTCCAAATAGATTCAGACCATCCGCCACTGTGGTACTGAAGGTGAGGACCAGACCGGGCACAGGCAGACCACTTCCGTTATCGATCTGCATGCAATACCTCCGAACGTCGCTGTCAGCCAAAATGTCCCGCATTCGGGCGCGATTGAGCACATCCTTCCAATGGTTGTCACCATCGTGCCCCGGCAAAATGCGCTCCTTCTCGGTCCGCAGTGAAACGGTGGTCGAATCGGTGTCCGGGCGATTGATTCCAAGGCGGCTACGCAAGACGTCCCAGTCGGCCTTCATCTCAGCCAAAGCGCTGGAGATGCCAGGGTCACCCGAATTGCTGCCGGCGAACTGGGGCTCGCCGTCCTGCACAACACCTAACGCCCGAGATGCAATAATCTTCCCCGTGAAGTTGCGGCCAGCGCGAGTGCCCAACAGCCCCGTTTCATAGTCATACGCATTGGCAGCGAGCAGTGCGTAACGGGCCGAGAGATCAAACAACGTCTTGTAACGTTCCAATTTCTCGTTTCGGAATATTCGGAAGGCCGCATCACGGGTGCGATATCCTTGAACGACTGCCGCCGCTCGCTGGCGGAACACCTGTCGCTCCGCTTGGATACGGTCTCCCTGAGCAATTAGTGCGCGCAATGCCCGTTGTTTGTCTTCCAACTCACGCACTCGTTCATTCACCGTCCACCAACGTTCCTGCGCATCACCCAGTTTGTTGACTAGGTCCTGCACGGCTCCTCGGAGCTCGGTATCACGGGATAACGGTTCGAGCTTGTAGAATTCATTGTACGTCCGCGCAGTCTTCAAAGCCAAGTCCAGGGCATTAATGACGGTGTACCTCACAATCTGCATTTCATCGACCACCTTTTTGGTGACCAATCCAGCCGCTTTAACCGCTGAACGTCCGGCGGAAGTCAGGTCACCACCCGACGCAAGACCCACGATGAGACTGTCGGGAAACCCTTCGGCGATAAGATTGGCGGCGTCTTCGATATCCTCGGTGATGGAGTCCTGGATCTTCTGAATCAGATCGTTGGCGAACTGAACCTTTTCCAAGACCTGGTCGGCCATCAGCATACTCTCCCTAACATCCCTGGCTTCATCGTAGTCGGCCACGCCAGCTTTGAAGACATCGATGGACTTTTGTATGACTCCCAAATCCCGGTAGACATCATTGATGTCATGTCGAAGTCGACCGTGCGCGGCGATCTGTTCGCTGATTGCTTGTTGAATCGCCCCGGGCGAAGCGCGTCGACTAACCCAACTCTTTGGCTTTTCAAAGAACCCATGATTGCCGATGTCCACCTTGAAAACAAAGTTCGTTCCCTTGGCAACTCCAGCCATATTGGTGACTACTTTTAGATACATTCCATTCCTCGGGAAACCGTCAGGAAGATGTGTTGGGTTGAGTGAGCTGACTAGTATCACCGGAAGATTGAAGCTTTTGCCGTGCGTAAAGTCACCGGTCGCCCAATTCACAGGAACATCTTGAATGTTAAACTCCCAAGCATGCCCCGCTGTTACTCTCTGCATCTCGGGGATGTCATACTCCGGTAAATCAACGTAGCTATAATGAATTAAGTCCGGTCCGGCATAACCCTGCCTGTAAAGATTTCCTGGTCCAATGTCGTCCGGATATGGCGTGCCGTAGAGTTCGATCAAGGAATTGGTGTAGGATTGCTCCTGCATGCCCAAGGCTGTCTGAAAATCGGCTAAGGAATCTTGTTCGGAACGTAAGAGACGCGTTACATCCTTGGCATCGTCAAACGCAGTCACCGCATTTCCCAAAGCTGCCGTTGCACGTTGATAGATTTGCTCAAAATGCGTGCCACCCACCACGCCAACCACCATGTTCGGATTCAAGTCAAAGACCATCCCGTCTTCCGGAATGCCCAGCGGAGAGAGGCCACCTTCTGCGTTGTCGAGGGTTGTTTGCAGCCCATCGGCCAGGATCGCCAATTCCCTGAGTTCAGGAACGGTGGTGCGATCCACTTTTTGGATTCCCTCGTGCGTCGATATCGGATCGACATCCGGAAGGATGGCATTGCCCACGATCCAATTTAAATAGGTCCCTTGTCCCACACGACTAGCCCAATGATCGAGGCCCCACGAGCGGACTGGATGTTTTGTTCCGCCGTCGGTGACGTTCACGTAGCTGCGTTGGCTGTTTTCCCGGGTCTGCGCAAATTGCTCCCACCCTGCCTGATGAACCGGTTGGAAATCCTTGCGCCAGGTCAGATCGAAGACTTGCCGACCTGCACGAGCCAGCGCCGCGGCAGCTGCGGCAAACTTACGTTCGTCCTGATAGTCCACCGAGACCGGCTTGCCCAACACGTTCACCGCCTCAATCCTGGGCACCCAATCAAAGTTCGCATTGTTCAACAGGGAATAATAACCCTTCATCGACGTCAGATAGTGCCCGTAGGCGTCTCCATGACCCTGTGGGTACATACGAGCCGCGTCCTCGGCGTTAATGATTCCGTCGGGGGATTGGTCGGGTTTTTCCTGGATGTTATAATTCAACGCATAGATCACTTCTCCAGCGTCGATGCCACGCGTATAATTCCAAATAAGTCGGTTGTAAACGGGTGTCACCTCAACGCCAGGAAGTAACACATCATCGCGACCTCGGAGAAGCGCGAGTTCTTCTTCCAGCAAGGAAGGCACCTGGCCTCGGAAAGCAAACAAAGCGGTGGCAATTTCACCATACGTCTTGTCGGCGGTGCCGATACCAATGGTCGGATTCGCGGCGTCAGCCCACGCCTCATTGCCAATCAACATGTACAAGTCCGAAAGGTACCCGGCAGCTAAAAGCAACGCATCGTTCGCAAACGCGTAATTGAATCCAGACTCAATGCTCAACGAACGGCCACGCCGCAACACAGTTTCATAAATCTCAATCAAACCGTAGTTATTGATCGTGTCCAGGTTAAGCGCCACATCCCCTTCCCAACGGCGTCCCGCTTGTGTGATAATACTCACATCGGTGTTCACCTGGTTGTTGAAGAGATTATTGATCCGCTGGTTGAACGGATTGATGCCGGCCAACACCCGCTTGATCCAACCTTCGGCGAGAGCGGGTACAGTCCATTCAGACCATTTCTCGAAGAGAGGATGGCCCTTGACCATCGGCCGGTAGCGCATGACGACATAATTATCCCCCAATGCCTGCACCCCCGCGCCTCCCAAGGTATAGCTAGGTATGTTGGTGCTGATCTTGGTCAGCGGCAAATATTGTGACATGGTTACATCGATGGAGGGTGGTAACCCACCCGCAGTTGCGGCGATTTTCCACTCATACTCGTATTCGTCGTAGCGTCCCGCGAGATCGCCCGAATGTTGGAACGTGACGTATTCACTCAGCGGGTTGGCTGAAGTGATGATCTTGAGTTCACCGCGGTTCAGTTTGCCGCCGACCTTAAAGATATGCATGGCCACGGGATCCCCCGATTGGGTAAACGCCGTGCCACTGGCCTCCAGCAGGGTCACGTAGCCACTGCCAGGGCCGGCCGCTGTCAATGCATACGAATCCACGGCGATATTGTCATTATCCACTTCAGCCAATGCCCCAACCCCTCTCGGTCGTGTTAGCGCAGGATTGCGAATGTAGGTCCCAAGCTGGAATGGATTTTCATAGTAGGTATACACCGCTGTGGTTAGTTCATTCACCAACTCCTTCCACTTGAGATAGTTGACGGTGTCATTTGTGGGACAAAGACCAATTACCGAGTCGAGATCCAAACCTCGCAACACGTTCAGTTGCAGATAGCTCTCTCCCAAAATTTCGTTCTTGAATTCCCCGATCAGCGCTAATTGCCCCTTCGATCCCCGATTAGGATCGACGAATACACGCGTCGCCAGGTGTGGCGGCAGATTGGGGAAGTAGTATTTGCCTTGATAGAGTTCAGTCTTCACGCCCGCAGGTATCTTTCCGGTCACAGCGAAATGCTTGGTGATATCCGCGAACTTGGCTCGAGTCGGATCGTGCAGCACAACGCTCGGGGCTCTGGTGGGTAAATTCGCTGCTATCGACTGCTGATAAAGCACGTGAGCCGTCTTGAAATCGCGCACGCCGGGCAAGTTGAACGCGGGCTTGGTGAGCGTCGCTGCGAATGGCAAGGTGGGCACGGGTTTCCCGCTGTCTTTGGGGTCGCGCACCGGCCAGATCGGACGATAGACGATATCAAGCGCCTTGGTTTCTTTGGCTGCCGCATCTCCAAGGAAGGCACCAGTCGCCGAATCAAAGGGCCGCAAGTAAGGAACAATGCTACCAACGGCCGGTGGATTCGTGATACCGGGCCAAGCAAAACTGGGCAGCGTTTTGTAGTAATAACGCAAGGTGAAGCTATTCGCAGGAACAGGCGAGGCGGCGAGGAACGGCGGTCGATTGGTATACGTAATGACACTACCAGTATAGGGGTTTTTACTCACCAATTGCAGAGGGGCCTGCATTAATGCTGGGCCACTGGCAACGATTGCCAACGTGAGTTTGTTGGTCACTGCAGCGAGGTCGTAGATGTCACGAACCACGATTTCCACCACACTCGTACCGATATTCGCTTTCGCTGGAACCCCTCTCAGACTCAATCCATTCAAGGAAATCCAGTTTGGAGCATTGGCCAGCCTGAGCCCAAGGTACTCGTCCTGACGCGAAACATGGATCGTGAAGTCGAATGGCACTCCGACAACGGCAGTCGCGACCGTCAAAGGAGTAAACTTGTCGTCCGTGGCATTATATGTCCCCACGTGCAAGGGCTGTAATCCCGCGTTCGGCCCACGATAAACCCAAAAATCATGGTTGCGATCTCGGTATGTAAAAAACTGGTAGTGTCCGAAACCGCCATTGGCATCGGCAGGAGTCCAACCACCCGGAAGATCCCCACCCTTGTCAACGTGCGGTTCGGTGTTGTAATTGAACGCAGTATCTCCGCTCCCTTCCACGGGTTTCGGCAGGAAATTCAGGGGTGGGGGCGGTTGTATCAGTTGACCCGCTGGCACGATGTAATCAAACACCCAACCGGCTTTTGGTTTTTCACGAAGCACCTTGAAACTGGCCATCGCCGGGCGTCCATCGGGGGCCTTAAAATCCAACAGTACGAACGGATCCGAGGAGTATTCGTTGTTGCTCTGCGTCGTGATATTCAAGTCATCGCGAGTCGCATAGGGTGTTCCACCGGACATGATCGCGTGCTCCTCGTTGGGATTGTAGCCCGGTAACGTCTTAACATTTTGCGCGTAGATGGTACCCAAGGCTTCCGACGTGCTGAGGCCAGTCCCGCCGAGTTTGCTGGCGAGAACAATTTCCCTTGGATTGGTGGGCCATTTGATTGTGTAACGCCCCATGACAGCGGGCCAGTAGATGGGCTTGAAGCCCAGCACTCCATTGCCCGCATTGAGCCCCGCACTAGCGGCATTCGGCCGAAACCACCAGACTTCCAGACGATTGCCATCCGGAATAGCATTCACTGGAATGATCGAGCCGAGGTTGGCTGCTTCAAATCCAACGACAAATGGATCAGTGTAGGCCGTCGGATTGAATGAGATCCCGATGACCTGATTGACATAACCAGCGAGGTGAGCCTGACCTGGGGCACTCCCAAATTCTCCAGCAGGAGGATTGATTCGCTCACCGACGGCCACCGTCTGGTTCACGATGCGCGGGGCCTTCAATTCATCCGGCCAAACGAAGGTGACGCCATTCCACGCGCTCAAGTTGGTCGCGATGCTACTGGCGGCGAAATTGGTCGCTCTCAAGTTGTTTTCAAACCAGGAAAAAACTCGCTCAAACCCAATTTCCTCGCCCGAGTTGAAACGAAGCAACGTCCGATGAGCGGGCTGAGTGGCGTCCAGGAACGTATAAAATTTGAAATCGGGAGTAAACTTGGCACGCGGGAAATCCAATGGATCCTGATATTCGATGACTGGCGCATTGACCGGCTCCAACACGACGGCGCTTTTCTGTGCCTCGAGGTCGGTGGCCACGGCAGGGCGGACGTACAGGCTGTACTTGTCGACGGCCATTGGCCAAACCAGAGTATATCGACCAAATAACTTCGACCATCGTAGACCTGCCTCGCCGGTTTCCATCCAGTGAACGAGGTAATCGTTCATGTTCTGTGTTTCGCGCGTCGCGTAATACTCGACACGCTCTGACCCGTTCACGTTGTGTTGAAACGCAAAGGATAAACCGGTGACTTTCCTCAAAGGCTCTGGTTGGAGCTCGTCAACACTGCCACCCCCGGGGGGAATAATTCGCTCACCCAGTTCGACCGTGACATCCGATGGAATGGCTTGTTTGGAGACTTCGACGATTTCGGTGCCCAAAGGTTCAAAGGTCACGCCATCCGAGCGCAGGTCACCCAGCAGCTCAACAAAGACACGGCCTTCGGCATTGTAGGCATAAATGCTTCCTTGCTGTTGTTCGTACCAGAGGGTTCTGAGTTCTTGAAGAGTCGAATTGGTGCTTCCATCCGTGGGGTTGCTGCTGCCGACCCCTGCATACTCCCTGGAGACGGCCTTCGGAAAGCTGTTGTTGTAGACGATATTGACGGCACCAACACGTGCCGTGGGCACCACAATCGGTTTCCCGATGTGCTGGAATTCTTTTTGGGTCCAATACATTTTCCTGGGAGGCTTCACGGCTGCGCCGGAAACAATGTATTGCTCAGTATATAGAAGGAAAATATTGGCGCCATTGGTTATAAAACTCGCAGTCCCCTTGAAGTTTTTGTACCCCACCGGCATATTCGCCGCAGTATAAGGAGCGGCTTTGATCCAGGTAATCTGCATAGGCCCGGTTTCAGTGGCATACACCAATCGAGCATGGGGGCTCCAATAGTAACCGGAATTGTTGTGCCCATTGGCCGCATAGGGGTCCGGTAACCAGTAACTCGAAGCATTGGGTCCGGTCAAAAGGGACCCGCTATGATCTGTAATAGGTGGTGCCACAACGGAACCGAAAGAAAATGACGACTGCCGACTCAAATAAGGAGCCCCAATGACGGCGCGACGAAGCACGACCGTCACAAGTTTCATGTGGAGCCCCACGGGCAGTTGCATTTCCAATGCCAGATCACCCGAAAACGCGGTCGTTCCAGCCTTCAGTGCCTGTGAATTTTTCAATTTAACCAATGAATCCTCTCTGAGGCCGGGACTACCAGCAAATGATATGAATCCACGAAATTGCCCTGAGGTTGGGAGCCCCGCGAGTGAGCTGGATTCAGTGGTCGTCGGCATCTGGCCGTTGGAACCAGCCGGACTATTAATAGTCTTCGAGATGGGGACTCCTCGTGCGCTTTGGAAATTGTAAGTGGTCAGGAGTTGGCGAATTTCGATGGGGATGGCGAGTTGGGCAACCGCGGTTCCGCCACCTAACAGCGCCGTCAACCAAATCACTGCCACGCCGAGCGTTTTTAGGAAGGGTTTCATGATGGCATGCAAAACAAGTTAATAGAGGACCGATGCCTAGTTGGCCTGTGCGGTGAATCCACACAGCAACCAACCAACCACAACTGTCTTACTTGGCGTTGGACGCAGTAACGGTTCCTTTCGCAAGACGGCTCCGGAGCTCTTTGTTAGCTTGGATGATCTCCGTCATCTGGGCTTTAAGATCCGCAATTTCCGAGTCGTGCTGCTTTTTGAGTTCCTGAACTGCCTTGATCGCGATGATCGCAAAGTGGCCATAACCCACTGAGAGCCAGTTTTCCTTGCTATCAGGATCTTCATTTTCTGTAACCATCTCCGGGAACAGGGGTTCCAGCTCTTGGGCGATCACACCAAGCATCGGGCGTGAATCCGCTTCAGATGTCTTCCAGCGGAAATTGCGCACTCTGACTTTGAGGGCACGCTCCAACATAGGTTCCGCATCCACGATATCCTTCTTTAGCTTGCGGTCCGAGTCGAAATCCCAATTGTTATCGCCATTATATATGGCGTGGCTGACGCCGGTATACCAATCGCTTCTGTTCACGGTGAGAATGACCGCTGCCTCGGTTCGATATAATTTAGCATATCTCCCGTCCGCCCGGTTCAGTTGGATTTTCGGTTCCACCTGGTTATTGACATGCAAACCTGTCGCATTGATCCCCGCAGTTTCCACAAACAACCCGCCGGTTTCATAGCCAAAGGACACACCGGTACCTACATCGGCGTGACGTATCTGTAACCTACCGGGCCCAATGCCGAATCCAAAGTATGAGTTTTCGGTGGTGCCCCACAGACAAATCTTGGGGCCCTCCGTATTTTCAAATGTGAGTGGAAGCATCGCTGACCGACCCTGCAATCCCATGTAACCGCGAGAGTCGATCGTGACTTTGGGTGTCCATGTTCCGATTTGGTTAAAGCCGCCACCACCCGTGGTTCCGACCACAAATTTATCCCTCGACTCGTTATCATCACCAATATTCATTCGCAATTCAGAAGCGTTTACGCTGACGTTGTATCGCGCTATCCATAGAGGGTCAGTGTTGTCGCTTTCAAAGCCTCCAATAAACGCTGGACCTCCCGAAAAGACCACCGCTTGACCGTATCCCGCAACCGCATCCGTTTTCATTTCAGTGCTTAATGCGCCGACTCGGACATACCCGGCAAACGTGTTAGTCTGGTCTCGTCGAGCAACAGAGCCACTGAGCCTCGCCTCAGGCAATAGACCAGTTAACTGCTGGGCATTCAATCCGCTCAGTTTCGACCCATCACCCACTAAAGCTTGTGCGGTGATCATTCCATTTACCCTGATGGCGTTCAACGATTCTCGATCGTTGGTAGCATCGATGGTGATTAAATCGATTCCATTTGGCTTGACCAACTTGAGTGCCTGTTGCGCTTGTTGCGCTAAGAAGGCATAGGGCGACGTCAAAAACTGCAAGCTCGGTAGAATATTCACATCCGTATTTCCAGGGCCTATTCCTTTAACCTTAATGGCGATGTAACGTTGGGCTGCTCCCTGCCCCTTGAACAAGGCCGAAAGGGCTGGCCTGGGCTCTCTATCAACCATCGCGCCTTCACCTAACAAGACACTGAAGTACCCTTTGTCCACCGTCACAGTCTGCTGCTCGACCCAGAGAGACTTTCCATCAGTCCCGTCTTTGATCGTGAAAACCACGTCATAATTCTTAGGCGAACTATTGCCCAGTATGGTCCCGTTCGCATCGACCAAAAATCCCTGGTAGGTCATACGTTCGGGAGGATCGGTGTTGGCTTGACCGAACACCGGAGACATCTGCAGGGCACAGGTTCCCAGCAGAACGACGGTCAACGCGGCCCACAGCGGTGCCACACAAGAATGGAAGCGTTTCATGGCATTAGGGAATGACGACTGGATGGTTGGACGAGAAGGGAACTGAAGGTTGGCATTCATCGGGTGTTAAAAAGGGGATGGAAATTTTGGACGAACGTGAGTTTCAAGGAGTTTGGGTTACTGTCGCGACGTCGGAGATTCGGTTCAGAGTAAAGATTCCGCGTACCTGTAAAGTACGGGTATGACGGGTCGCACTGACTATGGCCGCCGAAGCGGCATCATCATTGAAGTCCCAATAGGCAATCAGGCCCTTGGCCGCCGGCAAAGCCGACGGGAGCGTGCCACCCTTTAAGGCGGCAGCATCGGCAAGAGTCAGCTCTTTGCCGAAGACCGCGTAGTCATCGATGATGGCCTTGGTCATTTCGCCACCATTCGAGCCGGAACCCATGTAGAACGCATTATGATCGGTTCTCAGAGGATTCGTGCTGTCGCCGTTGAGGAACAACTTACCGTCGATGTAGATGTTCTTCTGTGAAC
>SXGS01735927.1_pt1 | contig 13851 bp, 10 predicted proteins | sample 3174681 | NCBI WGS metagenome assembly SXGS01 (sample SAMN11356861, study PRJNA531348) | freshwater metagenome | isolation source: freshwater sample F1-80 | place: China: Fuxian Lake, Yuxi | collected 2017-12-25
CCGAACCTGCCGGGTTCAGTCATCGCGCGGCGCGTACTGACCCCACTCGACCTCGAGCGGACGCTCGGCATCACCGAGGGCAATATTTTCCATGGCGACCTGTCGCTGGAGCAGATGTACTTGCGCCGCCCCGTGCCGGGTTGGGCGCGCTATCGCACGCCGCTCGCCGGACTCTACCTCTGCGGCGCGGGCACTCACCCGGGCGGTGGGGTCACCGGTGCGCCGGGCTACAACGCGGCGCATCAGCTGCTGCGCGACCGTGGCTGAGGGCGGCTGACGCCGGTGTATGCTCGGCAGCGTGAACCGCACCGCTCGACCGCTCGCCCTCGCACTGCTCACGCTACTCGCCGGCTGCGCGAAGGTCGGTACGCCGGTGGCCGCTCCCGACGGCGACAGCGTCGCCGTGCAGTGCGGTGCGCTGATCGACGGGCTGGCTGACAAAGCAACCGGTCCGGCCACCGTCGTGATCCGCGATGGCCGCATCGCCGCGATCGAGCCGGGCCGGCAGCGTCCCGCAGCTTTGCCTGTCGTCGATCTCACCGGCTACACCTGCTTGCCCGGCCTCATCGACCTGCACGTCCACATCACAGAAGAGCCCGAGTCCATGCTGGACCTGGCGGTGTATTACCGCCGCAGCGTGGCGGATGCCGTCGCCCTCGGCCGCGTCTTCGCCGAGCGCACCCTGAACGCCGGCTTCACCACGGTGCGCAACGTCGGCAACTACGTCGCCTGGGCGGACCGCGCGCTGCGCGACGAGATCGATGCGGGCCTGACGCCCGGTCCGCGCATGCAGGTGGTCGGCTACTACCACACGATTCCCGGCGGCGGCGGCGAAATCGTCTTCGCTGATCGTCCCGACGTCGAGATCCCCGAGCACGTTCGCCAGGGCGTGGCGCGCGGTGCCGATGCCTTTCGCGCGAAAGCCGAGACCGCAGTCGCGGGGGGAGCCACGGCGTTGAAGGTCATCGCATCCGGCGCCGTGCTGGCTCCCGGCGGCCAGCCGGGCGCCGTCGAGATGAACGTCGAGGAGATCCGCGCCGTCACCGAGGTCGGGCATGCCCACGGGCTGAAGGTGATCGCGCACGCGCACGGCGCGCAGTCGGTCCGCGACGCCATCGAGGCCGGCGTCGACTCCATCGAGCACGCCTCGTTGATCGACGAGGCCGGCATCGCGCTCGCCCGCGAGCGCGGCGTCGCGCTGGTGATGGACGTGTACAACGGCGACTACATCGACACGGAGGGTCGCCGCATGGGCTGGCCCGCGGAATATCTGCGCAACAACACCGACACCACCGAGGCGCAGCGCCAGCGCTTCACACGGGCGCACGCCGTCGGCGCCGTGATCGGTTATGGCACGGATGCCGGCGTCTTTCCGCACGGCGACAACGCCCGGCAGTTCCCGATCATGGTCGAACGCGGGATGACGGCCATGGAGGCGATCCGCTCCGCCACCTCCGTCGCCGCGCGCATCCTGGGCTGGGAGGACCGGGTGGGCGCATTGGCTCCCGGCCGCTACGGCGATCTCATTGCGGTACGTGGCGACCCGCTTGCCGACATCTCGCGACTACGGGACGTCGCGGTGGTGATCAAAGGTGGCCTGGTCGTGAAGCCGCTGCCGCAATGACCGGCGTCGGCATGCCCGTCCGCTATCGCATCCTCGGACTGCTGTTCGTCCTCAGCTTCGTCAACTACCTGCTGCGCAACAACCTGTCCATCGCGCAGCCTGCCATCAGCGCCGAGTACGCGTTCTCGGCCACGCAGTTCGGGTGGATCTACTTCGGCTTCAATGTGGCGTACACGCTCTTCCAGGTGCCGAGCGGCGTATGGGGCGATCGCTTCGGCCCGCGTCGCGTGCTTGCGTTCGCGGCCCTCGCCTGGGGCGTGTTCACCGCCCTCACCGGATTCCTGCCAGGCATTCTCGTCGCCTCGGGCACCGGAGCGCTGGTGGCGCTCATTGCCGTGCGCGCGGTGATGGGCGTGGCGAATGCGCCGATGTTTCCCGTGGCTGCCGGTGCGTTCTCGCGCTGGTTTCCGGTGGGGCACTGGGGGTTCCCGAACTCGGTGCTGAGTTCGGGGTTGACGCTCGGACAGGCGGCCGTGGGCCCCGTCGTGGCGCTCCTCATTGCGGCGTTCGGCTGGCGCGCCTCGTTCTACTGGCTCGCGCCGGTGGGCCTGCTGGCGGCGGCCTGGTGGTGGACCTACGGCCGCGACTCGCCGGCCGAGCATCGTGCCGTCCCGGCGGCAGAGCGTCAGCTGATCGACGCCGGCCGTCCGCCGCCCGAGCCCGCGGTGCCGGGGGCGTGGCGTGTGGTGCTCCGCAACCGCAACGTGTTGTTGCTCGCGGCCAGCTACTTCTCGATGAACTACACCTTCTACATCTTCTCGAACTGGCTCTACACCTATCTGGTCGACGAGCGCGGCTTCACGATGCTTGCCGCCGGGTTCCTTTACGCGCTGCCATTCATCGTGGGTGCCGTACTGGCGGCAGTGGGCGGCGCCACCTGCGACTGGCTCTGCGGACGCGTCGGCATGCTGTGGGGCTGCAGGGCGCCGGCGATTGCCGGACTGCTGATGGTGGCCTGGCTGCTGTTGGCGGGGGCCGCCGCGCCGAACGCCTATGTCGCGGTCGCGCTGCTCTCCCTCTGCTTCGGCTTCACGCAGTTCACCGAAGGTGCCTTCTGGCAGGGCACGACCGCGGCTGCCGGGCCGCACACGGCAACCGCAACGGGCGTGCTCAATACCGGTGGCAACCTCGTCGGTTTCCTTGCGCCGCTCGTAGGGTATCTCGTGGACACGACGGGCTGGTGGTCGGCATTGGCGACGGGCTCGGCGTTTGCCGTGCTCGCGGCGCTGCTGTGGTTGCTGGTGCGGGTGGGCGAGCGATGAGCCCTCGGCAATCGCTCGTCATGGCGGTGCTGTTGACGGTCGCCGTTGCCGCCACTGCCACCGCGAAGCCGCGCGCCCGCGATCTCGGCGTGCCCTTCACCGGTACACCCGGGGCGTTGAACGCGATTACCGACGTGGCCGGCGTGGAAGTCGGGCACACGACGCTCGTGAGCGGCAGTGGCAAGCTCGTTCGCGGCGTTGGGCCCGTGCGCACTGGTGTTACTGCGGTGCTGCCGCGCGGTCGCGATATCGCGGCGAATCCGGTTTTCGCTGCCTGGTTTTCATTGAACGGCAATGGCGAAATGACCGGCACCACCTGGGTGGAGGAGTCCGGACAGCTCTACGGCCCCGTAATGATCACCAACACGCACAGTGTCGGCGTCGTGCGCGATGCGGTCATCGCGTGGGGGGTCGCCAGGCTGAACAACGACGACGACGACAGCTTGTCGCTACCCGTGGTTGCCGAGACCTGGGACGGCTGGCTGAACGACATCAACGGCTTCCATGTGAAGCCCGAGCACGCCGTTGCCGCGATCGAAAGCGCCGCGCCGGGTCCGGTGCAGGAAGGCAGCGTCGGCGGCGGCACCGGCATGATCTGCTTCCATTTCAAGTGCGGCATCGGCACCGCCTCGCGCCGCGTCCGCGAGGTGGGTCAGGACTGGACGCTTGGCGTCCTGGTGCAGTCCAACTTCGGCAGCCGGCGGCAGCTTGTGGTGGCGGGCGTGCCGGTCGGGGAGGCCATTACCGAAAATCCGGCCTACGTCGAGCCGGGGACCGTGAACGAGGACGTCGACACCGGCTCGATCATTGTCATCGTTGCCACCGACGCACCATTACTGCCGCACCAGTTGAAGCGCATCGCGCGGCGCGCCGGTCTCGGGATCGCCCGCACCGGGAGTACGGCGAGCGATTGGTCTGGTGACATTTTCATCGCGTTCAGTACCGCCCCGCTGCCGGTCGCCGGGGCGAAAGCGCCAGTAGGCGTGCGGATGCTGCCGAACGAGTCGATGACGGCGTTTTTCCAGGCGACGGTGGAGGCGACCGAGGAGGCCGTGATCAACGCGCTGGTCGCCGCCGAACCCATGACCGGCGTGAATGACCGCTACGTCATGGCCCTGCCGCACGACCGCCTCCGCGCGCTCCTCAAGCACCACCGCCGCCTCGCGCCCCCCCGCTGACCGCGACGGGATGCTTCGGGTATAAAGGCGGGTAACCATGACCGCCGACACTGCAACACTCTCCGCTGCCGACCTGGCCGCGACGCGCCGCCCGGTCGACGAGGCATCGACGCTGCCGGCCGCGGCTTACGTGTCGGATCAGGTATTCGCGCTGGAGCAGCGTGGGCTGTTCGGCAAGAGCTGGCTCTGCGCCGGGCGTGAAGCGGACATCCCGGGCGTGGGGGATTATTTCCTGCGCGAGGTGGCGGGCGAATCGGTCGTCGTGACGCGCGGCGCGGCCGGTGGCGTGCATGCCTGGCATAACGTCTGCCGTCACCGCGGTTCGCGTCTGCTCGACGAGCCGCAGGGCCGCGGCCTGAAGCGCGTGCTCTGCCCCTATCATTCCTGGACCTACGAGCTCGACGGCCGGTTGCAGCAGGCACCCGGCATCGCCGCGGGCGACGCACGGCTGCGCGGTCGCGGCCTGGTCCCCGTGCGCGTCGGCCTGCGCGATGGCTTCATCTGGCTCAACCTGGACGCCGATGCACCGCCGCTCGAACAGGCGCTCGCCGACCTGCCCGACTTGAGCCGTTTCCGCATGGGCAGCCTCGTCTGCGGCAAGCGCATCGAGTACGACGTCGCCGCCAACTGGAAGCTGATCTGCGAGAACTACAGCGAGTGCTACCACTGCCCGAACGCCCATCCGCAGCTGCACCGGATCAGTGACCTGATCGCCCGCAGCAACCGGCCCAACCAGTCCGGCGAGTGTTTCAATGGCGGGCCGATGCTGATGCGCGAGGGTGTGCAGACGATGTCGATGAGCGGCCAGTCGACGTTGCCGCAGATCCCGGGGCTCACGGCCGACGACCACCGCTACGTCTACTACTACGTCGTCTATCCGAACCTGCTGCTCAGCCCGCATCCCGACTACGTGCTCACGCACACCGCGTGGCCGCTCGCGCCGGGCCGCACCCGCGTCATCTGTGAATGGCTGTTCACGGTCGAGGCGGTGAACCAGCCCGGCTTCGATCCAGCGGACGTCGTGAACTTCTGGGACGTGACCAATCGCCAGGACTGGCAGCTCTGCGAGCGCACACAGCGCGGCGCGCAGTCGCGCGGCTTCCGGCCGGGGCCCTATGCGCCGGTCGAGGATTGCGTGCATGTGTTCGACAGCTGGTACGCGGGGAAGATGGCTGCGTTGATCTGAAGCGGGGAGTTCGATGAACAAGAACAACAAGGGACTGATGGAGCGGCTGGCGGCGGGCACCGTGCTCGGCGACGGCGGCTATCTGCTCGAACTCGAGAAGCGTGGCTGGGTCCGCGCCGGGCCCTTCACGCCCGAGGTCGTGCTCGAGCACCCCGAGGCCGTGCGCGAATTGCACCTGGAGTTCCGCACCGCGGGCGCCGAAGTCCTGCAGGCACTCACGTTCTATGCCAGCCGCGAGAAACTCGCGACCGTCGGTCTCGACGGGCGACTCGACGAATTGAACCGCCAGGCCGTGCGGCTCGCACGCGAGGTGGCCGGGAACGATGCACTGGTGGCCGGCAACCTGGCGCTCACCTGGCTCTACGACATGAAGGACCCGAAGTCCCACGACGCCGTGCGCGCGCAGTTCGACGAGCAGCTCGCGGGCCAGGTGGGCGAGGGCGTCGACTTCATGATCGGCGAGACGTTCTCCTTTCTCGGCGAGGCACTGCTCGCGACCGAGCGGGCAAAGAAGAGCGGCCTCCCGGTGATGATCACGATGTGCTTCGAGAACGAGGACGTCACACCTGAGGGGTACACGCCTGCCGACTGCGCGAAGCGCCTGGTCGACGCCGGCGCCGACGTCGTCGGCATCAACTGCCTGCGCAACCCCGAGCACACGCTGCCGCTGATGAAACAGATGCGCGCGGCGGTTTCCACGCCGCTCGCCTGCCAGCCGGTGGGTTACCGCACCGCGCCCGGCAAACCTGATTTCACCAGCCAGCCCGAGTTCCCCACACAGCTCGATCCGCTGCAGCTCTCGCGCGCCGAGATGGCGCAGTTCGCCGTCGATGCCCGCGAGATGGGGATCGAGTACATCGGCGGTTGCTGCGGTGTCGTCGCGACGCATATCCGCGAGATGGCGCGCCGGCTCGGCAAGCTGGCCGAGGACCAGCGGCCGTGGCGCGTGAACTACGATCGCCCGACCTCGGCAACCGAGTACTACGGACATCGTATCGAGGAAAAGGGCCAGGCAAAGGGCAGCAAAGGCGCTTGAACCGCTATGACGCCATCGTCGTCGGCGCGGGTCACAACGGCCTGACCAATGCCGCCTTCCTCGCGAAGGCGGGTCTCAAGGTGTTGCTCCTGGAGCGCAACCCCTGGATCGGCGGCGCCTCGGTCAGCCGCGAGTTGCACAAGGGCTGGATCTACTCCAACTGCTCCTACGTCTGCAGCCTGCTCCGGCCCGAGATCTATCGGAGTCTGAACCTCGCGAAGTACGGGCTCCAGATCGTGCCCTACGGTGGCGGCGTGATGTTCACGCGCTCGGGCGACATCCTCGGCAGCTACCCCGACAAGGACATCATGCGGCGCGAGATCGCGCGCTTCAGCCCGCGCGATGCGGATGCCTACCTGCGCTACTCGCGCGACAACATGCGCCAGTGCCGGTTCATCCGGCCGCTCCTGATGCGTACGCCGCCTGATCCAACCTCGCTGAAGCCGCGCGACCTGCGCGAGCTGCTCCACATCGGCCGTGAGTTCGCCAAGCTCGACGAGGGCACGATCCACGACATGATCCGCTTCTACACGCTCAGTATTGCGGACTATCTCGGCGAGTATTTCGAGTCGGATGTCGTGAAGGCGACGTTCTCGGGCAGCGGCATCATCGGTACGGCGCTCGGCGTGTGCTCGCCCGGCACGGCCTATGTGCTGCTGCACCACCAGATGGGGGACGTGGACGGCCAGGCCGGCGCCTGGGGCTTCGCGCGCGGCGGCATGGGCGCCATCGCCAAGGCACTGGGCGATGCGTTCCTGGCGAACGGCGGCGAGATCCGCACCGACGCACCGGTCGCACGAATCGTCGTGCGCGGGGGCAAGGTCACCGGCGTCGCCCTGGAGAACGGGGACGAGTACAACGCGCCGGTCGTGGTGTCGAACCTTGATCCGAAGCGGACCTTCGGCAAGCTGATGGACCAGAAGGACCTCACACCCGAGTTTGCGGCGAAAGTGAAGAATTTCCGCATCCGGGGCTCGTCGGGGAAGCTCAACATCGCGCTCGACGGGTTGCCCGAGTTTCCCGCACTCGGCAAGGACAACCCGCTGCACGCGGGTGACATGCATTTCGTCGACTCCATCGAGCGCATGGAGCGGGCCTATGACGACTGGAAGGCCGGCACCTGGTCCAGGGATCCGTACCTCGACCTGCTGATACCGTCGCTGACCGACCCGACGATGACGCCGCCCGGCAAGCACATGATGTCGGTGTTCGTGCAGTACGTGCCCCCCAAGGTCGAGGGTCGCGACTGGACCGACGCCGACCGCGACGCCTTCCGCGAGACCGTGTTCCAGCAGATCGAACGCTACAGCCCGAACTTCAGGAGCCTCGTGCTGCACGCGGAGGTGCGCACGCCGAAGGAACTGGAGAACGAGGTCGGACTCACCGAGGGCAACATCTTCCAGGGCGAGCTCACCATGGACCAGTTGCTCTTCAACCGGCCTTTCCCGGGCTTCGCGCAATACCGGGGTCCGGCGCGCGGTCTGTACATGTGCGGCTCGGCGACGCATCCGGGCGGCGGCGTGATGGCTGCTCCGGGCGCGAATGCCGCGCGCGAGGTGCTGATGGATCTGCGCCGCCCCGCCACCGTGCCGGAGGGCTGGAGCGATGACTGACGTCATTCTCATCGGCGCCGGCCACAACGGACTCGTGTGCGCGGCTGACCTCGCCCGTGCCGGGCGCAAGGTGCTGGTGCTCGAGGCGGCAGCGCAGGTGGGCGGCGGCGCCGTGACGCGCGAGTTTGCGCCCGGGTTCCGGGTGTCGTCGGTGGCGCATCTGCTTTACGGCCTCGATGCCGGCATCCGTGCCGATCTCGCGCTTGATGGACACGGCCTCGAGTTCTCGAACACGGCACTGCGCACGGTGGCGCTCGCGGAACAGGGCGCGCCGCTGATCCTCGATGGCGCTGCGGTGGTATCCGGCGAACTGTCGCCGGCAGATCGCGCAGCGCTTGCGACCTTCTGGCCGCGGCTGCTGCGCTTCGCCGCGGTGCTCGGCGCGCAGCACGGTCGCCCGCCACCGCGGCTCGCCTGGACCGATCTCGGTGGCGCCTGGCCTGCCGCGCGGCTCGCGCTCGACATCCGCCGGCTCGGCCGTGACGACATGCGCGAGTTCCTGCGCATCGCCGCCATCAACATCCACGATGTGCTCGAAGAGCAGTTCACGAGCCCGCAGCTGAAAGCGGTGTTCGCGCTCGATGCCGTGCTCGGCACGCGCGCCGGGCCCCGCTCCGGCAACACGGTACTCGCGTTGCTGCACCGCTTGAGCGGTGGGGGCGCGCTGGCGCAACCAAGGGGCGGCATGGGCGCCGTGACTGCGGCGCTCGCCGCTGCCGCACGCGCCGCCGGCGCCGAGATCCGCACCTCTTGCACGGTCACGGCGATCCGCATGACGGGTGATCGCGTCGCCGGCGTCACGCTCGCGGGCGGGGAGACCCTCGACGCGCCCGTCGTCATCTCGAACGCGGACCCGAAGACAACGCTGCTCAAGCTCCTCGGTGGCCGCCACCTCGAGGCGGGCTTTGCGCGTCGCGTCGAGAACATCCGCGCGATCGGCACGGCGGCGAAGCTGCACCTGGCGCTCAACGGGCTGCCGTCGTTCCGTGGGCTGCCTCCAGCGCACCTCGGCGACCGGCTGCTCCTCGCGCCGGATTCAGACTACGTCGAGCGCGCCTTCAATCACGCCAAGTACCGCGAGCACTCGGTTGCACCGGTGATGGAAATCACGCTGCCGACGGTTGCCGATCCCTCGCTCGCTCCGCAGGGTCAGCATGTGCTCTCGGCGATCGTGCAGTACGCCCCGAGCGACCTCGCGGGTGGCTGGGACGCGGCCAAGCCGCGCTTCCAGGAACTGTTGCTGGCGACGCTCGAGCGCTACGCACCCGGCATCGGCAGGCTGGTTCGCGCAGCCGAACTCCGCACTCCTGCGGATCTCGCCATCGAGACCGGCGCGTACGGCGGCCACTGGCACCACGCGGAGCTCGCCCTCGACCAGATGCTGATGCTCCGTCCCGTGCCCGGTGCCGCGCACTATGCCGCCCCGGTCAATGGTCTCTGGCTCTGTGGCGCCGGTGCGCACCCCGGTGGTGGCGTCATGGGCCACGCAGGCCGCAACGCGGCCCGCGCCGTTCTGGCGTCGGAGGTCAGGCGATGAGAACCCGCGACCACTTCCAGACGGCGGTTTACCCTTCGCCCTTCCACGCGCGGACCTCGGCTGCGAACAAGCTGAATCTCTGGCACCGCTGGAAGGATTACACCGTCGCGGATGCCTACACCGACGTCTCGCTCGAGTACACGGCGATCCGCAACAGCGCGGCGGTGTTCGACCTCTCGCCGATGACCAAGCACCTCATCACCGGACCCGACGCGCTCGCGTTCCTCAATCGACTCGTCACGCGCGACGTCGCCAAGATCAAGCCTGGCCGTGTGGGCTATTGCGTGTGGTGCGACGACGACGGCCAGGTGATCGACGACGGCACGATCTTCCATCTGCGCGAGGGCGTATACCGGCTTTGCTCGCAGGAGCGGCAGCTCGATTGGCTGCTCACATCTGCGATCGGGTTCGATGTCACGATCCATGAGGATACGGACGACGTGGCGGCACTCGCGTTCCAGGGTCCGACGACGTGTGCCGTGCTGAAGAAGCTCGATCTGCCCGGCGTGGAGACGATCACGCCGTTCGGACTCCGTCACTATCCGTTCGCCGGTACCGAGCTCATGGTCTCGCGCACGGGCTTTACCGGCGATCTCGGCTACGAGCTCTGGATCGGCGCCGAGCACGCCGTGACCCTGTGGGATCGGCTCTTCGCCGCCGGCCGCGACCACGGCATACGGCCGATCGGCACGAACGCGCTCGAGATGAGCCGCATCGAGGCGGGCTTCATCCAGGCGGGCGTGGACTTCCTGCCGTCCGACCGTGCGGTGCGCCCCGATCGCACCCGCTCGCCCTTCGAGCTCGACCTCGCCCGCATGGTCGATCTCGACAAGCCGAACTTCACCGGGCGGCGCGCGCTCCTGGCGGAGAAGGCGCGTGGCTCGCGCTACCGGCTGGTGAAGCTCGACGTCGAGGGCAACAAGCCCGCGAAGGACGCCTTCATCTACGACGGGCGGCGCAACATCATCGGTACGGTCACTTCATCGCTCTGGTCGCCTGCTGCGAAGGCGAACATCGCGCTCGCCTCGGTGCGCATGCCGCACGGCGCGCCGGGCGACGAGCTCTACGCCGAGATCTACTACCAGAAGGAACTGAAGTGGGCGCGCACGATGGCGCGCTGCCACGTCGTCGAAGGCGCCTTCTTCGATCCGCCGCGCCGCCGCCAGACGCCGGCGCCGGACTGCTGAGCGCCGCCGTGTCAGTGCCCGCGCCCCGGGTGCTGATGATCCGGCCCGCGGCCTTCGGGCCGAATCCGGAAACCGCGGCCAGCAATGCCTTTCAGAGGCGGCCGCCGCCCGGCGACCTGCTGGCGCTGGCGCGCGCTGAGTTCGATGCGGCGGTCACGGCGCTGCGCGCCGCGGGCGTCGACGTCGTCGTCGCCGATGACACACCGCAACCGGTCAAGCCCGACGCCGTGTTCCCCAACAACTGGTTCAGCTCGCATCCCGACGGCACTGTCGTGCTGTACCCGATGGAAGCACAGAACCGGCGGCTGGAACGGCGTCGGGAACTGCTGGAGGATCTCGCGCGCCGCGGGCAGCTGCGCATGCAGCGCGTGATCGATCTCTCGCCGCTGGAAGCACGCGGGGAGTATCTCGAGGGTACGGGCAGCCTGATCATCGACCGTGCTGCCGGCCGGGCCTATGCCGCGCTGTCCAGCCGCACGCATTCTGCCGCGCTCGCGGAGTTCACGCGGGCAACCGGCCTCCAGGTGTCCGCTTTCCGGACGGCAGATGACGCCGGTCGGTCGCTCTATCACACGAACGTGATGCTGAGTCTTGGTGATCGATTCGCGGTGGTTTGCCTGGATGCGGTGCCGGATGCGGCGGAGCGCTCCTGCCTCGCCGCTGATCTGGCCACGGGTGGACGCGACGTGATCGGGATTTCGCGAGCCCAGATGCAGGCATTCTGCGGCAACGTTCTTCAGGTCGGCAGGCCGGGCGCGCGACCGGCCATCGCACTGTCGGCGACCGCCCATGACGCCTTCTCTGCCGGCCAGCGCGACCGACTGGCGACACACGGCGATCTGGTGCGGGTTACCATTCCCCTCATCGAGCAGGTCGGTGGCGGCAGCATCCGCTGCATGCTCGGGGAGCTCTATTGATGGTGCGCCGTTTCCATCCCGTACTGGTGCTTGCGGTCTCGCTGTTGGCCGCGTCGTGCGTGCGCGAGCGGACAGCCACGAGAGCCGACAACGAATTCCGCGACTGCCCCGATTGCCCCGTCATGCTCCGTATTCCACCGGGCCGATCGACAATGGGCTCGCCGCCTGCCGAGACCGACAATCGTGGCTGGCCGCCGCAGACGGGTGGCAACGAGCGGCCGGTGCACGAGGTGGCGATTGGCTACGCTTTCGCGCTCGGCAAGCACGAGGTGACGCGCGGCCAGTACGCGGCCTTCGTCGCCGCAACCGGTCGCACCGACACGGGCGGCTGTGTCGATTTCCGCGCCGGAATGGCCAATTCGCAGCCGGTCGCAACCCGCAACTGGGAAAAGCCGGGCTTCGAGCAGACCGACGAGCACCCGGCGTCGTGCGTGTCCTGGCAGGACGCGCAGGCCTACACGGCCTGGCTCGCCGCCAAGACCGGTCAGCCTTACCGGCTGCCGTCCGAAGCGGAGTGGGAGTACGCCGGGCGCGCCGGCGCGACCGCCATGTTTCCCTGGGGCGATGAACTTGGCGCGACCTGCACCTATGCCAATGCACGTGCCGCCGCCAACTGGACGCCGTCCAGGCCGGGGGAAGAGGGTCCGTTCCCCTGCGACGACGGTTACGAGAACTCCGCGCCGGTCGGCAGTTTCCGGCCGAACGGGTTCGGGCTGTACGACATGATCGGCAACGTGTTCGAGTGGACCGCCGACTGCAACCACACCGGGTTCGATGGCGCACCGGTCGACGGCAGCGCCTGGATCGACGACCCGGCCTGTGTGTTCCGCATCATGAAAGGCGGCTCGTTCGCCAACTCCCTGAGACAGGCGCGTTTGGCAGCCCGCGTCGGCCGGCCCGTGTCCGGGCGCGCGCCGATGCTGGGCTTTCGCGTCGCGCGCTCGCTCGATGGGGCCGGGCCCGCGGCGGCCGTCGCCGCAAGCGTGAGCGCGGTCGATGTTGCGGGCGTGCCGCCTGAGGATGTCGCGCTGTTCAACGCCCGCTGCGCGGCCTGCCATGTCGACGGCCGCAGTTTTGCCGGCGTGTATGGCCGCGACCAGGCCACGGTGGAGCAAGTGATCCGCGAGGGCGGTACCAATTCGATGAGCATGCCGGCCTGGGGCGCAGAACTCTCGGCGGACGAGATCCGCCGCCTCGCGGTATATGTGCGCCGCGCTGCGGGCTGGGAGTAGTGCCCGGATTTCGTCAAACGGGCGGCAGGCGCCAAGGCGAGCGGCCTTCTTTATAATGCGCCGCCCGCCAGACCCCGGAGTCCCAGCCGTGAACGCCGCCCCCGTCTGCCAGAATAAGCCTCTTACCGTCGCCGTCGTCGGCGCGACGGGTGCCGTTGGCCATGAGTTCCTCGCGGTCATGGCCCAGCGGAAATTCCCGGTCGGCACCCTGAAGCTCCTCGCCAGCCGGCGCAGCGCCGGCCAGAAGCTTGCCTACGACGGCCGCGAGCACGTCATCGAGGAACTCACGGACCGCAGCTTCGCCGGCGTCGACGTCGCGTTCTTCAGCGCGGGCGGCCCGATCAGCAAATCGCATGGGCCGATCGCCGCTGCCGCCGGCGCCATCGTCGTCGACAACAGCTCTGCCTTTCGCATGGATCCGGCCTGCCCGCTGGTCGTGCCCGAGGTGAACCCCGAAGCGCTCGCCGGTATCCGGCTGGGCCAGTCGGGCGGGGCCATCATCGCGAACCCGAATTGCTCCACCATCATCATGCTCATGGCAGTCAATCCGATCCGCCGCGCGGTTGGTGTGCAGCGGGTCGTCGTCAGCACCTACCAGGCTGCGAGCGGCGCCGGAGCAGCCGCCATGGAAGAACTCCGCCAGCAGACCGCCGATGTGCTCGACGGCAAGCCGGCGCAGCCGAAGATCTTCCCGCAGCAGTACGCCTTCAATCTCTTCAGCCACAACTCCGCGATGCAGCCCGATGGCTACAACCAGGAAGAGGTGAAGATGACGAAGGAATCGCACCGCATCTGGGCCGATGCCTCGGTCGGCATCACGGCCACCTGCGTGCGTGTCCCGGTCATGCGCGCGCATGCCGAGAGCATCAATCTCACGCTCAAGCAGCCGCTCAGCGAGGACGCCGCACTCGCGCTGCTCCGCAAGGCGCCGGGCGTCACCGTCGTCGACGATCGCGCCGCCAACCGGTTCCCGACCCCGCTCGACGCCTCGCATCAGGACGACGTCCTGGTCGGACGTGTGCGCAGCGACCACAGCCAGCCGGGCGGCATCGGGCTGAATCTCTTCGTCTGCGGCGATC
>SXGS01177402.1_pt1 | contig 13850 bp, 18 predicted proteins | sample 3174681 | NCBI WGS metagenome assembly SXGS01 (sample SAMN11356861, study PRJNA531348) | freshwater metagenome | isolation source: freshwater sample F1-80 | place: China: Fuxian Lake, Yuxi | collected 2017-12-25
CGCATCCGCCAACGCGAACGCTTCCGGAGCCGACAGAGGAATCAACATCCGACAACAGGCGGCGCAGCCTTTCTTGCAGGAGATCGCCGCGCCATGCGCAACCACGTCGCGCACCTCCAGCGCCTGCGCCGCCTCGTCGATGCGGCGCATGGATGAAACGAGCGTCGCGACCGGCACGAAGTGGAGCGGCACGTCCACAGGCACCGTGACCGGGCCGGCAGGAGTATGCACCGAGATATCGAGCCGCTCGACTGTCCGGTCTTCCGCCATGCTTCGTCTCCATACCCGTACGGATGCCGCCACGGTGCAGTCGGTCGCCGCCGGCAGGGGAACCTGCCGGCTCATCTTAGAAGAGGCTTTCGAGACCGGTCAAGCAGGGCGCTTGTTCGAGAGAGCCGCTGTCGGCAAGCCGCTCCCTGCCTCTACTGCTCCCGCACGACTTTGGGCTTGCCAGGGCGAGCCACGCTGCCGATAATGGCGCAAGCTCGGTCGGAGGACGACGATGCGGCTCACAGGACATCTCGCCGGCTTGTTGAAAGCCTATATGGCCGACTTGGTCGAACAGGCCAGTCAGGAAGCCCAGGCCAATGAGCCCTTTGGGTTCACCCCGGCTCCCTACCGGCCCGACCAGACGCTCTCCGATCTCTTGGCGATTCTGGACGACCGCATTGAGTCGGAGGGCGTCCAAGTCGGGCTTCCCGAAGGGTTCCTCCATCAGATGTGGACGGTCTGCAATGAAGCCCACGCGCATATCCGGGAGCAGGTATGGCTGGAGTCCGGCATCGCCCAAGGCGCGGCGTCGAAAGCCAGGACGCGCGAGATGACTTACCGGGCGCTGCTTGCCTACATCGAGAAACAGGCAGATTGAGCGGTCTGCTCTCGACCGGCCGCAGACTTTCGTCCGTTGGGCGGGATAATGCTCAGATCTTTCCGCTGATCCGGTAGAGCAGAGTTCCGACCAGCTCATTGATGGCCCACGTGCTTCTGTGCAAGGACTCAACATCTGGAAGCAGGTCGAAGAGATCACCATCCCATCCGTCCTCGATCCGGTCCCGACCCATGTAGGTGCAGGGATAAGGGGTGGCATCTAATCCTTGCTTGCGGAACAACCCTAATGCTCGTGGGATGTGATAGGCCGACGTGACCAGCAGGACCGAGCTTGAGCCCAAGATCTGCTTGGCTGCGACAGCGTTCTCATATGTCGTGCGCGAACGACCCTCGACAACCGTGGCTTCTGCAGGTATGCCGAGTCGAATCGCGAGCCGTTGCATTTCCACTCCTTCTTGAGGACCCTCGCCAAAGATGCTGGCATCGCCTCCGGCAAAGATGATGCGCGGGGCAAATCCTTTGACATACAGATCGGCTCCGCACATTGTCCGTTGCATGCTGGAAGGGGAAAGCTCATTGGTTGGCCGCAACGTTCCTTTGCCGGTTACTCCGCCCCCGAGCACCACGATGGCGTCAAATCTTTTTGACGTAGCGAGGTCAAACGGCGGGGCTTGCTCCTCAATCAGTCCCACCAGCCGATCGGCAACAAGCGGCGCGCCAAATATAAACAGGATAAGAAATGCGGCAAGCGCAAGAGAATGCTTCCAGCGGAGCCTCCTTGGCAAAGACTGCAAGCTTGCCAACAAAAGCAATGTCCCAAGAATGAATAGCACCCACGAAATGGGATACAGCCCGTACTTGGCTAGCTTGTAGAGACCATACAGAAACGGCGACATATCCACTGCAACGCCTTGTTTATCGAAGGAGACACCTTGCCCTCAGAGAGCATACACTCAGGACAAGGGCCAGACAAGAAACAGATTCTGCAGCGACTTGCGGCGGGTACAGACCGAAGATGGCAAACAGACCCCCGCAGGAATTATGCCACGGGGTTGCACACAGGAGGAAAGGCAATGCCACCTAGCCCCCGGTACTGGTTGATGAAATCCGAGCCCAGCGCCTTTTCAATTGACGACCTGCGCAAGGCCCCCGGTCGCAAAACCTGCTGGGACGGGGTGCGCAATTATCAAGCCCGCAATTACATGCGGGCGATGAAAGCAGGAGACCGCCTGTTCTTTTACCATAGCAATGCCGATCCGCCGGCGATCGTCGGCATCGCGGAAGTGGTGCGTGAGGCCTATCCCGATTCCACCGCCTTTGACAAGCAACACCGGCACTACGACCCCAAGAGCACACAGGAGAAACCCCTGTGGGACATGGTGGATATCCGGCTGGTCAAGAGCTTGACCAACCCCTTGTCGTTGGACCGGCTCAGACAGGAGCCGGGGCTCAAAGGGATGGAAATCCTGCGGAAGGGGTCCCGACTATCGGTCCAGCCGGTACGAGCAGCCGAGTGGGACCTGATCCTGCGGCTGGCCGAGGGGTGCCCCAGGCCCCCTCTTCCTTAGAAACAGAAATGCCCTTCCTCGGCACGTCACCGGGAAGGGCATTTTTTGGTGGGCCGTGTAGGGGTCGAACCTACGGCCCGCTGATTAAGAGTCAGCTGCGCTACCAACTGAGCTAACGGCCCACCGGGTTTGTTCTTTGGGACGAGTCCTACCTCTCACTCACGGATTAACAAGCTTGCGCTCATTAGGTGGTGCGCCTGACAGGATTTGAACCTGTGGCCCCTAGCTCCGGAGGCTAGTGCTCTATCCGCTGAGCTACAGGCGCATCCGTTCAGCGAGGTAGGCGTGACCTTATCATACCGCCGATAAGCCTGTCTAGATTACCGCGTGCGGGGACTTCGGTCCGGCAGAAAGCCGTACGGAAGCAGCACTTCCTCCCCCCTCCCGGGGGTTGATCCGAGACAGGCCTCAAGCTCGGCCCTCTCTTGCTCCGCCAGCCGCTGTTCTTCTTGTCGCAATACCAGAGGAACCCGCTGGATAGGCACAGCCGTTTGCACTTCACAGGCGCCGGCCACCAGGCCATCGGCCTCAACGGGAATCCCCATCATCCGGCAGGTCACCGGCCGGAATGCGTACACGCGACAGCTCCCGTCCTCGGCCAAGGCAGGGCAGGGCAGGTCCCGGAACCGCTCCACCAGCCCATCCACCTCCCGGTCGCTCCACCGATCCAGCGCCACATCCTTGTTGAGACGGGGAAAGATCGCCTCGAAAACCTCCGCCTGCCTACGCGCGATCGACTCAATAGCCAGACGAACCGATGGCGCCAGGGAAGCCAGCCCCCGTTGCAAGGCGGCAACATCAAGCCTGGTAATGGCAAAAGGACCGATGCAGCAGCGGCTGCACCCTCGCCGGCAGGGCAGGTTACCCAACACCGAAGCCTTCGCACGCTCGAACCAGTGATCGCAGCGGGCCATGAGGCGTCGGGGCCCATCTGGCAGGACGGTCATGGCTGCTTATGGTCTGGAATCGCCTCTACGTCGGAACTGGTATCCTGCATGTCGACGATGAGGTCGCCCTTGGGCGAAAAGAAGCCTTGCCCATCGATGTAGACGATACCATTGCAGTTGTCCTGGAAAAACTCCAGGATCCAGCCATTGAAGTCGTAGCCCTCGTCGGTCATGTCGGCTTGGACGAATCGGGTCGTCGCGATGAACCGGGCGCGCACCACGGACTCGCGGACCAATTGGGCCTCGACATCGTCGTAGATGGAAAGGCGCGCTAAAAAATCCTTCCGTTCCTGCTCGAACGCATCCTGGTAGCTGCCACGATCCCTGAGACAGAAGAGCTGAATGGGCTTGCGTTCGCGGTGATACCCGATCGCGATCTGCACCCAGGCCCAGTCATCGAGGGCTTCCGGGTCCATCTTCGGGACCAAGGGGACCTGGCCCTTGGACTTGAGAAAATCCAGGAGGAGGCGCAGGGGAGGCGAGTTTTCTCGCGCGCAGAAGACGCGTGAATAGACGACCGCCTCGGCCGCCTCCGATTGAGGCGGTTGCGCACCGGACGAAATGATCGGCAGTTCTTTTCCCATCTGGCTTCGTGCTCTCCGCCCCCGTGAATTGAAGCGCGACTCGCCCGCAGTTGCAGTTCCCTACTCTACACACTGCCCGGCCAGGGTTCAAGTCGGGCCCCAGAATCGCCGCCGCCCGCCTCGTCATATTGCAATTTTTTCACTTTTTGTGATTGACACGTTAGGGGGCTTTCGCTACACTTGCCCTCGATTTGACAGAATCGGATGATGCGTTTCCCCAGTTACAGGAGAGGCGTAACCACGGTTACCATAGGTCAAAAATTCATGATGCAGGCTGTCCGCAGTTCACCTTTCATGACATGTTGAGGAGGTCCGTATGGCAAAAGCGATGACCAAGTCCCAGATTGCCGATCACGTGGCAGGGAAAGCCGGAATCACCAAGAAGGCTGCGGCGCAGCTTCTGGATGATCTGGCAGCCCTGGCCTACAAAGAAGCGAAGAACACCTTTGCGCTCCCGGGAATCGGCAAGCTGGTGCTGGCGAATCGGAAGGCTCGGATGGGACGCAACCCCCAAACCGGCGAGGCGATCAAGATCCCGGCCAAGCGCGTGGTGAAGTTCCGCGTGGCCAAGGCTGCGAAGGATGCCATCCTCGGGAAGCGGTAATCCCGTCGCCCCATCTTCTCACTGAAGCCCCGTTCATGACAAAGGGCCGGTCCCCGTGCAGGGCCGGCCCTTTGTTCATTCCCCCACCGGGACAACAGCGGGCGCAACACCAGCCAGATCAGAAGATCGGGGCCAGGCCGCTGCCGCCCATGCCGTCATGGGCGACCAGCTTGATCGCATCCCCGTCCTGAATCCTCGTATCCTCGCCGGCAATCCGCTTGTTGACGGTGACCAGGATCTTCTTCTGCTGCATCAGCGTGAGCACCGGCTCCATGGTTTCGCCCTGCCGCTGGATCAATTGGCGCACGGTCATCGGTTCGGGAAGCTGGCAGGCGACATCCCGCTCTCCCTCCGTTGTCTGGAGTTGGCCCATAAGCATGATGGTCACCATACAATCCACCTCATGGCCGGCAGGAGCCTCGCGCTTCGATCCGGCCGCCGGAATGCGCCCCTTGTTGACTCGCCTGCCTCAGTCTGGTACAGGACCTGCGATGCAATCGCTTGACGTCCATGAGCCGGGCATGCCCGATCTCCAGTTCGTCCTGATGGTCATCGCCCTGTGCACCTCCGGCCTGCCCTCCCTCAACGTCCCGGAGCCGACCCGGGACCGGATCTTCGACCGCTGCTGGGCGCTCGTCAACAACGGGCCGCCACCCGCTCGGCGTGAGGACCGTGTCCTGGATCTTCGGGCCGGCACGGACGTGACGCTCGAGGCGATGGTCGCGACAATCCGCGCGGCGCTGAGCGAGGCGGGGATTGCGCGCCTGACCTGGGACCATCCGCCCAGCGAGCCCTCCAGGCCCAGTAAGCCCGCAGCGCTGCCCCTTATTGAGCGGCTACAGCGACTCTACCCGGAGCCTCCCGATGTACCGGATCGCGGCGGACAAGCCTGACCGGCTCGCTCGAGCCAGGCCCCCCCTTCAGGACTCTCCGTAAATCTCAAAGAAGGCATCCACACTTTGCAGTAACTGCGCCTTGATCTCCTCGACCGACCCATTGATGACATGCAAGGCCATCGTGTCGCGGGAACCGTCCGGCAATGTCACGGACACATGGGGATGGGCCAGCTCCGGCGCCGCCCCACGATCCAACCGCATCCCGTAGCACAGAGCATATTGGGATTGCACCAGTTTCAGATGCCGTTTCCGTTCCGCCATGGCTCACTCCTCGGAGCGACACACCCCTGTGACCGGACCATGAACCGACGGCCGAGCAAGGGGACCGGCTGATCAGGGAACTTGGGCCACGATACGCACCGGGCTTCCGGTTCCGCCCTCGATCTTGATCGGCAAGGCCCAGAGCGTCGCGCCGCTGGGCGGCAGCCGGTCAAGAGAGGCCACGTTTTCCAGCGCATAGGCATCCGCCTCCCCCAAGACTCGATGGACGGGGAAGTCCCGCGAGCGGCCCGGATCGATGCTCGCCGTGTCGATGCCCAGCCCTCGGACGGCCCGTTGCGTTACCAGGAACGAGGCAGCCTCACGCGAAAATCCAGGGAAATGAAGGGTCAGGGGGTTGTCGGGAGTCCGGCTGCCCAAATAGCGTGGCCGATCCGGCCACCGTTGCCCCCAGCCGGAGAGCATCAGGACGATGGCTCCGTCCGGGATTCGTCCATGCCGTGACTCCCAGGTCTGGAGGTCTCCGACCGTCAATTCATAGTCAGGCTGCTGCTCGCAGCTGGATCGGACATCGACCACGACCGCCGGGCCGGTCAGCTGTTCGAGGGGAATCTGATCCACCGTGCGGCTGCCTCTGCCGAAATGAATCGGGGCATCCAGATGGGTGCCCCCATGTTCCGACGCAGAAAAGGCAGCGGAGGCATACCAGTAGCCGCCCTGAGTCATCCCCCAATCGGTTCGTTCCCATTGGAAGGGTTTGTTGTGGGGCCAATAGACCGTGTCCTGGCCGAAGGAATAGGTCAAATCGACCAAGAGGCCTGGCTTGGCGGGCGCACAAGCAACCAGCAGGCAGGCAGCCAACACCGCGCCCAGAACTCGCATCTGGCCACAGTCACAGCAGGTCTGCATGGTCCACGCTCCTGTTTTTTCCACGCCACCGCCTGGCCGGATAAAAAATCCCCGCCCGGGCGTGACACCCAGGCGGGGATCTTTTCACCGTGCCGTCGCTGCGACCGAGTCCCGGTTACGGAGCAGCGTAGCTTCCGAACTGGGGCACTTTGTCGCAGATGTCCTTGGGATCGCCGTTGTTCTGCTTGCAGAGATAGAACAGGGCGCCCTCACCGGACAGACGGGCTTCCTTGTGCTGGCGGGTCTTTGCGTAGGCCAGCGCCATTTCCAACTGATGGACCGCCTTGGCATCGGCCCCGCCGGACTTGGCCGAAGCCAGCGCCTCCTGGAACAAGCCGGCGGCCTTGCCGATCTGCCCGACATCCGCGCCGCCGCGGGCGTTCAGATCCACCGTCGTCCGCTTGCCCAAGGCCGGGAAATCCGTCAGTTCCTTGACCGCCTGGGCGGCCTTCGCCAATGCCTCGCCGCTCTGCGCCTTGGCCACCGGAGGCTGGCTCAGCATGGCCAGCGCGACTCCGCTCAGGGCCAGCAGCATGAACTTCTTCATGGTTCGTCTCCTTTCTCTTCGCATCGCTGAATTGGAGGCCCCGGGGCCAGGACCAGAGCCACGCCCCTGTCCGTCAGCCCCGATTCCTCTCATGTCGATAGACTCAGTCACTTAGAAGTTCATCCAGAGCTGGACATAGGCCCAGTCCTGTCCGCTGTTCACGCCCAAGTTCTGGGCGATATACTCGCCGGTCCACATATGCGAATAGGTCGCCTGGAAGGCCACCTTCCCATCCGCGAACATGCGCGTCCAGGTAAAGTCCACTTCGTCGCCGATGTGGGTCTTCGTGTTGTCGGCCCGAGAATAGACATAGACGCCCTGTGCGCCACGGTACCAGTTGTCCTTGGCGTTGGCCAAGCGCAGGTGGCTGTACCAGACCTCGAAGTGGTCCCGTTCGGACGGCCGAACCTGGTAGTTGACCTGCGGGCTCAGCATGTTCTTCCAGCCCTGGATGTCCATGTAGCCCATGTGGATGTGGTTCGTCGGGAAGAGGTTCTCGAACGTATTGGCCGACGAACAGCGCATCCCCGTATTGGTCGATGTCCCGTTCGTGGTGCAGTTGGCGCTCCCGTCGCCGGAGGCATAGTCGAGACCCAACGCATAGCGCGGCTTCCACTTGCTGTTGTAGTCGGTGTAACCGATCCAGTTTCTCGTGGCCCAGGCGTTGATCGTCAGGTCACGCGACTGGCCCTGGAGACCGCTGGACATCCGGCCGGTCTGCCAGTCGATTTCGTTGATGACATCCCAGTTGCCCTTCCGCATTTCCGTCCGGTTGCCGAAGGTGTGCCGGATCTGGTTCGAGTGCTTGGCCGTGCCGAGGCCCTGGGCCAGGTTGTCGTACGTATTCATGTTGTTGATATACAGAATGTAGTAGGGTTCGATCAGGAAACCGGGCACCGCCTTGATCTGGTTATAGAAGATGAACATGTCGGTGTCGGCGCTGCCATCTCGCCCGGTCGCATTCCGCTGCGCGGCCGTACAAGCCGTGCCCGCCGTGGTGTTGCCGCAACTCGCGATATTGCCACCCAGGCTGCCCACCGGAGCTCCCTGCGCAATATCCGTCTCTGAGTTCCGGAACCAGCCCAAGTAGGAGTCGAAGTTCTTGGTGCTGTACTGGAACATGATACCATCATGGGAATAGCCGGTATTGGCCCAGTCGAAGTGGCCGAACAGGGAGTGGTTACCGAAAACGATGTACTGGCGGCCCACCTTCATGCTCAGACCCTGGATATCGCCCAGGTTCCGGACCAACATGTAGGCGGCCCTGACGCCCAGACGGCAGTTGGCTTGCGAACCTCCGGCGCTGGCTCCGCAATTGTGGTTCAACGGATCGCCGCCGTTGCCCGCATTGTTGGCATTGCCGTTGCCGCCCCAGGTCGCACTGTCGATGATTTCCATGTAGAAGTTCACGTCGGGCGAGAGGTCGTACCCGATGCCCAACCGAGCCCACTGTTGGACGTAAAAGTCGCTGGCGTTGGCCCCCGAGTTGGCTCGGCCTGCCCCTTGTGCACCATTGCTAGAGTTGCTGAAGGCGTTACAGGCCCCGCCACTCGGCGCGCCGCCGCCGAAGCAAACGCCATTCCGATATTCCGGCCTGACGCGCAAGTCGGCGCGCAGCCAGAGGTTTTTCACGTCGAAGTTCCGGCCGATGACCGGATCGTAATTCTCGTAGGCTTCCTTCTGCGGGATCGCCCGCGGGATCGGGGGCAAGTTGGTGATACGCTCGCCCGGCGGCAGCTCGTACCCGGCGAAGGCCGGGGAGGCGAGCAACTGCAGACCGGCGGCCAGGACGGCCACCGTCAACGCAATCGGGCGGCTCAGCCACCCTGTCAACGAACTGATACGGTTCATAACGTTCCTCCTGTGAGTTGGGGCTGTACCGCAACGGCGTTTCTCCTCTGCCGCTGCGCTCTTCCCTGCTGCACACCACATTCCCTCGACGCTCACTCGAACTCTACGCTGCACTAACGTCAACACTCCTTACTGTCCTACGCGCAACACGTTTGTGCGTACTCGTATCAGCCTGTTGTGCCACAGGCAGTCAACCTCTCAACGCTACGCACGCACGCGTCGTTCACAACGTGACATGCCTTATATGGCCTTGCTCGAAAGTCCGGTCCGTCTCCCGTCACCCCCCTTCCGCAATTTACCCGAATATCTTGCGCCCTTGTGGACTACCCGTTGCGGCCCCACTAGCCGCTGGGCGACGACGATTGGCTATTGGCGACTGGTTCCGGTTTGTTCGTCACCCGTTCGATCTCTTCTTCCGCTTCTTTCATCGAGGCTTGCAGGTCCTGTTCCACCATCTTGACTTCCTGCTGGATCAAGTTGACTTCCGGCTCCACCGACTTCCGGAGATCGTCCGCCGTCTCCTTGAATCCCTTGACCGCCTTGCCGACCTGCCGCCCGATTTCAGGCAGCTGCTTGGGACCGAACAAGAGAAAGGCAATGACCAGAATGATCAGCACCTCTCCTGCTCCCAGCCCGAACATGCCTATGTACCGGCAACGAGTGATAGGTGATGCGTAATGGGGGAATCCGCCCCTTCTCTCGCTCCATCACTCATCACTCGGCACACGTTAGCCTTGCCTGGTCGGCTCCGGTTGCGCCGGCGCCGATTGCAGAACCGGCTGGGCCGACTGTCCCGCCGACGCCAACTGCGCCACCGGCGTCGCTTGCTCCGGCGCCGCCGGAACCGCCGTCACATCCACTGGGTCCGGTTCATGGACGGACTTCTTGAACCCCTTGATCGCCTTGCCGAGCCCTTCCCCCAACTGGGGAATCTTACCGGCCCCAAAGATAATGAGGACGATGATCAAGATCAGTACCAGTTCCATCCAACCGAACGAACCGAACATGGTTCCCTCTTTTCGCGCCCTATGCAAACATGCCGAACAGGGTCCTTGCTCTCATGCAAACCGCCCTCTTCCCGATCGGCGGAACAGGACCTTGGGTACTAGTACGATAACCGTGGCGAGGCTACAAAAATTTCCATATCAAGTCAAGGAATTCCTCTAAAGATTTCTCCAGATTCCGCAACACCACCGCTAATAGTTTAAGTAGAGGTGTAAATAGTCAATAGATTGTGGGTGGCCGCGCAGGGCCGCCTGCACCATATGAGGGTCATATCCCAAGGTTTCCAGCTCTCCCAGCACTCCCGCCACTTCTTCCTCGCTCACATAGGCCACCGTGTCGGGGACTCCATCCCGCTTCAACGAGCGCAGGATGCCTTCGAGTTCTGCCCGTTCCGCCGACGGCATATCCTGCCGCAACGCAAACTCCATGGGCCGCCCATAGGGGCTCTGGTACCGCTGGTTCAGGAGCCGAATCGTTTGGATGATCAGCCGGTCCTGCTCCCACGGCGCCAGTCGGTCGGCTCTGGGAAAGGCGGCCAGCAAATCCATCAAACTTAGCACATTCGTGCCCAGGTTCCGCCCCACAAACTCCCGCTGGGATTCAAGGGTCACCGTGGCTTGGCCGAGGTGCCGGGCCACCGCCTCCACGAGGGCGAAATTGACCATGAAGCTGTACTGCCCGCCAAACTGACCGTAGCAGGGCTTGTCCGGATCGTTGAGCAGGGCCAAGGCTTCCGTCCCCGCGTCGAAACTGCTGAACCCGATGGCCCCTTCGGCGAGCACCCGTTTCGCTTCCTTGACCGTGGCGAAGGCGCCGAGATTCACAGGGACCAGGACCTGCGCGTCGATTTTCTTGAGAAACTCCGTGATCGTCTTCCGATAGGGCACCGCGTTCCACTCGGTCTTGCGGTACTCCTTTTCCCAGACGATATCCTCCAGGAACGGGGGGAATCGGCTCAGCGCCTGGCTGTCCTTCGCCTCGAACGCCCGGACGAAGCCTGGCCAGTCCTGGACCTCCTCGTGCTTGGCCTCGCTCAGGTTGGGACGCAGGTATTCCTCCTCCACCTCGCTCGCATTCCGGAGCATCAATTTCGTCGGCAACTCATTCCACAGTTCGTTGCAGATGATGCGATCCACCGTCCGGTCTTTGATCGATGCCAGGGCCCCGGCATCGGCGCAGAGGACCTCCAGCCGATCCTGGTGGCCGGCCAGATCCGGGTGGTTCCTGGCCGCGTCCAGTACGCTGGCTTGGTCGTCGACCAGCACGTAGCGGACGCGCGGATAGACGGTTCCCGCTTGATCCAGCGTCCGGAGATGGCTGAGGAAGCAGGCAGCCAGGTTCCCGTTCCCGCAGCCCCACTCGTGGATCGTGAGGGGCGCGCGGGGCGAGGCAGCGCCTGACACTTCACGCCTGACGCCTAACGTCTTGTCTCGTTTGCAGACCCGTTCATAGTAGTCCGCCGCCAGCGCGTGAGCCAGGCGATAGTCCGCGCTGGCAAAGGTCTGATAGTAGTCGCGGATGCGCCCGGCGCGGAGACCGTAAAAGATCTGGCTGATGTGGGCCTGCCACGTATCCAGCGGCTCAAACTCGCCGATGAGTTGCGGGAGGGCATCGGGATTCTTGGAAAACGTCGTGGTCATAACAATTCCTTGCCAAGCATGCCTTGTTGTTCGAGGGGGTGGATTCTAGCAAAACCCTCCCACCCCCGCAACCCACAGGCCTACACCCACAGGCCTCATGGCCATCACCCCACGGCAACCGCCCCCAAGCCTGCCGCCGCAGATGCAGCCGACTTTCAACCAGCCCCTCGCCTCCGTTGACAGCCGGGCGACCGCCTGTGTATCAATGGAGCATGACGGTCTTCTCTCGCATGCTCCTGGTCGGCGCGGCCGCGCTGGTCCTGCCTTGGTCAGTCCCGGCTCAGGCCGAAGAGCTCCCGCTCACACGCGACATGCCGATCCAGGAATTTCAGAACAAGACGGACGCTCCCGCCTACAACTTCGACGCCCCGCCCCAAGGAGTATTCCGTTCCATCCTGGTCGCGGAGGGATTCGACGAAGAACTCGGCTTCCGGCGGACGCATGAAATCGTTCCGGTCAATCCGACCGACGTCTTCCGCCCGGACGCGCCGTCCATCTTCATCGTCTTCACGGTCTTCCCCCATTACCAGTCCTACCAGGTCGTCGGGGTCTGCTATCCCGAACAGGTAGACGGCCTGAACCCCAAGCAGCCGGTCACCAAAGATTCCATGTATCTGGCGCTCGAGGACGAAAGCGGCTACCTTAAGCTCTTCCCTCCCGCAGACCGCTGGAAGCCAGGCCGGTACAAAGTGGAGATTCACATCGGGTGGGAAGTCACCGAGATCAGCCTGATCGGCACCATGCGCTTCACCGTAGCCCAAGCCGGACAGGCTCCCGCCGCCGCACCCGTCCGGCCGAACTGAACGCATCCGGCGGACAGAGCCGCTCGCGGCGGATTCGTTTGACCCTCCGAAGAGGATTCGCTACAATGCGCCCCTGACGCTGCGATCAGCCGACCCAGCAAGGAGCGCCCCACACCGACATGACAGAGCAGCCCCGCCCCTGGGTGTCCGTCGTCATTCCCATCAAGGACGAACGGGACAACCTGCCCCTGCTCACTGAGCAGTTGCTCAAGGTCCTAGCCGGGCAGGACGAGTCGCGCCGGGCGTCGTTTGAAATCCTGTATGTGGACGACGGCAGCACGGACGGCAGCGGCGCCCTCCTGGACACCCTGGCCGCGCAACACCCGGAGGTAGCCGTCCTGCATTTCGATCGCAATTACGGACAGACCTCGGCTTTCGAGGCGGGCTTTCGCCGCGCAGCCGGCGAGTTGATCGTGACGATGGATGGAGACCTCCAGTTCGATCCGGAGGATATTCCGAAGCTGCTGCCGCTGGCGGCCCGGTACGATCTCGTCTGCGGCTGGCGCAAGGACCGGCATGACAGCCTCGTCCGGAAGCTCTCCTCGCGCATCGCGTTTCTGGCCCGGAGCACGGTGACCGGCGACCGAGTCCACGATACCGGCTGCTCCCTGAAAGTCTTCCGGCGGCGGGTGATCGAGCGGATGCCGCTCTTCGAGGGCCTGCACCGGTTTTTCCCCGCCCTGGCCCAGATGCAAGGGTTCACCGTCACGGAAGTCCCGGTGCGCCACTTGCCGCGCGCGCACGGAGCATCCAAGTATGGGATCGGCAACCGGCTGTTCAAAAGCCTCTACGATCTCCTTGCCGTCCGCTGGATGCAGAGCCGGTGCCTTCGATACCGCTTCCGGAACGAGAAGTGACGGCCCCCTGATGAGCACCACCGAAAAAATCTGGCTGGGCATCGGCTTCTTCGGCCAGACGGTCTTTTTTATGCGCTGGGTCGTCCAGTGGTTCGCGTCCGAGCGCAGTGCGCGGAGCCATGTGCCCGTCGCCTTCTGGTATATGAGCCTGATCGGCGGACTGATTACCCTGGCTTACGCCATCTACCGCGCAGACCCGGTGTTTATCGCCGGGCAGAGCGTCGGGGCCTTCGTCTACATCCGCAACCTGATGCTGATTCGCCGCAATCCTCGCCAAGAACCGGCCTCCCCTGCGGTTCCGGACTCCAACGGGTGACCGGTGCTGAAGGAACCGAAGCTGCTGCTCCTCCTGACGCTGGCCGGACTCCTGTTCTTCCTGGGTCTCGGCACATTAGGATTGACGGACCGGGACGAAGGCAGCAATGCCGAAGCTGCCCGGGAGATGGTCGAAAGCGGCGATTGGATCACTCCCACCCTGAACGGGGAGCCGCGCTTCGCCAAGCCGGCCTTCCTGTACTGGCTGATCAGCGGCGCGTACCGCCTGTTCGGCGTCAGCGAGTTCACCGCCCGCCTCCCCTCGGCCCTCTTCGGC
>SXGS01318694.1_pt1 | contig 13850 bp, 12 predicted proteins | sample 3174681 | NCBI WGS metagenome assembly SXGS01 (sample SAMN11356861, study PRJNA531348) | freshwater metagenome | isolation source: freshwater sample F1-80 | place: China: Fuxian Lake, Yuxi | collected 2017-12-25
CCAGCGGCGAAGCACCGGATGACTTGGACTGGGAGGCGCTCGGCAAGGGCTCGCCCGTCCTTGTGATCTACATGGGCCTCAAGCACCTGCCGACGATCCGCGAGTCGCTGCTGCAGGCCGGAAACTTCATCGAGGCGATTCAGAACCGGCAGGGGCTCAAGGTCTCCTGCCTGGAGGAAATCGCGTTCCGTCTCGGCTACATTACCAGGGACGAGGTCCTGGAGCAGGCGGGGAGGCTGGGGAAGACGGACTATGCCGAGTACCTGCGCCGTCTGGTGGCGTAGGGGACGGCTGCCGGACGGCGACCGCTTGGTGGTCTTGCGCACTTTCGGTCTGTGTGCAGGTCCCGGAACGTCGCACTGAGGAGAAGCATGCAGGCAATTGCTACCGAACTACCGGACGTCTGGATTCTGGAGCCCCGGGTCTTCGCGGACACTCGGGGCTTTTTCTACGAAAGCTACCACGAGGCGAAATTCGCCGCGCTGGGCATCCACGTCCGGTTCGTACAGGACAACCATTCTCACTCGGTTCGCGGTACTCTGCGCGGTTTGCACTACCAGCATCCGTTCCCCCAGGCGAAGCTCTGCCGGGTCGTACAGGGTGAGGTGCTGGATGTAGCTGTGGACGTCCGCCTCGGGTCCCCAACCTTCGGGCGCTCGGTCGCGGTGCTCCTGTCGGCCGAGAATCGGCGACAGATTTTCGTCCCGCATGGGTTTGCTCACGGTTTCGTCGTGCTTTCCGAGACGGCTGATTTCCTGTACAAGTGCGACGAACTGTACCACCCCGAAGCGGATCGCGGCATCGCCTGGGACGACCCGGATCTTGGCATTGATTGGCGTTTGGCGGGAACTCCCCTGCTGTCGGACAAGGACCGGCGACACCCCCGGCTCTGTGACACCGACGCAGCGCACCTCCCGCGGTACGAGGGTTAGTTGTCACCTTCCCCCTCTTGCCGGGCGCTCGATCCGCCGAAAAGACACCGGACGGCGTCACCGCTGCCCTGCCCGGTATCCGCACGCGCCCAAACGCGCAGCCGCACTGCGCACGACGACCAGAGAGCAAGTACAGGATGGCGATGGACCACACCGCAGAGGAGCCGCACGTGACCGTGGGCCGGGCGCCTGCAGTGGATCCGAATACTCCGCTGCAGGTGATTGAACCCCAGAAGGGTTGGGTGGGCATCAACTGGGGGGAGATCTGGCGCTACCGGGAACTTCTCTACTTTCTCACCTGGCGTGATGTGAAGATCCGGTACAAGCAGACTGTGCTCGGAGCTGCCTGGGCGATCCTCCAGCCGCTGTTGACCGTTCTGATTTTTTCGGTCATCTTCGGGCAGGTCGCCAAGTTTCAGGAGCACACCGGAGGTGTACCGTACTCGATCTACGCGTACGCAGCCATGCTCCCCTGGATGTTTTTCCAGAACGCCATCCACAGTTCCAGTAACTCGCTGGTGGGCAGCTCGAATCTGATCACCAAAGTCTATTTTCCACGACTGAGCATTCCGCTTGCGGCCGTGGGGGCAGGTCTGGTGGACCTCGCCATCTCCAGTGGCGTCTTCTTCGTCATGCTTCTGGTGTTCCACCCGGTGTTCACCTGGGGCCTGCTCGCCACCCCGCTGCTGCTGATCGGCACTGTCCTGCTCGCGACGGGGGTCGGCACGCTGCTGTCGGCCCTGACTGTAGAGTTTCGCGACTTCCGGTACGTCGTGCCGTTCATGGTGCAGCTCTGGATGTACGCCACGCCGGTGATTTACCCACCCGAGATCGTGCCGGCGCGATGGCAGTTCCTCTACCAGCTCAACCCGCTGGTGGGTCTGGTAGGCGGGTTCCGTTCGGCGCTGCTCGGACTGGATTTCCAATGGGGACAGATTGGGTTCTCTTTCCTGCTTTCCCTGGCGTTCTTCCTGGGAGGCGCGGCGTACTTCCGAGCGGTCGAACGTCGCTTCGCGGATGTGATCTAACACCATGTCATCTCCGGCCATTCGTATTGAGAACCTGTCGAAACAATTCCACCTGGGTGGTCTGGTATCCAAGTACGACTACCGTACGTTTCGCGAGGCCCTCGCGGATGTCGCGCTGGCGCCGCTCCGCAGGCTGCAAGGGAAGGGAAGCACCGCCCCGCCGGAGATCCTCTGGGCCCTCAGGGATGTCACGTTCGATGTGCAGCACGGGGAGACGATCGGCATCATCGGCCGCAATGGGGCGGGCAAGAGCACGCTGCTGAAGGTGCTGTCGCGGATCACGGAGCCCACCCGCGGGCGCATCGAGATTCACGGACGGGTCGCCAGCCTGCTGGAGGTAGGCACCGGGTTCCATCCGGAGTTGACCGGGCGTGAGAATATCTTCCTGAATGGCGCGATCATGGGGATGGCCCGTCGTGAGATCGCGCAGAAGTTCGATGAGATCGTTGCGTTCGCGGAGATGGAACGGTTCATTGACACTCCGGTGAAACGCTTTTCGAGCGGGCTGTACTTGCGGTTGGCATTCGCGGTGGCGGCGCACCTCGAACCTGAGATCCTCGTGGTGGACGAAGTGCTCGCGGTGGGGGACCTGTCGTTCCAGAAGAAGTGCCTGGGCAAGATGGAGGCCGTGGCTTCCCAGGGACGCACCGTCCTCTTCGTCAGCCACAACATGCCGGTGATGCGTCAGATTTGTCATCGAGGGGTGCTCCTCCAGGCGGGCCGTGTCGAGAAAATCGGGCCGATCAATGATGTGGTGGACTACTATGTCAACGATGCCGAGATGCAGGCCGAACTGGTGTTCGCAGAGCGTCCCGATGCAGTCGCACAGTTCACCCGATTCCGGCTGCGCAATTCGCACGGGGCGATTACGTGCCGCGTGCCCCAGTCAGAGCCGTTCGTCACCGAAATTGAGTGGGTGGTGCGCGAGACAATTTCCGCTGATCGCCTCTGGTGGGGACTGTTCCGCGGCGACGGCGAGTGGCTGGTGAACTCGAACGAACTGGATAGTCCGACCGGTTTGCACGAGACAAGGAAGCCGGGGACGTACGTCACCAGGGTTCACTTTCCGGGCGGACTCCTGAATGCAGGGAGCTACCAATACCGCGTGTCCCTTGCTACGGGCAGCGGGGTCGTGCGCGACAACCGGGAAGGGGCCTACTTCGAGATCTACGACGATACTGACCTGTCTCTCAACTCCGGCGGGAGCCGCCCGGGCGCGCTCCTGATGCGGTTGCAGTGGTCGGAGAAAAAGGTTGACTGAGATGGCGATGCCGGGCGCAGGTTCACCTGAGACAACCTCGCTGGTACACACCCGCTCGCCGGAGCGCGAGGAGGTCGCGTGTCCCCTGTGCCGGGCATCTCGTTCGCGCCTGTCGTTTCGGACACACGACCTCATGGTGCGGACTGAGGAGGTCTTTTCCTGGGTCGTGTGTACCGAATGCCACCTCTACTACCTGAACCCGCGCCCCCCGGCTTCCGTCATCGGCGAGTTCTATCCGCAGACCTACTACTCATATCAGGCCGAGGGGCATGCCGTCCCCGGGAGCACGTGGGGCGGTCAGGAGACGTTGCAGCTTTCGCTCAAGTCCACTCTGCTGCGTGGCGGCGCCGGCGCCGTGCTCTATCGCCTGCTGAAAGCAGTGAAGGGCACCTTCCTGCGTGCGCTGGCGATCCCCTCCGAGGAGATACGTATCGGCATCCCGCCTGGGCCTCCGGGACGCATCCTCGACGTAGGCTGCGGCGCCGGCCAGTTTCTGGATCGGTTGCGGCGCTCCGGGTGGGACACCTGGGGCGTCGAAATCAGCCCTGACGCAGCCGAAAGGGCGCGACTTCACGGTCATCAAGTAGCAGTGGGTCATCTCGTCGCCCTGGATCTGCCGCCCGCAAGTTTCGACGCTGTTCGCCTGTGGCACACCCTGGAACACGTCCACGACCCCGTGCCGCTCCTGCGCGTCTGCCGTCGCCTGCTGAAACCGGACGGTACGCTCATCATCGGTGTACCGAACGTGGCGGGGATGCCATCCCACCTGTACGGTCGTTACTGGATGGGTTGGGACGTGCCCCGTCACATGCTGGCGTTTTCTCCGGCGGTACTGCGCCGGCTCCTGGCCGAAACCGGTTTCGCCACCACCGATCTGCACATCTTTGCTACTCCACTCCTGCTGGCGCTGAGCGCTGCCTGGAAGAGAGGGCAAGCCCTTGAGTCGCTCGACGAACACCCCGGAACGTCCCGCGCATTCTACCATTGGCTGGCTACGCTCTTCACCTGCCTGCGCCTCGGCGACGTGATGAGCGCGCGTGGTCGCCCGCTCGTCGGCGCTGTTCGCCCATAGGAAACCTTGGACGTGGCTGAAAGAACCGTGCTCATTACCGGTGGCGCCGGCTTCATCGCCCGTGCTACGATCCCCTTGCTGCTGCAATCGGGTTGGCGGGTCCTGTCGCTCGATACGCTCGACCCACAGGTCCACGGGGAGACCGCCCCTGACCTTCCGCCCGAGGTCGAGTTTCACCGCGGCGACGTGCTGGACCAGCACATGCTGGCGCCGCTGGTGCGGGAGGCGGACGCCGTGCTGCACCTGGCTGCCCGCACCGGGGTCGGGCAATCCATGTACGCGGTGCTCGACTATGCGCAGACGAATGTCTCCGGCACCGCCGCGCTGCTGGAGTTACTCGCCGCCGGGGGGCATCAGGTGCAGCGGCTGGTCGTCGCCTCGTCCCGGGCGATCTATGGTGAGGGAGCGTACTGTTGTCCGCAGTGCGGCCCGGTCACGGCAGCAGTACGAGGGAGAATCCAGCTCGAAGCAGGGGATTGGGAAGTACACTGCCCGCGCTGCCGGGCTGGCGCCGCCGCCGAACCCACTGGGGAAGACAAGGCGCTGGCGCCCGGCTCCGTGTACGCCATCACGAAACGAGACCAGGAAGAGATGTGCCTCTGCATCGGCGCCGCGTATGGTATTGAGGCCGTGGCCCTCCGCTACTTCAACGTGTACGGGCCGGGTCAGCCCCCGAGCAATCCATACACCGGTGTGATCCCCGCGTTCGCATCACGTGTGCTGTCCGGCCGCGCCGCCGAGGTGTACGAAGACGGCGCGCCGCTCCGCGACTTTGTGCATGTGGAGGATGTGGCCCGCGCCAATGTGCTCGCCCTGGAACGAGACGGAGTGGCAGGGCTCGCTGTGAACATCGGGTCCGGGGAGCCGATCTCCATTCTGGAGGCGGCGGCGGCAGTGACAAGCGCACTGCGCGGGAGTGATCCGCCGCGGATCAGCGGCCGGTACCGGGTGGGCGACATTCGCCACTGCTATGCGGACCTGACGCGTGCGCGCCAGCAGCTTGGGTACGCACCGCGTGTTCCCTTCCGTGCCGGCGTGGCGCGCATGGCGCCGTGGCTTCAGGAGCAGTTTCGGGGTGATTTCTCGGAGCAGGCCGCGCTGGAACTGGCGACCCGCGGGCTCTCCGGGAAAGGAACTGGCCGATGAGTCTCCCCACGATTGACATCGTCACCGTCAACTACAACTCCACAGCCTACCTGCCCGAGTACTTCCGCGCGCTGGAAGGGCTGGACTACCCCCGAGATCGCTGGCGGGTGGTGATGGTAGACAACGCGAGTACCGATGGCTCCCTCGCGAGGCTGGCGGACTGGGGCGCCGGGGTGCCGCTCACGGTCATCCCGCTCCTTCGGAACGGCGGCGTGACCGTGGGCAACAACACCGGGATTCGTGCGGGCGACAGCGGTCTCGTGGCGCTGCTGAACCCGGATACGCGCGTGCATCCCGACTGGCTGCGCGTGCAACTGGCCCGGCTCCAACGGGAACCGGAAGTCGGCCTAGTCGAAGCCGCCCAGGTTCCCTCGGAGTTGGACAAGTTCTTCGATGCCCGAACCGGCGACACGAGTTGGGCTTCCACCGGCGGCGTACTGATTCGCCGTCCGGCATTGGACGCGGTGGGGCCCTTCGACGAGCGGTTTTTCATGTATGAGGACGACATTGATCTCTGCTGGCGGCTCTGGCTGCATGGCTGGCGCTGCATTTACGAGCCGCGGGCGAAGTACGATCATCGGCCTCACGACGCCCGGCCACCCTCTCCGTTCATGCGGTACCACGCCGTGCGCAATCAAGCGTTCATGCGCTACATCTACGGCTCCCCTCGGCTGTTCTCCGATCGACTCTGGCTGGGCCTGAAGTTTGCCGCGCGCGACACGCGCTGGGACTTGCGACTGGCCACGCTCCGCGCGATTCGGGATGCACTGAAAGCAGTACCCTGGCTGCGACAGCGCCGGGCCGAACTCCCGCGCGTTGCGTGCCGCTGGGTGGGCCTGTTCGATAGCCCCTATCAGCCCACGTTCTGACTTCAGGTCGGCGATGCACGCGACAAAACATCAAGCGGTCTGTCCGACCCGCAAGCGCATCGTTCAGGTTGTCACATCCGTGTGCGCGGGCGGCCTTTCCCGTTACCTCCTGGACCTGCTGCATTACCTGGATCGCGACCGCTTCGAGACGCACCTCCTCTGCACGCACTTCGAGGGGCCGCACTTTGCAGAGGCGCGCAATTTGGTCGCGTCGGCCACCGTGCTCGGCGCACGCCACAACGTCCAGAAGTTTGCACGCCTCGGCGCCGCCCTACTTCGCCTGCGACCGGACGTGGTCCATTGTCACCAGGAGCCGGCCGGTCTGGTTGCCGGTCGGCTGTGCGGAGTGCGCACCCGGCTCGAGACGATCCACATGGCGGACTACTGGATGACCGATGGTCGTCCCGGCTACCGGGAGTTCGCCTGGGCCTGCGCCACCCGACGCCTGGTCTACACCGAGGATCAGAAGCGTCTCGTATCCGGTTTCGTCCCCGCCGAGGGCGTCCAGGTAGTGAGCCCCGGGCTGGACCTGGCCCGGCTGAAGGGGTACTTCCGGCGGGACAGTGTTCCCGATGCGGCCGCCATGCGGGATGCGAGTGTGGTGGTAGGCACCGTATCGCGCTTCGACCCGGAGAAGGGGGTGGGCTTCCTGATCGAGGCGGCGCCTGCCGTCCTGCGCGGCTGTCCGGGGGCGCACTTCCTCCTCGTGGGAGATGGGTCGCTGCGGGATGAGTTCGAGCAACGGTGCACCGCGCTCGGGATTCGCGACCGCGTCCATTTCACCGGATACCAGCCGGATGGCTACCGCTACCTCGGAGCGATGGATATCTTTGTGATGCCGTCGCTCTCAGAGAGCTGGGGCTTTACCGCGATGGAGGCGATGGCAGCCGGGGTGCCGGTCGTCTGTTCCGACCTGCCGGGACCCACGTCGTTCATGCAACACGGGCAGCACGGCTTGGTGGTCCGCCCCCAGGATGTTGCGGGCATCGCCGCCGCCGTGCTCCGGTTGGCGGATGATCCTGCCTACCGAACGCGGCTGGGAAATGCCGGCAAGTGCGAGATGGAGACCCGCCACCCCGTAACGCGCATGGTCTCCGCCTACGAGGCGCTCTACGCCGCGAGTTAGCGGCCGCCGTCACGCCGGGAGGGGTTGTCGTGCTTGCGCGGGAGCAACACCTCCAGGTTGCGATCCAGAATGTAGATCGTCAGTTGCTCACCCGACTTCGTGCTCACGTCATTGTGGACGCTGATGACTCGACAGCCGGTATGCGCCTCCAGGATCCCTTCGAGATCGTGCCGGGCGACCTCGTGCATCTGTTGGTGAAACTGCTTGATGAGACTCTGGCCGTGAGGGTTTCCGGTCAACTGCCGTTCCGCCGGCGTCAGGACTTCCTGCATCCGCACGAGGATCATGTCCTCAATGATATAGGTGTGCGCCTGATTCGGCCCGCGCCCGGTGCGGTCTCGCTGGAGCTTGACCATCGCATCGCTGATCTCGGCTTCGAGCTGGCCTTTGGTTCGGGAGTGCGGCATACAGGTCATCCTTCGGAGCATGTCCCCTGCCGCGGCGCGGGCGCCCGGATGCCGGGAACACCGACGTCTCACAGCGGGAAGGCGCCGGGTAGATGTGAGACGTCGCTATTCCATTTGTTCGATCAACCGGGCCACTCGGCGGAATGAGAGGAGGTCGGTCGGACATCCCACGGCATCCACGATCGGGATATACATGAAGTCGAGCACCGCCATGGCGTGGAGCGCGTGCGCGATCGGTTGATCGGCGCGCACCACGGTGGGGCTATGATCCATGAACTCGTCCACCGTCACGCCGTCGAGATCGGCGATCACCCCCGCCACGCGGCACAGCAGGTCATGTTCTGTGAGGATGCCGAGGAGGCGCGCGTCGGGGCCGGTCACGAGGAGGTACCCAACGTTCCGCTCCTGCATTTGCCGCACGGCAACGGCCAGAGGAGTGCCGGAGGCAACGACCTGAGGAGCGATCGTAGATGGATCCAATCTGGAGATCGGATCCACTACTACCCGCCACCTGGCCGGCAACCCCAACTCGGGATCGTCGTCCGGGCTCAAGTCAGTGCCGCAGGCCTCGCACCGGTCGGTTCCCGCCAGGTTTTCAGCCTCACAGGACGGGCAGATCACCGCCCGTTCCCCCCGGCGGCGCCTACGAGTGCGGGAGCCGGAGAAATCTGCGCCTCCACCTCCCACGTATCGGCGTCGAAGAAGAGCTTGTGCAGGTCTCCCGTTCCACGGCGCTTGCGCGCTGCCTCGTGCTGCTGCAGCAACAAGTCGGCGTACGTCGGCTTTTCGACCATGCGGAAGATGCCGATCGGTACCGGGAAGTCCGGCGGCTCCATCCGGCTGAGCATCCAGGCAAGCGTGGGATCCTCACACCGCGCATCGTGCACGAGGAGATCGCCCTCGGTCACTCCCTCACCCAGTTGGACAACTTCCGGGCGCAAACCGTTGAGGCGAATGCCCCGGTCCCGGTTCTTGCCGAAGATCATCGGCTTCCCGTGCTCCAGGAAGAGCACGTTGTCGTCGCGGCGCGCCACATCGGTGGCGAAGTCCCAGACCTTGTCGTTAAAGATGATGCAGTTCTGGTAGATCTCGATGAACGATGCGCCCTGGTGCTGTGCGGCAGCCTTCAGGACCTCACCCATGTGTCGCGGGTTCACGTCAATCGTGCGTGCGATGAACGTCGCCTCCGCTCCCAGCGCTACACTGATCGGATTGAACGACTGCTCGATCGAACCGAGCGGCGATGACTTGGTGCGGTGCCCCGGCTTCGATGTGGGTGAGTACTGCCCCTTGGTGAGCCCGTAGATCCGGGTGTTGAACAGCAGGATATTCAGGTTCACATTGCGGCGCAGGCAATGCACCAGGTGGTTGCCCCCAATGGAGAGGCCGTCGCCGTCGCCGGTGACCACCCAGATTTGCAGATCCGGATTGACGACGTTCAGGCCGGTGGCCACCGTCGGCGCCCGCCCATGGATGGAATGGACGCCGTACGTGTTCATATAGTACGGGAAACGGCTGGAGCAGCCGATTCCTGAAATGAAGACGACGTCCTCACGAGCTACGCCCAGCTCCGGCAGCGTTTTCTGGACCTGCGCCAGGATTGAATAGTCCCCACATCCGGGGCACCAGCGCACTTCCTGGTTGGTGACGAAATCCTTCCGGGTGAGAGCCGGAGCGGGAGAGACCGTGGTGCTCATCTATGTACTCCCACGAAGCAGGTGCGGTCCGCAGTGCAGTCCGCGCCCTGCTTCGCGTTGGTGGATTCTCAGTGTGTTAGCGGGTCAGTTCTTCGATCTTGCGCAGAACCTCGGAGATCATGAACGGACGTCCCTGGACCTTGTTGAGCTGATCACACTTCAGGCCGAAGCGCGCGCTGATCAGAAAGACCAGTTGCCCAAGATTCAATTCGGCCACGAGAACGCGACGGTAGCGCTGCATCAGGGGGAGCAGGTTCCGCGGGAACGGATTGAGGTATCGCACGTGCGCGTGCGCCACTGAAAGACCCTTGGACTGCGCGGCTGCCACGGCAGACCGCAGCGCCCCATACGTACCGCCCCAGCCCACAACCAGCAAGTCTCCCTCATCGGGGCCGAACACCGTCTGCGGCGGGATCGTGGCCTGTAGGCGCTGTACTTTTTCGGCGCGAAGCAGGACCATGTGCTCGTGATCCTGTGCCGTGTAGGAGACATTCCCGGTGCCGTCGTGCTTTTCCAGGCCCCCGATGCGGTGCTCCAGCCCTGGAGTGCCGGGAATCGCCCACGGACGGGCGAGCGTATCTTCATCGCGCCCGTACGGGAGGAAGTGCGCTGGGTCGGTGCGATACCGCACGTCAATACGGGGCAGGCTGTCCGGGTCCGGAATCCGCCACGGCTCGGAACTATTCCCGAGATACCCGTCCGACAGGAAGATCACCGGGGACATCGCCCGCACCGCGAGGCGGAACGCCTCAATGGCCATGTCGAAACAATCGGCGGGCGACTGCGGGGCGACGATGGGAATCGGGCTCTCCCCATTGCGACCATACATCGCCTGAAGAAGGTCCGACTGTTCCGTCTTGGTCGGCAGCCCCGTCGAGGGTCCTCCCCGCTGGATGTTCGCGATGACGAGGGGGAGTTCCAGCATCATCACCAGGTTCATCGCCTCGCTTTTCAGGCAGATGCCGGGGCCACTGGTGCCGGTCAGAGCAAACGCGCCGCCGAACGCCGCACCGATGGTGGCGCCGATTGCCGCAATCTCGTCTTCCGCCTGGAACGTGCGCACATCGAAATTCTTCAACGCCGCGAGTTCGTGCAGGATGTCCGAGGCCGGGGTGATCGGATAGCTGCCGTAGAACAGCGTCTTGTCCGCCCGGTGGGCTGCGGTCACGAAGCCGAGTGCCGCCGCTTCGTTGCCCGTGATCTTCCGATAGGTGCCGGGGGTGACGTCAAACCGCGCGATGCGATAGCGAGTTCGGAATGCTTCGGTGGTCTCGCCGTAATAGTACCCTGCCTTCAGGGCCCGGGTATTCGCCTCCACAACCACCGGCTTGCTGGCGAACTTCTGGCGCACCCACTCGAGAGTCGTGTCGAGAGCCCGGTCATACATCCAGAAAGTGAGACCCAGCGCGAAGAAGTTCTTGCAGCGATCCTTCTCCTTATTGCCCAGGCCCTCAATCCCGTTCAGCGCGTTCCGGTTCATCGTGGTGAGCGGAACGGAAATGACCCGGAAGCCGCGCAGCGAATCATCGTCCAGCGGATTCGTCGCGTAGTTGGCCTTCTTCAGGTTGCTGGCGGTGAACTCATCGGAGTTGACGATGATGGTGCCCCCGCGTTCCACGTCCTCAAGGTTCGCCTTCAGAGCCGCAGGGTTCATGGCGACCAGAACCTGAGGTGCGTCGCCTGGAGTGTAGATGTCCCGGCTGGAGATATTGACCTGGAAGCCGGAAACGCCGGGCAGGGTTCCGGCGGGGGCCCGGATCTCGGCAGGGAAGTCGGGGAGTGTGCTTACGTCGTTCCCGAGCACCGCCGAGGTGTTGGTGAACTGCGTCCCCGTCAACTGCATGCCATCGCCGGAATCGCCCGCAAAGCGAATGGCGACCGACTCCAGCTCTTCGTAGATCTCCTGGTCGTAGGGCGAAGGGCTCTCGACTTCCAGCAACTGTTCCGTCATCCCGCTAGCTACTCCCATCGGACCACGCCCCGCTTCCGGGGCAGGGTGATCCTCAGTTCGGTTGAAAGGTCCGTACACCGTAGGGCGGCCACTCCCGTAGTTCTATCATCAGAGTAAACCGTTCCTTGACGCCTGCGTTACGCCCGAAGCGAGTTTACGAATCCGGTAATTGTGTGCCTCCCCAGTTGCGGAGATCAGGCGCCGTCTACCTCGCGCAGCACCTGCTCCAGGTCCGGGGGCAAATTCAGGACTTCAGCGGGAAACCCGTCGCAGATGCGCTTCACGACCGCGTTATCTGTCAGATTGCCCAGCAGCCTTCCGCCACGATCCAACACCGGAAGATCCCGAAAGTGCCCCGCGGTCATCCGCCGGAGCGCTTCCAGCACCGTCTCGTCAGCGGAGATGGTCGTCGGATCGGCGGTCATGAATTCGCTCACCGGACGTTCCCATACGTGCGGATGCCCCACTACCCGGTGCAGCACATCTCGTTCGGTGAAGATCCCGCACAACCGATTGTCCCGCGTGACCAACGCGGTCGTGCGGTCGTAGGTCCGCATCAGGCGCACGACTTCCTGAACCGGCAGATTCTCATCCGCCGTCACATAGGCGGTGAGATTCAAGTTCCCGACCCGCGCGCTGCGCAGATCATCCTTTAGCGAACCGGTGCTCATGCGTTGGCCTCAACATGCGAACTAGAGTTCGCGGGATTCTGGGCCAGAGGGCCCCTTTTCTGCTATAATTACAACACTGAACCGCCGGTTTGCCCGGCTGATTCTGCGCCTGGATTCCACATGGAGTGGCGGCGCCGCAAGTCCACGGGAGGCACCAGTTTGGCGACCGAAGAGGAACAGATTGTTCCGATCAACATTGACGAGGAGATGCGGAACTCCTATCTGCTCTACTCGATGTCCGTCATCGTTTCCCGTGCGCTACCGGACGTGCGCGACGGCTTGAAACCGGTGCAACGGCGCATCCTGTATTCTATGCACGATTTGAATCTGGCGCCCACGGGTCCGTTTCGCAAGTCGGCAAACGTCTGCGGCCATACCTCCGGCAACTATCACCCGCACGGGGATGCCGTCATCTATCCCGCGCTGGTGCGCATGGCGCAGGATTTCAACTGTCGCTACATGCTGGTGGACAAGCAGGGGAACTTCGGAAGCATTGACGGCGATCCGGCGGCGCAGATGCGGTACACCGAGGTGAGACTTTCGACACTGGCGGTCGAGGCTCTCGCCGATATTGACAAAGACACCGTAGACTTTCAGCCCAATTACGACCAGCGCACGCAGGAGCCCAAGGTCCTTCCCGGCCGGTTCCCCAACCTGCTCGCCAACGGTTGCCAGGGCATCGCAGTGGGGATGGCGACCAGCATGCCGCCGCACAATCTCAAAGAGGTGTGCGACGCGTTGATGCTCCTGATCGACAAGCCGGACGCCACGGTCGAGGAACTGATGGAGGTGCTGCCGGGACCCGACTTCCCGACATTCGGACTGATTCTGGGAACGCGGGGTATCAAGTCCGCTTATTCCACCGGGCGCGGCAGTGTGGTGATGCAGGCCAAGTTGCACATTGAGCCGATGGACAACGGCAAGAACGCGATTGTCATCACGGAGTTGCCGTATCAAGTCAACAAACAGCGGCTCCAGGAGCAGATTGCCGAGCACGTCAAGCAGAAGCGAGTGGACGGCATCACGGCCCTGATGGACTTCACCAACAAGGAAGGCATCCGCGTCGTGGTGGAGTTGCGGCGAGACGTGCAGCCGCAAAAGGTGCTGAACTTCTTGTTGAAGCACACCCCCCTCCGGACCACATTCAGCGTGCTGGCCCTGGCCCTCGTAGACCAGGCGCCGCGAATTCTGACTCTCCCGCAGTTGCTGCAAAATTACATCAAGCACCGGCAGGAGGTGATCCGGCGGCGGACGCGGTTCGAATTGAACAAGGCCGAGGCCCGACTGCATATCGTCGAGGGGCTCCGGCGCGCGCTGGACGTGATTGACGAGATCATCCGGACCATTCGCGCCAGCCCGAACGCCGCGGCGGCGCGCGACCAGTTGATGAGCCAGTTCCAGTTCAGCCAGATTCAGGCGCAGTACATCCTGGACATGCAACTGCGCGCGCTGACCGGACTGGAGCGCGATCGGCTGGAACAGGAGTACCGCGACCTGCTGCAACAGATCGAGATCCTGCGCGGCATCCTGAACGACCCGCAAAAGGTGCTGTCCCTCATCCGTGACGATCTGCGCGACCTCCAGAAGAAGTTCCCCGATCCGCGTCGTACCCGCATCGTGCCGATCGAAGCAGACGAGATCGGCGATGAGGACCTGAGTCCGGAAGAAGAGACCATCGTTTCCATTACCC
>SXGS01252597.1_pt1 | contig 13848 bp, 5 predicted proteins | sample 3174681 | NCBI WGS metagenome assembly SXGS01 (sample SAMN11356861, study PRJNA531348) | freshwater metagenome | isolation source: freshwater sample F1-80 | place: China: Fuxian Lake, Yuxi | collected 2017-12-25
GCTCTCGAACCAGCTCGCCGCCGAGCAGACCAAACCCTCCGGCGCAGCGAAGGAGAATGTCGAGGCCATCGAATCCGCCGTGACACAAGGCGAGAACATCGTTCAATCGATGCTCGGCTACAGCCGCGCGGCAGTTGAACTGGATACGACTTATGCGATGGACGCGGCGATCGGCGAGACAGTCGCGATGCTCGGGAGGAAGTTCCTTGCCGGCATCGTGCTCAAACTGGACATCGCGCGGGATCTTCCTCCAGTGCGCGGCTCGCGCGGGCGGATGGAGCAGGTGCTGTTGAACCTGATCGTCAACGCGTCCGAGGCAATGGCCGGACAGGGAACACTGCGCATCACAGCGGCTCGTGCGACCGCGGCGTCCGGCTGCCTCCTGACGCCGCGCGGGAGCCCGGCGGGATTCATCGATGTGCTGGTGGCGGACAGCGGCCCGGGCATTCCGGCGGAAGTGCTGCCGCGCATCTTCGAGCCGTTCTTCACTACAAAGTCCGTCGGCGCGCGGCCCGGCACCGGCCTCGGCCTCGCGACGGTTTACACCATGGCGGAGCAGGACGGCCTCGGTCTCGGCGTGGAAACCAGCGCGGCGTCGGGCACGACCTTTCGGTTGCTGGTGCCGGTGGACGATTCGAGACCAGCCTCCGCATGAGCGTTCACGGCGAGGTCGCGCTGCCGAACATTCGCTTGCGATTGCGGCGAGCGGCGGAGAAACATCCCGGCCATGCATCCCTTCCTGTCGCAGTGTCCCCGGCGGCGCGGTCTTGTCGCGCGCTTCATGGCCGCAATATTCGCGTTCGCCGTCGCGTCGTTCGCCGCCGCCGCACCGTTGCCCAATGTCGTCCTGATTTTCTGTGACGACCTTGCCTACGCGGATATCGGGAGCTTCGGTGCGAAAGGCTATCGCACGCCGAACCTCGACCGCCTTGCGCGCCAGGGCATGCGGCTCACGGATTTCTACGTCGCCCAACCCGTGTGCTCCGCCTCGCGAGCCGCGCTGCTGACCGGCTGCTATCCGAATCGCGTCGGCATCAAGGGCGCGCTTGGGCCACAGGCGAAGATCGGTCTGCACTCCAATGAAGTGACCATCGCAGAAATGCTCAAGGCGCGCGGCTACGCCACGGGCATCTTCGGCAAATGGCATTTGGGACATCGCGCGGAGTTCCTCCCTCCAAACCATGGCTTCGATGAATACTTCGGCCTCCCGTACTCGAACGACATGTGGCCGAACCATCCGACCGCCGGCACGAACTATCCGCCGCTGCCGCTCATCGAAGGCACGCAGACTGTCGAGTTGATGCCCGATCAATCCACACTCACCACCCGCTACACGGAGCGGGCCGTGAGCTTCATCGAACGCCATCGCGCCCAGCCGTTCTTCCTCTACGTGCCGCACAACATGCCGCACGTGCCGCTGTTCGTTTCAGGCAAGTTCTCCGGACGGACGAAGCGCGGACTCTTCGGCGATGTGATTGCCGAGATCGATTGGTCTGTGGGCGAGATCCTTGCCGCGCTCAGCCGTCACGGTCTGGAGGAGAATACGCTCGTGATGTTCACCTCGGACAATGGCCCGTGGCTCGTCTATGGCGACCACGCCGGTTCAGCGAAGCCGTTGCGCGAAGGCAAGGCGACGGTGTTCGACGGCGGTGTACGGGTGCCGTTCATCGCGCGGTGGCCGGGCAAGATTCCCGCCGGCCGCACCTGTCGTGAACCGGCGATGACTATCGATGTGCTTCCCACGATCGCGCGGCTCACGGGCAGCCCGCTCCCGCCGCAGCCCATCGATGGCCGTGACATTTGGCCGCTGCTCGCGAACGAGCGCCACGCCAAGTCGCCGCACGATGCGCTCTACTTTTATTGGGATGATCACCTTCAGGCCGTGCGGAGCGGCGACTGGAAGCTGCATTTTCCCCATGAGTATTTCCAACCCGCGCCGGTCGGTGGCGACGGCAAGCCCGGTAAACTCGCCCGGCCCAAAACGCCGCTCGCGCTCTTCAACATCGTGAAGGACCAAGGAGAGAAGAACGACCTGTCGGCGAAGCACCCGGAGATCGTCGCACGGCTCGAAGTCCTTGCGGAACGGGCGCGGGAAAAACTGGGGGATTCTGCGACAAAGCGGAAGGGCAAGGCCGTCCGCGAACCGGGCCGGCTACCATAAAAAGAAAAAGATTCGGGCGCAGACGCCAAGGAGGTGGGGGTTGGGGAACCCCGCTGAAGAAACGTTCTGCCACCCGAATCAAATTGTAGAAAGAGCGATGCTATGTTTGAGGGCCGTTGGACTAGAATCGGCTCGGACTGGTTCCGACGCTCAAGACAAGAAGACCATCGGAAATCTGGACAGAATGCTCCATGCGTACCTCTACGGAATCCCATCCTGAACGGCTACGGAATCCCCTCCAACCGCCCGCAAAAGCAGCCAGCGAGAATAAAGAATCAGATCACGGGTGCCGAAGTGTTAGGCATGCCCTTCAAGACCGGGACAGCTTGTGGTGAATGCTCTGAACAGCGCGACATAAGGCTCGCGTCTGCATGGGGCGTGGTGTATAGAACGTCACAAGTTGCCCGTTCACGAAGTACCGATGTATCAAAGTCGTAACCTCTCCGCTTCCCCTTCCATGTCCCGTAATTCCCTCAACTGTTGTTTGGCGAGGTATTCGTTCGCGCTGCTGGTGCTTCTGATGATGTGGCGCGCGGGCGATGCCAGTGCGCAGGTCGGACCGCCTCCGGTGAATGACCAATGCGCGGGCGCGATGATCATTCCGCCTGCCGGGCCGTTCCCGGCATTCCTGCCATCGCCGAACGACAACTTGCCGATTGCAGGTGCCACGGATGTGGGCGATCCGCCGTTGCCGTCCTTTCCCGGGCTGGAACGCACGAACCTCGCGCACAGTGTTTGGTTCAAGTTCACTCCCGCAGAGTCCGGCCTTTATACGTTTTCCACCGGGATGGACACCTATACGGCCTTCCGCGACAGCGCGATGATTATTTACACGGCCTCCGGAGGTTGTGGGCCGTTCACTTTCTACGCCTTGAACGATGACTCGGCAACGTTGCGCGCCTCCATCAGCACGAACTTCAATGCCGGCACCACCTACTATGTCGTCGTGTTTGCCGCCGCGTTGACGGTGCAAAACCAGGCGAACGAGGTTCTCGAACTTCAACTGCGTGTGAGCAAGCCCGAGGTGCCGGCCAACGACACGTGCGCCGGGGCGTTTGTCATTCCAGGCTCCATCGTCTCAACGTCGTCCTGGCTCTCACCGCTGTTCGACACCACGCGTGCCACTACGACGGCGACGAACGTCGTCGCGGCACGCTGCGTGACAAACATTGGCACGGTTCCGTCACGGGACATGTGGTTCACCTTCACACCGGTGACTTCCGGCACCTACATCTTTTCGACCGGCGCAGACACGGCGACAGCGGCCGGAATCGACGGCACGACCATTGATGACACCGCGATCGGACTCTACACGCGGCCGACGGGCTGCACTGGAGTGGCCAATGAACTTGGATGCAACGACAATGGTTTCGGGCGTTCCGTGCTGTCGGCGACACTTTCGGCCGGAACTCAGTATCACATCGTGATTTGGGACAACGCCAGGGACTACGTGCCGGGCGAGACCGCGCTGCGATTGCGCGTGTCACCGGCGACACGACCGACCGTGGAAACGTTGGCTCCCGTTTCAATGTCATCGACCGGAGTGGTCCTGAGCGGATCGGTCAACGGCAACGGGTTGCTGACGCGGTTCTGGTTCGAGTGGGGCCCGACGCCCAGCCTTGGCAGCACATCGAGCGTGAAGATCATTTTCGCCAGCGCAAACACCTTCCTGACGAACACCGCAATCGTGGGCTTCCAACCGAACACGGAGTATCACTACCGCATCGGCGCGTTCAACGCCCTCGGTACAAACCACGGCGCGTTGCAGACCTTCGTCTTCCTGAACGACCCGCCGTCGAACATGCGTTTCGAGCGCGACATCGATGGCACCTACCCAATCACCTTCCAAGGCGAGCCTGGTTACGTGTATGTCGTCCAGTCATCGAGCAATCTCGTGGACTGGGTGAATCTCGGAGTCGCGACGAACACCTTTTTCCGGCCACCGACGCCAACTGCCTACGGTTTCCGTCACTCGCCGGGGGCAGTGCCTCCGCCGAAATTATTTTTCCGAGTGAAGCTGCCTTGAGACCCGGGGCATCCGCCGGGCCGGACCGTTCTGAACTCATGTCGTACCAGCCATGCAAAGCCATGTCCTGAATTTCCAACGGGCCGCAAGCCTCTTGCGCGCGTTTTTCCTTCTCCTCGCCTGCTGGCTTTCGCTTGCGGCATCGACAGAGGTCGCCTTTGCTCAGCGGCCGGTTATCACGACCCAGCCGGTCGGTGGCACCAATCTCACCGCTACTGAGATCACGTTCACCGTCGTCGCCAGCGGAACAGCGCCGTTGCGCTATCAATGGCTTTTCAACTCCACGAACCGTTTGATCGGAGCGACAAACTCCACGCTCACCTACACGAATCTCGGTGCCTTCCAGGAAGGTTTCTTCTCAGTCGTCATCACGAATGTCGCTGGAGCCATCACCAGCAACCCTGTGTTTCTCGACATGCTCGTGCCGCCGTTGGTAACGCGGAATCCCACGAATGTCGTCGTGGCGGTTGGCGGGATGGCTGTGTTCGCTTCCGAAGCCAGCGGCGATCCGGTCCTGCGCTACCAATGGTACAAGAACGTCATCGAGGAGCTTGTCGGTGAAACCAACGCCACGCTCGTCGTCACGAACTTACAGTTGACCAACTCAGGGACCTACCAGATCGAGGTCGCGAACGACTACGACACAGTCAATAGCGTCGAGGCGCTACTGACCGTGAAGAATCCACCGGTCATCATCGCACAACCGCTGCCAGTCGCCGCCCCTGCCGGTACGACAGCCCAGTTTACTGTGGGCGTTGGCGGCGACGGGCCGTTCTCGTATCAATGGTTCTTCAACGGAACCAACACCGTCTTTGCCGGAACAAATCAAACTCTGGTTCTTTCCGATGTGCAGCTTGCACGGACGGGTGACTACTCCGTGCAAGTGACATCCGATGTGGGCGCTGCCACCAGCGCCCCGGCAAGTTTGCTGGTATTGCAAGCACCCGTCATCACCGCGCAACCGGCCAGCGTCCTCGCCGTTGCCGGCACGAATGTCGCCTTCTCCGTCTCCGCCACAGGCACGCAGCCCATCGCCTACCAGTGGCTCTTTAACCGCACCAATTCCCTGCCGGAAGCGACCGGGCCAACCTTGCAGCTGGCGAATGTGCAGCCGGGCAACAGCGGGCTCTACTCCGTGGCGCTGTCGAATCAGTCCGGCTCCGTCACCAGCGTCAATGCGAGCCTCTCTGTTTTCGTCCCGCCCCAGATCGTCGCCCAGCCGACGAATCTCACGGTGCGTTCCGGCCAGACCGCCGGATTCGCCGTCACTGCGATCGGCACAACACCGCTCATCTACCGCTGGTTTTTCAACCAAACCAATCTCATCCCTGGCGCGAACAACAACACGCTCAGTCTGCCGGCTGTCTCCCTCGTCAGCGCAGGCACATATTCTGTCAGTGTGAGCAACTTCGCTGGCGAGGCGAAGAGCGACGCGGTGCAACTGGCCGTCCAGTCCCCGCCCGTCATCGTCCAGCATCCGGTGAGCCGCACCGTCCAACCCGGGAACGATGTGATCTTCAGTGTCATTGCGGTTGGTGATGAGCCCCGCGGATTCCAATGGTTCTACAACACCACCAACGCCATCGCGGGCGCGACTGGTGCCGAACTGACTCTTTTCAATGTGCAAGCGGTGAACAGCGGCCGTTACTCGGTCCGCGTCACGAACGCACTCGGCACGACCTTCAGCGTCGAGGCCGTTCTCACGGTGAAACGTCCGCCAGTCATCGCCCAGGAGCCTGTCAGTCTCACCGTCACACAAGGAGCCGTCGCCCCCATCTCCATCATCGTCTCCGGCGACGGGCCGTTCACCTACCGATGGCTGCACGATAGCACCAACGCTGTCCCGGGCACCAACGGCCCTGGCCTGCTCGTCGTTGCCGATTCAGTCAACGCCGGGGCGTACTCGGTCGTGGTCAGCAATGAGGTCGGATCTGCCACCAGTGCCCAGGCCACACTCACGGTCCTGATCCCGCCATCGATCGCGTCGCAGCCCGAGGATCTCTACGTGCAACCCGGAGCGGATGCGACGTTCGCGGTCTCCGCAGGCGGCGATGGACCTCTGAGTTTCCAGTGGTTTCGAAATGAAACCAATCTACTCACGGACGCCACCAACACCGTCCTTCAACTGACGGGCGTTCCAGCGGGCCCCGACAGCGTCTATTCCGTGTTTGTCTCCAATCACGTCGGCGTCGTGAGCAGCCGCCTCGCGGCCCTGCGCGTTCGCATTCCGCCCACAATTGTTGCACCGCCTGTCAGCGTGACCTCCACCCAGGGACAGGCGGCTCGGTTCGTGGTCGAGACTTCGGGTGACGGCCCGTTCTCCTACCAATGGTTCTTCAACGGCACCACGCCCGTTCCGGGCGGAACGGCCTCGACACTCGAACTAATCGGAGTGCAGCCAACAGCAGCCGGGCAATACTCCGTTCGCGTCACAAACGTCGTCGGCTCCGTCGTCAGCCCTTCGGCTGAACTCACCGTGCTGTTGCTTCCAGTGATCACCGCATCCCCCGTCAGCCAGGTGGTGACGCAGGGGCAGGACGCTGCGTTCAGCGTGATGGCAACCAGCGAAACGCCCCTCACATACGAATGGCGGCGCAACGGAATTGCGATCAGCGGGGTCAGTTCAACTTTACCCCTTCCCAACGTGCAGCCGCCGGATGCCGGATCTTACGATGTCGTGGTGGGCAACACCTACGGCGCAGTCACGAGCACGGTGGCGACGTTGACAGTCTATGCTCTGGATTTCGGCGATGCTCCCGAACCGCTGTATCCGACACTGCTCGCCGCCGACGGCGCGCGGCACGTCGTGGTGCCCGGAGTTTTTCTTGGAGCCTTTGCCGAAGGTGACGTGGACGGCCAGCCGTCACTCGAACTGAACGGCGATGACGCCGCCGGCGTGGACGACGAGGACGGCGTCCAATTCCTGGCACAAGTTCGACGAGGCCAACCCGTGCAGTTGGAGGTCGTTGCTTCCACGAACGGTTTTCTCACCTGTTGGATCGATCTTAACCGCGCCAACGGCTGGTCCGACGCAGCTGATTTGGTGTTGAGCAACGCCGTCCTCGTTCCGGGCACGAATATTCTGGTGGTGAACATTTCCCCCGACGCATCCATTGGGGCCAGCGCCGCCCGGTTCCGGTTCACGACCGGCGCACAACTGTTGCCGCCGGTCGGACTCGCGCCGGACGGCGAAGTTGAAGACTATCCGGTGACCATCGCCGCCGCCGCCGACCTGCGTGTGGCACAAGCATTTTCATCGGCATTCACCGTGGCGGGAACTCCGGCAACACTGACGATTGCGGCCTCCAATGCCGGCCCGTCGGCCGCAACGAGCGTGTTCCTCACCAATCTCCTCTCGCCACGCTCGACATTCGTCTCCGTCAACAGCACGCACGGCAGTTGCGCTCACAGCGCCGGAGTCATCATCTGCGATATCGGCAGCCTCGGCATGGGCGATCAGATGACGGTGACGGTGAATTTCCTGACTGGCCTCGGGACGAATCTCGCCAAAACCACGTTGCGCGGGGCTGAGTTCGACGCGACTCCGGCCGACGCAGACTCTGCGATCGTCGGCACCACCGTGCTGCCCCAGTTTGCGAACTCGGACATCATCATCCTGCCGTTGCCGGACTCGGGCGGGGCGACTCCTTATCCGGCTTCCATCGTCGTCTCAGGAGCCACGGCGGCGGTGCAGAAGGTCACGGTCACCCTGCGCGGGTTGAACCACGATTTCCCAGACGACATGGACATTTTGCTGGTCGGTCCCCAAGGACAGGCCGTGGTGCTGATGTCTGACTCCGGCTCCGACAACCCGATCTTCGACGCCACGGTGACGTTCGACGATCAGGCGCTCGAATTCGTGCCGGACACCACGCCGACCATCGTCAGCGGAAGCTATCGTCCCGCGAATCATCCGCCGGCTGGAGAAATCTTTCCCGCACCTGCGCCCTCCGGCCCGTACTCCGAGGAACTCTCGACTTTCGTTGGAAGTGATCCCAACGGCGTCTGGTCGCTCTACGTCATCGATGACGCGCTCGACAACGGTTCGAGCGCCACACCCGGAGTCATCGCCGACGGCTGGACGCTCAACATCACCGCTGCAGAACCTCTGGCTGACCTTTCGATCCATGCGACAGCCGAGCCGGCCGTTGTGTCCGTCGGCCAGCCGGTTCGTTATACGCTGACGGTGACGAACGCCGGACCATCGGCTTCGCTGGCAACGTTGCGGAGCACCTTGCCACCAGGACTCATCTTCCTAGCTGCGAACACGCCGCAAGGGAGCTGCGAATCCGCCGCTGGTGTCGTGACGTGTCACCTCGGCGAATTGACTACGGGTGGAACAATCACGTTGACCATCGACGTGACCGGAACACTCGGAACGAGTGTAAGCAACGTTTTCACCGTCGAATCCAGCGCGCTGGACTTGGAAAGGGCGAACAACACGACTGCCGTGAGCCACTTGATTCGACCAGTAGTCGATCTGGATATTGCCGTCGCCGGGCCGTCCGCCGCCGTGCTTTTGCATGAGGTCTTCCCCGTAACGATTGTCGTGAGCAATCGCGGGCCGAACGACGCCACCGGCATCTGGCTTACCAATACGCTTCCCGCCGGGGCGACCTTCGTATCGGCAACTGGCACCAGCGGAGCGTGTGTGATCGAGGGCGCAATGGTGGCTTGTCCGGTGGACGGCGTGGTGGCGAACGGTTCGCGTTCCGTGGAACTGCAGCTCTACGCGGGCTGGGGCGGATTGAACACAAACTCCGTCTTCGTCATCGCCGCCGAGGAAGAACCCTCACTTGCCAACAACGTGGGCGAAGCGACGATCACCGCCAATCTCGCAACGGATCTCTCGCTCACAACTTCGCCTTCCAGCGCAACTGTCCCGCTGGGACGCGACTGGGTGATCGTCCACACGGTCACCAACCGCGGCCCGGTCGCCGGTGATGCCACCCTCTCGAGCGCGCTGCCTGCGGGAATGATCTTCCAGTCGGCCCTGAGCCTCCGCGGTGCCTGCACGAATCTCGGCGGCCAGGTGGACTGCTTCATCGCCGCGCTCGGTGCAGGTGAAAGCGCAACGATCACGATCACGGGCCGTAGCACCGTACTTGGTGCCGTGACGAACCGGGCCACAGTCAGCGGTTCGCTGCCGGACTACAATCCGGCGAACAACCAAGCCGTGGCGTCGGCTGTCGTTGTTCCGCACGCGAACCTGTCCGTGGCGATCTCCAGCCGGCCGGAACCGGTATGGCAGAATGAAAACCTCACCTTCATCCTTGGCGTCACCAACCTCGGGCCCAGCGCCGCGACCAATGTCGCTGTGACGAACATCCTGCCCCAAGGCGTCACGTTCATCTCATTCTCGCCGGGTCAAGGCGGCTGCGCGCGAGTGGGTGAAGTGGTCCGCTGCGACTTGGGCACTCTGGGTTCGGGCTCCGGCACGCTGGTCACGATCATCGTCCGTCCCACTACGGCCGGCTTTTACACCAACGCCGTGAACGTGGGCTCGCCAATCGTCGATGCGGAGCTGTCGAACAACTCCGCGCGCCACATTGCACGGGCGATCACCGCGACGGGCGTCTATGTGAATTCCCAGCCCGTGACCACGCCGTTGCTCGGCCTGGCGAATCCGTTCCCGAGCACGATCACGGTCTCCGGCTTCCAGCACAGCATTCTCCGCATGCGTGTGACGTTGGTCGGGCTCTCGCACTCCTACTCCGACGACCTCGACATCCTCCTGGTCGCTCCTGACGGGCGCTCCACGTACTTGCTGTCGGACACCGGCGGTGAGTTCACGGTGAATAATGCCACCCTGACTTTCGATGACACCGCAACCAACGGGCTCGCCGACTTCAATCTGATTACGAGCGGAACATATCGCCCGACGAATTTCGGTTTCGATACCGACAGCTTCTCTGCCCCAGCTCCGGTCGGTCCCTATCGCACGAACCTGACGCAATTCAACGGAACCGATCCAAACGGCCTCTGGTCGCTCTACATCATGGACGACGCTGACAAGGACTCCGGGATTCTCTCCGGCGGCTGGCGGTTGAGTTTTGCGCCGGGCGATCCGATCGTGGACCTCGGCGTAGCCCAGAGCATTTCCGCCAATCCCACCGCCGTCGGCAGCAACGTCGTATTCGCCTACTCGGTAACGAACGCCAGCCCGCTCACGGCACCGAACGTTCGCCTGACAAACTCGCTGCCCGACGGGATGGCCATGACATCATTTAACAATCCGCACGGTTCCTGCGTCGTCACGGGGCAAGTCGTAATTTGTTCGCTCGGCAGCATCGCCAGCAACGGAACTGCGACGATGACACTGACGGCGGTCGCAAACGCACCGGGGTCGGTGACTAATCTGGTCACAGTCGGATCGGACGGCGCGGATTTCCGTCCCGCGAACAACAGCTCCACCCAGCCGGTCACTTTCGAGTTGCCGCCAGTATTCGTTCAGCAGCCGCTAGACATTCTGGCGGATGCTGGCACGGGCGCGGAGTTCACTGTCAGTGTCATCGGTGCCGCCCCGCTCACGTTCCAATGGCTGAAAAACGGTCAGGAAATCCCCGGCGCAATAGAGTCTTCGTTAAGATTCGAGTCCGTGGCGGTGACGGATGTCGGGACGTACAGCGTTCGTGCGGCCAACGGGGTTGGCGCAGCGGTTTCAGTGTCCGCGATCCTCCGGGTCCTCGGTCCGCCGGTCGTCAGTCCTCTGGCAGACGTCACGGTCGACGAAGATTCAGACACCGGCGCGCTGCCGTTCACTTTACTCGATTATGATACGGCCCCGGAAACGATCGTCCTCTCAGCGGAATCCTCCAGTCCCACACTGGTGCCGCTTACGGGAATCGTGTTCGGCGGTGCGGGCCAGAATCGCATCGTGCGCGTGACTCCGGCGGCGAATCAAAGCGGTTCGGCGACCATCCGCGTCATCGCCACAGACACGGGCGGAGCTTCGACGACGAACCAGTTCATTCTCACCGTTCAACCGGTGATTGATCCGATTTTGATCCTGGTGCAGCCGCGCAACTACCTCAGCGTCACTGGCAGCACGATTCATTTGTCCATCAGCGCCACAAGCGCGCTGCCAATCGCCTATCAGTGGGAGAAGGACGGCCTGCCGATTCCGGACGCGATTTCCGCAACGTTGACTCTGGCCGGGTTGGACGCGACGAACTCCGGCTCTTACCGGGTATTGATGACGAGTGCGGACACGAACGCCGCCAGCATCGCCGTGACGGTGCAGGTGACAGATCAACTGCCCAGCCCGAACATTGTTTCCATCAGCCGGGGCGAGACAAACGCGACGATCGTATTCACGACCGTGGTTGGCTTGAACTACACTTTGGAGTACCGCGACGACTTTAACGTGCCGGGCTGGACGCCATTGGGGACGGTTCCCGGAACTGGATCGCCCGAGAGTTTGATCGATCCGGTGGCGACGGTTCCTCACCGCTTCTATCGCATCAAGGTGGAATGAGCGTCAGGGCGAACAGGCGTCACAGCCACCGAACTTGACGGCCATGCGGTCGTCTCAACGGCGAAGATGTTCGCCGACGACTTTCTTCCAAATCTCGTAGCCGCGCGGGTTCATGTGCAGACGATCGTCAACGAAGATCTCCGTCCGGGGCTTGTCGTCCGGGCCGAGCATGTGAGGGAAGACGTTGATGAAACCGAGCCGGGCATCCGTGCGGGTGAACGTTTCGATCAGACGGTTCGCTTCCCGCACATCCCGCACCTGCGCCCAGCGAGCGGGATTCGGCGCGATGGAGATGTAGGAGATGCGCGTGCGCGGCAAATGCCGGTGAACGGTCGCGACGAAAGACTGGAAGTCCGCGAAAACCTGTGCGGGCGATTTCTTGGCGTTGATGTCGTTGCCGCCGGCGTACATCACGATGTGCTGCGGGGCGTAGGGCAGCACGATGCGGTCGGCGTAATTGACGGAATCGATTACCTGCGAGCCGCCAAAGCCGCGGTTGATGACCGGCAGGTCGGGGAAATCAGCGGCGAGAGTTTTCCACAAACGAATGCTCGAATTGCCAACAAACAGGATGCCCCGGCGCGGTGGCGGATTGGAGGCGTCGCTCGCCATGAACTCATTGATCTCCTTCGCGAACGGCCGGCCGGCCTCAAGCGGTTGCGGCGCGGGAAGAGTGGAACGACAGCCCAGCGCAAACAGGCAGGCCAACAGCAGGACCGAACAGCAGCGAGTCCGCCCGGCAATCACGGCTTGCTCGTGATCTTCGACCAATTGAAGCCCATGACTTCGGCGTACTTGGCGAACGCCTTCTCGTTCTGGATCAGCACGGCACGAACGACGCTGGAGTCATCGGCCCGGCCGAGGTTCGGAATCAGGTCCGGGATCACGTCCACCTTCTTGTGGGCGTAGGTCAGGGCGAAGACGGCCTGGGCGACCGCAACGTAGGGCAGATCCTTGTAGGCACCTTCGGCGTAATCCTCGACGGCGTCGGCGAGGAATTCGAGTTGATCGACGAGGTGCGGAAATTTGGGCGCGCTGATCTGGGTGAACTCGACCTTCCACAGCGGAAGCTGGCGAAGGACATTTTCGACGACGCGGGGCGTAACGAGGGAGGCCCCGTGATTGACGTATTCGGCAAACTCAGACATGAGCTGAGGTTAACCACCGGCGTCTCGTGAAGTAAACGGGAAACACTTTCTCTCAACTCACACCCGTCCGCGCTGCGGCTCCGAATCGCCGCGGCCCGAGCCGCAGCACTTGCACCACCGTCGGCCGCGCCTTAGCCTGCGCCCCAATGCGTCTGCTAGACCGCTACCTGCTGCGCGAGTTGCTCATCCCGTTTGGCTACTGCCTCATCGGGTTTCTCGTGTTCTGGATTTCCTCGGACGCATTTGCACAGCTCGCCGACTTCCAGAAGCAGCGCCTCAAGTTCGGCGACGTCATCGAGTACTACTTTGTTCGCGTGCCGGAGATGATGATCACCGTTCTGCCGGTGGCCTTCCTCCTCGCGATCCTCTACGCGCTCACCAACCACGCCCGCCATCACGAACTCACCGCCATCCGCGCCGCCGGCGTGAGTCTGGCACGACTCGCCGCGCCATACTTCGGCCTCGGCTTCGCCCTGAGCCTCCTGGTTTTCATCATCAACGAACGCTGGGCACCGCAAAGCATCGAGGCCGCTGCCGCGATCTTCACCCGACACCAACCGGTTAAGGCCGGTGCCGGCCCGCGTGACTGGGAACCCAAGCTCGGCTTCCAAAACTTCCGCGACCGCCGCTCGTGGTTCATCGAGAACTACAACTACGTCACCGCCGAGATGATCCGCGCGCACATCGTCTGGGCGCGACCCGACGGCTCGAAGATGGAGATTCTCGCCGAACACGGTCACTACGCTGACCACTCTTGGGTCTTCACCAATGTCACCGTGCTCGAATACGGGGCCGAGCCCGGCTCTGTGCCCACGCAAAGCTATACGCCCAGCATCGCCATGCCGGTCTTCACCGAGACGCCCGAGCAAATCCGCAGCGAGATCAAGGTCAACAAGCTCACCGACCTTCGCTCCATCCGGAAGGTTCACCTCTCCATCCAGGAAATCCTCGACTACAAGCGCCTCCACCCGGGCGACGACAGCAAACTTCCCATGCTCGACACCAAGCTACACGGCCGTCTGGCCGCGCCGTGGAC
>SXGS01561334.1_pt1 | contig 13847 bp, 17 predicted proteins | sample 3174681 | NCBI WGS metagenome assembly SXGS01 (sample SAMN11356861, study PRJNA531348) | freshwater metagenome | isolation source: freshwater sample F1-80 | place: China: Fuxian Lake, Yuxi | collected 2017-12-25
CTCCCTATGCCAATTACCGCGAGGCCACTCGCGCGCTGTGGCGGCAGACGATCCTGCCGCTGGCGGGGGGTATCCTCAGTGGCCTGGCGCAGGGGCTGGCGGGCTGGTTCGAGGGGGCGAGCCTGTCGGTCGACGTCAACCGCGTCACCGCGCTGGCCGAGGAACGCCAGATGCTTTGGGCCATGGCGGCGAGCGCCGACTTTCTCGATTCGGCGGAAAAGCGCGCCATGGTCGGTCTGTCATGAGCGGTGACGTTCTGGCGCGGCTGCTGGCGCAGGCGGCGGACAGCGGCGCGGATCTCATGACGCTGCGCGCGGTCGCCGAGGAGGCAGGTGAGCTGGGTGCGACGCGGGCGCTGACCCGGCTGGGCCTGTCCGATGCCGATGCCGCCGAGGATGTCGCCGAACTGCGCGAGCTGTTGTCGGCGTGGCGCGAGGCCAAGTCGTCGGTGTGGAAAAGCGCGGTCGGCTGGCTGACCCGGCTGCTCGGCGCGCTGCTGCTCGCGGGAATCGCGATGCGGCTGGGGATGGAGGACTGGCTGAAATGAGCCTGACCTTCACCGGCTATGCCGCGATCTGGGACCGGATGGACCGGGCGGGCGACGTCATGCGGCGCGGGGCCTTTGCGGGGGCGGGCGATGTGCCGCTCCTCTGGCAGCATCGCGGTGGCCCGATGGGGCGGATCGCGACCTTGACCGAGGACGACAGGGGCCTGTCGGTCGAGGGGCGGGTCGACGACCCCGCACTCGCCGCGCTGGTTCGCGCAGGGGCGGTCGCCGGGCTGTCGGTCGGGTATCGGCCGCGCGTCGTCCATCAGGGGGCGGCCCGCGCGATCCTGTCGGCTGAGCTTCTGGAGATCAGCCTGGTGACGGTGCCGATGCAGCCGCTCGCCCGTGTGTCTCATGTTTTGACCAAGGGGGACTGATATGGACGTGATCGAACGACCCGTGCTGGACGGCGCGCGGACGACGACGAACGGCGCTTTCGACGGCTATGTGCGCAGCGGCACCACCGTCGAACTGAAGGCCTTTACCGGCACCACCGGCGACAGCGGGGGTTTCGCCGTCCCGCGCGAGATCGATGCGGCGATCGCCTCGGTGCTGAAGAGCGTTTCGCCGATCCGGGCGATCGCGAACGTCGTGACGGTGGGCTCGGCGGGCTATCGCAAGCTGGTGACCACCGGCGGCACGCCCTCGGGTTGGGCGAGCGAGACGGCGGCGCGGCCCGAAACGGCGACGCCCAGCTTCGTCGAACTCGCGCCGCCGATGGGCGAGCTGTACGCCAATCCCTCCGCCAGCCAGGCGATGCTCGACGATGCGGCCTTCGACGTCGAAGGCTGGCTGGCTGGCGAGATCGCCACCGAGTTCGCGCGTGCCGAGGGGCAGGCGTTCGTTGCCGGCTCGGGCGTCAACCGGCCCAAGGGGTTCCTGACCAACCCGGTCTCGGCCGCCAGGGACGGGGTGCGCCCCTTCGGCACGCTGCAATATCTGGCGAGCGGCGCGGCGGGCGCGTTCGGGGCGAACGCCGACGAGCGGCTGGTCGATCTGGTCCAGTCGCTGCGTGCGCCCTATCGCCAGGGGGCGTGCTTCGTGATGAACGCCGCGACCTCGGCGCGCATCCGCAAGATGAAGTCGGCGGACGGCCAGTTCCTCTGGGCGCCGGGTCTGGTCGCAGGACAGCCCGCCACGCTGCTCGGCTATCCGGTGGTCGAGGCGGAGGACATGCCCGACATCGCCGCCGACGCCCCCGCCATCGCCTTCGGCAATTTCCAGGCGGGCTATCTGATCACCGAGCGCGCCGAGACCGCGATCCTGCGCGATCCGTACAGCAACAAGCCGTTCGTGACCTTCTACGCCACGCGCCGCGTCGGCGGCTGTGTCAGCGATTCGGAGGCGATCAAGCTGATGAAGTTCGCGGCGAACTGAAGGTCCTGAAAAGTCGGGGCAGCCCTTCACAGGCTGCCCCGTAGTTCAGGGAGGATGCCGGACCCGGCCGGGGGGCGCGGGGTCGGCATGGCCGGTGCCCAGGGGGGGCGGGCAGCGGCTGATCCCGTCTCTGCGCCCCGAGTGTGACGCCCGTGTGTCGGACCTGTCGCAACCTGTATCGGTGAAGGAGAATTCATGATGAGCGGGACGAGGGAGCCCATGCCGCCCGCGACCGTCGCAGGCGCAGCCGGCGCGGTGCGCGCACTGTTGCGGCTGGAGGAGGGGAATGAGGCCGCGCTGGTCGCGCAAGTGGCGGGCGTCGCGCTGGGACTGGCCGAGGCCTTTTGTGGGCAGATGCTGATCGAGCGGGGGGTCGAAGAGGCCGTGGCCGGCTCGGTCGCGTGGCAACCGCTGTCGGTGATGCCGGTGCGCGCGATCCTGTCGGGTGGCGAAGGGGCGGTGGACCGTGACGGGTGTGGCTGGGTCCGTACCGGCGACGCGCTGACCGTGCGCTACCGCGCGGGACTGGCGGTGGACTGGGCGGGCCTGCCGCCAGAGATCGCGCATGGCGTGGCGATCATGGGCGCGCATCTGTTCGACAATCGCGATGCCGCCGCCGTGCCGCCCGCCGCCGTCGCCGCGCTGTGGCGGCCCTGGCGGCGGATGCGCCTCGATATGGCCAGGCGGGCATGACCGCGCGTGAGGCCCTGCGGGCGGGGCTGATGGCCGGATTGCGCACGACCCTGCAGCCGCTGGGCGTAGCGGTGTTCGACGCCGTGCCGGTGCGCGCCAGCGTGCCACAGGCCGTGCTGGGCGAACCGGGCGAGAGCGACTGGGGCGCGGCGGGGATCGAGGGGCGCGAACTGCGCGTGACCGTGAGCGTGAGCGACGAGGGGGAACAGCCCCGGCGGCTGCGCGCCTGTGTCCAGGCGGTCGAGGCGATCAGGCTGCCGGAGGTGCTGGCCGATGGCTGGCGGGTCGCTGGGCTGAGCGTGATCGCGACGCGCATGGCGAAGACGGGCGCGCGCTGGACCGCGAACGTCGAATGGCGCGCCCGGCTGTGGCGCGTGGGACAATAGGGGGAAGCAAACATGGCAATCGAAAAGGGAAGCGCCTTTCTGCTCAAGGTCGGCGACGGGGCCGAGCCGCCCGCCTTCGCAACGATGGCGGGGCTGCGCACCACGCAGCTGTCGATCAATGGCGAGACGGTGGTGGTGACCAACAAGGATTCGGGCGGCTGGCGCGAACTCTTGTCGGGCGCGGGCGTGCGGCATGTCAGCGTGGCCGGCGCGGGTGTCTTCACCGGATCGGCGGCCGAGGCGCGGATGCGGGGGCACGCGCTGGCGGGCACGATCGAGACCTATCGGCTGAGCTTCGAGAGCGGTGGATCGATGACCGGGCGGTTCCTGGTCACGCGGCTGGATTATAGCGGCGATTTCGGCGGCGAGCGGACCTATACGCTGGCGCTGGAAAGCTCCGGCGCGGTGGTGTCGGCATGAGCGCGAATCCGGTGCGCGGCGAGGCGGCCTTGCGGGTCGGGGGCACTGAACTGGTCGTGCGGCCGAGCTTCCAGGCGCTGGTCGCGGCGGAGGACGAGCTGGGGCCGTTGTTCGAACTGGTCGAGCGGGCGGGCGAGGGGAAACTCTCGCTGGCCGAAGCAGCGGCGCTGATCTGGCATTGCCTGGGCGAGGTGCCCGAGGGGCTGAACCGCGAGCAGCTGGGCGAGGCGCTGGTCGAGCTGGGGCTGGCGGCGCTGGCGCCCGTGCTGCGCCAATTGCTGCGCCAGATACTGGGCGGCCAATGACCTTTGCCGAGGAGGCGGGCCGGCTGGCGGGGATGGCGGCGGCGGTGTTGGGCTGGTCGCCCGACCGCTTCTGGCGCGCCACCCCGGCCGAGCTTCGGGGAGTCGTGACGGCGATGACGGGCGGAGCGGCGCATGAGCCGTCTTGTTCCGCCACGCTCGCCCGGTTGCGGGAGATGTATCCGGATGGATGAGCAGGATGTCGCGCCGCGTATCGATATGCGGGGTTTCAACGCGGACATGGCGGCGATGCGCGCCGAATTGTCGCGCGGGCTGGGCGATGCCGCCGAGCTGGGCGCACGTTCGGTCGAGGGCGCGCTGCTGCGCGCGGCGCGGACCGGCAGGTTCGGTTTCGAGGAGCTGAAGGCGACCGCTTTGTCGGTACTCGACCAGATCGCGCGGGCCGCGTTGCGGCAGGGTGTGGGCGCGGTCGGCAGTGGATCGGGGTTGGCCGGGTTGCTCGGCGGGCTGGTGTCGGGCCTGCCCGGCCGGGCGACCGGGGGACCGGTATCGCCCGATCGCCCCTATCTGGTCGGCGAGCGTGGCCCGGAGGTCTTCGTGCCGACCAGCAGCGGACGGGTGGAGACGCTGCGCGCCGGAGGGCCTCCGCGCGAGGTGCGGGTGGCGATCACGATCAATGCCGGGGCGGGCGAGGCGGGCGGCGTGCTGCAACGCTCGAGCCGCCAGGTCGCGCGCGCGGTTCGCGCGGCGCTGGCCGAGGATTGAGCCTGGGGGCCTTGCCCCTCCACCACCCGGCCTTGCCGGGCGGTCCCCCTCCCCATCAGAGATGGGGAGGATTTAGGAAACCCATTCCTCCCCAAGCTCGGCTTGGGGAGGGGGACCGCCGCGAAGCGGTGGTGGAGGGGCAGGAGCCCCGCAGTTTGGGAGACGAACCCATGCCATGGTGTCTGCATGAGCAGCGGCGCGACCAGCGCAGCGATATGCTGTCGCGCTTCGACCCGCGTTACTGGACGGTCGACTTCCCGCGCCCGATGATGGCGTCGGTGGTCGCGACCGCGCCTGACGCCTTGCGCGTCGATACCGTCTTTTACCGCACTGACGATCTGGCGGGGCTGATCTGGGAATCGGCCGACCGGCACGACCATGTCCTGCTTCGCTATGATACCGTGCGCGACTATCGGGACTGCCGGTTGCGGTTCCGCTGGCGCTCGGGCGGGATCAAGCCACTCGATGCGCGGCACGGGCCGACACTGACCATCGAGGGGCGGGACGAGGCGGGGCGTCCCCGTGCCTGGTATGTCCGGCTGTGGAACTATGCGACCGGTACGCCCGAGGATGCCGAGGTCGCGATCGACTTCGCCGACCTGGCCGGCGGGTTCCGCTTTCCGGAGGATCGCGATCCCGTCTGGGCGGGCGATGTCGACCGGATGTTCGTCTCGCTGGTCGCACCTGACTATGACGCGGGTGCGGGTTTCCTGACGCAGCCGCGGGAGGGTTGGGTCGAACTGACCGGGATCGCCTGCGACGGTCCCGGCGCGGTAATCGGCGTGGGCGCGGCGGTGTTGCCCGAACAGGGGTTCCGGATCGCCAGCGGCTATGATGACAGCTATCACCTGACGCCGCAGCGTCTGCTGCGCAACATGCTGCATCTCGGCTATCGCGACGCCATCGTCCATTATGTCGGCATGAGCCATTATTTCCGGCTCGAACGCAGCGGCGAGGGGCTGTACGCCAGCCTGAACGGCGGGGTGCTGAATGTCGCCAGTGCGGCTTGGCATCGCGCCTTCGCGGGCGAGGCGAAGGCGCTGGGCTACGACCTGATCTGGTCGCTGTCCTATGAGCTGTTCGACGCGCATTGCTGGGGCGACTGGAAACAGCGCTCGGCCGACGGCGCGCCGGCATTGACCGGCTGGGAGCCGCCCTCGACGCTGCTCAGCCCCGCGCATGGCGGCGCGATGGCCTATCTTCAGGCGGTGGCACGCGCGTTTCTGGCGATCGGCCAGGCGGCGGGCTTGGCCCCGACATTCCAGGTCGGCGAACCATGGTGGTGGGTGCGCCCCTCGGACGGCGCGCCGTGCCTCTATGACGCCGCGGCGGTGGCGGCGTTCGCGCCGGTGCCGATGGCGAGCATCGCGGGCGCGAAAAGCCAGGCGCAGCGCGACACGCTCGACCGGGCGGGGGCGTGTCTGGCGGCGTCGACGGCGGCCTTGTGCGCGGCGGCGAAGGCGGCGGCGCCGGGCTGCGTCACGCATCTGCTCACCTATCTGCCGACTGTGCTCGACCCTCATGCGCCCGAGGCCAAACGCGCCAACATGCCGGTCGGCTGGGCCAGCCCGGCCTTCGATGTGCTGCAACTGGAGGATTATGACTGGGTGACGGCGGGCGACACCGCCTCGACCCGCAAGGGCATCGCGCTCACCGAGGCGCGGCTGGGCTATCCGCCAGGGCGGCAACATTATTTTTCGGGCTTCGTGCTGCGCGGCGATCAGCGCGGGCAATGGCGTTGGATCGCCGATGCCGCGCAGGTCGCGCGTGCGCGCGGCGTCGCCGCGACCTTCCTGTGGGCGATGCCGCAGGTGATGCGCGACGGGTTCGTCTGTTGGGATGGGGGAGAGGACGCGGTGCAGGCTTTCGACGATGTGCTGTTCCCGCTGGCGCTGGGGCGCGAGGCGGAGGTGACGCCCGGTTTCTCCACCGCGATCCTGACCGGCGCGGGCGGGCGAGAGGCGCGCAACGCCGCCTGGGCGGAGGCGCGCACGACCTATGATGTCGGCCCCGGCATCCGTTCGGCGGCGGACATTGCGGCGTTGCTGTCCTTCTTTCGCGCCCGGCTGGGGCCGGCGCGCGGGTTTCGGCTGCGCGATCCGTTCGACAGCATCGGCACCGACGAGGCGATCGGCACCGGCGACGGCACCACCCGCCGCTTCGCACTGGTCCGCCATTATGGCGATCAGATGCGGCGGATCACCCGGCCGGTGGCGGGCAGCGTCTCGGTCACGGTGGCGGGGCGGAGCGTGACCGGCTTTGTCGTCGAACCCGGCGGCTGGCTGCTGCTCGACGCTGCGCCGGTGGGTGGCCAGGACATCACCGCCAGCTTCACCTTCGACGTGCCCGTCCGCTTCGCCGAGGACCGGCTGAGCGTGACGCTGGCGGGATTCCAGGCGGGAGCCGCTGCGTCGGTCCCGCTGGTCGAGGTACGCGAGGCATGAGCGGCGACACGCTGACCGGCTGGGTGTTGTGCTGGCGGATCGACCGGCGCGACGGGGTGACGATCGGCCTGACCGGGCACGACCATGACCTGTGGATCGACGGCCTCCACTATCGCGCCGCACCCGGCCTGACGCCCAGCGCGATCCTGCGCGGCGATGGCTTAGACGCCGATCTGATGGAGGCTTCGGGCGCGCTGACGAGCGAGGCGATCGGCGAGCATGATCTGCTCGGCGGTCGCTGGGACGGCGCGCGCGTGGCGGCGTTCGCGGTCGACTGGGCGGACGGGACGGCGTCGGTGCCGCTGGGCGAAGGCACGATCGGCGCGGTGCAACTGGGCGAGGGCGGCTTCAGCGCCGAGTTGCGCGCGATCGGCGCGTCGCTCGACCGGCCGGTGGCGGAGGAGACTTTGCCCGATTGCCGCGCGACGCTGGGCGACCGGCGTTGCCGCGTGGCGATGGCGGGGCGACGGCGGTTCGCGCGCGTGACGGGGTGGGACGGCGCGGTGATGCTGACCCTCGATACCGCCGAGCCGAGCGCCAATGCCTATGGACAGGGCCGCCTGATCTGGTTCGGCGGGGCCAATGCTGGGCTGGAGACGGTGATCGTCCGGTCGGAAGGCAAGGAAATCTGGCTGTCCGTCGCGCCGTCCTTCGCGATCGAGGGACAGCCGCTGATCGAACTGGTCGAGGGCTGCGACAGGCGTCTGGACACCTGCCTGTCGCGCTTCGGCAATGTCGTGAATTTCCGGGGCGAGCCGTTCCTACCCGGCATCGACCTGCTCACCCGCTATCCCGGCGCATGAGTGCGGTGGAGGCGGCGGCGCGGGCGCTGGTCGGCGCGCGGTTCCGGCTGCACGGGCGCGACCCCGCGCACGGGCTGGACTGTGTCGGGCTGGTCGCGGCGGCGACGGGGCGGAGCGCGCCGACCGGCTATGGCTGGCGCAGCGGGGATGCGGGGCGGGTGGCGGCGCTGCTCGACGCGGCGTTCGCGCGCGGCGGGGATGCGCCGGGCGCGGTGCTGCTGCTGCGCGCCGGGCCGGAGCAGCTGCATCTGGCGATCCGGGTGAGCGATGGGATCGTCCATGCCGATGCGGGGCTGCGCCGTGTCGTCTGGCGGCCGGGCGCGCCGCCCTGGCCGGTGCTGGGATATTGGAAGGGGGAGGGGTGATGGCGACCTTGGTCTTGGGGACGGTGGGCCGTGCGCTGCTGGGCCCGGTGGGCGGCGCGATCGGGGCGTTGATCGGCAACCGGGTCGATCATGCGGTGCTGGGCTCACCCCGCCGACAAGGCCCGCGCCTGACCGAGCTGTCGGTGCAGACATCGACCTATGGCACGCAGATGCCTGCCATCTTCGGCACGATGCGCGTCGCCGGGCCGGTGATCTGGGCGACCGACCTGGTCGAGGCGCGCGGTGTGACCGGCGGGGGCAAGGGGCGGCCGGGCATCGAAAGCTATAGCTATTCGGCCAATTTCGCGGTCGCCTTGTCGGGGCGGGCGATCCGGCGGGTGGGGCGGATCTGGGCCGATGGTCGGCTGCTGCGCGGGGCGGCGGGCGACTTCAAGGTGGCGACGGGGTTCCGCCTGCATCCGGGCACCGAGGATCAGGCGGTCGATCCGCTGATCGCCTCGGTCGAAGGGCCGCGCGCCTCGGCCTTTCGGGGCATCGCCTATGCGGTGTTCGAGGGGCTGGCGCTGGCCGAATTCGGCAATCGTATCCCGCAACTGACCTTCGAGGTGGAGGCCGATTCCGGCCCCCTGTCGTGCGAGGCCATCGCGCAGAGCCTGTCGTCCAGCGTGCGGCCGGGCGATGGCGGGACCATGGTCGCGGGCTTCGCGGCGAGCGGGGGCAGCGTGCGTGCGGTCTTGGCGATGCTGTCCGATATGAGCGGCGGGCAATGGGTGGCCGAGGGCGATGGCCTTCGCCTGTTGGTGCCGCCGGGCGAGGCGGCCGCGCGCATGATCAGGGACGAAGGGATGACCGCGCAAGGGCCGGGCCGTCGCGGCCAGCGGGCGATCGCGGCCGATGCCAGCCTGCCCGCCAGCGTGACGATCGCCCATTACGACCCGGCCCGCGATTACCAGATCGGGATGCAGCGCGCGTCGCGCCCCCGTGGTGCGCGCGACGAGCGGCGCGATCTGGCGGCGGCGCTCGATGCGACGACCGCGCGGACGATGGCGCAGGACCGGCTGGCGCGGCTGGCGGCCGAGCGGGTGCGGCGTATCGTGACGCTGGGTCCCGACGCGCTGGCCATCGCACCGGGCACCGTCGTCGCGATCGACGGAGAGCCGGGGCGCTGGCGTGTGATCGAGGCCGCCTGGGAAGCGATGGCGGTGCGGCTGACCTGCGTGCCCATCGGCCATGCCGGGCCGATCCAGCCCGCCTCGCCCGGCCGGATCGCGCGCGACGACGACCGGACGGTCGGCGCGACCCGTCTGATCGCGTTCGAGCTGCCCCCGCTCGACGATCAGCCGCTGGCCGGTCCCCGCCTGTCCGTCGTCGCGGCCGGTGGTCCGGGATGGCGACAGGCCGGCCTGTCCTACAGCCTGGATGACGGCGCGAGCTGGATCGCCCTGGGCGGGACGGCGATGCCCGGCCTGATCGGTCGCCTGGTGTCGGCGGTCCCCGGCGGGGGCGCCGCGCTGCTCGATCGGCGCGGGGCCTTGGTCGTGGCGCTGGCCGGGGATCTCGCCGATGCGGATGCGGCGGCGATCGATGCGGGGGGCAATCTGGCGTGGCTGGGCGGCGAGCTGCTCCAGTTCGAGCGCGCCGAGCCCTTGGGGGACGATCATTGGCGGCTCACCCGACTGCGGCGCGGCCTGCGCGGGACCGAGGCGATGATCGGTGGCGCGAAACCGGGCGACCCCTTCGTCCTGATCGACGCGGCCAGCATGCGGCTGGTCGACCTGCCCCCGACCATGGTCGGCCGGACGGTGCGCGTCCTGGCCCATGGCGTGGGCGACGGGATCGACGGGGTGCAGACGCTCGCGGCAGTGACCGGCCAGTCGGTGCGACCGCCGGCACCGGTGCACTGGCGTTGCGTGCGCGGCACGGATGGCCGGGTCACTATCGGCTGGACCCGGCGCAGCCGGATCGGCTGGCGCTGGATCGACCGGGTCGACACGCCGTTGGGCGAGGAGGTGGAACGCTACCGGCTGACCATCGGCGCGCGGGAAGAAGAGGTGTCGGTGCCCGGCTGGACCGGCACGGCACCCGACGGAACCCGCGTGAAGGTGCGACAGATCGGCACCTGGGCGGAATCGCCGCCGCTGGTCGGAATCATTGGGGGAGAGATGGGATGACCGATGCGACGCCGCGCTGGCGGCTGCCGTTCCTGGCGGCCGGACAGGCGCGAAAGGAATTGACTCATAATGAGGCGCTTATGCTGCTCGACCTTTTGTCGAACCCTTGTGTCGAGGCGGTGGGGGTGGCCGCGCCCCCCGCCGACCCGATGCCGGGGCAATGCTGGATCGTCGGGGACGATCCGATGGGGGCGTGGGGCGGGCAGGCACGGACGCTCGCCGCATGGACCGATGGCGGGTGGCGGTTCCTGTCGCCGCATGCCGGGCTGAGCGTGTGGAGTCGGGCGGATCGCTATCGCTGCTACTGGGACGGCGATGGGTGGCGACGGGGTTTGGTTCCGGCCCTGGCTATTCATATCGACGGAAAAAAAGTTGTTGGCGCGCAACAACCCGCCGTGGCGATCGGTAGCGGCGGTCAAGTCGTTGATTCCGAAGCACGTTTGGCGCTCAAGGCGGTGATCGGGGCGCTGCAGGCGCATGGTTTGCTGGCGTCTGGGTAAGCTAAAATCTGTGCTCTTAATGCAACACCGGCGGGCTTTTGTTTCCTTGCGTGGAAACCAACGCTCCGATAGTGGGTTTGCGCTGTCCGTAGTGACAACCAAGAAAGGGGACTATGATGCGGAAGATTGCCATTGTTCTGGCACTCGCCTCCACCGCTCTGGCTTCGCCTGCCCTCGCCCGCGACAAGTCGTGGTACGTCGGCATCGAAGGCGGCGGGATGATCGTCGAAGACATCGATTATGATGTCGTCGGCACCAACCGCACTGGCGTTGCCAGCGTCGATCACGACTATGGCTACGACGTCGACGCCGTGATGGGCTATGACTTCGGTGGTTTCCGTCTGGAGACCGAAGTCGGCTACCGCCGCGCTACCGTTGACGGCTTCAGCTCGACCACGCTGACCAACACCGGCATCGGTGCTGGCACCGTTGCGGCTGGCAATTATGACTATGCCGGTGGCTCGACCTCGGCGCTCAGCTTCATGCTGAACGGCCTGCTCGACTTCGGTGCCGATGACGGCATCCAGGGCTTCGTCGGCGGCGGTGTCGGTGTGGCTCGCGTCAAGGCGAACTACGCTCTCACCAACCGTGCCAACTTCCTGGACGACTCGGACACCGTGTTCGCGTGGCAGGCTCTGGCGGGCATCCGTGCTCCGCTGACCGACCACATCGACGCGACGCTGAAGTATCGCTTCTTCAACGCCGAGAACGTCAAGCTGGTCGACGTCGCGAACAACACGTTCGACGGCCGCTTCCGCTCGCACTCGATCCTGGGTGGCGTGGCGTACAACTTCGGCGAACCGGCAGCTCCCCCGCCCCCGCCGCCGGCTCCCGAGCCTGTGGTCTGCTCGCCGGGTCCGTTCATTGTCTTCTTCGAGTGGGACAAGTCGGACATCACCCCGGAAGCAGCGTCGATCCTCGACAACGCGATCACCCAGTACCAGAGCTGCGGCAATGCCCGCGTGATGGTTGCCGGCTTCACCGATACCTCGGGTACGCCGCGCTACAACCAGGGTCTGTCGCAGCGTCGTGCCGACGCGGTGAAGGCGTACATGACGTCGCGTTCGATCCCGGATGGCTCGATCACGACCGAAGCGTTCGGCGAGCAGCGCGACAAGCTGCGCGTTCAGACCGCGGACGGCGTCCGCGAGGTCCAGAACCGTCGCGTCGAAATCACCTACGGTCCGGGCGCTGGCCAGTAAGCCACGCTCAGCCAAGGCTGATTGTAGAAAGAGGGAGGTCGGCGAAAGCCGGCCTCTCTTTTTTATGCGTATTCCGGGCGGAAAGGCGTGGCCGCTACGCAGGCTCTGCCAAGGGCGCTATCCCCGATATTTCGGTTGATCCGGCCACTTCGACCCATGCTCCTGACGGAATGGCATCAGGATCGTGGTGGACTCCTGTCGAGGCGGGCTCCCGATCGCAGCCCATGCATGCGCTCGATGTCATGCGGCTCTACCTCGCACCCGTGATTCATCTTTTATTGGCGGCTTGTCCGATATGGGCATCAGGCTTGGGCACAGGGAGAGTCGGATGCCACTTGCAACGCAATACTTCAAAGCGCGCGAAGCGCGGCGGCAAGTGCTGATCGCCTGCCGGATGAAGTCGGCCACGGGATGGGGGGATGTGTGCATCCACAACATCTCGTCGCGCGGGATGATGATCGCCTCCGACGCCGCGCTTTTCCCCGGTGCCTATATCGAGATCCGACGCGGTCAGCAGACGGTGATCGGGCGCGTGGTCTGGCAGCGCGAACGGTTTTCCGGCGTGCGCACCCAGGACGCCATCGACATCGACGCCCTGTTGCGCGAACCGCGTCTGCAACAGGCTCCCTCACAGGGCAGCGGTGGCGATCGCCGCCGTGACGCGGATCGCCAGCCTTTGCCCAAGCCCGCCAACGACCGGATCGCGATCGAGATCGATGCGGCCCGACGGATCGAACGCAGCCAGGCGATTTCCAGCCGGCTGCAGTTCAGCGCGCTGTGCCTGTTCGGACTGGTCGCGGCGATCGCTATCGCCATGCAGGTGGCGCAGATGCTGGGCAATCCGGCGCAGCGACTGGACGCCGCCCTGTCGATGGACAAGCCTGAGGCCGCCGCGCTGGTGAACTGACCCGGCCGGACCAGGCGCCGGCGCATCGAAAGGCTGGCCCGGCTTATTCCGACTCGGGTGCCTGAAGCGCCTGTTCCAGCCATGCCGGCCGCAGCGCATCGCCCAATGCCTCGACCCGGCGATGTTCGACCATCAGCCCCAGCGCGGGATAGCGCGCGCGTGTCCGATCGCCCGCCTCGGCCAGCGGAGCCACCACGAGCCGCCGGTTGACCTTCGAGCGGTGATGCATCCGCGCCGTATTCTCCTGCCCGACATAGCAGCCCTTGGTGAAGCTGACCCCGTTCAGCTCGCGCGCATTGCACTCCAGCCACAGCGTCTCGCCCGACCCCAGTTCGCCCACGCCCTCCGTGACGCCCAGCGACAGGCGGTGCGCGGTCCAATCGGTCGTCACCTCTCCGGCCGGGGCCAGCCAGCGCTTGCCCAACGCCGCCAGGCGCGGATCGTCGGGCCGTCCCTCCGCCGTCCGGCTCCAATGCACCGCCAAATCCGCGACCGGATCGATCGTGATCGCGCGGCGCAGGCGATAGATGGCCAGCCGCCGCGCCAGCCCCTCTGCCTGGGTCGCCTCGGCATCGATCAGCACCGCATCGCCGTCCGCCCACAGGATGAAGTCGAACAGCGCCTTGCCCTGCGGAGTGAGCAGCCCGGCCCAGCGCGGATGGTCCGGCGCCAGCCCGATCACGTCCTGCGTCACCAGACCCTGCAGAAAGCCACGCACATCCTCGCCCGCGACGCGGATCAGGCGGCGGTCGGGCAGGGTGGTGGCGCCCAGGGTCGTGCCGGACATGATGTCGGGCTGCGTCGTCGGGGTGGTATCGGTCATGCCGGCAAGGTAGGAGGGCGCGACCCCATGCGAAAGGCCCGTTTGCCATGACCTTCGATCTGCTTCTCTCCGGCGGCACCGTTCACACCCCCGGCGGCCCGGTTCGTGCCGATGTCGGCGTGGTGGGTGGCCGGATCGTCGAGATCGGCGCGAAAGGCGATGCGGGCCGGGTGATCGACTGTACCGGGCTCGACATCCTGCCCGGCGTCATCGACAGCCA
>SXGS01467488.1_pt1 | contig 13846 bp, 11 predicted proteins | sample 3174681 | NCBI WGS metagenome assembly SXGS01 (sample SAMN11356861, study PRJNA531348) | freshwater metagenome | isolation source: freshwater sample F1-80 | place: China: Fuxian Lake, Yuxi | collected 2017-12-25
CCGGTCTCCGACCCGGCGTGAAGTGAGGGCGAACTGCGCTGAATCGATTTATTGTAATGGCCCGGAATGACTATCTTTTCAGCACAGAAGACCTGAGTGCTCGCTTGGAGAATACTCGGCGCGAGATTCAGGATGTCGTTATGCGGGAGACCGATGATTACATACTCTCGGTCAATGAGGCCGCCTACGTAGCCAGCGTTGAAAGCCGCTTCGCTATTGAGGAGTTACAGTTCTTTGCTGAAAGAGCCTATGTCGCTTGGGAAGGCGACCGTGTCATTTCCTTTGAATCGAGGTTCGGAGGAACCGCAACCCGCAATGTCCACCACATCACGTTTGCAGCGCCGTGGAGCGGACTAAAGTGGCTCCTTTCTTGTCAGCCGAACCAATTCTCGACCTGCCCGCCTCAAGCGGATATCACGGCAAACGAATTGCGGTGGACTTTCGCCACGGAAAATCGAACGCCAGAGGAGATTAAACGCGAGTTTGATTCCTCTGTTTCCCAAGTCGGACGGTATGTCGGCTGGGTGAATGAAATGGTCAGGCACTGGAACCAGCATCTTCGCGGCGTCATTGAGCCACTCGTTCGGCATCGGAAAGAACGTCTCACCAAAGGAACAGCTTTCGCCACGAGTTTCGGCCTTCCAGTTCGTGCTCGCAATATCAGCCAGCAGCCATTGCCCGTGCCAGTGACTCGCAAACGAATCGACATACCGAAGCCATCCGCAGCAGCAAGTCCTGCTGAACGCGCTCGAATTCTTGATGAAGCCGTCTACGAAGAGATTCTGACCAACCTCCGAAATATGAATTTGGTCGTGGAGAGGAATCCATCGGCATTCAGCGGGATGGACGAGGAGGATCTTCGGTGGCACTTCTTGGTTCAGCTTAACAACAATTTTGAATCCGGGGCGACTGGCGAAACCTTCAGCAAGAAGGGAAAGACGGACATCTATCTCCCTGCGGACGGGCGGGCGGCTTTTATCGCCGAGTGCAAGTTCTGGAGCGGGCCTTCGTCGTTCTCGCCGATTATCGACCAGTTGTTGGGCTATTTGACTTGGCGAGATACTAAGACAGCTATTCTCCTTTTTGTCCGGAACAAGGATTTCAGTTCCGTCACGAGCCAGATTACTTCTCTGACCCAAAGCCATTCGAACCATGTTCGGTTTCTTGGTGAGAAGCATCCCGCTGAATTCCGCTTTCTGTTGCGTTCGCGAGACTCAAGCAATGAGTTTCTGACTCTGGCTGTCATGTGCTTTCATCTGCCGGCAAATTGAATGATGTGAAACACGCCGGGTCGGAGACCGGCGCTCCGAGGGCATGACGCCGCGAACCAAACGCGAATACCTGCGCGAACTGGTGGCCGACAAGAACCACTGGTCGCGGCCGCTCACGGACGGGGAACGCGCCCTCGGTTTCCTCGGCTGGCACGAGCGCGGTTATCTGCCGCACTGTGATTTCCCCGGCCTCGTCCAGTTCGTCACGTTCCGCCTTGCCGATTCCATGCCCGTCTCCCGTCGTGGCGAGTGGGAACACCTACTCACCATCGAAGACCTCCGCGAGAAGCGCACCAAGCTGGAGGAATACCTCGACCGTGGCGCGGGCGAGTGCCACCTGCGCTACTCGCACATCGCGAAGCTGTGCGAAGGGGCGCTGTTGTTCTTCCACAACGAGCGTTACGAATTGCTGGCGTGGTGCGTGATGCCCAATCACGTCCATGTGCTGGTGCATGTGTGGCAGTGGCCGCTGAGCAAGTTGATGCAAAGCTGGAAACGCCACATCGCCACGCAGGCGGAGGCGTATCTGGCGGAGCGCCGGTCTCCGACCTGGCGTGTTTCTGCGGACGGTACGAACGCGCCGGCTCGGAGAGCGGCGCTCCAAACGCTCCGCTGGGAACGTGAATACTGGGACACGTTCATGCGCGACGAAAAGCAGCAGAAGACGGCGGTTCGTTACATCGAGAACAATCCGGTGAAGGCGAAGCTGTGTCGGGCTGCCGAGGACTGGTCGTTCAGCAGCGCGCGGTTTCGGGATGAGTATCAGCGGCTGGTCCTGCCGGCGACGACGTAGCGTTCGGCACGGAGGTTTTGGTTGGCATCGATTGAGGGCATTTGGGATGGTGGCGGCATGATTTTCACGGGCATTGGCGACGAAGCGGGCAATTCCATCGACGCGCAGATCCAGGCGGTGCGCGATCTGGGCTGGAGCCATCTGGAGATGCGCGGTGTGGAGGTGCCGGGGTTTCCCAAGGCGAATTTTCATGAGATCCCGGACAAGGCTTTTGAACTTGTGGCGGTGAAGCTGCAGGAGGCGGGCATCGGCGTGTATTGCTTCGGCTCCACAATCATGAACTGGGCGAAGAATGTGAACACGCCGTGGGAGGTGACGCTCGGCGAAGTGTCGCGGTGCATCCCGCGCATGCAGCGGATGGGCACAAAGTTCGTCCGCATCATGAGCTTCAAGCCGGGTGACGATGAGGCGGAGATTCCGCTTGTGGTGTTCGAGCGGGTGCGTGAGGTGACGCGGCGATTTCTCGATGCGGGCATCACGCCGGTGCATGAGAATTGTATGAACTACGGCGGCATGAGCGCGCGGCATGCGTTGCAATTGATCGAGCAGGTGCCGGGGTTGAAGTGGGTGTTCGACACGGCCAACCCGGTGTTTAACGCGGATCGCGCGAAGCCGAGACCGTGGCCGCAGCAGGATCCTTGGGAGTTCTGGACGGCGGTGCGCGAGCATGTGGTTCACATTCACATCAAGGATGCGACGTGGAACCCGGCAAAGAAGGACGCGGATTACAACTGGCCGGGCGAAGGGCAGGGGAAGGTGCGCGAGATTTTGCGGGATGCTTTTGCGCGTGGCTACAACGCGGGCATTTCGATCGAGCCGCACATGGTGGTGGTGTTCCATGATGCGGGGTCGAGGGCGAACGACGAGGCGATGCGCGTCAATTTCGTGGAGTATGGCCGGCGGCTGGAACGGTTAATCGCTGAGGTTCGGTAGGCGTCGCGCCCGGAGGTCGCTCGCTACTTCAGGCTGGCCGCGCGGGCCAGCACCGCCGGCGTGCTGGTGTTGCCGGAACGATCGACGGCGGTGACGGCGATGAGGTCGGGCAGCTCCTGCAATTGGATGGTCGTGGTTTGATCGGGGGCCGGGATGAGTTCGGACGACCAGCCGCCGCGCATCTGGGTTTGCACGAGCCAGAATCGCAGGGGCTCGGAGGCGGCTGCGGGTGTGATGGCGAGCTGCGGTGTTGGTCCGCCGCCGGTGTTCACGCGAATGACTGGCGGCGCGGGGGAATGGCGATCGTTCCAAGGGTTCGCAGGCGTTAGACAGGGATGGCTGAAGGTTCCGGTCCGCAGCGCGTCGGCGACATTTCCGCGATTCTCGGTGAGGGTGCGCGCGCCCCAGAGGATGTTCCCGTCGGAAGCGGCTTCGCGGCGAGTGGATTGAATCTGCGCGGTGATCTCCCCGGCTTCCCAGCGGCGGCCGACCTTGGTGACGTCGAGGCCCGGCCAGATGTGGCGGCGCTTGGGATTCTCACCGAGCCACCACCCGAGCAGGGCGTTGAAGCTGGTCTGGGGTTTCTCCTCGTTCCAATAAAGCTGTGGCGCGAGATAATCGACCCAGCCTTCGTGGATCCATTTACGCGCGTCGGCGTAGAGCACGCCGTAGGCGTCGAGTCCGCGGATCTGCGCCGGATGGCCGGGCCGCCAGATGCCGAAGGGCGAGATGCCGAAGCGCACCCAGGGCTTTGCGGCTTTGACGGACTGGCTGACGCGGGTGACGAAGAGGTTGACGTTCTCGCGCCGCCAGTCGTCGCGTTCGAGACGGCCGCCGCTGTCCTGGTAGCGCTTCCAACTCGTCCAGTCGGGGAATGGCAACACGCGCCCCTGGGCGTCCTTCTCCTGATACGGATAGAAGTAATCGTCGAAGTGGACGCCATCAATGTCGTAGCGCTGCACGACATCCATGACGACCTTGAGCGAGTGTTCCTGCACTTCGCGGAGGCCGGGATCCAGCCAAAGACTTTTCGCGTATGGCTTCGCGAGGCCGGGGCGAGTCTTGCTGATGTGGTCGGAGGAAATTTCGGAGAAGGCTGCGGAGTGACGGGCGCGGTAAGGATTGAACCACGCGTGGAGTTCCAGCCCGCGGCGGTGCGCGGCTTCGACGGCGAACGCGAGCGGATCGTAGAACGGCGCGGGAGCGCGGCCCATGCGGCCGGTGAGATATTCCGACCAAGGCTCCAGAGGCGAAGCATAGAGCGCGTCGCAGGAGGGACGGATCTGGAGCAGGACGGCGTTCACGCGGACGGCCTTGGCGCGATCGAGCAGCGCGATTAGCTCCGCCTTCTGCGCGTCGGTGGAGAGGTCGGGTTTCGAGGGCCAGTCGATGTTCTTCACGGACGCGATCCACAATCCGCGAAACTCGCGCGGCAACCGGGGCACTTCGGCCGTGGCCCGGGTGTATTCGGTCTTGGGCGCGGCGGGTGCGGCATTCGCGGCGCACGCGAACGCGAGGAGGAGAACGAGATGGCCGGCGCGGTTGAGGAGGAGTTTCATTTGCCTCGTGGCGCGGCCGGTTGTGGATTCACCAGAGGAAGGATTTTTGTTCGGCGACGAGTGTGTCGCCGTCCCAGAGGGTGGCCCGCCAGGCGCTGAGTTCGCCGAAGGATTTCGCGGCGTCGCCTTCGAGGGTGATCTTTGCCCAAGAGCTGAACAGGCCGCGGAATTTCACCGGGCTCTCAATGGTCGCGGTGGTTCCGAGGCGGCCGCGGTTGCCGCGCATCTCGACGCGAAGCTTGAGATTGGTGGCGTCGCGCGAGGCCCACTGGACGGAGAAGCGGATGGCGGAGCGCATCTCGGGGTTGCGGCGGAGTTCGAGCTGATACGCGTCACGCTCATACAGGCTGGGGTTCAGCGCGATGCGGCCCTGCAAGTCCACGAACTGCGGGAGCACCTTGACGATGCGACCGGACGCGGCGCGGGCTTCCGGCGCGAACGTCGCGGCAGCGACGAGGAGGCAGGCGATGATCCAGAATGTGCGCACGGCCGGAGGTTAGGCCCGGTCATCCGGGAAACACAACCGGGAAACGGGTGCGTCGATCTGTACGGGCACGGATCTGGACATCGCGCTCAACCAATCCCCGCGTGGAACTCGGGGTGTGCGGCCTTGGCTTGCGTTTACGGTGTGGCTCGCCAAATCTCCGCATCACAATACATCGCTATGAAACACATCTCATCGATCGTCCTGATTGTTTTCGCGTCGGCGACCAGTCTGCTTCCGGCGGACGCAGCCAAGCCGGCCAAGCCCAAACCTGTTTCCTATCTCACCGTTGAATCCGCCGGTGCGGACTACGCCGCGCAGGGTGAGTATCTGAACGACTGGGGCGGCGCGCAGGTGATCGCGCTCGGCGAGGACAGCTTCCGGCTCGTGACTTTCAAAGGCGGTCTGCCTGGCGCGGGCTGGGACAAGGAGACGCGCACTGAAGTGGAAGGGAAACGCACTGGCGGGAAGATTGTGTTCACCGGCAAGGACGGTTACAGCGCGGAACTCGCCGGCGGGAAGCTCACCATCTCGACGGCGGGCGGCGGGCCTTACACGATGACCAAGACCTCGCGCACGAGCCCGACTGTTGGCGGGAAGCCTCCGGCCGGAGCGGTGGTTTTGTTTGGCGGCACGGGCGCGGGCGAATGGGCCAACGGCAAGACGGACGAGCGCGGGTTGCTGGTCGCGGGCACCGTGACAAAGCGCGCGTTCCAGAACTTCACGATGCACATCGAATTCCTGCTCCCGTTCAAACCGCTCGGGCGCGGGCAGGATCGTGGCAACAGCGGCCTTTATCTGCAAAACCGCTACGAGTTGCAGGTGCTCGACAGCTTCGGGCTCAAGGGGCTGGATAACGAGTGCGGCGGCATTTATACGAAGGCGAAGCCGGCGGTGAACATGTGCTTCCCGCCGCTGGTGTGGCAGACGTACGACATCGAGTTTCAGGCGGCGAAGTTCGATGCCGAGGGCAGGAAGGTGAAGAACGCGGTCACCACGGTGAAGCACAACGGCGTGGTCATTCACGACAGCTTTGAGATCAGCGGCTCCACGGGCGGTGGCCAGAAGGAAGATGGGACGCCCGGAGCGTTCCAGCTGCAGGACCACGGCAACCCGGTGTTCTACCGGAACATCTGGGTGGTGGAACGCTGACCGTTGGTTTGGCCGAAGCTCACTTGACGTGGCCCGCTGTTCCCGGACAGCGGGCTGCTTCTTTCAGAGCGGCATCTCCCGGGTTCACCCCTCCGCCGCATCGATCTCCGCCAGCTTCGTCGCGGCCTGTTCCCATTCCTTCGTCGCTTCGTCCAGGCGATCCTGCACTTCCACCAACTCGCGGTTGATCTGCATGGCGCGGCCCGGCGTGTCGTAGGTTTCCTGTTTTTCCAGTTCCGCGGTCAGCGCGGTCCGACGCTTCTCCAGGTCGCCTACTTCCTTCTCCAGCTTGTGGACGAGCTGCTGCGCGCCTTTGCGACGGTTCGAGCGGGCCTGACGTTGTTCAGCTTCGAGGCGTTTCTGTTCCTTGCGATCGACGGCTGGCACCACTGCGGCCGCAGCCTTGTTCTTCTCGGACGGCTTCGCGCCGGCGGTCAACGCTTCGCGGGCGGAGACAGCCTTGGTCTTGTCGAGGTAGTATTGGTAGTCGCCGGGGTAATGCGTGAGCTGGCCGGCGTTCACATGGACTACGTGGGCCGCCAGCGCACGGATGAAATACACATCGTGGCTGATGAAGACGAGCGTGCCCTCGAACTGTTCGAGCGCGTAAATGAGCGCGTCGATGCTGTTCATGTCGAGATGCGTCGTCGGCTCGTCCATCAGCAGGAAGTTCGGCGGGTCGAGCAACAGCTTCACGAGCGCAAGACGACTCTTCTCACCGCCGCTCAGCACGCTGACCTTCTTGAAGACATCGTCGCCCCGGAACAGGAAGCTGCCGAGCAACGTCCGCACGAACTGCTCCGTGACGCGCTGTGGCGTGTCGAGTCCCTCCTCCAGGACCGTCCGCGTCGGGTCGAGCATGTCCACGCGATACTGTGAGTAGTAACCCGCCTTCACGTTGTGCCCGAGTTCGCGGAGGCCGGACTGCACCTCAAGCGCACCACCGAGAATCTTCAGCAACGTCGATTTACCCGCGCCGTTCGGCCCCACCAGCACCGTGCGTTGACCGCGCTCCGCTTCATAATCGATGCCGCGATAGACGACGTTCTCGCCGTAGGCATGGTGAATGTCCTTGAGCCTGATGACCCGCTGGCCGCTGCGTTGCGGCTGCGGGAACGAGAAGCTGACCTTCGCGTTGTCGTCGATTGGCGCCTCGATCTTGTCCATGCGCTCCACCGCCTTGAGCTTGCTCTGCGCCTGCGCGGCTTTGGACGCCTTCGCGCGGAAGCGGTTCACGAAGTCCATCATGTGCGCGATCTCGCGCTGCTGGTTCTTGTAGGCCGCCATGAGCTGAGCCTCGTTCGCCTCGCGTTGGACGAGGAACTCGTCGTAGTTGCCTCGATAGCGGATGAGCTTGCTCATGCGAATTTCCACGATGCTCCCGACCAGCGCGTTCAGGAATTCACGATCATGCGAGATCACCAGGATCGCGCCGGGATAATTCTGAAGATACCCTTGGAACCAGATCAGCGACTCGAGATCGAGATGGTTCGTCGGCTCGTCGAGCATCAACAGGTCTGGCTCCTGCGTGAGCAATCGCGCCAGGTGCGCGCGCATCACCCAGCCGCCGCTCAGTTCACGGGCGGGCCGCTCGAAGTCCTTCTCGCGAAAGCTCAGGCCGGCGAGGATCTGCTTTGCCTTCGCCTCGACCTGATAGCCATTCAGCTCGTTGTAACGATCATGCACGTCGTCGTGAACTTCCTCGGGATGCAGCGCCTCGACTGGATGATCGTGTTCCCATGACTTGATTATGCGGCGCAGCTTCACGAAGTCCGGCGTGATGGACACAGCGAGTTCAATGACCGTTTCGTCGCCGACGGGAGCGCTTTCCTGGGGCAGGTAACCGATCTTCACGTTGCGCTCCGTCATCACCTTGCCTGCGTCGGTCGAGCCTTCGCCGAGCATGATGGAAAAGAGCGTGGTCTTGCCCGCGCCATTCGGGCCGACAAGTCCGATGCGGTCTTCGCGATTCACCTGCAGCGTGACCTCGTCGAAGAGGACGCGACCACCGTAGGACTTACTGATTCCGGAGAGAGTCAACATGCGGCGGGGACGTTACCTGAGTTCGGAGCCGGAGAACAAGGACGCAAGATTTTGATTGGGTTTGTCGGGCGTCGAGGGACGGGCAAGGGGTGCTCCGTTGTCCTCGATTGCGCGGCGTGGGTGGCTGGGGTTGAATCGCCGCATGAATCCGTTTCCCAGTGGTCGGCTGAATTTCGTGTCCGTCATTCTTCTCTCCTTCGTTTCGATCGTGGCCTGCGGCGCTCCGAAGTTCCCGGAGCATTTCGATGTCGCGGCGGTGGATGCCTTCCTGCGCGCTCATGCCCGAGAGGCAGGCCGCGTTGGTTTGTCGGTGGCGCTGGTGAAGGACGGTGCGGTGGTGCTGGAGCGCGGGTATGGTGTGCGTTCGCTGACGGACAAGCGGCCGGCGGATGCGCAGACGCTGTTCGCGATCGGCTCGGTCTCCAAGCAGTTTACCTGCGCGGCAGTGCTACTGCTGGCGGAGGACAGCGCGTTGTCGGTGAACGATCCGGTGGCGAAGTGGTATCCCGGGCTGACCCGCGCGAATGACATTACGCTGCGCGACTTGATGAATCATGTTTCGGGCTACCCGGATTATTACCCGCTGGACTTTGTGGATCGGCGGATGATGGCGGCGGTGGTCGAGGACGAGTTGTTGCGCCAGTACGCCGGCGGGAAACTGGATTTCGAGCCGGGCACCAACTACTCGTACAGCAACACCGGCTACATCTTGCTGGGGCGCGTGGTGGAGAAGGTCAGCGGCGAGAGCCTCGGTGCATTCCTCGACCGGCGCATCTTCAAGCCGCTGGGCATGACTCGAACGGTCTATGAGCTTCCACAGACGGATCCTCGGCTCGCGACTGGCTACGCGACGTTTCTCTTGAGCCCGCCGGAAGGGGTGGCGGTGGAAGGCGCGGGTTGGCTGCGCGGCGCGGGCGGAGTTTATTCGACGGCAGGCGATCTCGTGAAGTGGAATCTCGCGTTGATGAGCGGCCGCGTGCTCAAGCCCGAGTCCCACGCGCTCATGACGGCCCCGCGAACGCTGACGGACGGACGCAGCTCGGACTACGGCTGCGGCCTGTCGATCAAGACCCACGGCGGCCGGCGTGTCCTTTCCCACAATGGGGCGGTGAGCGGCTTCAATGCTTCGAGCGCGATGGTGCCATCGACGCGTTCGAGCGTGATCGTAATGTGCAACATCGAGGGCGGTCTCGGCTCGCTGCCGTCGCAACTGCTCGGGCTGTTGATGAAGGAGGCACCGCGCGTGCCCGAGATTCAGGCACCGTCGGTGGTGCAGACCGTGAAGGCGGTATTCGGACAGTTGCAGAAGGGCCGGGTGAACCGCAGCCAGTTTGCGGCAGAGTTCAATCACTACCTCACAGAGGCGAAGGTTGCTGCCGGGGCGAGGCGACTGAAGAGTTTCGGCGCCGTTCGCAGCGTGGATGTAATGAACACGGCGGAGCGCGGCGGCATGGAAGTGACCAGCAGTCGCGTGCGCTGCGCTGCGGGGGAATTGCAGGTGTTGATGTATCGCCGGCCCGACGGGGTCATTGAGCAGTTTTTTGTGTCGAAGGAATGAACAGGGAAGTCTTGGGCAAAAACGGTTGATGTGAAATTCCCGGAACGTCACTCCGGCGTCACAGGTTCGTAACATTCGGGTTGGATTCTGCGGCGGTCTTCGTTACATGGTCGCACAGAATGATGCTTATCAATCACGAACCGCAGGCCTGGTTGTCTCAGGGCCTGCGGCGGCATCGGATGGCCGCGGACTTGAAAGGGCGTTGAGCGTCATGCCCTCGAACACCGCTCAAGAGATTGCCGCGCTGAAGGACAAGCTGCTCCTGATGGCGGGCTATGCGGAGATTTCCGTGAATCGGGCCGTCAAGGCGCTGGTCCGGCGTGATGACGAACTCGCGCGCCAGACCGGGGACGAGGATGACTGCATCGACTCGCTTGAGGTTGAGGTGGACGAAATGTCGCTCCGCCTGCTGGAGCGTCGTCCCGACGCGGTCGCGCTGCGGTTCGTGGCGATGGCGATGAAGATCGCGAATAACCTCGAACGCGTGGGGGACGAGGCGACGACGATTTCGCGGCGCGTGATCGCCCTCAGCCATGAGCCGCAACTGGCGCAGACGGCCGAGGTGCCGCGCATGGCGGGGCTGGCGCTGGCGATGTTGAAGGACGCGCTGGACTCTTTTGTGCAGGCCGATCCGGCGCGGGCGCGGCGGGTGATTCCGTGTGATTCGGACGTGGACGCGCTCAACGGGCGGTTGCAGGGGGACCTGGCGCGCTTGATGGACGCGAGGCCGGCGGCGGTCCAGCGGGCGCTGGACTTGATGGTGATTTGCAAGAGCCTTGAACGGATCGCGGACCACGCGACCAATGTGGCGGAGCAGGTGGTTTATGTTTACGAAGGTTGCGACATCCGGCACGCGCACGAGGTGCCGCCGACGGATGCGCCGGATTCCAGGATTGTATGAAGCCCAAGATTCTAATCGTCGATGACGAGCCGGATGCAGTGGAAATGATCGAGTTCAATCTCAAGTCCAACGGCTTTGAGGTGGTCAGCGCGGCTGACGGCGAAGAGGCGCTGACGAAGGCGCGCGCCGTCCTTCCCGATTTGATCCTGCTCGATGTCATGCTGCCCGAAGTGGACGGCATGGAGGTTTGCAAAATTCTCCGACGCGACACGCGCACGTCGGGCATTCCGATCATCATGCTCACGGCGAAGGCGGCGGAGATCGATCGTGTACTTGGGCTCGAGCTTGGGGCCGACGATTATGTCACGAAGCCCTTCAGTATTCGCGAACTGATCCTCCGAGTGAAGCGTCTCCTGCGTACGGAGTCAGCGACGCCTGAGAAGAGCGATCGATTTGTGTGGAAGGAATTGACGATCGACATCCCGCGTCATCAGGCACTGGTAAAGGGGAAGGCTCTGGATTTGACCGCCACGGAGTTCAAGCTGCTGACGGTGCTGGCGCAGCGCCGCGGCCGCGTCCAGTCGCGCGATCAGTTGCTCCGGGATGTCTGGGAGTACGACAGCTTGATCGATACGCGGACGGTGGACACCCACGTCCGCCGGCTTCGCGAGAAGCTCGGTGCGGCGGCGAAATATCTCGATACCGTGCGCGGTGTCGGCTACCGCTTCGTGGAGGAATGAAACTTGGAACTTCCGGCATCGCGGGATTCGCGTCGATGCAACCTGCGTCGCCCCACCGCTTCTGCACATGTGGCCATTTCTGACAGGCGTTGCGGCGGCCGCCGCGTTCGCGCTGCACTTCTGGTGGCGGCGAAATTTTAACGCTCTGCGAGCACGCTACGAGGAGCAGGCTCATCTGCTGGCCGAGCGGCACCGCCAGGAGGCTGATGAGGCGCAGGCTTCCGCCCAGGGCAGGGCGCTGCAACAGGCGGTGTTCAACAGCATGGTGGAAGGAGTGCTCGTGCTCGACGAGTCGGGCAAGGTTCAGTTGATCAATCAATCTCTCCAGCGGCTCTTTGGCCTCACGGGCGATGTGCGTGGGCGGAGCTTGATCGAGACGTTCCGGCTGCCGGAACTTTCCGAGCTCGTCGCCGCGCTGCGACACGAGCGTTCCGTGCAGAGCTACACGCTGGTGCTGCCGGGTGTTGAGGAGCGCTGGGTGGAGGTGAATGCTGCTTCGGTCGTTGATGGCGACGGCACACCGCATGGCGCGGTGCTCGTCTTCCACGATCTCACGCGCATCAAGCAGCTTGAGCGCACCCGGCAGGAGTTTGTGGCCAATGTCAGCCACGAACTCCGGACGCCGCTGTCCCTGATCAAGGGTTTCGTCGAGACCTTGATCGACGGGGCCAAGAACGATCCGGACAAGGCGACGCGTTTCCTTCAGACCATCGAGAAGCACACGGATCGGCTCACGTTTCTGATCGAAGACTTGCTGACCATTTCCCGGCTGGAGAGCGGCCAAATCGTGATGAACCTGCACCCGGTGGACCTGAGCGAGGAGACGCGGCGAGCCGTCGAGGATCTCGTGCAGCGGGCGACGGAGAAGGAGATGTCCTTGGAAAACACGGTGCCGCTCGATCTCCGGGCGCGCGCGGATGCGGACCGTTTGCAGCAGGTGCTGACGAACCTTGTGGAGAACGCGATCAAGTATGGACGCAATGGCGGCCGTGTCACGATCGGCGGGACAGGCCTGAGCGACGGCCGCGTGGAGATGTGGGTGCATGACGACGGCCCAGGGATTCCGGCGGACTCGCGCGACCGGGTCTTCGAGAGGTTCTACCGCGTGGATCGCGCGCGTTCGCGCGAGACGGGCGGCACGGGGCTGGGGCTTTCGATCGTGAAGCACATCGTGCAAGCTCACGGCGGCGAGGTCTGGCTCAAGAGCGAACTGGGCGAAGGCACGACGTTTTACTTCACGCTCAATGGGAGCTAGAGGAAGTCTTCCTCGTCCTTCGCGTCCATCACGCCTTCGCGCGGAACGATCTGACTGGAAGTTCGGACGAGGGAAAGGTTGCGTGGGCCGATGGGCTCGATAACCTGCGCGGCGTTCACCGTGAATCAACGACCAACCGCGTCACCAACATGCAAACCACATCCACCCGTCTGAATCGCCGCCAATTCGTTGCCACCACCGCGCTGGCCTCTGCCGCTGTCGCCATGCCCCGCGTCCTGACCGCCCAGAAGTCCGACAAGGCGCTTGTCATCGGCGAGGGCGAGCACCGTTACGAAGTGCTCCACAACTTCGCGCAGCTTCCCGAGAAGTATTCCTGGCAGACGACCCACAACGTCGCGGTGGACCGCGAGGGTTTGCTCTACGTCATTCACGAGGGTCGCGAGAATCTCAAGGATCACCCGTCGATCTTTGTCTTCGATCAGCAGGGCAAGTTTGTGCGCGCGTTTGGCAACATGTTCCAAGGCGGCGGCCACGGCCTGGAAGTCATTACCGAAGGCAAGGAACAGTTCCTCTACGTCACCGGCTACCAACAGGTGAAGAACTTCGCCAAGCTCACGCTCAAGGGCGAAGTCGTCTGGGAAAAGCGCGCGCCGATGGACTCGAAGCTGTATCCCGCCGGTGAGGACACCAAGCCGGTCAAGCGCTGGGGCCGCGACGCCTTCATGCCCACGAACTACGCCTTCACGCCCGACGGCGGATTTTATCTCGCGGACGGCTACGGCTCTTTTCGCATCCATCGCTACGACAAGGACGGCAACTGGAAGTTTGCCTTCGGCGAGCCCGGTAACAAGGATGGCCAGTTCAACACCTCCCACGGCATCTGCTACGATAACCGGCCTGGTCGCGAACCTTCGGTCGCGGTCTGCGATCGCGCGAACAAGCGGCTGCAATGGTTCACGCCCGAAGGCAAGCACCTCAAGACACTGGATGGCTTCATCCTTCCCGCCAACCTCGACATCCTGAAGGACGTCATGCTCGTGCCCGATCTCAGCGCTCGCATCACGTTGCTCGACAAGAACGACAAGGTCATCACCCACCTCGGCGAAGACCCTGCCTGGCGCGAGCAGGTGCTCAAGGAGGGCATGAAGATGCGTGGCAGCAAGTCCGGCTCGGAATGGGTTTCCGGCAAGTTCCTGCATCCGCACGACGCGTGCTTCGATCCCGCCGGCAACATCTACGTCGCCGAATGGGTTCAC
>SXGS01092595.1_pt1 | contig 13845 bp, 9 predicted proteins | sample 3174681 | NCBI WGS metagenome assembly SXGS01 (sample SAMN11356861, study PRJNA531348) | freshwater metagenome | isolation source: freshwater sample F1-80 | place: China: Fuxian Lake, Yuxi | collected 2017-12-25
GGCCGCCCAGAAGAAGATCACGAAGAAGGCGATGATGTAGATCACCCAGATGCGGGCCTTCTCCACGCCCGACAACGAGCGGTCGGAGATGATGTAGCCCGGCGCGGCGATGGTCAGCGAGAAGATGAAGCTGCCGATCAGGTCGAAGTCGAGGCCCTTCCAGAAGGCGAAGAACAGGATGCCGAAGACGGCCAGCCACATGACCAGCGAAGCGGTCGACGAGCCGGACTGGCCGGCGGGCTCCTGCGTGGCGGCCTTGGCTTGGCGCGCGGTGTTGGGCGCCGCGCCGATTTGTTCGCCCGCGGGCGTCACCAGCAGTCGGTTCTTGAGCCAGATGAACACGACCAGGCTGAGCGTCATGCCGATGCCGGCCGCGAGGAAGCCCCAGCGGAAGTCTTCGGGGCGGCCGGTGTCGCCGACGTAGCCGCAGGCCAGCGGCGCGATGAAGGCGCCGAGGTTGATGCCCATGTAGAAGATGGTGAAGGCGCTGTCGACACGCTTGTCGGTCGACTTGTAGAGCTGGCCCACCATCGTCGAGATGTTGGGCTTGAAGAAGCCGTTGCCGAAGATGAGGAAGCCAAGGCCCGTGAACATCAGGGGCTTGGCCACGCCGATGTCCTGGTAGAAGGTGCCGGAGGCGAACATGAAGAACTGGCCGACCGCCATCAGCGCGCCGCCGATGATGATCGACTTGCGGTTGCCCCAGTAGCGGTCCGCCATGTACCCGCCGAGCAGCGGCGTCAGGTACACGAGCCCGGTGTAGCTGCCGTAGATCTGCGAGGCCTCCTCCTTGTCGAGGAGCAGCGCCTTGAGCATGTACAGCGTGAAGATCGCGCGCATGCCGTAGTAGCTGAAGCGCTCCCACATCTCCGTGACGAAGAGGAGCATCAGGCCGCTAGGGTGGCCGAAGAGGGTCTTTTCCTGGGTCGCTGCGTTGCTGGACATGCCTTGCATCCGGGGGGTGGAGGGGCCGTTAAGTCGCCGATCCTAACCGTGGGGACGCCCCGGGCGCAGCTGTTTCCCTTTCGTGCGGACCCCGCTCGCAGGACGATCCCGAGTCGTCCTGGTTCCCGACTTGCCCACGACTTGCCCACGACTTGGCGAGGGCGATGGCGAGATGGCGCGGCGCGCGCCACGATGTAGGCATGATCGACGCCCTGATCCTGTCCATGTCGCCGCTGCTCTCGATCATCGAGGCCCCGCAGGAAGCCACCGCGCGCCAGCTCGACTTCGCCGCGGTCGCGCGCGCCATCGTCGTGCCCGAGCCCGCGGCCGCCCTCGAGTCCGCGCGCGCCGGCGATGGCGAGCAGGGCCGCACCATCTGGGTCGGCAGGGCGGGCGAGGGGCTGCCGAGCGACGACGCGGCGCGCTGGCTCGACATGCTGCTCGAGGACGCGGACGCGGTCTGCGTCGACATCGGTTGGGCCGAGGGCGAGCAGGTGGAGCGCTGGATCCACGACGGGGAAGGAGCCCTGCCTGCGCTGCTCGATGCATGCGCGCCGTGGTCGTGGGATCGCGCGGGAGCCGAGCGCGTGCTGCGCGCGTTGCGGGATCGCTGCGAGCGCGAGCCCGGGCGCAAGCCGCGCTTCGTGGGCGTCGGCGTGGGGCCGGCGAAGAGCACATACGAGCGCGCGCAAGCCTTCATCGAGGAGTGCGACTTCAACCTCGGCCATCGCTCCGGCGTGGTGCTCGGGCCGTTGCGCCAACTCGGCGAAGACGGCCGTTCGCGCTGGTACCGCATGGACCCGAGCGACCAATACGTGATGCGCATCGCCATCGGCGAGGCGTACGAGGTGCTGGCTGGCGACCGCGAGTTGCACGCGGAGCAACTGGGCGCGAAGAAGGTCGAGGTCGGCCTGCAATCCCTAGTGGCCCTGGTGAACGTCGAGCGGAGCATGAGCCATGAAATCGAGGGTGGCGAGCTCGATCCGCACGGCGACATGATCGCGGGGATGGTGCACTGGACCCGCGGGCATCTGCCGCCGACGGCGCGCGTGCTGTGCCTCGTGGCGGGTCGCGAGGTCCTGCGCGCCAGCCGGCCGGACAGCGCGGTGGCTTGCTTCGCGCGCCAACCTGGGGCTGGCCCTTCGACCAGCGTGCTGATGGTGGCGGACTCCATCGAGCCCTTGGCGCACGAGGTCGGAAGCGACCTCAAGCCGCGGCGTCTGCCGAGCGCCTGCGCCCAAGGAAGCGCCTTGTGCGCCGATTTGCGCGCCATGGCAGGCAAGTCCGCCTTCCTCGATCTGCGCGCGCTCTTGGCCGCCAAGGACGACGCCAAGGCCGGCGCCGACCTGCGCGAGCTGGCGGCGCGTTGGTCCGGCTCGCAGGAGGTGCTGCTCGCCACGCGCCGCATGGCCGACGCGTCCGACGCCCGCATCGACATCCTCCCGCTCCTCGACGTCGACTTCCTGCATTGGTCCAGCGCGACGCCAAGATCGCGCTGATGCCGGCGAGCCGGCAGACGCCGCGCGCTTGGTGCCTGGGCGGCCTCGCGGTCGCCTTGGTCGCCACGGCTGCTTGCTGGCTGCGCCACCTGCCGGGGCCCGGCGGCCTGCTCGGGCACGATTGGTCGTACTTCCTGCCGCGCCTCCTCGCGGGCGAGTACCACGCCAGTGTGTCTGGTTTGCTTGACACGCCCTGGTTCACGCCTGCCTTCGGCGCGGGGTTGCCGTTGGCCGCGCATCCCGCTTCGGCGTGGCATGCGCTGCCGCAGGCCCTGTCGATTCCGCTCGGTCCGCTCGCCGCGGCGCAGGCCACGTTGCTCTGCGCGGTTGCGATCGCCTACCTGGGCGCGTGGCTGTGCGCGCGCGACCTGCTCGGGCTCGGCCCGCGCGCGGCCTTGGTGGCGGGCCTCGCCTGCGCGCTGGACGCCTTCCTGCCGTCGCGCATGGTGGTGGGCCACCTTGGTTTCCACACGCAGGCGCTGGCGCCCCTGCTCGCGTGGATGCTGCTCCACCCGGGTCGACGCCATGCGGCTTGCGTGCTGGGCGCGGCCTTGGCCGCGGCGGCGATCGTCTTCGGCGGCAACGTCTACGGCGCGCCGGCCATCGCGCTGGTGGTGGCGGGCATCGCAGCCATGGCCGCTTGGCGCGGGGCGGATTGGCGCGTCTTCCTGCTGCGTTCCGCCGGTGCGCTCTGCTTGGCGCTGTGCGTGTGCGCCGAGAAGCTGCATCTGGCCGCGGCCTTCGTCGAGCATGCCCCGCGCGACCAGTACGGCCTGCCGCTGTGCGGCGACATCGTGCAGTCGACCCTGCTCCTGCTGCGGGTGCTGGCGATCGGCCCGGACATGGATTTGGTCGCGAGCTGGGTCTCGGGAGGGCCCAAGCTCGCGCGCCACGAGTGGGAGTTCGCGCTCGGGCCCGCGGTCGTGCTGGGGGCGCTGCTGGGCCTGGCGCGGGTCCGTCGCCCGGCTGCTTCGCCGGCGGTGGCGGCCTGCGCGGCGGCCTGCCTCGCCCTCGCCTTGGTCGCGCCGCTCGCCTTGACGACGGAATCCGCGTGGTTGCGTCAAGGATCCTTGACAAAGGACGCCAGCACGTTGTTCCGCGCGTGGGCGGCCTACGGGCCCTTGTGCGCGCTGGGTTGCGCGGCGTGCGTGGATCGAATGGAAGCCACGCGTCCGCGCGCGGCGTGGATGGTCGTCGCGCTGGCGACGGTCGGATGGGCGTGGTGGTCCTCCAGCGCGCCACGCGAGCTCGACTACGATCCAACACGCGTGCTGGTCGCGCATGCGCGCCTCGCCGACGAGCCTGCGCCGCGCATCGCGCGGGTCGACTGGCTCGTCGATGCGCAGGGCCGGCCCGGGCTGCCGCTCGGACGCGACGACGCGCTCGCGCAAGGTGTCTCGCAGCTCCTGCCCTACGAGCCGCTGTTCGGCTATCGACTCGAACGCTATCCGCTCCATGGGTTGGCGCCCGGCTTCGCCTTGGAGACCGAAGGCGGCGTGCTGCGGTTGCGCGACCCGTCGTCCTGGATCGATCCGGAGGTCTCCGGTCGACCGGCGGGTGGGCGGCTGCGTGTGGACGAAGTGGCCCAGGCCGATCGCTTCGCCAATTGGGAGCCGGTCGACTGGCCGCGCTCCGACGCGTGGAGGCGCGCCGAGTGGATCGCGCGCGCGGGTTGGATCTGCGCGCTAGCGCTGGCGGTCGTCGCCCTCGCCGGCGCGCGCCGCACCGTCAAGGCGGCTTGACACCATGCGGCCCAGTCCGCGCGCCAACGCGATCCAGCCGAGTCCAAGCGGCGCCAACAGCAGCGCCGTGCCGCCGAGTCCCGCGGCGGCGCGCAGGAAGCCGTCGAAGGCCCACGCGCCCAGCGTGTCGCCCGCGCGGTAGACGAAGGTGTCGATGGCGGCCTTGGCCTTGTACTTCTCCTCCGGGGACAGCGCCGCGTAGAGCGCTTCGCGCACGGGGCGCGCGGTCGCGAAGTGCGACGCGCGCACGGCGACCTGCGCCACGATCAACGCGAACACGGGCGCCGCCAAGCCGGCCACTGGCGTGCTCGCGCCACCTGCGAGCGTCCACCACAGTCCGAGGCCAGCGCAGGCGCAGCACAAGGGCTGCAAAGCGAGCGAGATCGCGGGGCCAGCGCGTCGCGCCAGCCTCTCGGCGACGAACAACTGCAGCACGAGCGTGGTGCCTTGGGTCCACGCGTCGATCTGGGCGAACAACGCGGTGCGCCCGGCGCGATCGAGCGCTTGCGCCGCCACGGTCTCGGCCTGCACGAAGTACAGGAACGTGCCGCTCAGCGTGTGGAGGAAGGTGTAGCCGCAGATCGCCGCGAGGATCGGCCTGCGCGGCAGCAGCGCGAGGCCTTCCCATGCCGGTCCCGATCCGCCGGCGCGCTCGCGCCGCGCGTTTGGCGAGCCGGGCGGAAAGGCCAAGGCGCAGGGCGCGGCCAGCGCGAACACCACGGCCGAAAGGTAGAGCAGTCCCTCGCCACCGAGTTGCTCGTGCAGGCGCGCCGTGGTCGTGGCCCCGAGGAACGCACCCAACGTGCCGCCTGCGCCGACCAGGCCGTACAGGCGCAAGGCCTCGTCGCCGCGGAACTGGTCGGCCAACCACGAGAACCACACGGAAACCACGAGCAGGTTGAGCACGCTGACCTGCACGTAGAAGGCGCGCGCGATCCAGGGCGAGCCATCCGACTCGAGGAAGGGCGCGAAGACGCACAGGCTGGAGGCGACCGCGAGCAGCACCACGATGGCGTGCGAACGTGGTCGAGCGCGACGCGACAACTCGGCCACCACGAGCGCCACCACGAGCGTCGCGCCCAGCGTCGCGCTGAACAACCACGGCAGTTCCTTGGCGCCGCCTTGGAGTCCGGCCGCTTCGCGCAGCGGCCGCAGGATCGAGTAGGCGTACAGCGCGCAGAAGAAGCCCATGGCCGCCAACGACACGCGGCGACCCTCGCCAGGTCGCAGGCGCAGCAGCGCGCGCAGTGGATGCAGCCCGCCTTCCTCGCGCGCGTCGCTCATCCCAAGGTCGCCAAGGCCCGCAACCACGCGAGCACGAGGATCGCCGGCACGCACAGCGCCAAAGCGATCTGCGCGCGCGGCGACAACCTGCGGCCCAGGTCCAAGCGCGCCGCGGAGAGTCCCAGCGACGCGCCGGCGACGAAGCCCGCCAAGTGCGCGCCCACGTCGACCTTGTCGAGGATCGCGTCGCGGTCGGCGGCGCTGGTCTCGACGGTGATGCCGCCCATGCCCGACCACGCCAGCAGTCCGACGCCCATCACGACCGGTGCCCAACGGCGCAGGGCCGTCGAGCGCGTCTGGCCGCGTCGCGCCCACTCGACCGCGACCTGCATGCCCAGCGCGCCGAAGACGGCGGTCGAGGCGCCGATGGAGGAGTGCGGCGCGTCGCGCAGCGCGACGTTGAACCAGTTGCCCACCGCGCCGGCCGCGAGGATGCCGAGCCACGCCACGCCGATCCCCACTCCTTGCGAGAGGATCAGGCCGAAGGTCGCGCCGAAGACGATGTTGCCGGCGAGGTGCGCCAGATCCGAGTGCAGGGTCAACGCCGTGGCGACGCGCCACCACTCGCCTTGCGACACCAGTTCCGATGCGTTGCGACCGATGGCCTTCCAATCGACGCCCTGGCGCCCTTCGATGACGAAGATGTGCACCAACGCCAACAAGCCCCCGTAGAGGATGGCCGCGTGGCCCCCGGCTGGCAGAGGTTCGAACGGGGCTTCGCGCGGTGGCCAGGCGCGGTTCTCGCGGTCGTAGCGCTCCAACTGCTCGCGCGCCGCGCGGGACTGGTGCCGCCGCACGAGAAGGGCCTGCGAACCATCGTCGAGCTGGGCGACGCCGTGGGGGATGGACACGGACTGCAGCACCAGCAAATGGTGGCGGGCTCGACGCGCGTCGGCGTCGCGCGCCACCTCCACCCAGTCCTGCGGGTCCATCGGCGCGTCGTTCGCTCCTTGCATCGCTTGGCGGTCGCTCGAAGCGTCCAACCCCATCTATACTGCCTTGGGGACGCATGTCGCGCGACCTGGAGCACCGAGAGATGAAGATCCTTTACGCCCTCACCGCGATCCTCGCCGCCCTGGCGGCCCCCGCGAGCGCCCAGTCGGACCTGGGCGGCGCCAGTTGGATCGGCGAACCCGCCTACGCGCTCGAGCAGGACGGGCTGCGCATGGGATTCGCCAGCGAACCGGCCGCCAAGGAGGACGAGTACCAGTACGTCCAGCTCGACCTCGGCGAGGATCGTCGCTTCGACAAGTTGCGCATCCACTTCGCGCGCCCGCACGGCGACCCCGCGCGTCCCGGCGTGCTCGTGCCGCGCGCCTTGCGCGTATACACGGATCGCAACGAGCGCTTCGACAAGACCTTCATGCGCATCGCCGAGAACCTCGAGATCGATCCCGACTCGACGGAACCGCTCGAGATCGCCTTGTCCGCCTACAAGTTGCGCTACTTGCGCTTCGTGTGCACGAAGCTCGCACCGCGCCCCGAGGGCGGCTTCTGCTTCGCGCTGGGCGAGATCGAGGTGCTCGAGGGCGGCATCAACATCGCCGGCCAGGCCAAGGTGTCGGCCGGATCTTCGCGCGAGGCGGACGGTTGGACGCGCCTCGCGATCAACGATGGCGAGTTGCTGCCGCAGCCGGCCAACGCGTTGCGTGCGCGGCGCATGTCGCAGGAACCGGCGCTGGCCTTGCGGCGCGAATTCAGGCTGCCGGCCGCGCCGCGCGCCGCGACCTTGCTGGTGGCGACGCGCGGTGTCGCGCGCACGCGCCTCAACGGCGTCGAGGTGCCCGGCACCGGCGTCGGCTCCGGCTTCGCGGCCGCCGACGAGGTGGTCTGGACCAGCCACGACGCCAAGGACCTGCTCGCCAAGGGCGCCAACTGCATCGGCGTCTTGCTTGCGCCGGGCTGGCACGGCGGACGCGGCGAATTCGCCGCCATCTCGACCTTGCCGGCGGTGGACATCGGGCTCGATCGGCTGCCGCGCTACCTCGCCCGGCTCGTGGTCGAGTGCGAGGACGGTTCGCGCCACTCGATCGAAAGCGATGGCAAGTGGACTTGGTCGCAAGCTGGCGCCGTGCGCGAGTCCGACTTGCTGCGCGGCGAGGCGACCACGGCCGCGGCGAACCTCGGTGCGTGGGACAAGGCCGGGCTCGACGACACGGCGTGGCGTCCGGTCGCCATCGAACCCGCCGCTGGTGCCGCGCGTCGACGCGCGCGCGCCATCGGCGCCGAGCCGCGTTGGGTGCCGGCCGTGTTGTCGCTCGCGCCGCAGAGCGGCCAGGCGGTCTACGACTTCGGCGAGGTCGTGGTCGGGGGCGTTTCGCTGCGCTACGCATCGCAACCCAACATGCGCTTGTCGCTGCGGCATGGCCTCGATGCCGACGAGGAAGGGCGGCTCGTGCCGGCCCAGGGCGACGGCGCGCTCGATCGCCTGCAGGCCTTGGCGAAGGGCCCCGAGGCATGGGAGCCGCTGTTCGCGCTGCATCGCTTCCGCCATGTGCAGTTGACGGCCAGCGAAGCATGGCAGCCGTTCCAACCGCCGGCGATGGAGGAGGTGCGCGCTCGCGCGATCGCCTACGACCCGATCCAGCTGGGCGCGTTCCAGCACTCGTCCCCCGACGTGCGCGCGGTGGCGGCTGAACTGGCGCGGCGCCCGGAGCCGCCCTTCGACGAGGTGCGGCGCTGGCTCTTGCGCAGGCATGCGGGCGTGGAGCTGCCCGACGGTGGCGACGGCGAGTGGATCCTGCGAGCGCCCGAGAGCGAGTCCGCCTCGGCCGAGTGGACGCAGGCTGGACGCGCAGGCTCGTGGAGCGCCAAGCGCGCCTCGGACGGAATCGAATGCGTCGCGACGGTGCCCGAGGGCGCGCGCGTCGTCCTGGAATTGGCGCCAGGCCAGGCGAGCCTGCCGGTGGTGGATGGCGTCGAGGTCGCGCCGGAGCGCGGCGCCGACGGGGTCGCGCGCGTGCTGTTGCCCGCAGGCCGTCGCGCGATCCGGCTGGCACTCGAGTAGCGCCGCCGCGGGCTGTCAAATTTGCTGGACAGACGCGGGGCGGTGCTGGTCCGCCGCGAGTCCGTCCGGGCGCTTGCGCTCGGCGCAGTCGCCCTCGAGGCGGCGCAGCACGGCGATCCAGCTGACGCCGCGGCGCGTGGGCGCGCGCTCGTGGTCGAGTTCGTGGATCAGGCGCATTCCTTCGCCGGCGAACACGGCTTGCAGCAGCGCGTTCACGGGAGCCGGCGGAACATCCATGTCGGTGCCCGCGCCCCCGCTGGTGCGGCCCAGGCGCCGGTTCAACGCGCGCGCGCCGCGCACGAGCGGGGCGAGGCGCCAGTTCAGGGCTTGGAACAGGCGCACCTCGACCGGCAGTCCGTCCCACGCGGCCGAGAGGCGCGGCGCCTCGTAGCGGCGCCAGTGGCAACTAGCCTCGTCGTGCGCGCTCCACAGCGTGGGATCGGCCGGCGTCGTCACCAGCACATGCGCTCCGGGACGCAGGCGCGACAGCACTTGCGAGAGGAACTCGAAGTCGTCCTCCACGTGCTCGAGCACATCCATCAAGAGCACGAGATCGCGGCCGGCGACATGCTCCAGAGTCTCTTCGCGGGAGGCGGCGCGCGCGAAGCGAGCGCGCGGAAAGCGCGCACTCGCGGCGTCCACGGCCGCTTGGGCCGCGTCCACGCCGAGCACGTCGTGGCCGGCGGACAAGGCGCCGGAGTTGCCGCCCGTGCCGCAGCCGATGTCGAGCACCGACAGGCGGCGGCCGGCCGCCAACCTCGAGGCCAGCGCCGACACGATCGAGCGGCGCGCCGCGAACCACCAGTGGCGGTCCTCGACGCCAGCGATCCAATCGATCTGTGCGGCGCGCATGCGCCGCGGAGGTTAACCTGCCGACATGCGCGTTGTCTTCGCCATCTTCGCCTGCGTCGGACTGGTGCTGTCGTCGCCCTCCCGCCTCGAGGCCCAGAAGAAGAAGGAGGAGACCTGTCCGTGGTGCAAGCACGATCCCGAGCTGATGAAGGCGGCCGGGATCCTGTCGCACGAGGCGGGTCCGTTCGGGACCTACGAGGCTGGCGAGCTGCCGCGCAAGCTGCCTGCGTCGCAGTGGGTGTTCCTCGAGACGGCGCACTTGCGCCTCGCCACCAACCTGCCGGCGGTCAACCTCGACTCGAAGGAAGCCCTGGCGGTGGAGGCGGAACTGGCGCGCCTCTCGCAGGTCCTGCCGAGCGTGCCGAAGAAGGCCAAGAAGCTCGATCCGTGGCTGCGCGCGCACCTGCACGCCATGAAGAGCGAGGAGTTCTACGCGCGCTTCCAGCGCCTGTTGCAGGTGGTGGACGCCGACTTCCCCGAGTCGCGCGGCGCAGGGCCGTTCATGGGCGACGGCAAGTACCTCGGCGAGAAGGACAAGTTCGAGCTGGTGCTGCACCAGTCGCGCAGCACGCACGAACTGTTCACCAAGGACCTCGCAGGCGTGACCGTGACCGGGGCGCTGCGCTATCACGTGCCTGTGCGGCACAAGATGCTGGCCTCGATCCCGTGCGAGGACTCCGATCTCAAGAAGGATCCGCAGCTCTTCGCGCACATGGTGCACGTCATGTCGCATCTCTTCCTGTGCGCGTACAAGCACTTCAGCTACGACCCGCCTTTGTGGCTGGATGAAGGACTGGCGCTGTACCTCGAGAAGGAGGTCGATCCGACCTCCACCACGAACGAGGGCGAGGAAGGCACCTACACCGACAGCATGGGCCCGCGCGACTTCGTCGCCACCGCGCGCAAGCTGGTGGCCTCCGGCAAGGCGGTCGGCGTCACGCAGATGCTCGCCATGAAGGAGGTCGGCGAGCTGACCGAGCCGATGCGCGTCTCGTGCTTCGCGGCTGTGCGCTGGCTCGTGCTGGAGAAGCCCGACGAGTTCGCCAAGATCCTCGGCGGCGTGAAGGGCCAGTTGGACGCGCAGGGACTGCCCAGCGGCGACGACCTGCCATCCTTGCAGCGCAAGCTGCTGCAGGAGCACCTGGGCATGAACTTCCTGCAGTTCGACGCGGCGTGGCAGGCGCGCGCCCTCGCCGCGGAGCCTGCGCCGAAGAAGTGAGCTCGAGCGGGCGGGGGACTGCGCGTCCTACTCGGCGCGGTTCTCGGGGCGCCAGGGCTTGAAGGCCGACGCGGCTCCGCGTGCCGCGTCGGAGACGGGCACGCCCCACGCCGCGAACAGGAACGACAGGTCGGCTCCGCAGGCGCGCGACAGCCGGATCAGCCACTGGTCGCGCTTCTCGTCGTCCGTCTTGGGCCGCTCGTGGTCCTTCAAGGCGCGGTACTCGCGGAAGACCTTCTTGAAAGGCTCCCAACCAAACTCTTGTTGGACATCTACGTACAGAAGCAATGCAAGGAACGGATCGTCCTTCCAACGCTCGAACGACGCTTCGTGGTCCTCGACATGCTCCTTCCAGCGCGCGTCGCGCGCGCCTTGCAGGAAGCGCTCGTCGTCGTCGACCGCCTTGCCGCAGACCTTCTCCAGCACGTAGAGCGTGAACAAGTTGCAGGTCACCTCGCCCGTGCCTTCGAAGGTCCATTCGGGTGATTGGTGGTTGTGGCCCAGCTCGTGGAATGGCCCCCAGCCTTCCGCCTTCCACCGCGAAGGATCAAGCAGGAACGGCGGCGCGTCGAGGAAGGACATGATCGGATAGCCCGAGTGCATGTAGCCGGCGCTGATCTGCACGTCGGCGACAAAGCGCTCGGGCCGCTCGCGCGTGCCCAGGCCCGCTAGATCAGCACAGGCCTGCAGCACTTCTTCCCACTTGGCGGCGATCGGCTGCATATCCTCGATCGCGCGCACCTCGGAGGCGGGCACGCTCAAGATGATCGAAGCCGCCTCGACCTCGGCCCACCCGCCGAGCAGCTTGCGCTGCCGCGCCCACTCGTCCTTGGTCGTCTTGCCCAGCACGAAGCGCGGCGCCTCGACGGCTCCGCGCACTTTCACTTGCACTTGGCCCGCGGCCTTCTCGCCCGGGAGGATGTACACGAGGCCGCCGAAGGGCGAGACCACCTTGGTGGTCGCTTCGTCGAGCGGCCACGATCCGGCGACGCGCGGCGCGCGGTGCCACTCGCCATGGTGCGCGATGTCGTCGGTGTGGCAGCCGATCTGCACGCGCCAGCCCTGCTTGGCGTGTTCGGTCGGCAGGGTCACCTCGATCAGCTCGCCCGCCGCCGCCATCAACCCGGTGCTGCGCCAATCGTGGATCGAGGCGTTGATGACCTCGATCTTCGTCACGCGTGGCGCGCCGTCCTCCGGCTGGCCGGGGAACGCCTTGGCCGCGGGCAAGGCCTTGACCTTCATCGCCGGCGCGGCGAAGGCCTCCTCGACCTGCAGCGACAGCGCGATGCGCTCGAGCGTGCTCGAGGCGCGCAACGGATCCTCCGGCGTCGGCACCACGGAACCGCGCCCGCGCAGCTTGGCGACGCGCGGTCGCAGCAACTTGTCCGTGTCGGGCAGCAGGCGCACCGCTTGCGCGATGGTCCAAGTGGCTTGGCGCGCTTGCGCTTCGCCGAAGCCCGCCAGCGCCTCCTTGGCGGTCAGGGCATCCAGCGCCAACTGCGCGTTGCACCACGGCGAGGGGTCGGCGTGGATCGGGAAGCCGTCGTCGCGCCGCCCATGCGCGATGCCATCGCTGTAGACGAGTCCCATCGGACCGAACAACCAGTTGCCCCCGTTGCCGGTCATCTTGCCGTTGTGCTGCGACCAGCCCCAACCCGTCTCCCCGCACAGGATGGCGCCGCCGGACTTGACGTACTTCGCCAGCACCTCGAGCTGTGCGGGCGTGAAGGCCCACGGCGTGAACATGAGCGCGTCGAACTTGAGGCCCTTTTCGAGGCGCGCGAAGTCGCCGAAGGATTCGCCCGCCATGCCGCGCTTGGACAACGCTTCGGCCATCCCTTGGTTGTTCCACACGCCCACGCGCGGCTTGCCGCGCTCGCTGCGCGTGGCCCAGCGGATGCAGTTCTCGAGCAACCTCCAGCCATCGCCGTCGTTCCAGGAGTCCGCGCCGAGGTAGCCGTTGTGCCCGAACAGCACCACGCGCCCCGCGCCGTGTTCCGCGGCGGCGATCACCGCTTGATCGATGCCGTTCTCGCGTCCGACGACGACCGGGAAGGCCTCCGGCCCGACCACGGCGATCCAGCCCGGATAGCCGGCCGGTGGCATGAGCTTGACGCCATCCAACATGCGTTGGATGTCCTTGTCGTGCTCGCCCGCCCACGCCGAAGCGCAAGCGGCCAGCAGGAGGCAGGTTCGCGCGGCCAAGCGCACGCAGACGGCGAATCGCGGCGCGACGAGCATGAGTGCGGCGAGCATGGGGGGAAGGGCGATTCCAACCCACCTCGGCTTCCGCGGCAAGGGAGCGGTCGCGTGCGCAGGCACACGCCCATGGCGCGCACGGCCGGGCGGGCGAGGCGCCCGGCGCGGGCGCTCAGGCTGGCGCGATGACCACGGCCGTGCCGGTGGCGGTGACCATCAGCATGCCGTTGCCCACGGTCTCGTAGTCGAGGTCCACGCCCACGATGGCGTTGCCGCCGAGTCGCGCGGCCTCCTGGCTCATGTCCTCGAGCGCCTGTCGTCGCGCCTCGCGCAGCACGGTCTCGTACGCCCCGCTGCGCCCGCCGACCACGTCGCGGATGTTGGCGAGGAAGTCGCGGAAGATGTTGGCGCCGAGGATGGCCTCGCCAGAGACGATGCCGATGACGCGGCTGGCGCGATGGCCTTCGATGGTCGGTGTGGTGACGCAGATCATGGCGCGAGCATACGCGCCAGCCCGCCCGCGATTCACGCCGGCCATCGGCCACGCGAGCGAGGGGACTCGCGACCAACGACGGCGCGGGCCGCCGGCTCCTGCTTGGAGCGGGCGGCCCGCGCGGACGACTTCGGCGACCCGGAGCCCGTTGGCTCGCGGAGCCGATCGGGCGGGGCGATTCGCGCCGATCCGCCGGAGCGGAACGATGCTCGGCGACCCGCCGCGGCGGACTAGTGGCCGTGGCCCGCGTGCGCGGCGCCTTCCTTCTCTTCCTTGATGTCCGAGACGAGCGCGTCCGTGGTGAGCAGCAAGCTCGCCACCGAGCACGCGTTCTGCAACGCCGTGCGCACGACCTTCGTCGGGTCGATGACGCCCGACTTGACGAGGTCCTCGTAGGTCTCGGTCGCCGCGTTGTAGCCCCAGTTCTTCGCCTTGTTGGTGCGCACGTTCTGGACCACCACGGCGCCGTCGAGGCCGGCGTTGGTCGAGATCTGGCGCATCGGCGCTTCGATGGCGCGGCGGATGATCATCGCGCCGACCTTCTCGTCGCCCGCGAGCTTGAGGCCCTCGATGGCTTCGATGCAGGAGAGCAGCGCCACGCCGCC
>SXGS01489942.1_pt1 | contig 13843 bp, 7 predicted proteins | sample 3174681 | NCBI WGS metagenome assembly SXGS01 (sample SAMN11356861, study PRJNA531348) | freshwater metagenome | isolation source: freshwater sample F1-80 | place: China: Fuxian Lake, Yuxi | collected 2017-12-25
ATCACCGCCAGATTGACGCTGATCATCGCGAGGAAGAAGAGCAAGTAGGTCGCGCCGCGATCAGCGACGCGCGTACCGATGTGCACGATGCCAACGGGACCCCTCAGCTGCGACACGCCGACAGTTCCGCGAAAGAGCCGGTCGAGTGTGAGATAGGTCAAGAGGACCATCTTCTTGGTCTCGGCGAATCCCATTCCGATTGCTTTCAGTGGATCGCCTCCTGCAGTGAGCACCACTTGCGCGGGAGCAAACCACTCTGGGCCGAGCATTGGCCGCCATGCGAGCTGTGAGAGTTGTTCACGAAGTGCGGAGTCCACCTCGATCGCTGCTGGCTCTGGGCGCGCAGATGGGGTTGGCGGTGTGAAGACCAACACAAGTGGGCCGAGGGACGCAGTCTCTGGTCGCGCGGCGAACTCGGTGGTCGCGCGAAAGAAGTCCGTCCATGTGCCAATTGAATGGCCATCGACCGAAACAAGGCGTGAGAGCGGCATCAGGTTGAATGGTGCCACTGCGGTCGTACGGCCTGGAGTCGGTCCCGTGACGACAAAGGGTTGCGCGATCAGTGGGCACTCCCATGCGAACCCAACCTCGACTCCCAGCTTTCCATCGCGGCCGACGAGCGGGTGCGCGTCGACTTCGACTCCTTCGCGAAGTACCCGCAATGCGATCGTCTGGCCTGCGTGTTTCAGCAACTCGACTCGAAACTCCATCTGTCGAGGTCCCGCGCATTCGCCGGCGCGAAGGATCACGTCACCCTCGCTCAGTGCGCCGTGCGCGGCGGAACTCTCAGGAACCCGCCCGATCCGGACGAGCGGCGAGAGCCCGAGCAACCCTGGTTCATAGTCGATTGTCGCGAGCGCAGGCTTCGTCGTGTGCTCAAGGATCTGCCATGTGGGGGCGCAGTTGAGCGCGATGTCTGCTTCGCCTACCCCCGCGAAACTCCAGCGTGTCACCAGCGGATTTCCACTGGATGCGACGGCTGCACGGTCGAGGGCGTCGTAGGAGGTCGCAGCCATGCCACCCACCGAAAGGAGCGATCCGGCGCGGAAGGTCGCATCGAACTCGTCACGCGATGGCTGCGCCTCAGCGATCCCCCACGAGTGCCCAGCTGGCATTCCATCAGGGGAGTGATTCCAAAATCCAGCCCGTGCGAGCGCGCCAAACAGAAACGGCCGCGCGTCACTCTCGTCAACGAGTTCGGTGCTTGCCGCGGGAGCGATGCCAATCGACATCACCCCGGCATGAGTGTCTCGCCGAGCTGCGACCGCGAGGTCGATGCGCGTGTGCGTTTCTCCCGAAGCGCGATCAACGGTGAGAATCAACGGTTCGTTGGGCTTCGCCATGGCAGCGGCGATCTGCAGATCGGCGAACGTCGAGACGTGATTGCCGTCAATGGCGACGACAAGATCTCCTGCCTGCACGCCAGCAAGCGCGGCAGGAGCGGCAGGAACGACGCTGCCAACGAGCGGTGCCTCGAAGCGAACACCAACCATGAATGCGATCACGAAAAATGCGATCGCAGTAGCGATGTTCAATGCAACACCTCCACTGACAATGATCATGCGCTTCCAGACCGCAACGCGGTTATACGAGCGAACATCATTGCTCGACGCGGTCGGGTCGAGGTCATCCTGGCCGAGCATCCTCACGAACCCTCCGAGTGGCAGCGCGCGCAGCGAGTACTCAGTCTCGCCGAGATTCAATCGCTCGAGATCGCTCTCTGAGAGTTCGATCGTGCGCTTACCAGTCCGTTTCAAAATCGTGGGATCGGTAGAACCAAACCGCACCCCGACTCCCCGCCGAAATGCGATGAGGACAGGTCCCATCCCAACGGCGAAACTATCGACGCGCACTCCTGCCCACTTTGCAGCAATGAAGTGTCCAAACTCATGAATGGCGACGAGGAATCCAAATCCGACGAGCACCAACACGATATTTGCGCCGCTTCCAAGGAGATCCATGATCGCAGAAGAGTAGGCGAGAGCCGACGTCCCTGACGCTCGCCGTGCCGATGAACTTCAGCAATTCATGGGTGAGCGGCGGGTGCCGCGCTCACACGCGCGCCCCCTTCTCGGTCACCGCGCCACGCACCCAAGCGCGCGCTGCCGCATCGGCACGTGAGACTGCTGCAAGCGAATCAACGGTCGTGGGCACGATCGCGTCGAGCGCTCCGAGCACGAGGTCGCTGATATCCCCGAAGCGAATCGTCCCTCCGATGAACGCTTCGACTGCCGCTTCGTTGGCGGCATTGAAGATCGCGCCCGCGCTACCGCCTGCGCGAATGACTCGCCACGCGAGTTGAACCGCTGGAAAGCGTTGATGGTCGATCGGTTCGAACTCAAGTGCCCTCAGGGAAGTCCAGTCGATGGCCTTGGCGCAGCGCGCATCCCGCGCAGGCCACGTCAGTGCAAGTTGAATCGGCAGTTTCATGTCGGGGGGCGAGAGTTGCGCAACGACGCTTCCATCGACGAATTCGACAAACGAGTGCACGATCGACTGGGGATGCACGATCGCCTCGATTCGTTCGGCGGGCAACCCGAAGAGCCAATGTGCCTCGATGATCTCGAGCGCCTTGTTCATCATTGTTGCGCTGTCAATCGACACCTTTGGGCCCATCTTCCAGGTGGGGTGGTTGAGGGCGTCGTGCAGGACCGCGCAGCGCATGACCTCACGGGAAGTTTGTCGAAAGGGGCCACCGCTCGCAGTCAGGACAATTCGTTCGACCTCGCGCGAACTGGTCGCCGCACGCAGGCATTGAAAGATCGCACTGTGTTCACTATCAACAGGAAGGATCGAGACCCCGCGCGCACGCGCAGCGGCCGTCACGATAGAACCGGCCGCGACGAGCGTTTCCTTGTTGGCGAGCGCGATATCGCATCCAGCCTCAATCGCCGCAAGAATCGGAGCGATGCCAGCAGCGCCGACCATGGCTCCCATCACGAGGTCGCCAGCGCGCGCCTGTGTGCGAATCAGGTCGACCGCTGCATCGTCACCGAGGAAGAGTTCGCACGGGTCCGAACTTCGAAACGCAGTGGCGGCCTCGGGCTCAGCAATGGCAACTGCAGAGGGGCGAAACTCGTTCGCCTGTCGGGTCAGCGCCTTCGCATTCGAGCCGGCCGCGAGGCCAACAACTGTGTAGCAGAACGACCCTTCAGCGCGGAGATGCCGAACGACGTCGAGCGTGTGCTCGCCGATCGATCCAGTCGATCCGAGGATGATGAGTCTGCGCTGGGCCTGCATCTCTGAGTGCACTCGAGACTATTCAGGACGCCCCTTCGCCTTCGATCGTTCGCTCGATGACAGTAATCGCACCGCCGCCGCATAGAGCGAGCGTCGCTTCGGTTTCGCTGGCACGACTGCCTCTGCGTTTGCAGTTGGTGAAGGAGCCGCAGGGGCAACTGGTGCTTGGGGAATTGGAGTCGCTTCAACTGGTGGGGGTGAATCTGACCGCACCTCGCGCCGTGGTTCGACGATGCGAGGATGTGCCGCCCTCGGCTGCTCGCTCGATGATTGGCGAGAAGATTGCTCTGATCCCTCGCGAGCGGTGCGGTCCCGTCCGCCGCGTCCGCGCCGTGAGCCGCGACGGCCTCGTCCACCCCGTTCGCCACGCTCGCTCTGATGATCCTGGCCCGATGGGTGATTCCCTCGGCCACTTTGTGGCCCCTGAGCACCGCCGCTGCCATGTGATGCCCCTGGATCGCCAGCGTCGTCAGTGTGCAACTGTGCAGCCTGGGCTGTGTCGCCGGACTCACTTCTGGTCGGAGTCGCTTCTGGAAAGAGTGCAGCAGCGCGTGCGATCAGTTCAGGCGGAAGCATCGTCGTCGTGACGGTCAACAGCGCTCCAACCTCTCGATCTGCATCGGCCCGCAGCCGCGAGACGAGTTCATCGACTGTGGTGTTCAAGATCACAGCAACGCGCGTCGTCTCGAATGCTGCCTGCTCGGCCACCATGTCGAGAATCGTCTCGACGCCTCGGCGCCCTCGGCCGCGTCGTCGACGATTGCTTGAATGTCCGCGGGAATGTGCATCATTCGCCGCACCCCCACTCGATTGGGATGGGTGCGATGGTTGCTCTTTTCGCCCACCCGAACTCGATGACCGTTCGCCAGGTGCGCGCGCCGACTGATCTGCGCCTCGCCCCCCGCGGCGTCGTCGTCCCCCGCGCCCTCCTTCACTGCGCGGCGTGCGTGCTCCAGATTCGCTCTCGCTTGTGTGAGTGCTCGGTGTCAGAGTCTCGCGCACGGAAAGCTCGTCGTCTGCAACATCGGGCAGGTCCTCGAATCCTCCAGCGAGCGCGATCGCGGTCGCGTCGGCTGGAGCTGGCTTTCGCTTTCGCCGTCGCCGCCGCGCGAGTACTTCAGCGGGAGAGAGTTCAACGATTTCCTCCTCGGGAAGCTCATCGTGCAGCGATCCCTTTCCGGGCCGAGGGGCCGCTGGCAGTCGGTCGAGTTCGAGATCGGCATTCTGGTCGTCGTAGGCGTAGAACTCGATGCGATCGGCCGCGAACGCTTCGCTGATGCGAACGTCGATGCGCTTGCTTGCGCGTTCTTCGAGTTCGTGCATCGCGCGTCGACGATTCGAGAGCAATTCACCCGCGACTCGAACTGAACAGACGAGCTCGACGCGGTGCACATTGGTGTAACTAAACAGCAGCGCGATCCGTCGCATCGCATCTGCGGCGACGGCGCCTGAGAGGCGAATCTCTCCGCTTCCGGTGCAGTGCGTGCAGTCTGCATAGTGCATCTTGCGCAGACTTGGTCGCATGCGCTGCCGGGTCATCTCGATGATCCCGAACTCACTGATCGGCGCAAACGAACTCTTTGCGCGATCGAGTTTTAGAAGCGCGGTCAACCGTTCTTCAATCTCGCGGCGGTGCTTGATGAACCGCATATCAATGCAGTCAACGACGATCAGTCCCCCTAGATCGCGAAGTCTCAGTTGGCGGCAAACTTCTTCAATGGCTTCACGATTCGTTTGAAAGGCATTGGTCTCAGAGTCGCGGGCGCTGCGAGATCGACCGCTGTTCACATCGATCGCGACGAGCGCCTCGGTTTGATCGAACACGAGCGCTCCGCCCGAGGGCAGCGGGACGACGCGCGAGTGAATCTCGTCGATCTGGCGCTCGATTCCGAACGCTTCGAAGACGGGGACCTTGCCGTTGTAGTACTGCACGGTGCCAGAGCTCTTGGGAGCGATCACGTCGAGGAACATCTTCGCGCGCTCGAAGGCCCCTGGGCTGTCAACGATGATCGATTCGACGGTGGAGTCAACTTGATCGCGCAGTGTGCGAACGAGCACATCGCTCTCGGTGTAGAGCTCGCAGGGTGCTCCAGTCTTCGAACTCCGCTTTTCCATCGCATCCCACAGTCGTTGCAGGTAGGCCGCATCGCGCTGCAGCTCAGTCTTGGTGCTATCAAATCCAGCGGTTCGAAGGATGAACCCGAACCCCTCGGGGAGGTCGAGCGAGTCAAGGATTCGCCGCATCTCGCGCCGCTGATCTTCGTCCTCAACACGCCGCGAGACACCAACGCGATCCATGTCAGGCATCATCACGAGCAACCGCCCAGGAAGGCTCAGATAGCTCGTCAACGTTGGCCCCTTCGATCCGAGGCCCTCTTTGATGACCTGCACGAGAATCTCTTGGCCTTTGCGAAGCGCTTGCTGAATCAGCGGGCGTTCGCTCCGAGCAATCTTCTTGCCCACCTGCTCGGTGCGCTCTTCGCCGGGGAAGTACTTGGGATGAAGGTCACTGATATGCAGGAACCCGTTCTGTCCCGAACCAAAATCAACAAAGGCGGCTTGGATCGCCCCCTCGATATTCATCACGCGGCCCTTGTAAATGCTGCCGACATTCGTCGCGCTTGCTTCACGCTCGCTGAAATACGAATCCAAGCGGCCGTCTGCGAGGATCGCGATCCGACATTCGTCGCCTGGTTCATCATTCACAACCAGTTGGACCGCGCGTGTTGGAAGCGCTTTCGCCCGCACGCGTGAACGAGTCTTGGGGGCGATGTGGTCTTCGCCATCGGCCGCCGCGGGAGCATCGGCATCCGCCTCTCCATCGGCGCCTGGAATGCTTTCATCCAACTGCGCGTCAACAGGCGCTTCACTGGCCTCGTCGAGGGTGGGCGAGTCGCTTAGGGAGTTGCTCGCGACGGCTGCCTCGTCGTCGGTCAGTGTGTGCGTACTCGCATCGTCATCGTCGTCACCGAGATCGTGCTGTTCAGCCCGCTCGTGTGCCTCGTCGGCGTAATCGTCGAGATTGACTGGTGAGTCGCCCGTCTCGCGCTGCGCCGCTGTTTCATGCGGTTCAGTGGAGTCCTCGATCGGCTGGTCGCGTTGTTCTGAGTCTTGGTCTACCGGCTTCTTATTGTCTGGCACGATGTCATCCTGCCGCCATGGTGCGGCGAGTCATGACGGAACGCGCATCGATGAGCCCCAAAGCCCGCAACCATGCTGAGATGCATGGTTGAGGTGCACTTGACCAACAAGGTCGAGCGAGGCGGTCGTTGTTCACACTTCATCGTGTCTGTTCCGTCCGCATGCCGAGGGGGGTCCGCAGTGCCGAACCACGGCGCGTGAGTCACGCGCGGCGATTCGCGGGTCCTGCCCGATCTCAGTCATGCATTGTTTCTAATTGGTCTTTCTGAGCGAGGCACTAGTTGCCTTCTGAGCCAGCCAGTGCTTCTGGGTCGATTTTTCGAAGTTCGTCACGCAGGCACGCAAGGACTTGCCGGTCTGAGTCAAACGAGCCGACTCGCCTCGCGAGCGCCTCACAGTGTTCGATCTCAAGCCCCCGAACCACCCGCTTCACCGCGGGGATCTGTCCAGGTGACATCGAGAGTGTACGCACTCCCATCCCAAGGAGCAATGCGGTGAATAGGGGCTCGCCAGCGATCTCGCCGCAGACGCTCACATCGATGCCAACATGGCGACCCGCGCGCACAATGCTCTTTATCAGCACCAGCACCGCCGGATTTGCTGCGTTGTAGAGGGGGGCAACTCGCTCGTTGCCACGGTCGACCGCCAAGGTGTACTGGATCAGGTCGTTTGTACCAATCGAGAAAAACCGCGCTTCATGAGCAAACGCTCTCGACATCAATGCTGCCGCAGGGGTTTCAACCATGATCCCGATGGGAATGTTTCGGTCGTAGGGGACCCCCGACTCATCGAGTTCCTCTGCGAGATCATTGAGCAACATGCGCGTCTGCCGCAACTCCATGACATGCGTCACAAGGGGCAGCATGATCTTGATGGGGCCGTGCGCGCTCGCGCGCAGGAGGGCACGCAGTTGAGTCTTGAACAACTCTTGGTTGGCGAGGCAAAACCGAATGCTTCGCAGGCCAAGGAACGGATTCCTTTCGGCTTCTGCTAACTGGCCTTGGGTGTACTTGTCGGCCCCGAGGTCGAGCGTTCGAATCACGAGCGGACGGCCGTCTGCCAATTCAATCGCACGGCAGTAGCTCTGCAGTTGATCTTCTTCGGTTGGCGGAAGGTCACTCATGAGATAGAGAAACTCGGTTCGGTACAGGCCGACTCCCGCGCCACCGTTCTCGATAACTGACAAGATTTCCTCTGGAAACTCGATGTTTCCAAGCAGTGTGATGGGCATGCCATCGCGCGTGACAGCAGGCTGACTCGCATCGCTGCGAAGCGTCCGTTGCCGCTGCTGCCCTTCGCGCGCAAGCAGCTGGTATCGATCGAGCAGGACATCGTCTGGTCGAACAATCACGACCCCACCATCGCCATCAACGATGACGGTGTCGCCGTCAGCGATATCCGAAGTGACCTTGCCGCACCCGACGACCGCTGGCATTCCTAGGGCGCGTGACAGAATCGAGGTGTGGCTTGTAAGGCCGCCTCCGTCGGTGGCGAAGGCGACGATGTGCGCGCGGTGAAGTTCGACTGTCTGGCTCGGGGTGAGTTCGTGCGCGATGACGATCACTGGGCCCTTGATTCCAGCGAGCCGGTCGGTGGCGCGTCCGCTCAACCTGGTGAGGACGCGGCGCTGAAGGTCGGTGACGTCCGAGGCCTTCTGAGCGAAAATCTCAGATCCCATCTCTCTGAATCGCGCGGCGAGCTTCTCAAAGTTTTCTGCGACTGCATACTCAGCAATCACCTGTTCACGTCGAATGTCCTGTCGAATGGGTTCTACAAGTGACTCGTCTGCGAGAAGTCCCAGGTGAAAGTCGAAGATCTTGGCTGCCTCAGATCCACCCCGAAGGCTTAGCTTATTTCGTATTTGCAGAATTTGTTGCTTTGCGTCCTCGAATGAGCGCTCCATTCGACCGATCTCAGCCTCAACTTCGTGGGCGTCAACCGTCCGAAATGACGCTCTGCCAACGGTTTCGCACAAAAGAAGCGCGCGGCCGATGGCGATCCCAGAACTGACCCCAATACCTTTGATCGCTTCCATGAAGGATTCCGAAGTGAGTCAGACACTGCGATCCCAGACCATCTGGGATCCGAAGCATCGGTCGAATCGGCCAAAGCGCGACGATCATAGCGACTCGCTCAAAGGACCGATGGCTCACGAAAAATGAATGCAAAATTGAGTCGGTTTGGTTTGCAATGGGGATCGCTCGGATTACATTGAGACTGGAAGGCACGGACTTGGGCGATCAGTCGAACTGGTCGACGTCCCTTTGTCCATGGAGCCTTCCGTGCAGAATCTTTCAAAGTTGACCATCGTTGCGGCAGTTGCGGCATCCGCGCTCTCGCTTTCGGCGTCTGGAGCAGTCATCGCGAGCTGGTCAATGCCAACATCGGTCACGACCGGCACCGTCGGTACTTCGTTCACGTACGGCGCTGCTGATGCTGGTGAAGCCACGGCAGGATCAAGCTTGTCGAGCACCCACGCGGCTGCGGCAACCGCCTACTCGAGCCCAGCAGGAAATGGTTCGACCTACTCGCTGAGCAGCAACAACTGGGCGATCGGTGACTACTACCAAGTGACTGTCTCGACCTCGAACTATCAAGAGGTTTCATTTTCGTGGGATCAGACTCGCAGCAGCACGGGTCCATCGAGCTTCGAGCTCGTCATGAGCACTGACGGCGGATCCACGTGGTCCACTCTCATGGCAAGCGTGACGGTCATCCAAGCTGGACTTGCTGGCACAAACACCACCTCATGGAACGCAACAACCAGCCAAGCAGCATTCACGACAAGCACGGCCGCTGCTGATGCTTCAGATCATGCAAGCGTGATCTTCCGAATTCGCTCGCTCGTGACGACAGCCGCGGCTGGGACAAGCCGCATCGATAATGTCGTTGTGTCTGGAACCTTCGTTCCAGCCCCAGGGGCAGTCGCACTGCTGGGCCTCGCTGGGTTGATCAATCGCCGTCGCCGCTGAACGACGATTTTTCAAGCTCCTAGCAACAGAAGTGAAAACGCCCCCGAGTGCTCGGGGGCGTTTTTCTATCGACTGCATCCTAGGCAGATGACTTGGGCCGGTGACTTACTGCCCGTCCTTCACTTCGTACTCGGCGTCAATGACATCGTCCTTGCCGGATGAGGCTGCTGCTCCGGCATCGCCAGAAGTAGACCCTTCCGCTTTCGCGCTCTTAGAAGCCTCGTATGCGGCTTTTCCGAGTTCCATCGACGCGTCGTTGAGTGCCTTGACGGCGGCTTCGATTGCGGCACGATCCTCATCCTTGAGCTTTGACTCGAGATTGGAAACTGCGCTCTCAATCTTGCCTCGACCCTCAGCAGAAATCTTAGACCCATGTTCTTCGAGCGCCTTCTTGGTCGCATAGATCGCCTGTTCGGCTTGGTTTCGCACATCGACCAACTCGCGGCGCTTCTTGTCGGCCCCCGCGTTTTCTTCCGCTTCCTTGCGCATGCGCTCGACCTCATCCTTGCTGAGCCCGCTTGAACCAGTGATCCGAATCTCCTGCTTCTTTCCGCTGGCCTTGTCGGCAGCACTCACAGTCATGATTCCGTTCGCATCGATTGAGAATTCCACCTCCACCTGCGGCACTCCTCGCGGCGCGGAGGGAATGCCTGTCAGGTCGAATCGGCCGAGGCTTCGATTGTCTGCGGCGAACTCTCTGTCTCCTTGCAACACATGGATGGTCACCGAGGTCTGATTGTCGGCGGCCGTCGAGAAGACTTCCTTCTTGCTCGCTGGGATTGTTGTGTTGCGTTCGATCAGGCGAGTCATCACTCCTCCAAGCGTTTCAACGCCGAGCGAGAGTGGGGTGACATCGAGCAGCAGCACATCCTTGACTTCGCCCTGCAAGACGCCGCCCTGAATGGCTGCTCCCACCGCGACAACTTCGTCGGGATTGATGCTTCGGTCAAGCTCGCTGGTCTGGAAGATCTCTTTGGCAATCTCCTGCACCTTCGGAATGCGAATCGACCCTCCGACCATCACGACATCCTGGATGTCCTTCGCCTTCAGTTTGGAGTCCCGGATGCATGCCTGGCAGGGTCCGCGCAACCGATCAAAGAGATCGGCGCACAATTCTTCAAACTTGGCGCGGGTGACGGTGACCTGCAGGTGCTTCGGCCCATTCTGGTCGGCCGTGATGAACGGCAGATTGACCGTTGTTTCGAGCTGTGTTGAGAGTTCGATCTTCGCCTTCTCAGACGCTTCTTTCAGTCGCTGAAGGGCCATCGGGTCTTTTCGCACATCAATGCCTTCGCGCTTGCGAAACTCTTCGCCAACGAAGTCGATGACACGCTGGTCAAAATCGTCGCCTCCAAGATGGCCATCGCCGTTCGATGCGAGCACTTCAAACACTCCGTCACCCACATCGAGAATCGAAATGTCGAATGTTCCACCACCGAGATCGAACACTGCGATCCGCGAGTTCTTGCGCTTTTCAAGCCCGTACGCAAGCGCCGCAGCGGTCGGTTCGTTAATGATTCGCTCGACCTTGAGTCCGGCAATCTCGCCCGCGTCGTTGGTGGCTTGGCGCTGAGCGTCGTTGAAGTATGCGGGCACGGTAATCACCGCGCGGTCGACTTTCTCGCCGAGGTAATCCTCTGCGACCTTCTTGAGATCTTGCAAGATCATTGCTGAGATTTCAGGTGGTGTGAAACTCTTGCCGCGAATGTCGACCTTCACCAGTTCGTCCTGACCACCAGTCACCGTGTATGGGACGCGTGTTTGCTCTTCTTTGACTTCACTGCCTCGCCGGCCCATGAAGCGCTTGATCGAGAAGACGGTGTTCTTGGGATTAGTGATCTGCTGGTGACGTGCTGGTTGCCCAACCAACCGTTCGCCCTTCTCAGTGAATCCGACGACCGAAGGAGTCGTTCGATTGCCTTGTGAGTTGATGAGGACCTTTGGCGATCCTCCCTCCATGATGGACACAACTGAGTTTGTGGTGCCGAGATCAATTCCAATGATTTTTGACATGAGTGGTGCTTCCGTTTCTGCCTCAGGGTGGGGCTCGAGTGCAGAGCAAAGTTCATGCCAATCTCATGAGTCACTCTGCCTGCGGCCCCAATCGAGAGGAGATTGAGAATTCACCGTAACCAACGCTATTCTCGAATGATGCCCCCACATCCACCCCAGGACGAGCGTCTCGGCATCGCCTTGGAGGCAATATTGGCAGGATTCGCAGCGCTTCGGGTTGTGCTGAAGGACCCTCGGGCACGTGTGCCAGTGACTAAGGGTGACGGTTCGCCCGTCACTGCGGGAGACCTTGCCGTTCAGATGGCAGTCTGTGCAGTCCTTGACCAGCGCTCGCCAGGGGTCTCGATCGTCGGCGAAGAAGGGGAGGGCAGCGTCAGCGGTGACGGTGGTGAAGAGTTGCTGGCTCGTGCGGTGGCGGCGGTTCGCGAGTCGATGGGGGCTGCCGCCCCATCTGATCCAGTGGCATTGCTTGCCAAGCCGGGCGGCGCGGCGAGTGGAACATGGTGGACGGTTGATCCAATCGATGGCACGAAGGGATTTCGTAGCGGAAGACACTACGCGCTCTGCCTCGCCCTCATCGAGTCGAGTGTCGCGACCGTTGGCGTTTTGAGTTGTCCGACCCTCGTGATGGGCGGCGATCCTCTCGACATCGGGGCTGACTCTCAGTGGGGAACGGTGTATGGAGCCGTGCAAGGCAAGGGAGCATGGAAGTTTCAGCCTGACGCCCGTACCCGTGGTGGCGCGAACGAGATGATGCCGCTGCGCCGACCTGTGCGATCTCGAGCAAGCATTCGCGTCTGCGACTCGATTGAGGGAGGTTCTCGAGCGCAGCGCATGCGAGGAGTTATGACGGCGACTGGTCTTGAGTGGACCTCGGTTTCACTCGACAGCCAGTGCAAGTACGCGCTCGTCGCCGAAGGAGCGGCTGACTGTTTCATGCGCGTGCCAGGGTCACGAGGAGCAGAAAAGGTGTGGGATCACGCTCCAGGAGCCGTCGTGGCGCAAGAGGCAGGAGCGTTCGTAGGTGACCTGTGCGGGAAACCGCTCGAGTTCTCGGGTGAATCGCTTGATCGAAACGTTGGCACGCTCGCGTGCGACATGGACCTTGCGGACGCGATTCATCGGGTCGGTTCGCAGCAGTTCGGACCGCAGGGAACCGCTCAGTGAACATCCTCTCTGGGGTGGCGTGCACGCTCGGGTGCGCGTGTTGGTGCATGTGGTTGTTGGGGCGCGTCGTGACTGATCGCTTCGCATATTTGCAGTATCTGCACTGGATTCCCAGTTCACTCGCGCTTGTGATCACCATCGTCTGCGCGTTCGCGATGACTCGGTCGAAACGCCACATCGTGCGCAACACACTGTGGGTCTTGGCGCTGTTGCAGTTGGGAACGATTGTGACTCAAGACGTTGCGCTTTGGAGGGCAATGTCGCAGGCCGAAATCTCTCGGCGGCCATGCCTTCGGATTGCTCACTTCAATGCCAATTGGCCAGGGAAGCAGTCTGCGCAGATCGCAGACGCCCTTGGCGCTGGTCTCAATAGTGCGTTTGCCGGAGAAGCACCCGATGTTCTTGTCATCTCTGAGTTCGGTGGTCTGCTTGGTGCGGATGTCGTGGCGAACTTCGCCGCCGCGAACGCGGCGAGCACAAGTATCGGCCGCTTTGGAATCATTTCAGTCGTCCCGCTCCTCGAGACTCTGCTGCTCTTTGATGACGGCAAGAGCTCCGCCGCGTTGGTGCGCTTTGCTGAATGGAACGGGAATCCACCGTGGAGCACAGTGCTCGTTGACCTTCCATCGAATCCTGAAACCCCACGCTTCGATGGACTCATGCGCGTGCGATCGCGCATTGACGCCACACTGCACGCGCCTCCAGAGGTGATCCTTGGCGACTTCAACATTGTGCGCGGGGGACATTCACTGAAGGCCTTCGCTCCGACGATGCATCACGCATTTGATGAAGCAGGAGTCGGACTTGGCGCAACGTATTCACGGGAGTGGCCGCTGTGGCACATCGATCACATCTTGCTCAGTCGGCAGGTGCGCGCAATGCGGTACGAGACGATCGACCTAGGCGTTGGACGCCATCGCATGCAAGCGGCGTCGATTCAGTTTCGCAATTGAGCGCGAGGCACCTGAGCTGCCTCGCACACGCCGTCACCCATCTTGCTTCGAGAGTTCGTCCCAGATCGTGTCGTAAAGGTCTTGGCTGGGTGGCGCATCAGTCGCGGACTGAATGAAAGTGTTTCTGAGCACGAATGCCGTGTCAGCCCAGTACGAGACAGATCCATCTCCACGAAGTCGATTCGAGCCAGTGAGGTGATTGATGTCTGATGCGCTTCGCATGCCATCGGCTACGAGCACCTCGGATGAGTACTGAAAAAGCCTGCGGCCGCAGTCTTTTCGGTGATCACGATCGCCGACATAGTGGTAGTTGCCAAACACACGGGCGGCGGAATCGTGCCGAATCTCGTCGCCGTA